>Ga0208512_100015_pt1 | contig 69727 bp, 64 predicted proteins | sample LakWasMet40_LOW7_2_FD_183880 | JGI IMG/M metagenome (GOLD analysis project Ga0208512, IMG submission 183880) | Freshwater sediment methanotrophic microbial communities from Lake Washington under simulated oxygen tension - Sediment Metagenome... | ecosystem: Environmental > Aquatic > Freshwater >...
GGAAGGCCTGCACCTGGAGGATCGGGCTCATATACATGTCGTCGATCCAGTAGCGGGCCTCCTGGGTGATGCCGTCGGGCGTGGTCTTTTCCCACTGGGCGTCGGCGAAGTGTTTACCCGTGGCGAGCATGGTCGCGTCCTTGCCCACCATGGCCAGCTCGAGCGGGATGACGCCGAAGATGCGGTAGTCGACGTGCTCGTTGGGCGAGATGCGCTTGGCGCCCTCGGCGGTGAGGAGGACGTCGTATTTCGCCGCGAGGCGCTTTTGCAGGTCGGCGTCGCCGGTGAGGCGGGCGACATCGAGGCTGCCATACCAGGCGCAGATCTCGGGATAGATGACGTAGCGGCGGCGCGGATCGGTCTGCCACTGGAAGGAGCGGGCGGCGAAGTTCTCGGCGACGCGCTTGCCGACCTCGGCCGGCGAGGTGCCGGCGGGCCAGTGGGTGAAGGCGGCGGGGGTGGAGGGCCGGTTCTGGCAGCCGGCGAGGCCGAGCAGGGCGGCGAGCGAGAGAAGAACGAGGGAGCGTGGGGTTTTCATCGCAGGAAGGTTCGGGGTGGGGCGGGACGGGAAGGGTGGGACGGAAACGCCGGGGCGTAAAGCCCCGCCCACCGGCGGAAAACCTGACAGTAAGCTCAGGGGCGGGCCTTGGGCGGCTTGCCCCGGGTGAAGCGGTCGAAGACGGAAATGACAGTCAGGGCGTTGCCCTCGGGGTCGAACATCCCGCGGCCGCTGATGCCGCGGGCGCCGGGCGCCACGGCGGGTTCCCACCAGAAGACGCCCTTGCCCAGGCCGTGCGGAGTCGCGAGCACGGCGCGGTGCACCTCCTCAAGGAATTCGCGCTGGCCCTCGGGGGTCTCCGGGAAGGGCGCGCCGCCGTCCTTGTATTCGGCGGTCCGCCAGTTGTAGGCGGCCTCCACCACGATGATGTCCTTGCGGTAGGTGTTTGCCATGAACGCGAGGTTCGCCCGCAGGTCGAGGATCGAGCCGTGCCACCACGGGTAATAACTCTGGCCGATGACGTCGTAGGCGATGCCGTAGGAATGAAAGCGGTCGAAGAACGCCCGCGTGCCCGGCAGGTCGCCGCCGCGGTCGATGTGGATCATGATCAGCGGCCGCGGGGCGTCGCCGCGACCCGCCTCCACGCCGGCGATCGCGGAGCGCACGAGGTCGGCGAAATTGTCCCAGTTGCCCGGCAGGCGGCCGTCGGGCCACATCATGCCGGCGATGACCTCGTTGCCCGGCTGGACCATGTCGGGCATCACGCCGGCCTCGCGGAAGGCGCGGATCGTGTCGCGGGTGTAGTCGTGGATCAGCGTGACCAGCTCCGCGTGCGTCTTGCCTTCCCAGGCCTTGGGCAGGAACTGTTTCGCCGGGTCGGCCCAGGTGTCGGAGTAGTGGAAATCGAGAAGAAACCTGAAGCCGAGCTTCCGGGCCTCGCGCGCGAGGGCGATGGTGTAGGCGAGATCGTTGGGCAGCCGGTCGGGGGAGTTGAATAACCGCAGCCGGATCCAGTTGTAGCCATGGTCGCGGAAAATCTGCAGGCCGGGCTTCGCCACGCCCTGATCCTTGAACACGGTGCCGCGCGCCTCGGCCTGCCGGAGAAACGAAAGATCGGCGCCGATCGCGTAGGCGAGTGGCGGCCGCGCCGCCGGGGCCGTTGCGGTGGCCTGGTCGCTCTGGCAGCCGGCGAGGGCGAGCAGGGCGGGCAGCAGCCAGACGCGGCGGACGGATTTCATCAGGGCAGGGGTTTCAAGTCCTCGGCGCGGACGACCCACTTGCCGTCGTCGGGGATGCCGGGATGGGCCCGCGGGGCGCCGTCCCAGCCGCCGACCATCAGCGCGACGGCGGAGAGGAACGCGCCGTTGGCGGGAAGGTAGACGGCGATCTCGCGCTTGGGGACGCCGGGCTTGGCGTTGCGGACGGCGGCCTCGTCGCTGCGCTGCGGGCAGTGGCCGCTGGGCAGATAGACATTATTCGGCCCGTTGCGCAGCAGAATCTCCACCGCCTGTTCCGGGTGGCCGAGGCGCGCGGCGGTCATGGCGATCATCGGGTAATCCCAGCCCCAGATCTTGGTTTCCCAGTCCCAGGTCTTCAGCACCGCGTCGAAAGTGCGCTGCATCGTCGCGCGGTCCACGTCCGGGCCGCCGGGCAGCAGGCCGAGCGGCGCGAGCACCGTCGGGTGGTCGTGGCGGCTGTCGATGTTGTCGAAGGTGTCGGGGTTCGAGCCGAGGGCGACGTAAAGGCCGTCCTTCTGCGGGATGGGCGCGAGATGCGCGATGACGTGGTCCCACTTCTCGTCACGCGGCAGGCCGAGGCGCTCGCGCCACTGCTGGGCGACGCCGAGGGCCCAGCGCCAGTAGGCCAGCTCGAAGGACGGGTTCTGGCTCGCGGCCTGGTCATAGATTTCCTGGGCGATCCAGAGTGGCGGGCCGAGGACGTAGACCCCCTGCTTCTCGTCGAAGTGCACCATGGAGGCGAGGCAGTCGGCGGTCTCGAGCACGAGGTCGCGGTAGCGCGCGAGGGTCGCGGCGGTCGGCTGGTTGCGGTAGAGGAGCTCGGCGAGGTAGACCAGGTGCGGCTGGTTCCAGACGATGAGCGGGTTGCCGCCGGGGCTCTCGCGCATCTCGGGGCCGGTCATCTTCGCCCAGCGCGCGCCCCGGAGGCCGCGGCTGGCGGCGAGCGCGCGGGCGGCGGGGAGCTGCGCCTGATACCAGGCGAGGTTCCGCGCGAGCAGTTCGTCGTGGCCCCAGAGCGGGAAGTGGGCGGTGTGCCACCAGATCATCTCGGTGTGGTGCTTGCCATACCAGGTGCTGCAGGTGAGGCCGGATTCCTGCGGCGGCACATCGCCCGCCATCTGCACGGCCATGAGGTAGCGCGACAGGATGATGCGCCGCTCAAGCTGCGCGGCGCGCGGGTCGGTGCTGCCGGTGAAGTCCACTGCGGCGCCCTCGCGCCAGAATTTCTGCCAGGCCTGCGTGCTGGCGGCGCGGACGCCGGCGGCGTCGAACGGCGGATGGTCCAGCGCCACGGGGGAAAAGGTGAGGGCGAACTCGAGCTTCGTCCCGCTGGCGGCGACATCGTATTCGTGCGACCCGGTGCCCGTGAACAGGAGGCGCTCCTTCGAGGCGAGCGTGACGTAATAACGGGTGTTGCCCACCATCCGCAGCAGGTCAATGCGCGTGTCGGTCCGGCCGGTGATCGTGGTCGTGTGCGCGCCGGGCTGGCTCCAGTCGAGGGCGGGGGTGTTCTTCACCGCCGGGTCGTGGCCGCGCGGGAAGCGCAGGCGCAGGCGGAGCTGGCCGGTGATCACGAGCGGGGACTCGACCGTCACGCCGATCGTGTCGGTGCGGCTGGCGGAGGCGGTCGTGACGGTGACGGGCACGCCGCCAAGCTTGAACCTGCTCGTGATGATGCCGGTCCAGAGGTCGAGGGTCTGCGCGGGGTCCTGGATGTCGGCGGGGACGAACTCGGTGCCGTCGGGCTTCCGCCACTCGAGCGCGAGCTGGCCGAGCGGGTGGTTGCGCGGGTTGCGGCGGAGCCAGTCCCCGGCGGGCACGCTCGAGCGCGTCGGGAAACCCAGCACGCGGCCGTCGGGCAGGGTGAAATCCCTGTTGGCGTCATCCAGCTTGTAGCCCGCCGGATTGTCGTCCGTGACCCAGCACCAGCGGGAGAGCGTCTCGGTGGGGATGCCGGTGCGCTGGTAGAGCGCGGCGAAGCTCTGGAGGCCGGTGATGTCGGCGGTGAAGGCAAAGTTGCCGTTGCCGACGGTGAGCGGTGCGTCGACGTCGACCGTGCGGATGACGGGGTTGTGGCGGGTGACGAGGGCGTGGCGGTCGATGGGCTCCGCGGCAATCCCGGCCAGGCCGGTCAGCAGGAGCAGGAGGAGGCGGCGCATAACCTCAGTGCGCCCCGCGGTAGTTCTTCTCGCCGGCGGTGACCCGGAACGGCATGCGGTTCTCCTTCGGCGGGAGCGGGCAGGTGGCGAACGCGGTGAAGGCGCACGGCGGGTTCTGCATGCGGTTGAAATCGAGGGTGATCTTGGTCTCGCCGGGCTTCGGCTTGGGGGCGTAGAGGAAGCGCGAGGCCTCGTAGGTTTCCTCGCCGGCCGTGAGGTCGGTCAGGATGAAGAACAGGTTGTCGCCGCCCTCGTCGACGGGCAGCAGCTCGACGGTGTGGCCGGCGTGGGTGAACACGGCCTTGCCCGGCACGGGCGCGGGCTCGGTGACGCCGATCATGTTGGTGATGTTGACCTGCTTGACCGGGTCGAAGGGCACCCACGTCGCCTCGATGCGCCAGGCGGGGTCGATGGGGAAATAGTCGATGCCGGCGAAGTGCGCGCGGGTGGCGGCCTCGGTGTCGCGCACGCGCAGGTAGAGCTCGGGGCCGCGGGACATCACGTAGAAGTTCGCGGTGCCGAAGGTCACGCGCGTGGGCTTGGCGCCCTGCCAGTCCAGCGCGGCCGGCCGGTGGGCGGAGACGCCGTCGACCTCGAGCAGGGCGCTCGGGGCGGGCGTGAGGGTGACCGTGCGGTCGGCGGCGAGGGTGACGGTGGCGAGGTAGGGCGGGCCGACGGCGAGGCGGATGGAATTGTCGGGCGCGGTGCCGACGGTGTTTGCCCCCGGGGCGAGCAGGTGCCGGCCGACCAGCGTGAGCCAGCTGTCGGGCGCGGTCAGGCGGGCGACGCGCGCGGCGCGCCAGGTCTCGATGGATTTGACATACTCATCCTGGGCGAAGGCGGTTGAGCCAAGCAGGAGGGCGAGGAAGAGGTAACGCGGCAGCATGAGCCCGAAGAAGGCAGATTATTTCCGAAAAGGAAACCCCGGGGTTACGGCTCCACCACCACCGGCGTGCCGACCTTGACGAGGGAGAGCAGGGCGACGGCGTCCCAGTTGGCGAGGCGGAAGCAGCCGTGCGATTCCGTGCGGCCGACCTTTTCCGGGTCGGGCGTGCCGTGCAGGCCGTAGCCGGGGCGGTCGAGCCCGATCCAGGCGAGGCCCACGGGATTGTTCGGGCCGGGCGGGATGATGAGCCGGCGGCCGAGTTCCTGGCCCTCGGCCGATTCGGGGAAGACCGCCGGGTCGAAGGTGTAGTCCGGGTCGGGGATGACGACCGTCACCTTCAGCTCGCCGACCGGGCGTTTCTCGACGTTGCGCGCGATGCTGACCGGGCAGTGCAGGACGATCCGGCCCTCCTCGGTGGTGGCCTCAAGGACCTTCTCGGCGAGGCGGATGTGGATGCGCGCGACCTTGAGCGGGCTGGTGAACGGCGCGATGTCCGGCACCGTGATGGTGGCGCCGGGCAGGATGTCGTCCCAGTTGAAATCCGGGTTCAGCGCGCGGAGGTATTTCGGGTTGGCGCGGTAACGCTCGGCAATGAACTCAAGCGCCGTGCCGTGCTGGAGCCCGGGGCTCTGCGACTTGCCGAGCCAGGTGTCGGGCACGGGTTTGAGGCGGGCGAGCTCCGTCACGCTCAGCGTGTGGGTCGTGAGCGGCGGCGCGGTGAGGAGCAGGAGTTCGCGCGTGGGCTGGTCGAGGTCGCCGGTGGGGTTGAGGCCCTCGTTGCGCTGGAAGGCCTTCATCGCCTCGGCGGTCTGGGCGCCGCGCACGCCGTCGATCGAGCCGCAGGAATAGCCGCGGCGGTGCAACTCGACCTGCGCCTCGACCCAGTTGGCCACGGGCGGGCCCGCTGGTGTTGCGGGCTCGGTGGCGGTCTCCGCCGGGGCTTCCGTCGCGGGCGTGTCCTCGGGCTTCAAGGCCGGCGCGGGTTGCGCGGCCAGCGTCCCGCCGAGGGACAGGAGGAGCAGGAACAGCGGGCGCCGGATCATGGTCGCCCACGATGGCTCCCGCCGGGAAAATGAAAACGCGGAAATGCGGCCGGGAGCGTTTACTTCAGCTCATCCACGAACTTGTGGACCATGGCGCGGGCGTCGTTGCCCTCGGCGAGCAGCTTGCCGTCCGGGCCGTAGACCTTGAAGTGCGGGATGCTCTGCAGCTTGAACTGCTGGGCGACGGGCGACTGCCAGTCGATGCGCTTCACGTCGGGACGGTTGATGTCGACCTTGACGACGGCGAGGTCGGCGCGCTGCGCGTGGAGCTTGGCGAGGGGCTCGTTGTAGACCTGGCAGGGGCCGCAATACTTGCTGGTGAAGTCCACGATGGTCGTCTTGCCGGGGACGAGCTGGTCGGCGAGCACGATGGTCTGGCCCATCGCGACATGGGCGGGCTCGGCGCCCTTGGGGGCGGCGAGGGCGGTGGCGGACAGGGCGAGGGCGGTCAGGAGGACGGGGAGGAGTTTCATGGGAGTATGAACACAACGCAGCTCAGGATATTCCATTAGGCAAAAAGATTCTCCGGTGCGGGCAACGGCCCCTGCCGGCTACTTCAACAGGGCGCGCAGGTCGGCCAGGCTGAGCTTCGCGGCGGCCGCGTCGCTGGCGTCGAACACCCCGGCGAGCAGCGCGCGTTTCTCGTCCTGCAGGGCCATGACCTTCTCCTCGACCGTGCCGGCGCAGATGAGCCGGTAGCTGGTGACGACCTTCGTCTGGCCGATGCGGTGCGTGCGGTCGGTGGCCTGCGCCTCGACGGCGGGGTTCCACCACGGGTCGTAGTGCACGACGGTGTCCGCGCCGGTGAGGTTGAGGCCGGTGCCGCCGGCCTTCAGCGAGATGAGGAAAACGGGAACGGTCGCGTCGTTCTGGAACTTGTCCACCGCGGCCTGCCGGGCCTTCGTCGTCATCGAGCCGTCGAGGTAGCAATAGGTGACGCCCTCGGCGTCGAGCTCCTCGCGCAGCAATGCCAGCAGCGAGGTGAACTGCGAGAAGACGAGCATGCGGTGGCCCTCGTCGACGGACTCGGCGAGCAGCTCGCGGAAGGCGTCGAGCTTGGCGGAGCCGGCGGCCGCGCCCTTCGCCGGGTCGACCAGCCGCGGGTCGCAGCAGATCTGGCGCAGGCGCAGGAGCTGCGTGAGCGTGGCCAGGTGGAGGCGGCCCTCGGAGGCGCCCTTGGCGGCGAGGTCGAAGAGCTCGCGCTCGGTGTCCTCCTGCATGCGCTTGTAAAACGCGGCCTGGGCCGGGGTCGGCTCGCACCAGATGACCTGCTCGATTTTCGGCGGCAGCTCGGGGGCGACGGCGGCTTTGGTGCGGCGCAGGATATAGGGGGCGGTCTGGACGCGCAGCCGCTCGTCGTGGAAGGCGCGTTCCTCGCGCTTCATGCCGGCGGGCAGCTTGGGCAGGAAGCCGGGCATGAGGAACTCGAAGAGCGAGCGCAGGTCGCCGAGCGAGTTCTCCAGCGGCGTGCCGGTGAGCAGGAAGCGGCCGCGGCCGTGCAGCACGCGCAGGGCCTGCGCGGCCTGCGTGCGGCGGTTCTTCAGGTGCTGCGCCTCGTCGGCGAGGATGACGTCGAAGTGCACGCCCTCGAACAGCTCCGTGTCGCGCGCCAGCGTGCCGTAGGACGTGAGCACGAGGTCGTAGCCGGCGAATTCCTTCGCCGTGAGCCGGGCGGTGCCGTGGTGCACGAAGACCCGCAGCGCCGGGGCAAAGCGCGCGGCCTCGCGCCGCCAGTTCTCCACGAGAGAGGCGGGGACCACCACGAGATGCACCGTTCCGGCCTGCTGGCCGGCCGGTGTTTGTCCCCGGTTCTCGCCTCCGCGCTGTCCTCCGGCAGCGCCCGGAGTCGGCGAAACCGGGGCAAAGGCGCGCGCGGCAGTCGCCGTCGCCAAGAGCGCGAGGGCCTGCGGGGTTTTGCCGAGGCCCATCTCGTCGGCGAGGATGCCGCCGAGTTCCTGGCCGTGCAGGTGCCAGAGCCACGCCACGCCCAGCTGCTGGTAGGGGCGGAGCACGGCGGTGAAGTCCGCCGGCAGGGGCGCGGGCGGCAGCACGGAGAGGTTTTTCAACGCGGCGCTGCGGGCGTGCCACGTTTCCGGCGCGGAGAAATGCGGCGCGATGCCCTCGAGCAGGTCGGTGACCTCGGCGGCGCGGGACTTGGCGATGCGGTGCCGGCCCTGGGCGCTGGCGGCGGAGACCTCGCCGGCGAGCGCGCGCTGCGCGGCCTCCAGCTCGGCGAGCTTGGCGGCGTCGATCAGGTAGATGGCGCCGTCGGCCTCGATGTAGCCGCGGCCGGTGGCGACGGCGGAGCGGATCTGCGCGTCGGGCGCGGTGCCGGCCTTGAGGCCGAGGGTGACGTCGTAGCCGTCGGCCTCCTCGCCGACCGAGGCGGCGATCTCCGCGGTCTTCAGGTGGGCCGTGTTCTTTTCAAAATTGGCCGTGAACTCCGCGTGGAGGTTTTCGCGCAGCAGGGCGCCGTGCGTGGCGAGGATGTTGAGGACCTTGTGCCGGTCGCGCAGCCACCACTTGCGGGTGAGCGGGTCGAGCGAGAAGCGGTGGGTGCGCAGGAACTCGAGTGCGGCGTCATAGACCATCGACTCGCGCGAGGGCAGGGTGATGGCGAGGAAATGCTCGGAGCCGTCCACGGTGAGCGGCGTGAGGTCGTCGTCCTCCTCGGGCTTGGGTTTCTTAGCGGGCAGCGGCTTCGGGAGCGGCGGGGGCGGCGGGGCCTCGGTCAGATGCTCGCTGACGCCGGGGAGATCGAGGCCGTTCCACGCCAGGGGCAGCGCCGGCCGGTCGGCGCGGTAGAAGACCTTTTCGCCGATGAGGGCCCGGACCAGTTCGCGGAGCTGGGCGCGTTTCAGCTGGATCAGCGACACCGGCTGCGGGGCGACGCCGAGGCGCTGCAGGATGGCGAGGGCGGGCACCAAGTCCTCCGGGGGCGGCGCCGAGAGGTCCAGCTCCACGCGCACGGCGATGGCGTCGCGCGGGGCGGCGGCCGGCAGATTGGGCGGGAGCAGGAGGCGGAGCATGGGGGAAGGTCAGTTGAAAGACAGAAGGTGAAAGTTGAAAGACCAGAGATGCCGGGGCGGAGATTCGCAGCGGCCTTTCTTTCAACTTTCAGCCTTCAACCTTCAACCGCGACCGCAGGTCGCGAGGTGCCAGAAGCCGCAGAGCGGGCAGCGGTAGGCGGTGCGTTCGCGGCCCACGCCGGCGACGAGCGCGGCATCGAGGGCGTCGCCCTGCGTGCGATAGCGCCGCTTGCGGGTGCAGCGGTGTTTGCGCTCCTCGGCCGTGGGTTTCTTCACGGGCCGAGGCTTGCAGAAGGCGCGGCCACAAAAAGCACAAAAAGCGCAAAACCAACCTCGCCTTGGCCGGGCTGGGCACGGTAGGTCTGGGGGATGTCTTCCGAACCGACCAAGGACAACAAACCGAAACGCGGACAGCCCTGCCCCTGCGGCAGCGGGCAGTTGTTCGAGGCCTGCTGCGAGCCCTACCATGCGGGCAAGAAGCAGCCGGCGACGGCGGAGCAGCTGATGCGCGCGCGGTTCACGGCGCACGTGGCGCACAATTTCAAGTTCCTGCACGACACCTACCGCCCGACGGCGGGCAAGCCGTATGTCGCCGAGGAGGGCGAGCCGGCGGTGACCTGGACGCGCCTCGAGGTGCACGGCCACGAGGTGGTCGCGGACAACCCGAACAAGGCCTACGTGGATTTCTCGGCCTACGGCCTCGAGGACAAGGTCGAGAAGGTGCTGCACGAGAAGGCGGAGTTTCTGCGGATCAACGGCACGTGGCTCTACGAGCGTGAGGCCCGCCTCGGGCCCGCGCCCTACAAGGCGGCGCCAAAGGTCGGCCGCAACGACCCGTGCCCCTGCGGCAGCGGGAAGAAATACAAGCAGTGCTGCCTGCTGAAGGCATGAGCGGTGCGGCCTTGAAACGGAACCCCAGCGAACCCAGCATCGCGCCTCATTCCGACCATGCCCTGCCGCCATTATTTTGATCGCAGCAAGGGGGTAGTCTTTGTCACGTCGACCGGACGCGTCACCGATTCCGACTGGATATCCAATCTTACGGCGATGGTGCGCAGCCAGGACTTTCATCCCGACCTGCGCGGATTTTCGGATTACACGGGAGTGACCGAGAGCCTGGTCACGGCGAAGACAATAGAGCTGCTCGCGGACAATCCGGCGGCCTCGGCGGATTCACGCTGGGCGTTCTTGATCAAGCCGGGGTTGGCCGGGGCCAAGATTGAGTTCTACAAATCCAATCTGAAACACGGCCAGCTTCAGATCTTCACCGATCGGGCGAAGGCGCTGGCTTGGCTGAACGAAGGCGTGCCACCGGACATGGTCATCACGTGGCGTCAGCAGGTCGAGGGTGTGACCGAGGTTTGATGCGCGGCGCGGTTGCGTTGTGGCCCGGACTGGTTTCCCTGTCCGGGCAACCCACGCACCCATATGAAACGCACTGCATCCGCCGTCTGGCAGGGCTCGCTCAAGGCGGGCAAAGGCGCGCTCACCTCCCCCGGTGGCGCTTTGAAGAACACGGAATACTCCTTCGGCTCCCGCTTTGAATCGGGCGCCGGCACCAATCCCGAGGAGCTCATCGCCGCGGCCCACGCGGGCTGCTTCGCGATGGCGCTCTCCGCCGAGCTGGGCAAGGCGGGCTTCACGCCGGACCGGCTCGACGTCACCGCCGAGGTCAGCCTCGACAACGTCCCGCCCGCCGGCTGGACCGTCACGGCCTCGCACCTCGTGCTGACGGCGAAGATCCCCGGGATCGACGCGGCGAAGTTCGACGCGATCGCGGCCGGGGCCAAGGCCGGCTGCCCGATCTCGCGGCTGCTGAACGCCAAGGTCACGCTGGCGGCGACGCTGGCCTGAGCGTCGCGCGGCTCAGGCGCGGGGACTGAAGGCCGCGCGCACCGCGGCCGGCATGGGCTCGGCTTCCATCCGGCCGGCCTGGTCCTGCCGCACGTGCACCGTCGTCATCCGCCCGCGCGCCACCACGGTCCAGCGGCGGCTGCGCTCCTTCTCGAACACGAAGCCATAGGTCAGGGAGCTTTCCGCCACCGCCTCGATGGTGCCACGCACGCGGATGACGTCGCCGCAGCGCAGCGGGCGCAGGAATTCGCACGATGATTCGCGACGCGGCCAGCCATGGCGCGTGCCATCAGGCGCACTGGACATGATCGCGAGATGGCGGGCGCGGAACCACTCGTGCTCGCACACCTCCATCCAGCGGTAGAAATTCGAGAAGTGCATGAGTCCCGCGGCGTCGGTCTCGTGGAATTCAACGCGGCGGGTGAGGGTGAAGGTGAGCGGCTCCATGGGATGCGGGTGGGGGTGGAATCAAAGTCCCTCGCGCAGGCCGCGATGGCTGCGCAGGTGCTCCTGCTCGAGCTGGCGGCGGGCCGCGGCCATGTTGTCGATGAGGTTGGGGTAGCGGCGCCCGGCTTTTTTCGCCGTGGCCTTCGCCCAGGCCAGGTTTTCCGGCGTCAGTTTGGTGCCGGTGGACTGCTTGGGCGTGGGCTTTTTCCAGGGAGGGGTGGACATAGGGAGGAAAGGGGTGAGGGAGAAGGGATGAGTGAGACGGCCTGCTGAACTACGGGCCGATGGCCTGCGTGGATGGGTTTCGTAAAAAATATTGTGTTAAGCGTTCATAATCAATGGCGTTAAATTTACCTGTCGGCCGCTTGCCAGACAGGAAAATCGACCCATCTTCATGGCCGACGGAGGGGGCTGGGCTCCCTCCCGCCGTTGATTGATAAACGCCTCGACCTGCTGGGTGGGAAGAGGCCCAGACCGCCGCTGCAAGCGGCATATAGGAGGACGAATAAAGTCATGATGACTCTACTCGCCATCTCGGTCTCCTGGTTGTCGGTCGCGATGATTTACGTCATCGCGGGCTCCGACCGCCGTGAGCGCCGATTCTAAAGAAAACCACGCCGCCCCGGGGAAACCCGGGGCGGCTTTTCTTTGGGCGGGTGATGTGGGGCCGGCCGGATCCTTGGCGTGCAGTGCTTCGGCTGATGTCAACTATTGGTTGACATCAGCGGATGCGCGGAACGGGCAAGGCGCAGGTTCAGGAAGCGGGCATCGCCGCGCCAAGGATTTTCCGGCAGAGCGCCTCGCCGCGGTTGAAATCACGGCAGGTCTGCGGGCGGTCCTCGTAGATCGTGCAGAGGCGCGTGATCGCATCGAGGGCCACGCAGGCGCCGTCGCCGTGCTGGTCCATGCAGCGCACGCCGGCGTGCACGGCCACCAGTTCCTCGGGGACGATGTCACCCGGCCGGAGCTCGACCACCAGGTGGCAGCAACGGCCGCAGCCGGCGCACGCGGGGAGGTCGGGGTGGGAGGAGGGCAAGGAGCGGGGAGCTGGGAGCGAAGCCCGGGTGTGGATCAATCGTCCAGGTCGTCGCCGGCCATCTCGTCGCCGACGGGCGTGGAGGGCGGACGGCGCGGGTGGTTCATCATCGGGGCGCCGGTGAAGGGCTTGGGGGCGTTGTGGGCGGGCAGGGCCCCGGCGATGAAGGCGAGAATCTCGGCGCGGCCGCTCTTCGTGGTGGACGAGCTGGCGAAGACGGGCGGCTGCGCGTCGGTGGACTTTGCCATGGCGGCGCGGAAGCGGTCGATCGTGTTGCGCGAGTGCTGGGCGGCCTGCTTGTCGATCTTGGTAAAGATGAGGGCGAAGGGCAGGCTGTGCGTGCCCATCCAGTGGACGAACTTGAGGTCCATTTCCTGCGGCTCGTGGCGGGAGTCGATGAGCACGAACGTGCGGCGCAGCGTCGGCCGGTGGCTGAGGTAGTCGCGCACGGCGGTGTTGAAAAGCTGGCGCTCCGTCTTCGCCACGTGGGCGTAGCCGTAACCCGGCAGGTCGACGAGGCTCCAGGTGCCGTTGATCGTGAAGAAATTGATCAGCTTCGTCTTGCCCGGCAGGTCGGAGACCTTCGCGAGGTCCTTCTTTTCCGTCAGCAGGTTGATCAGCGAGGACTTGCCGACATTGGAACGGCCGATGAACGCGAATTCCGGCAGCACGGGGTGCGGGCAGGTGGCGAGGTCGGGGGAGCTGACGGCAAAGGTGGCGGACTTGATTTTCAGGCGGCCAGCAGGGACGCGTTTCGCACCACTAGCGAACCTTGTTTTTGCGTGTCACCGCGGAGGAATATCCTTGGAGCAAAACGCCGGATCTATTCTAGTCCGCCGCGTGCGGAGGATAATCCCAGGCCTGCAATGGGTCTGCTGGGCAACGGTTTGCCTGGTGGCGGCGGCCGTCCATGCGGCGGTGGAGCCGGGGATGGCCCGGGTCAACGTCCTTCAGGAACTCGGCCGGCCCATTTCGGCCGTCGCCCGCGGCAACACCGAGGTCCTGACCTACAAGGACGGTGTGAAGATCACGCTCAAGGACGGCAAGGTTACCGACATCAAGGGCCTGACGCCCGCCGAGGGTGCGCCCGCGGAGGCGGCGCCGGCGGAGACCGCCGCGCCCGAGCCGGAGGAACCGCCCGAGCCCGTGCTGACCAAGGAACAGCAGGCGGAGCAGGCCCGGCTGGAAAAACAGTTCGCCGACGAACAGGCGAAGGGCCGCGCGGAGATGGAAAAGACCCTGACCGACCTGGAGAACCTGCACAACCAGCCGCCGGCGGTGCACGAGAAGCCGAAGTTTGATGCCGTGGGGTTCCTGCTCGGGCTGGTGCTGAAGTGGCTGCTCACCCTCGCGGCGCTGAAGCTCACCTGCAAATACTGGGGTTGTGAGGTTTTCTGGAGCGGACTGATGACGGTCGCGGCGGTAGACGTGGCAGTCCGGTCGGTGATCGGCCTGATCGGCTTTCTCCTGCTGGACATGTCCTCGCTGTTCTACGCCGACGAGGCCGTCGCGGCGATCGTGATGGTGCTGGTGCTGCGGAAGGTGAGCATCAACCAGTCAATGGCGCAGGCGGTGCAGATCACGATGACGACGAAGGTGTTCTCGGTCGTGGTCGGCTCGTTCCTCTTCGTGGTGATGCTGAACCTGCTGCGCTGAGCGCGGCGCTCAAAGTTTCGGCCGCGATTTCTTCTGCAGGTCGCTGTAGAGTGCGTGCGTGCGGATCTTCTGCGCGAGGTCGAGGGCGCGCTTGATGCGCGTCGGTTCGGTCTTGGCGCCGGTGATATAAACGAGGAGCGAGCGCTGGCGGCCGGGCGTGAAGGTGTCCCAGCGGGCACGCGCCGCGTCGTCCTGGTCGAGGGCGAGCCGGAACTCCTCGGGCAGGTCCAGGCGGTCGGGCGCGGGGTCGGGCTGGAAGGCGAGCACGGCGGGTGTCTTCAGGCTGATGCCGGCCTCCTTCATGAAGTCGCGGTTGACGATGAGGAAGCTGCCGCCGTCGGCGTGGTTCATCAGCGCGCGGTTGATGGCGTGGCCGTTGACTGTGCCGGTGAGGCGGCGGACCTTCGCCTTCTTCCACGCCGCGGCGGCCTCATCGGGCACGGGCAGGATGTGGAAGGGCATGCCCTGGTCGAGGCGCATGACCTGCGAGGTGAAACGGAAGGCGAGCTTGCCGGCGGCCATGGCATGATGACGCGCGGCGGGCGGGCGGGTGTCAACCAGCGGGATGAACCACGGAACACACGGAAGAGAATGCAGTTGGCGGCGGCCGGCCGGCCCGGCAAGGTCGGGGCATGGGCGATCCTTCACGTTACACCGATGAAATCGTAATCTCCTGGCCGGAGCTGCACCGGGATGCGCGCTTCCTGTCGCAACAGCTGCACGGACTCGGCACCTGGCAGGGCATTGTCGCCATCACGCGCGGCGGCCTCGTGCCGGCGGCGCTGGTGGCGCGGGAGCTGGAGATCCGGCTGATCGACACGGTGTGCGTGTCGAGCTACGCGGCCGGCGCGGGCGGCGGCGCGGCGCAGGCGCAGGGGGGAGTGCAGGTGCTCAAGGGCGTGGCCGGTGACGGCGCGGGCTTCCTGCTGATCGACGACCTCGTGGACACGGGCAAGACGGCGCAGGTGGTGCGGTCGATGCTGCCCAAGGCGCACTTCGCCACGCTCTACGCCAAGCCCGCGGGCCGGCCGTTCGTCGACACCTGCGTGAAGGAGTTCAAGCAGAACAAGTGGATCTTCTTCCCGTGGGACATCGACTACCGGTTCGTGAAGCCGATCAAGGACGGCGGCAGCCTGACCGCCAAGGGGTGAGGCTCAGGGCCGGTAGACCCAATAGAGCCCGGGCGGGAACGAGGCGAAGCGGACGGAGTTGTGGTTTTCGCCCGGGTAGAGGGTGAAGCGGTAGGCGAGGTTGGCCGGTTTCAGCTCGTCGAGCTTCCGGGCAAAGGCCGTGGTCGCGGCCGTGATGTCGAAACCGTAGACATCGTGCTCGTCGTCGCCGACCGAAAGATCGAGCCGGACGGGGCGGGGCAGGTTTTCCAGCTTCGCCATCGCCTTGAACAGCAGGTCGTGGTCCCAGTCGGCCACCGGGCTGGCGGCGACGATGCGTTGAAACAGCTCCGGGCGCTCCTCGAGGACGTAGAGCGCGAACAGGCCGCCCATGGAATGACCGAGCAGGGCGCGGTCGGCGGGATTGGTCCGGTAGGTGCGGTCGATGAGCGGGATGATTTCCTTCTCGAGAAACTCGAGGAAAACGGGGGCGCCGCCCGAGCCGGGCACGGCGGCCACCCCGGTCGGGGTAAAGTCCCGGGCGCGCAGCGGCATCGGGTTCACGTTCCGGCCGTGGCCGAGGGTCACGATGATCACTGGCGGCATGCGGCCCGAGTAGACGTTGTTGTTCTGCAGGGACGCCATGAACGGGAAGTGCCAGCCATCGAGGACGTAGAGGACGGGATAGGATTTGCCGGAGGTGGCGTAATCCTCGGGCAACGACACGAAGAGATCGTAGGTCTGGCCGATCTGGGCCGAGGCGATGGTGCGATGTTCGGTGTGCGGGAGCGTGACGGCCGGGGCGGCGTCGGCCCCGCGGAGCGCCAGGTTCGTGAGGAGGAGTGCGAAAAGAAGGCGGTGCATGGTGGGGCTTATTTTTTCCGGACGGAGAGGGTCCAGTCGCGGCCGGAGTCGATGTTGTATTTGTTGGCGAAGTTGCCCTGGTTGACGGCCATCGAGACGTAGCCGCTGCTGTTGATGAACATCAGGTTCTTGCCGACGGGGACGTCGCCGAAGGTGTGGGCGTAGGGGACAGTCTCCTCCCAGACGACCTTGCCGGCCTGGCGGATGGTGACGACGACCGGCTCGCCTTCCCTGATGCCGAGCTTCTCGAAGGTGTGGCGGTCGATGAGGCAGGCGGTGTTGCCGAGGTGGCCGCGGGAGATGTCGATCATGCCGGTGGCGGTGCCGTGCTCGATGACGGGCTTGGGGTAGTCGAGGGTGACGACCCTGGGCTCGAGGAGCGGGCCGACCTGCTCGTAGGTGATGACGCCGGCGGCAAGGCGGCCGGCGGTGTAGGCATAGACGTCGCGGCCGTGGAAGGTGTGCGACCACTCGGTGCCCGGGCGGCGGTTGACCTTCTCGTCGATCTCGCGGACGGCCTCGATGCCGAACTCGGCGGCCACGAGGGCGAGCGTGCCGTTGTCGGGGCTGACGAAATACTGGCCGTTCTTCGTCTGCAGGACGACGGACTTGCGTTGGGTGCCGACGCCGGGGTCGACGACGGAGACGAAGACGGTGCCCTTCGGCCAGACCGGGGCGGTGTAGACCAGGTTGCGGGCGGCGGCATCGATGTTATAGAGCTCGATGAGCGGCTGGACGGTGAAAACCGGGGTGTCCTTGTCCACGGCGAACACGACGCCCGGCATGACGGCGCCGCCGAAGTCGGCCTGGATGACGACGGCGTTGCGCTCCTTGGCGGAGGCGGTGAGACCGAGGGCGAGGCAGAGGAGGGTGATCGTGGTTTTCATAAGGTGGCGAGGAAGCGGATGAGGTTGGCGATGTGGTCGTCGAGCGGGATGCCGAGCTTGTCGCAGCCCATCTGGATGGTGGCGCGGTCGATCTTGGCCGCGAACGTGCCATCCTTGAATTTCTTTTTGATCGAGGAGGCCTTCATCTGGCCGTAGGGCACGGGGTTCATCTTCCGGTAGGCATAGAAGATGCCGGTGAGCTCGTCGGTGGCGACGAGCGCGGCGGCCAGCTTGGTCTCGGGAAGCGTGGTGAAGCCGTGGTAGCCGTAGGCGTGGGCCTCGACGGCGTGGATGAGCTCGAGCGGATAGCCCCAGTCCTTGAACCACTGCAGCGACGGCGCCGGGTGCGTGTCAGGATGTTCCTCGTAGTCGAGGTCGTGCAGCAGCCCGGTGAGATACCAGAGCAGCGGGTCCCCGTTATGCTGCGTCGCGTAACCTTCCATCGCGGTCGCGACCATCAGGGCGTGGTGGCGCTGGTATTCGTCCTTCACGTGCTCGTTGAGCAGCGTCGTGGCGGCGGCTTTCGTCGGGAGCATGGAGCAAGGGTTAACCACGAAGACCCGAAGGGCACAAAGGGATTTTTGGAGGACGCAGGCCCGCCACCGCGTTCTACTTCGGGCCGGAGTAATACAGCTTGGTATACTCGGCGCGGAGTTTCTTGATTTCCTCGGGGTCGCGGCCGGCGGCTTCCTGAAGCTCGATGCCGTCGGCCAGCGCGTTCATGTGCGCGGCTTTTTGCTCCCGGGACTCGGCGTCGCGCGCCAGAGCGACCGCCGAGACACCAAAGATGCGGGGAAAACGGTTGAGAGCCTGTTCCAGCTTGGAAAGGTGCTTTTTGACCAAGCGGCCATCGCGACCGGCGGGCGATTCCATGGGATCGACCTTCTCAACCTCAACGGGTTTTACGGTGTCAATGCGCGGAAGGCGCTTCGGCGACTCGGTCTTGGCGTGGACGGTAATTTTGGGCAGTTCGAGGATCTTTTCCGCCGCCGTGTCCGTCGTCCCGGTGCCGGCGGTCAACGGCTCGGGCAAGGGCGCCGGAGTATTTTTCGGCGTGGCGCGGGCGGCTTTCTCCGCCTCGGCTTTTTCGTAGGCGGAAGGATCGTAGCGCGGCAGCCCGGACTGGATGGCCCGCTTGGCTTCAGTCGTGGCTTCGATTGCAAAAGCCTGCAGGGGAGCCAGCAGGGCCAGGGCGGTCGTAGTCGACAACAAGACAGAAAGGCAGGGAAAGCCGGCCGGTGTGCACATGCCACAGGTCAGACTGGGCCTGACCGCATATGTTCAAAGATTACAGGGGCCGGGAGCACCCCGCCCGGGCCTCAAGCCCGACCTGCCCGGGCACAGCCGTGAATCAGCCGGGCGGCGCTGACCGCCAGCAGGGTGAGGAAAAACCAGAGGCTCGGGGCGCCGCCGCCGCCGCTCGTAGTGGCCGGCGCGGGCGGTGCGGGGGTGGGAGCAGGAGTGGACGTTGTCCCGGGCGCGGGTTCCACACCGCCTGTCCCGGGCGCATCCAGGCCCGTCAGCGTCGCGGCGGGCAGGGCCTCGACGACGGCGCGGAAGGTGGCGAGCGTGGCCGCGGGCACGGTGATGTCGCGCACGCTGGCGGGCACGCGCGCGGGATCCAGGCTGACGAGGCCGCGCGCGATCACCATCGCGGCGAGGAAGGATCCGGCCGGCACAGCGTGGAGGTCGTCGCTCGAATAAAGCTGGACCGAGGGATTGGCGCGGAGCGCCGCCTGCCAGGCCTCGCCGGCGGGGAAGACCACCGCGTCGGCGGCGAGGGCGGCGTTGCGGTAGGATTCCGAGACGAGGGCGAAGCCGTTGGCCTGCGTGCGCACGGGCCAGATCATGTAGAGGGCCGGCCGGGTGCCGAACCGCCGGGCCTCGGCCGCCCAGGTGATAGTCCACTGGCGCAGGTGGGCCTGGCTCTCGGGCAGGGTGGACGGGCCCTGCTGGAGGATGAGCACGTCGTAATCGCCCGAGGCCAGCAGCGCCTGGTGGCCGTCGAGCCAGTGATCCTCGATGGCGTAGCCGCCCGGGTGCACCGCGGCATACTGGAGGTCGACGCCCTGCAGCTGCGCCATGGCCTGGACGAGTGCGGGCACGTCGTTGCCGGCGGTGAGGCTGTTGCCCAGGAAAAGCACGCGGAGCGGCGCGGCGGCCAGCGGGCCGGCGGCGGCGAGAACGCAGCCCAGGGCCAACGCACGGCACAGCGGTGATCTCATGCCGCCTTCTAGGCCGGTCGGGAAACTGGCGCCAGAATACTCCGGTGAAACGACACAAACCCGCGACGAAGCGCAGCGCCGTCGGCGTGCAACCCGGGGATTAGATCCGCTTACGCCAAGCGATGCGGAGCGCCCGGGCCGGAAGCTGATACCATCCGCGCATGATTCATCCCTTCCATCTGGATGCGGACCGGTATCCGGTGCGGATGCGCTGGTTTGTCGGTGCGATCTGGGGGGCGATCCTGGTCAAGTGCACGCTCGTCTGGTGGGCGATGGTCCACTGGCACGTGCCGTTCCACCCGGCCTGGATTGTCCTGCCCACGCTGCTGTTCGCCGCGCTCGCCACCCTGCTGTGGTTCGGCGCGGACGACGAATAATCCGCGGTGTTCCGGCCCGGCCGTCCGACCCCGGAACCCGGGGCCGGCGGGGAGTTTTGGCTGCTTGCCAGCGGGCGGCCGATCCTTGAGCCTGCGGGCTTGAGTTCGAGCCCCATTCCCCAAGGCGTCAGCTCCGCTGACGACCGCGCCTTTCTCGGCCACCCCCGCGGCCTCGGTTACATCGCCTTCACGGAGGCGTGGGAGAGATTCTCCTACTACGGCATGCAGACGCTGCTCGTGCTCTACATGACGCGGCAGCTGCTCCTGCCGGGGCATGTCGAGCACATCGCGGGCATGGGCTGGTTCCGCCGCCTGATGGAGGTGGCCTACAACGGCGGCGACACCATGACGGTCGTCGCGCTGTCGTCGGCGATCTTCGGCACCTACACGAGCTTCGTCTACCTCACGCCGATCATCGGCGGCTTCATCGCCGACCGCTGGCTCGGGCGCACCACGACCATCACGATCGGCGCGGTCCTGATGGCCATCGGCCATTTCCTGATGGCGTTCGACGTGTCCTTCCTCGCCGCGCTGTTCTGCCTGCTGTGCGGCGTGGGCTGCTTCAAGGGCAACCTGGCGAGCCAGGTCGGCGAGCTCTACGCGCCGGCGGACCTGCGGCGCGCGGACGCCTTCCAGATCTATTTCCTGTTCATCAACGGCGCGGTCATCGCCTCGCCCCTCATCACCGGCACGCTGGGCGAGAAGGCCGGCTGGCACTGGGGCTTCGGCGCCGCGGGCATCGGCATGGTGCTCGGCCTCGTCATCTACCTCGCCGGCCGCAAGTGGCTGCCGGTCTCCCGGCCGGTGGCGAAGGTCGCGCGGACGGAATCGGCCCGGCTGACCGCGGACGAGAAGAAGGCCGTCTGGGTGCTGATCCTGCTGATCCCGGTGCTGGCGATCGGGGCGGTGGGCAACCAGCAGATTTTCAACGCCTACATGATCTGGGCGCCGGAGCACGTGAGCCTGGTGTTCTTCGGGCAGACGATGCCGACCACCTGGCTCGTGACGCTCGACGCGGTCGTGAGCGTGTCGGCGCTGTTCGGGGCCGTGGCGTTCTGGCGGCTGTGGGGCAAGACCCGCAAGGAGCCGAACGAGGTCACCAAGATCCTGCTCGGCATGAGCCTGAGCGTGGCCGGCCAGCTGTGCCTCGTCGGCGCGGCGGTGGCGTCCGCGGGCGGCGCCAAGGCCAGCATCGGCTGGATCCTCGGCTTCGAGGTGCTGAACAGCATCGGCTTTGCGAACGTGTTTCCCGTCGGCCTCGCGATGTATGTGCGGGTGGCGCCGCAGAAGGTCGCGGGCACGGTCATGGGTGTGTATTATCTGCACCTCTTCATCTGCAACAACCTCGTCGGCAAGCTTGGCGGCTACGTCGAGACGATGAGCGGCGTGAACTTCTGGCTGATGCACGCCGGGCTGATCGCCGCGGCGACGGTCATCATGGCCATCACGGCCAAGGCCGCCGGCCGGATCATGGACCCGCAGGGACCGGCGGTGCCGGCCTAGCCGCCGGCGAGGCAGTTGTCGGGGAAGGCCGGCGAGCGGCGCAGCCACCGTGTCAGGCAGCGGCTGTTGGTGAGGGCCTCGTGCAGGGCCGAGCCGAAATCGTAGCAGCGTTCGTCGTAGCCGCAGGCCTCCATCGCCTCGTCGATCCCCATCATCACCGCGAACATGCGGGCCCGGAGCGCGGGCACGTAGGCCTTGGTGACGTTGACCGAGGCATCGGCCTCGTTGGCGGCGCACAGGGCGGCATCGCTGCTGTGGTGCGAGCGGCAGGTTTCAGGGCGGCCTTCATAGATCGAGCAGGCTCCGGCGCGCAGCAGGGCGCAGGGCTGGCGGCTGCGTGGGCGCTCGCCCTCCGCAAAGGCGGCGATGCGCGCGCGATGCCGCGCCAGGCGGGCGATGACGGCCGTGAGGGCCGCGGGCGAGAAATGAACCTGGATGTGGTCGGCGGCGAAGAAGACCTCGTGCGCCTGCACGTCGACCGGGACGTGGCAGCAGGAAGCGCAGCCGGAGCGGCAGGCGACGGTGGAGAGCACGCGGGCGGGGGTTTCGGCGTAGGCCCGGTCGAGTTCATCCAGGCCCCAGCGAAGGGCGGTCATCATCTCCGCGGACGCACGGGCCTTGAACAGGTGTTCCTCCATCCCGGCCACGGTGTGGTCGAACATCTCGAAACGCTGGGCGACGGAGGTGCGGGCGGGCATGCGGCACGTCAGGTGTCTCAGGGGGAGGGGAAAACGCGACCGGAAAAGCAGGGAGCGGGGAGAACGGAGGGTTCACCACTAATGTTCACTGAGCTGACACTAATTAGTGAGTTCTTAGTGTGGATTAGTGGCGCCCAGCTCCGCGAGGCGGCGGTCGGTCTCGGCGAGGTTGCGCTGCAGCTTGGCCTGGACGTCCTTTTCGCTGCCGATGCGGCGGGTGAGGGACTCGGAGGTCGGCGCCTTCTCCGCCTGCTTCAGGTCGTGCTCCAGCATGCGGGTGATCTCGGCGAGCTCGCGCTGGAAGCGGGCCTTGCGCGCCTGCCAGCCGAGGAGGGTGACGGCGTGGACGGTCTGGCCGTTGACGGCGGCCAGCATGTCGGCCTCGCGGCCGGCGGCGGTCGCGATGTCGCGGTGCATGGCATCGAGCTGCAGTTCCTGGCCGGCGGTGTCGAAGTCCTGCAGCTGCTCCGGAGGGAAGCGTGTGCCCAGGTCGGCCCGGAACCGCGCGAATTCCCCCGGGGAGGCGGCGCTGACGACGGTGTCGGGCAGGGCCGCCTGTTTCGCGCAGCCGGGGAAAACGAACCCAATCAGGACAAGGAAACAAAGCAGCAAAGGGCAGGAGGGAAAGGCACCGGCGTTTCTTTGCTTCTTGGTGTGGGATCTCATGGTTTCGGGGCCCGGCAGCGCTCGAGGCGGGCGGCGAAGTCGCGGAGGAAGTCCGCGCGCCAGCGGTTCACGGTCTTGGCGCCGATCAGCCTGCCCTCCATCTGGGCGGGCGAGGGATCGTCCGTCCACCAGTTGGGCAGCTGCGGGTCGGGACGGAGGGCGGCCTCCGGGGCCGGCTGGACGGAGGTGAGGCCGCCCGTCAGCCCGTCGAGGGCGGGCGCGTTGGACCTGATCGTGTAGCGGTATGCCTTGGCCTCCTTGGGCGAGAAACGGAAACGCATCGCGCCGGCGGCATCGACGGTGCCGACCAGCGATTGGTTTTCGATCACGAGGCGGGCCTCGGGTTGGGCGGGGGCGTTGGCGCCGGGCGGCAGGACGAGTTCGAAGATGCTGAATTGCTCGATGCGGTCGGCGGGGGTCGTGATACGGTCGAAGACCACGTAGGGCCGTGGCCAGGCGCGCACGAACTGGCCGCGCCAGCCGGGCTGGGTGGGGTCGGCGGGGTTGCCTTGCAGGAGCCAGGTGACGGCGGGGGAGTCACCCATGCGGATGGCCGTGCGGGTCGTGCCTTGGAAGGCGATGCCGCCGGCAAAGTAGTCGCCGAGCGCGCCGTGGCCGGCGACATGGGCCTGGACGAAGGTGTCGTTGGCGAGATCGCCCGACATGTCGCCGCCGTTAAACCAGCCCTGGTAGGATTCGTTGCACTCGATCATCCACAGCGCCGGGTGGCGGGTGGCGATGTAATGGTAGGCGTCGGGCGTCCATTTCTTGTTCGGCCCGCCGATGTAATAGACCCGCAGCTTGGGCAGGATGTCGGGGGCGTCGTGCAAAGCCTGGGCGAGATCCTCGATGCCGCCCCAGACCAGGATGTGCAGCGGGCGGGGATCGTCGCGCCGCGCACACCGGACGATCCACTCGGAACCCTCGGTCGGGCGGCGCACGCCGGCGTAGGGCGCCACCTCGGTTTCGCCCTGCTTGGTGATGGCGCGCAGGGCGTCGGGCGCGGGGTAGCGGGCGGAATGGGTGCGGAGATTGGGGTAATCGCGCGCGTAGACGTCGATGACGCGCAGGATGTGCTCCTTGCGGCCGCCGCCGTAGGGGGAGGAGAGCAGGCCCTCGAGGTCGAGGGTGTCGGTGCAGAGCAGCAGGTGGACGAGGGACTGGAAGTCGTCGAAGTCGGTCCCGCCGGCGTCGGTGGAGACAATGACGCGGGGCCGGGGCGAATCAGGCGCCGCGCCGTGGGCGCAAGCGGCCAGGAGGCCGAAAACAAGGATGGGCAGGATGCGACCGGGGGTCGTGGGCACGGTTATCTTTCAACGCAAAGACGCGGGGGCGCCAAGCAGCAATCCGTGGGTCGCTGTCCTCAAAATGCACGCCCCGTCGCTAGTTCAGGGCCACGATGACCGCGATGGCGGATGCGAGCAGGTAGGCGCCGGGATAGGCCCAGCGGAGCCATTGGTCGTAGCGGATGGCCTTCGCCTCGTCGCGGTCGTGGAGGTTGCTGATCCAGACCATGCCGGCCATCGCCAGGCCGAGGAAGGCGTAGGCCAGGACGAAGAACCAGTCGATGATAGTGAGGTAGGAGATCTTCGGCAGGCCGGAGTGCAGCGAGTAGCTGAGCGCGACCACCGTCAGCAGGCTCGCGATGATCACGCTCATGCGGTCGGAGAGATCCTTGGGCGGCAGGAAGAACACGGCGAAGGCCATGCCGAGCACGATGCCGAGCGGCACCATCATCTGCCAGATGTAGAACTGGGTGTGCCGCTTCACCTCGAGGGTCACGGTCGCGCGGCTGTAGGTCTCGTCATAGACCTGCCGGTAGACGGGTTGCACCTCGCCGGAGAGCTTGCCGGGCTGCCATTGCGGCAGGGAAATGCGGGCCGCGATGCGCAGGTTCTCCGCCGGGAGGGTCAGCTCCATGGCGCTGGCGAGGTATTGGAAGGATTCCAGCTCGATCTTCAGGTATTGGGTGTCGAAGGGCAGCTTGCGGAGGTCCATCTCGGTGGCGATCTGCGCGGTGAGATGGCGCTCATACTCGACGCGGCCGTCCGGGTGGACGCGCAGCAGGGCATGGTGCAGGTCGGTGGGCGCGGTGGTGCGGTTGAACTCCACCATCGGGCGCCAACCGGTGTTCACCTCCTCGGTCGCGGCCTCCTCGCGGAAGACCTTGGGCGCCGTGCCCGCGAATACCCGCTCGGGATCCTGCCAGCTGGTGCTGAGGAGCACGTGGAGGGTGAACTTCCCGCCCGGCTCGTCGATGTCGGTGATGTCGAGGATGTAGACGCCGAGCTCGGCCTTGCGCGGGGCGGCCGGGGCGGCGGCCACGTCAGCCGCCCGGAGTGCCGCCGTGATTAGACCGAGCAGGAGGACGAGACGAAGAACGGAGGCCATGGGTATGCAGAACAGCGCAAAGGCGGGCGGACGCCAAGGAGCAATCGGCCGGACAGGCGGAAGTGGCTGGTTTGGCTGTAACGGGGGAATTGCCGGACAGTTGCCCGGTGTTTTCGCCGCGCGGGGTTGCGGCGGGCGGGATTCCGGCTTCCATGCCGGGACTCCCATGACCTCCGCCGGCTCCGCTTCCGCGCTCCTCCTCATCGATGTGCAACAGGGCTTTGACGACCTTTCCTATTGGGGCGCCCGCAACAATCCCGGGGCCGAGTCCAACATGGCGCGGCTGCTGTCCGCCTGGCGCACCGCCGGCCGGCCGGTGTTTCATGTGAAGCACAACTCGCGCAACCCGCGCTCCCCGTTGCACCCGGCCAACGCCGGCAACGCCATCAAGCCCGGCGTGGCGCCGCTCCCGGGCGAGCCCGTGTTCGAGAAGGACGTCAACAGCAGCTTTATCGGCACGGACCTGGAGGCCCGGCTGCGGTCGGCGGGCATTACCGGCCTCGTGATCGTGGGGCTGACCACCCCGCACTGTGTTTCGACCACGACGCGCATGGCGGCCAACCTCGGCTTCAACGTCCGGCTGGTCGGCGATGCCACGGCCGCCTTCGACTGGAAGGCCCATGACGGCCGCATCATCCCCGCGACGGAAATGCATTATCAGGCCCTGGCGCCCCTGCACGGGGAGTTTGCCGAGGTGGTGGCGACCGACGTGGTGCTGGCCTGACTAGGCCCCGGGCCGCCCAGTCCGGGCCTGCTGGTTTCCCCTAGGCCCGGTTTGGTCGGCACAGTTGTGCTTTGCGGAAAAAGCGTCATAGTGTGGCGAATCCATATGGAGGCGAACGACACCAAGACCAAGGAATCCCAACGCAAGCACGTGCGCTACGAGGTGAGCGACGACTGCCGTTTACGCGGTTCCATCCGGATAAAAAGCTCCGACCCGGCCACGGCGAATAAGGATTGGCCGGGCACACTGGTGGACATGTCCGCGGGGGGCGCCCACATCCAGATCAGCCTCGGGGCCGTGGCCTACACCGGCGACCCCTGCGTGCTGACGCTGGCGCACGCCGGGGTGAAGATGGAGTTGCGGGGCATCCTCGCCCACTACGTCTGCTCGGCGCGCAACTCGGTGTGCGGCGTGAAGTTCGATGCTTTCTCCACGGGCTGGGACAAGGGGTATCTGCCGTATTTCAAGGCCATCGTCGCGAGCTCGACGCTGAAAGGCGGGCCGGCCGGCAGTGATGTGCCGGGACGTTACCGCGAGGAATACCGCGGGCCGGGCCACACGAAGCTGGAGGTGTGGCGCGACAACAAGCCGGAGCGCACGCTGATCGGCTTCGACTACACGATGGCGCGCTACGCCGCGGCGCTGGCGAATGCGGGCCCGGACATGTTCGCGAACAAGGCGGCGGTGGGCTTCCGGGCTGCGCCGACCGAGAACGGCGGCACGGGCGGCCCGCTCACGAAGGCGCAGGAGGCCGAGGCGCGCTGGGAATTCTCCCTCGCGGCGTCCAACCTGCCCAAGGCCATCGCGCCCGAGATCCGCCGGCTGCTGCGGCTGGTGAGCTAAAAGACAGAGACCTGAAAACTGAGACCTGAAAATCCCGGAAGCGCGGGCCCTCCACTATTTACCGGCCCAGCGCCTGGCGGATGATCGGCTCCATCACGGCGGCCTGGCGCATGAAACCGAGGTCGCTCGGGTGGGAGGCATCAGTGGCACCCTCGGCATCGTCGCCGAGGAGGTCGTCGCCGGGGATGTAGTAAAGATTCGCGACACCTTCCTGCTTCAGGGCATCGAAGACGGATTTGAGCGCGGCATGGTTGTCGGTGTGGAACTTGTCCTTACCGGGCGTGATCCAGCTGTTGGTGTAACGGCGGTCCTCGACGAGGATGATCGGCGTGGTCGGGTGCTTGGCCCGGAGCTGTTTCACGAGCGGTGCGCCCCGCTCGAGAACCTGGGCCGGGTTCATGTTCGGCAGGCAGTCGATGATGAAGACGGCGGCGTCGATCTCCTTCAAAAATTCGCCGACCGCGGCATCCATGCGGCCGTTGCCCGAGAAGCCCAGGTTGACCACGGGCAGGTCGAGGTGGCGGCCGATGATGGCGGTGTGCACCATGCCGGCGCGCGACGCGGAGGCGCCGTGCGTGATCGAGGTGCCGTAGAACACCACGGGTTTGGCCGTGCGCGGGGCGAGGCCGGTGAAGGTCGCGCCAGGCGGGACGCCGATCTCGAGTTTCTCCACGCCGTTGTAGGTGGGCAGGTAGAGCGCGTATTCACGCGAGCCCGGGGCGAGGCCGTTGATGAGTTCCGCGTCGACCGTGATTCCCGCCGGCTTGGAGGCGGACACCCAGCGCCACCGGCCCTTGGCATCGCGGGCGTAGAGGTCCACGCCGCTGGCGCCCATCGCCGACATGTTGGGGGAGGCGAGGTGCGCATTGAGGAGCTTGTAGCGCACGGAGATGGCGGAGGCATCGGTCTGGAACCGGACCATCATGCCCGCGGAATGGCGGCTGAGGTTCCAGACGTTGGACGTCACCGTCTTCTCGGCGGCGGCCGGCAGGCGGTCATACCAGCGCGAGCGCGGCTGTTCCGGCCAGGCCCGGCCCTCCACGCCAATGGATTCGACATCGTGCCAGGCGAGTTCGGCTTTCGCGGCCGTGCCGGCCAACGTCGGATCGAGCCGGGTGGTATCGGCCGGGGCGGGGGTGGGGGCGGTTTGGGCGAAAGCGGTCGCGGCGCAAAACAACCCAATGAGGCAGGATCTGGGGAACATGCGGGAAGCACAGCTACCGCCCGCTCAATGTCGAGCGTGCGCACATATCCCTCGAACGAGGGATATGTTTCGCGGCGGCAAGCCGGTAGACTCCCGTGATTCCCCTGCCGGCGCCTGAGAGGTCGGACCTGCCTGCCCCAATACCCAACCCCCCAAAGCATGAAACGTTACCTGTCCCCCGCACTGTTTGCCGCCATGGCGTTCGCCTGCGTTGCCGGCCCGGCGATGGCCGAGAAGAACGACTGGACCCTGAGTTTCCCCGAAACCAAGGCACGGTTTGTCAAAGTCCAGTTGGAGTGGGCGAAAAAAGATCCGAACTGGAAGCCCAGCAAGGATGAGCTCGAGGCCAAGTTCGACCAGCTCGATGCCGACAAGGACGGCAAGCTGAGCGAGGAGGAGTGGAACAACCGGAACGCCCCGAAAGCGAAGAAGGAAAAGAAAAAGAAGGCCTGACCTCGCCACGGCGGGGTTGGCCGCAACCCCGGGCCTCAATTTCCCACGCGAAGGCGCGAAGACACGAAGCTGATGGGTGCCGTGTTTTCACCCACAGGATTAGCTCGTTTCGCGCTCCTTGCGTCTTCGCGTGGGTTTAATCTCTTTTGCCCGACCGCTTTTTCGATCTGAGCGGACGGTAGGTGTTGAGGAGGATGCCGCTGGGCGTGCTGAGCGACTTGACCAGCTTGAGGTCGTGGGGCGGCAGGCCGGGTTCGAACAGGCGCCGGCCCTGGCCGAGCACCACGGGGGCGATCCAGAGGCGGTGTTCGTCAACCAGTCCGGCGGTGATGAGGGTCTGCAGCAGCCGGCCGCTGCCCCAGACATGCAGGGCCGGACCCTTCGCGGCCTTGAGTAGGCGGAGTTTTTTCACGATGTCGCCGTCGATGCGCTCGGATTTCTCCCAGGTAAGTGAGCGAAGGGTGTTTGAGACGACGTATTTGGTGACCCGGTTGAAGGCCTGGCCGATGGGGTTGTCGCCGTGGTGGGGCCAGTAGGCGGCCCAGATGTCGTAGGTCCGGCGGCCCAGGAGCAGGTCGAATTTGCCGGAGATGGTCTCGTTGAGCGTCTGCATCAGGACTTCGTCCCCGAACCGCATGAACCAGCCCCCTTGGTTGAAGCCGTTGCTGGTATCCTCCTCGGGCCCGCCGGGCCCCTGCATGACGCCGTCGAGGGTGAGCTGGGTGATGGCGATGATTTTTCTCATGGTGGGATCTCCTGCTTCCTATCCCAACGAATGGCCGTCGCTCATCCGGACACGAGTTCGAATCTTTTCGCCCTGACAACCACAAACCACAAAGCCTGACCCCTTCGGCTTGGCCTGACCCCTTTGGTCGGCCTACTTAGGATTGCTAAGTAGGAGGCTTCAGGTCTTACTGTCCAAGTCGCGGGGCCACGCGGTAATGGTAGAATCATCTACCATTCTTTTATCCTCCGTCCCATGTTTGACCCAGAAATCGGATTTACCTCCGACGTAATACGCGATCACAGTCGCTTTGTAGGAAGATCGGTTGAGCTCAGGAATGCGATCAAGGCATTAAATTCCTCTCTCAGTTTAATAGCGGTATACGGGAAACGTGGTGTCGGTAAATCTTCCTTGTTGAGGCAGGTTCAACAGATGGCACTCGGTGATTACTCAGTTGCGATTGATGCCGGTTTATTCAACGAGATCCCTAAGCGCCCCAGGACATTTCTAACTGTTTATTATACCTGCGATTCATCCATCCAAACGGCACGTGATCTGGTTCTTCGGCTATGTAATGATCAAGATTCGATTGATGGACTACTTCGCTTAGTCCCAAATGATGGCAAAGAGATAGTGGAGTTTCAGCGAACGAAAGAGGTGAGTGCTGGTGCTGATCTTAAAGTCGTCAATTGGGGAACTAAAGGTGTTGAAGCGTCAAAATACGCCCGCGTTGTTGTTGGCGATCCTGTTCAAACTTTCAGGAATTTCCTCAGCTCTATTGTTCAGCACCAAGTAAAGGGCAGACTTAAGCGTGATGGACTGCTCATCTTGTTGGACGAATTTGACGTGATACAGGATAAAGCCGGATTGGGGTCTTTAATTAAATCGCTTAGCAGTCCTGAGATTAAATTTGGAATTTGTGGCATAGCACGCGACTTAACGGGACTAGTTTCTGATCACCAATCAGTGGAACGATTGCTAGAAGAAGGAGCTAATAATGTTCGGCCTATGTTTCCGCATGAAACAGCGAGGATATTTTCTACTGCCACAAATTTGTATAAAGATGCTGTCAAATTTGAAGAGGACGTTGTCGCAGAAATCTCGCGACAATGCGGTGGCTATCCTTACTTGGCGCAGCTCATTGGCAAAGAGTGCGTGAATCTTCTCAATCAAGTTCGCTCTACTAGCGTGGATAAGCAATTACTCGGAATGGTATTTAATGAAATCAAATGTGGTCGTGCTTTCCCGACATTAGAAAGCGCCTATCAAAGGGCTGTGGGTGATGCTGAGGATAGGAAAATGCTGCTGCATTTACTAGCAGATCAAGATTCCGAGGACACATTATTGAGTGACGATATCGGTCGAGTCTTTCTCAAAAAAGTCCGCGCAGATGCAGCGACAATGGGTGTCCAGTATATCGACCAGCTTTTACCTAGGTTGGTGGATAAAAACTTCGGCCCAGTGCTTGCTAAAGTTGGAGAAAAGCAGGGGGTGTATGAGTTTCTTAATCCAACTTTTAAGTTATACGTTAAGATGAGGAATTTCTAGGCCTCTTTAACTTTCTGGTGCTGGTAAGCCATATGAGTAATGTTCGTAACGAAGAACAGGCTGACCCTTAGCGCACCTCTTACTGCCTGGTAAGCGATTTAAGACGCAAGATATCGTGCGGAAGTATCTAGTAATGCTTGAACGGTCTGACGATGTGCGGGGTCAAGTTGCTGATTAGAGTCCAAAAGGCCGATTACAGCTGGTTTCGCTGAGCTAGCCAATTTTGTGCGGACATCATCAGTCGGAATAGAATGAAACTGATATGTCGGGAATTGAGCGCGAAGTGCCGCAGCGGTAGTCAAGTGGTTGTGATCCAGAATTCCAACCACTCGGTTAAATCCCATGTTTTGGAGCAACTCGGCGATTAATTGCATGTTCCCAGCGCCTCCGACTCCCCAACCCCAGAATTTATCCGCGAGAGAATGTCCAAGCTGAGAAGCTATTAAGCGGTAACAAACGACATCCTCTTGGCCTTCGACTAAAATGATGCCATCTTCACCTAGCAAAATCTGCTTAGCGTCGAATCCGAAGATATGCGGATTATTTAGGTTTGCCGCATAAGAGGCGAGCCGCGCCATTAATGTCCTAGCTGGTTGATAGACATTGCAACCACTGGTCTCACGAACAATGCGGGCGACTTCGCCTACGCCGCAATCATCCGCTGCTGGAACGAAATACGGCGAATGGGTTGAGAGGATAATCTGCCTGTCTTTGGTTAGCTCTCTAATGAGCTGAAAAGCACGTCTCTGGAGGCTTGGGTGCAGAGACAGCTCTGGCTCGTCAATTACGATAATATCACCGGGGCTAGAATCGTAGAACGCATCGGCCAAATAAAATGCCCCCATCATACCGTCTCCTGCTCCATCACTGTTGTGAAAAGAATTACCAAACTTAAACTTCACAAAATATTGGCCGGAATCATTTTGATCGATGGTCCAATCTACTTCGCATCCTAAAATACGCTGCAAAACAGGTGAGAAAGTGGTCTTTTCGTTTAGCGCACGGAAAAGGCGGCCGGTGAAGCCGCTCAATTCATGCAGACGATTGGCTGGCACCTCCCAGGCAGAAGCGAATTGTTCTCTTGAGGTTTCGCTCCTTCCAAAAAATGGGCTGAAGAAACGACGCGATGGTAAAACATAAATTGACCTTCGCTCGTCCGCATTTGATTGCGTGACTTCTGTTTGGCTGCCGCCAGACGGCACGCTTTTGATTTCATAGAAGGACTGACCTCCAAATTCTGCGCGTATCTCAACCGCATCCCCTGCCGCCTTGTTTCTTTTCCCTTCTGTGAAAGTGGGGAGGGTATTCTTCGATACTAGATTCAGTGACTCGAGTAAGGTTGATTTCCCTGAATTATTGGCGCCAGTGAGCACGGTTAGACCGCTAGTCGCGATGCCATTTGGCATCGCGAAGTTTACACTGCCCGAGGACGCGAATCCTCTGTATCCCTTAACGGTTAGTTTTGTGAGTGGCATATGAAAAGGCCGCGGTGACTTGCGTCACCAGCGGCCCGTAAGTTTTAGAGTTGTGAGGTTAGGTTACTGGCAGGCTTCACAGATCTCGCCGTTCTTCATGGCTTCGATGCTGCAGGCTTTCTTCTCGGCGTCGGAGTAGGTTTTCTTGGCGGCGGCTTCGGCGGCGGCGGTGACCACACCCGCGTCGCGGGTGGCGGTCTCGGCCTTCGTCTCGCCGGCGGCGCCGCGGACTTCCTTCTTCACGCTGACCGTCGCCTTCTCGATGTTCGAGGCGCCGAGCGTGCGGAGGTAATACGTGGTCTTCAGGCCGGCGTGCCAGGCGTGGCGATACATGTGGGACAGGACCTTCAGGTCCGGGCTCTTGAGCCACAGGTTCACCGACTGGGACTGGTCGATCCACTTCTGGCGGCGGGCGGCGGCGTCGATCACCCACTTGAAGTCGACGTCGAAGGCCGTCAGGTAACGGGCCTTGAGGTCGGCCGGGATGGCCTCGATGTCCTTCAGCTCGCCGTCGAAATACTTCAGGGCGTCGATCATCTCCTGGTTCCAGAGGTTGCGGGCCTTGAGGTCCTTCACGAGGAAGGGGTTCAGGACGACGAACTCGCCGGAGAGGTTGGATTTGACGTAGAGGTTCTTGTAGGTCGGCTCGATGCAGGGCGACGTGTTCGTGATGTTCGAGATCGTCGCGGTGGGGGCGATGGCGAGGACGTTGGAATTCCGCATGCCGTGCTTGGCGATCTTCTTGCGGAGGGGCGTCCAGTCCATCTTGCCGCCGGCCGGGACCTGGATGGGCAGGCCGCGTTCCTGGGCGAGGAGCTCGACGGTGTCGGGCGGGAGGAGGCCGCGGTCCCACTTCGAGCCCTTGTAGCTGGAGTAGGTGCCGCGCTCGGCCGCGAGGTCGGAGGACGACTCGTAGGCGTAGTAGGCGATGGCCTCCATGAACTCGTCGTTGAACTCGACGGCTTCCTGCGAGGCGAAGGCGACGCCCTTCATGTAGAGCGCGTTGGCCAGGCCCATGACGCCGAGGCCGATGGGGCGGTGGCGCAGGTTCGAGGTCTTGGCGGCGACGGTCGGGTAGAAGTTGATGTCGATGACGTTGTCCAGCGCGCGGACGGCGACGTGGATGGTGTCACGCAGCTTCTCGTGGTCGAGGGAGCCGTCGGGCTTGAGGTGGGAGTCGAGGATGACGGAGCCGAGATTGCAGACGGCGGTCTCCTCGTTGGACGTGTTGAGCGTGATCTCCGTGCAGAGGTTGCTGGAGTGGATGACGCCGGCGTGGTCCTGCGGGGAGCGGACGTTGCAGGGATCCTTGAAGGTGATCCACGGGTGGCCGGTCTCGAAGAGCATCGAGAGCATCTTCTTCCAGAGCTCGAGGGCCTCGATCTTGTGGGCCTGGATCTTCCCTTCCTCGCCCATCTTCTCGTATTTGAGGTAGGCCTCCTCGAACTTCTTGCCGAAGAGGTGGTGGAGGTCGGGGGTCTCGTTGGCGCGGAAGAGGGTCCAGGTGCCGCGGGCCTCCATGCGCTTCATGAAGAGGTCGGGGATCCAGTTCGCCGTGTTCATGTCGTGGGTGCGGCGGCGGTCGTCACCCGTGTTGCGGCGGAGCTCGAGGAACTCGAAGATGTCGTTGTGCCAGGACTCGAGGTAGGCGCAGCCGGAGCCCTTGCGCTTGCCGCCCTGGTTGACGGCGACGAGCTGGTCGTTGTGGAGCTTGAGGAAGGGGATGACGCCCTGGGACTCGCCGTTGGTGCCGGCGATGTGCGCGCCGGTGCCGCGGACGGAGGTCCAGGAGCCGCCGAGGCCGCCGGCCCACTTGGAGAGCTGGGCGTTCTCGGCGATGCCGCGATACATGATGCCCTCGAGGGAGTCGTCGACGTAGTAGAGGTAGCAGGACGACAGCTGGGAGTGGAGGGTGCCGGCGTTGAAGAGGGTCGGCGTGGAGGAGCAGAAGCGGCGGCTCTTGTAGAGCTCGTAAAGGCGGATGGCCCAGTCCTCGCGGCCCTTCTTCTTCTCGTCGAGGAAGAGGCCCATGGCGACGCGCAGCCAGAAGAATTGGGGCGTCTCGAGGCGCTTGGAGCGCTTGCCGGTCTTGTCGATGATCAGGTAGCGGTCGTAGACCGTCTGGACGCCGAGGAAGTCGAACTCGAGGTCGGCGGACGGGTCGAGGGCGGCGGCGACCTTGGCGAGGTCGTATTCCTTCAGGCGCGGGGAGAGGCGCTTGATGGCGATGCCGTGGTCGATGTATTTGGCGAAGGCCTGCTGGTGGAATTTCTTGAGGGCGCCGATGCCGTCGCGGACGATGTCCCAGCCGAGGACCTCCTCGTAGATGTAGGAAAGCTGGATGCGGCCGGCGAACTTGGCGAAGTCGGCGTCCTTCTCGATCAGGGTCTTGGCGTTGAGGATGATCGTGTTGTTGAGGTCGCCCAGGGCGATGTTGTCGAAGAGGGCGCGGCGGAGCTCGGCCTCGATCTGGTCGGAGGAGAGGCAGAGGTCGAGGCCGATGGAGGCGAACTCGATGCGCTTCTTGAGGTCGAGGCCGTTCCAGAGCTCGGTGGTGCCGTCGGCCTTGGCGACGACGACCATGGAGGGCTGTTGGGGGGCGGCCGGGGCCGGCTGCTCGGCGACCTCGGGGGCGGCGTCACGGGCGGCCTGGCGGTGGGCGCGGTAAAGGATGTAGTCCTCGGCGACCTTGTAGTGGCCGGCCTTCATGAGCTCTTCCTGGACCATGTCCTGGACCTCCTCGATGTGGAGGAAGGCCTGCTTCACGGCGGCGGCGCGCTCGGTGACGGCGCGGGTGATGGCGGAGGCGGGGGCGGGGTCCTTCTGGAGGGAGAGGAAGGCCTTGCGGATCGCGATCTCGATCTTGGCGCTGTTCCAGGGCACGACCTGGTGGTTGCGGCGGATGAGGCGGACGGTGACCCCGTGGGTCTCGCGGGAGAGGTTGAGTTTGGAGGCGCGCTTGAGCAGGAGGCTCTTGGCGACGTCGTGGGCGTTGTTGTCGACGAGGGTCTTCTCGATGAGCACGTAAAGGTCGTGTAACGAAACGCGGAGCGGGCCGCGTTCCAGGGCTTTCTTGGTGAGGTTCTGGGCGACTTCGCGGGTGACGTCCGCGACGAAGCGCTGGTTCTTCTCGTTGAAGATGTCCTTCTCGCCCTTGGCGAGCAGGAGGTTGGAAAGGGAACGGCCGACGGTGTCGGCGACCTCGCTGAGGTCGAAGCGCTCCTCGCCGTGCGGGCAGAGGACCTGGATCTCGGGGACCGGGAGGTCCTCGCCGCCGAGGATGTCGCGCCAGTTGTAGTTGGGCTTCTGGTCGGGAGGGGTTACGCTAAGTTTCTTGAGCGCAAGATCTTGGGCGATGGAAGGAGGATTCATGGGCGGGCGGGCCGGGGAGTTGAGAGATGAGAACTGAGAGTGGGGGCGGAAGAAGCCGAGCCGGGGCGTTGCCGCCCGGCCGAAGGGGGACGGCTTAGAGTTCGTCGTCGCTGGCGACGGCGAGCGCGGAGGATTTCTGATATTCGGTGACGCGACCCTCGAAGAAGTTTTGCTCCTTCTTGATGTCCATCATCTCCGCGAGCCACGGCAGGGGATTCTTGATGCCGGGGTTCAGCGGGGTCAGGCCGCAACCCTCGAGGCGGCGGTCGGCGATGTAGTCGATGTAGGTCAGGAATTCCTCGATGGACAGGCCGACGGCGTTGACCGGCAGGCAGTCGCGGATGAAGTCCTTCTCGAGCTGGATGCCCTCGGCCATCGTCTTGCGGAGCTCTTCCTTGAACTCGGCGGTCCAGATCTGGCGGTTCTCCTCGATGAGGTCCATGAACAGGTTCCGGAAGAGCTCGATGTGGTTCGACTCGTCGCGGAGGGTGTAGCGGAACATCTGGCCGATGCCGGGGAACTTGTTCTGGCGGTAGAGCGACAGGATCATGCCGAAGAGGCCGTAGAACTGGGTGCCCTCCATGCACTGGCCGAAGACGAAGATGTTCTTCGCCAGGAGCTGCATGTTCTCGACCTTGGTCATGTCGAGGTCGCGGCGGAGGTCGCGGGAGACCTTGTTGACGAACTCGTTCTTCTTCTCGATCGACTTGATGTCCTCGAACATCGCCTCGCACTCGTGCGGGTTGATGCCGAGGGAGGAGATCATGTAGAGCAGGGAGTCGGCGTGGATGTTCTCCTCGTGGGCGTGGCGGCCCAGGACGAGCTTGAGCTCGGGGGCGGTGACGATCTCGCGGACGACGTGCTGGATGTTGTCGCCCACGATGCCCTCGGCAGCCGAGAAGTAGCCGATGCCCATGCGGATGATCCAGCGCTCGATGTCGGACACGGCCTTGGTGTCGCGCCACTGCTCGATGTCCTTGCCCATCGGGACGTCCTCCGGCTCCCAGTGGTTGGCCTTCATCGTCTTGTAGAGATCGTAGGCCCACTGGAACTTCAGGGGGAGGATGTTGAAGTAGGGAACCTGGCGTCCGTTGATGACCTTCTTGGCGGCGAACGCGGCCTCGGCCTTGTCCTGGTCGAGCACGAAGGTTTTGGTGCCGACTTGAAATGATTTATGCATGGCTAGCGCAGAGAATTGGACTGACGATTTTGGAGAAAGCGGTGTGTGTCCCGTGGTCTAGAGACGGCAGAAAGCCTCTGGCGACACTAAGTTGCCAAAACTTCCTGACACGTTGTCGACCACCACAGGATGTGGATGCCCGGAACCTTGACCACAACTAATGGGAATCGCCTGATAGCCCGTCAAATAGATTAAGGACGGTTTTTGCAAATTTTCCGTCACTTTTGGGATGGACAACATTGTGACGGCTTCGCGGCGATGATCCGGTGGACGAAAAAACGCGGGGACCGGGCGTTTCTCCTCTGAGAACCGGCGCGTCGGCGCAAAGCGGGCGCCGGACAAATATTTTCTTGACGCGAAAAATTCCTCGTCGAGCGCGGTTTTCAGAGGAGAAATATTTTTCGCGCGAAAAAATAAAAATGGGCGCGGCGAGCGGTGCGCACGCGCGGCGGGGTTCTTTTTCCCTCTGGGGCGGTGATTTTATCGTGGAGGCGGGGGTGTCCTCACCCCGCGTATGAACCCGGGGCATGCCCTGAATTCTCGCGCGCGAAATTCAGGCGCACCGTTGCCTGCTGCTGCAGGCCCGGTGTTTGTCCCGAGTTCTCGCTGCGCGAAACACGGGCAAATAAAAAAGGCGCCCGGTTTGCACCGGGCGCCTTGAGATTGGATCGGGATCTTCCGCTTAGAAGATGATCTTCGCGCCGACCTGGATGCGCCAGCGGGACTGCAGGTTGTCGATGTTGAAGCCCGTCGGGTCCGTGGTGTAAGTCGGACGGAGCTGGCCGGTGGCGTTGTAGGTCGTCGTGCCGGTCAGGGTGCGGGTGCGGAACACGTCGTTCGGGCCGAAGGGCGCCACCTCGGTGTAGCCGAAGGTCTTCTTGCTGATGAACGTGCCGAGATTGATGAAGTCGAAGAACACCTGGAGCTTGGCGGAGCCGCGGATCGGGATGTCCTGCTTGAAGTTCAGGTCGAGGCGGTTGACCCACGGCTCGACGAAGGTGTTCTTCGGCACGAAGGCCTGGCCGGCATACTTCGAGAGGCCGCTGGTGTCGAGGAAGGCGAAGAACGCGGTCTGCTGGGCGCTGGTCATGCCGGAGAAGTCGAACCGGGAGTCGGTCGGGCCGGTCGGGATCACGACGGCATCATTGAAGGTCACGCCGTCGCCGTTCGGGTCGCCGCCGAAGACGTAGCTGTAGGGGCTGCCGGTGCGGCCTTCGTAGTAGAGCGAGACCGTGCTCTTATACTTTTTGATGATCTCGAACTGGCGGCTGAGGCTCAGCTGGATGCGGTCCTTGACCTCGAAGTCGGCGGTGCCCTCCTCGATGGTGTTCTGGTTGAACACCACGTTGCGGTTGAACTGGCCGCCGGCGGTCGTCTGGCCGTTGGCCTGGGCCTCGGTGGCGCGGCCGCGGGTGTAGGCGAGGTTGAACGACCAGTTGTCCTTCATCGGGCGGTCCCAGGTCACGCTGAAGTAGTCCGACTTGCCGACGTTGGCGTTGCTCACGCGATACATGTTGGTGTAAGCGGGATAGAGGGCGTTGGCCTGGGTGCCCGCGGTGCCGGCGAAGCGGGCGCGACCGTCAAGGGCGAGACCCGCCGTGCCCGTGAGGGGGCGCAGGTTCTCGTTGGTGGTGCGGAGGCCGGTGTCGACCTTGCTGTGGACGTATTCCGCGGTGACGGTCGAGTCGAGGAACGGCAGCTTGCGGTCGATGGCGAGGTTGGCGCGCCAGACGGACGGGAGCTTGATGCCGTCGTCGTTGAAGTCGACCTCACGGCGGAGGGTCGGGTTGTCCGTGCCGGTGCCGATCGGGCTGGCCGGGTCGAAGGTCGCCATGTAGGCCGCGAAGCTCGGGGAGAGCGGGCTGACCGTGTCCGTGGAGGAGCGCGAGAACGAGCCGACGCCCGTGTTGCCGAAGGAGTTCGAGAAGAACACCCAGGGCGAGCGACCGAGGAAGTGGCCGACGCCGCCGCGGAGCTGCGTGGTGCGCTTCTCGTCCAGGGCGTAGTTGAAGCCGAGGCGGGGCGAGAAGGTCTTCACGCCGTCCAGCGAGCCGTCGTTGCGGAAGCCGGTCGCGGTCAGGAAGGCCTGGTTGAGGGCGGGCTTGAGGCCGGCCTCGGCGAACTCGAAGCGGACGCCGAAGTTAAGGTTCAGGCGGTCGCTGACGTTCCACTTGGCCTGGCCGAAGACGCCGGTGGTGGCGAACTCCGAAATGTCGGCGAGCGGGCGAACCGCGGGGTCCACATAGTTGCGCGTGATGACGGCGTTGGTGTCGGCGAGGAAGTCATTCAGATTCCGGAAGGCGACCAGGCCGTAAGAGCCGGCGCGGAAGAGGTTGAGGAAGTCCGACCATTCACGCTGGAAGCCACCCGTGAAGACGAAGTTGTTCCAGAAGTAGTCGCCGGTGGCGGACAGCTGCTGGTTGGTGACGTTGATCACGTTGCCGTGGCGGAACTGCTCGGTGCCGGCGATATAGGAGCCGTTGACGATGGTGGAGTTGTTGAGCAGGTCGGTGCCGGTCAGGCCGGTGATGAGGACGAGCGGGGCCGTCGAGTAGGTCGGGGTCAGCTGGTCGTCCGTCGTGTGGGAATACTTGACCTCGGTCTTGAAGTCAGGGGTCCACTGGCTGAAGAACTGGAGGGCATAGGACTCACCGACGCGCGACTGGTCGTAGAAGTGACCGGTCGGGGTGGTGCTGACGCCGCCGGCGACGCCGTTGATGGTGAGGGTGCCGCCGAAGTTGCCGAACTGGGGCACGAGGCCCTCGGTCTTCGAATAACGGGCGCTCAGGCGGTGGTTGGTCGAAATCTTCCAGTCCAGCTTGGCGAGGAGCTTCTCGTCGGTCTGGGTGTTGGAGGTGGCCGTGGTGACGGGGTCACCCCACGGGATGGACGACTTATACTGGCTGAGGCGGGCGAGGATCTGGGCCTCGACGCCGGCGGCCGGCGCGAAGCGCAGGTCGCGGCCGGCGCTGATGCTCTCGTAGTTCTCGTAGTTGAGGAAGAAGAACAGCTTGTTCTTGATGATCGGGCCGCTGAAGGTGCCGCCCCAGGTGGTGCGCTGCAGCTTCGGGGTGATCTTGGCGCCGTTGAGGGCGTATTCGCGGGCGTTGTAGCCTTGGAGGGCCTGGCCGAAGAGGGAGTCGCCGCGGAAGTAGATGTAGGCCGAGCCGTGGAACTGGTTGGTGCCGCTCTTGGTGACGGCGTTGATGGTCGCGCCGGTGAAGCCCGAGAGGGTCACGTCATAGGGCGAGATCTGGACGGCGAGCTGCTCGATGGTGTCGACGGAGAGCGGGTTGAAGAACGCCGCGATGCCCGTGCCGTTGAGGCCGAACACGTCGTTGGTGCGGGAACCGTCGATCATGATCGAGTTGAAGCGGTTGTTCTGGCCGACGGCGGTGATGTGGGCCTCTTCGCGGTCGTTGGCGCTCGAGAGGGAGCGGAGGGCGACCATCGGGGTGGCGCTGACGAGGTCGGCGAAGGAACGCTCGGCGGTGGGCTTGGCGGCCAGGCGCTGGCTGTTCAGGACGGAGCCGGCGCCGCTGGCGGCGGCATCCAGCTCGTTGCGGGAGCTGCCGACGACAAACTTATCGAGCTGGAGGACCTCGGACTTGAGGGTCACGGCGACATCGATGTCGTTGCCGAGCTCGGTGGTGATGTCCGAGACGACGCCCTCGTCGAAGCCCGTGGCGCGGGTCGTCAGGGTGTAAGGACCGCCGACCGGGAGGCCGCGGAAGTTGAAGCGGCCGTTCTGGTTGGTGGCGGCCGTGTAGGTGGCGTTGGTCGGGGTGTGGACCGCGGTCACGGACGCGCCGACGATGGTATTGCCATCAGAGCCACGGACGGTGCCGGTCATGCCGGAGCTAACGAGCTGGCCGAAGCCGCTGGGCGAAAGGGTCAGGGCGAGGGCCGTGACCACTGCGAGGACGAACGATCTAAGGAACGATTTGTGCATGGTGTAAATGCAGTTGGTGTTAGGGTTCAGGATGGTGGCCTGAAGGAGGGATTGGCGGAGCGAACGCCTGTCATAAGTCTGAGTCAAGCCTTCACCCCCCCCGTTTACTCACAAAGCAGGGGATGTTTCACGGCCGTAACTTTCAACTGATGAGCGGGGCGGGAAGCATAAGCATTGCCAAGCGTCGGGATTGATTCAGGGCGGCCCGCGGGAGGGCGGAAAATACAGTTTCCTTCGGGGGGCTTTGGCTTTCCTATCGCCGCCCGTGAACGCCCCCTCCGCGAGCCAAGTCCCCCCCCGTCGCGCGATCTGGCTGGCCGGGGCCGGCCTCGTTCTGGCGGCGCTGGCGGCCTACCACAACAGCCTCGGCGGGCCGTTTGTCTTCGACGACCTGCCCGCCATCGTGGCGAACCCGTCGATCCGCCACCTGTGGCCGGTCAGCGGGGTGCTGGCGCCCGGGCTCGATGGCGGCCTGACCGTCAGCGGGCGGCCATTGGTCAACCTCAGCCTCGCGCTCAACTACGCCTGGGGCGGCGAGGAGGTGGCGGGTTACCATGGCTTCAACCTTTTGCTTCACGCCGGCGCCGGGCTGCTCCTGTTCGGCGTCGTGCGGCGGACCCTGCTCCAACCGGTCCTGGCCGCCCGGTTTGCCCCGGCGGCGCTGCCGCTGGCCGGCGGGGTGGCGGCGCTCTGGCTGCTGCACCCCCTGCAGACGGCGGCGGTGACCTATGTCGTGCAGCGGGCCGAGGTGCTGGCGGGCTTCTGCTATTGGCTGACCCTTTACGTGTTCATCCGCGGGTCGGTTTCGTCGCGACCCGGGCCGTGGCTGGTGGCTTCCGCGGCGGCGTGTCTGGCCGGCATGGGCTGCAAGGAAGTGATGGTCACGGCGCCGGTGATGGTTCTCCTCTACGACCGGACCTTTGTGGCGGGTGGTTTCCGCGCGGCTTGGGGGCGGAGATGGGGCTATTATCTGGCGCTGGCCGCCACCTGGCTGTTGCTGGCCTGGCTGGTGGCAGGCACGGGGGGCCGCGGCGGCTCGGCGGGCTTCGGCATCGAGGTGTCGTCGTGGGAATACCTCCTGACCCAGTGCCAGGCGATTGTCCGATACCTCGGGCTGGTGGCGTGGCCGCACCCGCTGGTCTTTGATTATGGCGTCGGGACGGTCGGCGGGTTCGCCGCCATCAGGTGGCAGGCCCTGCTGTTGACCGCACTGGCGGTTGGCACGGCCTGGGCGCTGGTGAAGCGGCCCGTGGCTGGATTCATCGGGGCCTGGTTCTTCGTGTTGCTGGCGCCCAGCTCAAGCGTGGTGCCCGTGGCCACCCAGACGATGGCCGAGCACCGCATGTATCTGGCCCTGGCGGCCCCCCTGATCCTCGTGGCGACAGGGTTGTATGGATGGCTGGGTCGCCGGGCCTGGCCGGTCCTCGGGATGCTCGCCGTGATGGGCGGGGTGGTGACCTTCACGCGCAACGCCGACTACGCCACGGCGCACGGCCTCTGGGCCGACACCGTGGCCAAGCGCCCCGCCAACGCCCGGGCGCACCACAACCTCGGCCTGGCCGAGCTCTCCCGCGGCCGGTTGGCGGAGGCTGAGCGCCACCTGCGCGACGCGGTCGCCCTGGCGCCGGGTTCGTCCGAGTCTTTATACAACCTCGGGGTGATCCTCGCCCGGCAGGGCCGGCCGGCCGAGGCCATCGTCGCCTACCAGGAAGCAATCCGGCTCGGGCCCGATCACGTCGGCGCGCACAACAACCTCGCCAACCTGCTGGATGATGCGGGCCGGTCGGACGAGGCGGGACAACACTATGCCGAGGCGGTGCGCCTGCAGCCGGCCTTCGCCGGGGCGCGCAACAGCTACGGCAAATGGCTCATCGATGCGGGCCGGCCGGCCGAGGCGCTTGCGCAGCTCGAGGCCGCGATCCGGCTCCAGCCCGGGATGGCCGAGTCGCACTTCAACGCCGGCAACGCCTGCGCCGCCCTCGGGCGCATGTCCGCCGCGGCGGACCACTATAATGCCACACTCCGGCTCGAGCCCGGCCATGCGCTCGCGCGAAACAACCTCGGCAATATCCTGGTTGAGCTCGGGCGTCTCCCCGAGGCCCTCGCGGCCTACGAACAGGCGGCGCGGCTTGATCCCGCCTACGCCGATCCGCAGCGCAACCTGGCCGCGGTGCTCGCGCACCTGGGCCGGGTGCCGGAGGCGGTCGTTTGTCTGCAGGCCTACGTGCGGCTGCGTCCCGGCGACCAGGAGGCGCGCGCCGAGCTGGCGCGGTTGGAGAAGCTGGCGCGGCCTTGACCCGCCCCGGCCAGCTGTCTGGCTCGGTGGCCATGGCCGCCACCTACACCGCCCGCGAGGAACTCGCCAACAGCCTGACGCACGGGCTGGGCGCGGTGCTGAGCGTCGCGGGACTGGTGCTGATGGTCGTCTTTGCCGGGCGGCACGGCGACGCCTGGCACGTGGTGAGCACGGCCATCTTCGGCACCACGCTGGTGCTGCTTTACACGGCCTCGACGCTCTACCACAGCCTGCGCGGCGAGCGGCTCAAGGTGCTGCTGCAGAAATTCGACCACGCCGCCATCTTCCTGCTCATCGCGGGCTCCTACACGCCGTTCGTGCTCGTCACGCTGCGCGGACCGTGGGGCTGGAGCCTGTTCGGCGTGGTGTGGGGCCTCGCCGTGGCGGGCGTGACGATCAAGTTCTGGCTGGCCGGGCGCTTCAAGCTGGTGTCCACGCTGATCTACGTCGCGATGGGCTGGCTGGTGATGGTCGCCATCAAGCCGCTGGTCGCGGCGCTGCCGGCGGGCGGCCTGAAGCTGCTGGTCGCCGGCGGGCTGTGCTATACGGGCGGCGCGGCCTTTTATCTCTGGAAGCGCCTGCCGTATCACCATGCCATCTGGCACCTGTGGGTGCTCGCGGGCAGCGCGTGCCACTGGGCCGCGGTGTTCTGCTACGTGGTGCCGTCGGGCAACTGAGCCTCAGTGCGGGCGGTCGGCGGCCGACAGGCTTTCGGCCAGCGCGAGGAGTTCCGGGGGCGGCACGGCCTTGACGTCGCGGGTGAGCTGCAGGAGCACCGCCAGCGTCCCGGGCGCGAGGCGGCGGATGTCCTGCGGCTGGAACGTCGCCCAGCAGCGGGCCACCTGGGCGTAGGTCGCGTCGGGAATGCCGGCGGCCGCCAGCTCCAGGGCGAGGGCGATGCGGTCGGCCGGCTCAAGCGGCGGATCGGTCCGGAGCAACGGACGCAGGCGCTCCACCGTGTTGTTGTGGGCCGAGCGCTCGCGGGCGGCGCGTTGGAACTGCGCGAGCGTGACGAGCGCCATGACCTCGTCCGGGTTTCCGGCCAGCACCTGCCGGATCAGTTGCTGCGCGGAGGCGGTGTCGCCCATGGCGGCCAGGAACTGCGCGCGGTGCACGGCGGCCTCGGTGGCGGTCTGTTCGGGCGCAATCTCGAGCACGAGCGCAAACTGGTCCTTGAACCGCTCCGTCTCGGGCAGCCGGTAGGGCAGCGGGCGCACCCAGTCGGGCAGGCCGCGGCCGGATTCCAGCAGGTCGACGGCGAAGGCGCCGGCCGGCACGGGGTCCGCGGCGCGCAACCCGCGGGCCAATCGTGCGGATTCCTGCGCGAACGGTCCCCACGGCAGGATCACGAGGTGCGTCACGCCGCGCGCGCGCAGCAATGCCAGCGCCCGGTCCGGATTGGCGGCGCCGAAGATGTCCACGAGGGCGCGGAGGCCGGCGAGGTTCTCCCAGTAAAGCGTGCCGACGCCATGGAAGCTCCCGTGATAAACCAGCTCGGTTGTCGCCGTGGGTCCGCTGAGCACGGTGACCGGGTCGGTGCCGGTGCGCCGGCGCAGCCACCAGGCGAGGTCGCGCACCACGAACTGCCGGATGTTTTCGCGCGACAACCCGGCCTGCGCGCGGAACGCATCGAGGCCGGCGCGCAGCGGGTAGGGCAGCAGCACCAGCGCGAGGAAGAGTCCCGCCCCGGTCCGCCGTGCGGCGCTCCAGGGGAAGTCACCGGCGGTGGTCGTGACGAGGGCCACCGCGACCAGTGCGCCGAGCCACAGTGCGTCGGCAACGTGCAGCCAGCGCTGCTGCGACAGCGCGAGCAACGTGAGGAGCACCGCCGGCATCAGGCTCAGGGCAAGGGAGGCGCGGGACGCCGGCGTGAGCTTGCCGCGCCAGAGCAACCAGATGGCGGCCAGGCCGACCAGCGGCAGGACATTCACCAGGACCAGCAGGGCCTCCACGCCCTGCAGCCGCGCGAGCAGCGGCGAGAACTCACTGATGTAATCCACATGCAGCGTCCAAAGGAATTTGTCGGCGACGACGAAGGTGCGGGCCGGCGCCAGCAGCACGGCCAGCAGCGGCGCGGCCACCGCCAGTGCGCCAAGGATGGTGCCGATGGACAATTTGCGGCGTTCACCCAGCCGGGCCAGCAGGTCGCCGGCGCCGGCCCACGCCAGCGCATGGAGCGGATGATTCACCTCCAGCCGCCAGCCGAGGTGCGACGGAAAATATTCCACCAGATAGAAGAGCAGCGAGGCCCCGCCGCCGGCCAGGCCCCACATGCGCCACAGCCGGGGGTCGAACGGCGGGATTTTTCCCGCGCGAGTCAGCCAATGCAACAGCAACGCCCCGAGCCCGAGGCCCGCGAGCACGGGGATTTGCGTGGCGGCGTTGACCCAGAGCCCGGCCGCGCCGGCGAGGCCCGAGGCAATGACGGCCCGGCTCGCGGTTTCCGGTGAACCTGTCACCGCGGCAAGCAGGAACAGCACGGTGAGCAGCGCGCAGCCCGCGGCGACGCCATGATGATCGAAACTGCCCGTGCCGAATTCGCCGCTGAGCGGCACGATGGCGACGAGGCCCGCCGCCAGCAGGGCGGCCGGCCATGCACCGAGGCGGCGCGCGGCCCACGGCACGACACCGAGCAGGAAAAGACCGAGCAGCAGCGGGCCGGCATAAAGCGCGGCCGATTCGACCGCCACCAGCCAGGGCCGGCCGGTCGCGGCGTGGTCCGCCCACGCGACCAGCGCGAGCCACCCGTGCAGCGGCGAGCACCAGTGCACCTCGCGGCCATCGGGCGCGTTGTCGTAGTTCACGCGCCGCAGCCGCCAGTCGCCGGTCGCGATCATCTGCTGGGTTTGCATGACCCAGTGGTAGCCGTCGGTGGACTGGAGGATCTGGCTGCGGCGTCCGTCCGCATAACCCGTGGGCGAATCAGCGGCGAGCGACGGGGCCGGTCGGCCCTGTTCGCCGAGCGCGGTTGCGGCGCGGAAAGCCGCGAGTTTCCGCGCGCTGTCGGCGGCGAGGAAAAGCAGCGCGGCGGCGAGCACGGCCACCCACCAGTTTTTTACCAAACGTTTTTGAACCGGCACGCACGGAGTTGTTGCCCAAACCCTCGGAGACGTCAATCTGGCCACCGTATGAAAATCGCGATCATCGGGGCGGGCAATGTCGGTGGCTCACTCGGCAAGGCGTGGGCCAAGGCGGGGCACTACATCATCTTCGGCGTGCGCAACCCGGGCCAGGGCAAGACCCAGCCGCCGCTCGCGGAGATCGGCGTCGGCGCCACCGCCGTGACTCTGCCCGACGCGGCGCGCAGCGCGGACATCATCGTGCTCGCCACCCCGTGGCCCGCGGTGCCCGACGCGATCAGCGCGATGGGCGACCTCCGCGGCAAGGTCATCATCGACTGCACGAATCCCCTTTCCCTCAACGGCGACGGCAGCCTCAGCCTCTCGCTCGGCTCGACGACCTCGGGCGCGGAGGAGGTCGAGAAACTCGCGGCCGGCGCGCAGGTGGTGAAGGCCTTCAACACCTACGGCTGGGAGAATTTCGCCAACTCGGAATACCCGAACGCCGCCGGGCTGAAGCCCGTGATGTTTTATTGCGGCGACCACGACGAAGCCAAGAAGACGGTGCACAAGCTCGCCGCCGACCTCGGTTTCGACCCGGTGGACACCGGCGGCCTCGGCATGGCGCGCAGCCTCGAGCCGCTGGCGCTGCTCTGGATCCGCCTCAGCATCCGCGAGGGCCGCAACCCGAACTTCACCTGGGCGCGCCTGACGCGCTGAGGGCAGCTTGCGCGGTTGAGAGCTGAGGGTTGAGAGTCGATGCACCGAGCTGTGTCTTTTGCTCTCAGCTCTCATCCATTGACTCTCAACTGAATGCTCCTCGCCCTCCACAAGCCCTACGGGGTGCTTTCGCAGTTCACGCCCGAGCCGGGCTCGGACTGGCGGACGCTGGCGGACTTCAAGCTGCCGCCCGGGACCTATGCGCTCGGCCGGCTCGACGCCGACTCGGAGGGACTGCTGCTGCTCTCCGATGAGCCGGGCCTGAACTCGCGCCTGCTCGACCCGGCGGCGGCGCACCCGCGCGAATACTGGGTGCAGGTCGAGCGGATCCCGACGGAGGAGTCGCTCGCGCAACTGGCGCGCGGCGTGAAGATCGGCGACTACACGACGCAGCCCTGCACGGTGCGCCGGCTCGGGCCCGCACCCGCCGTGGCGCCGCGCGATCCGCCCATCCGCGTGCGGAAGTCGGTGCCGGACTGCTGGCTGTCGCTCGAGCTCATCGAGGGCAAGAACCGGCAGGTGCGGCGGATGACGGCGGCCGTCGGCCACCCGACGCTGCGTCTGCTGCGTGTGCGCACGGGGCGGTTTGCCTTGGGCGCCCTGGCGCCGGGCCGGTGGCGCGAACTGACCGCCGCGGAGCGCGCGGCGGTTTTCGCCTGACCACTCGTGCCGGCCGCCGAGCCCCAGCGCGGGCAGATTAGCCCCTGATTGGAAAGCACTCCCGTGCTCGTCGCCTTCGTCGCGCGGCTGATGTCAACCAATAGTTGACATCAGCCAAGAGGTCGGAGCGTGAAGAGCGGGTGCGCTAGAGGCGATCCCGGTCATGGGGACGGACCAAAGGGCATGCGGCCTCCGACCTGATTATTTCGCGAGCAGCGCCCCGACCAGGCGGTTGAGCGTCACGGTGGCCGGCTCGCGCAGCGGCACCCGGGCGCTGAAGGTGGCGCTGGCGTAGGCCTGTTCCTGCGAGGGCTTGCGGACGCTGATCCGCAGGAAGACGAGGTGCTCGCCGAAATCCCACGCCCAGTGGTCCTGGAAGGTGACGACGGCCTGCGTGTCGTCGGGCATCATCGTCAGCGGGCCGACCTCGGCGGTCAGGCCGCGGGCCCTGAGCGCCTTGGCGATCTGGTGATCGAGGGCGCGGTTGTCGTTGAGGTTGCTCACGACGAAGAAGCGCTGCACGCCCTTCAGGCTCTGGCCGCCCTCGACGGAGGCGTCGAACGAGGCGCAGCCGCCGAGGAGCAGGGCGAGGGCGGCGGCAAGCAGGACGCGGGTCAGAAGGGATTTCATGCGGAACGCTCGTGCCAGACTTGGGCGAGGTGCAGGAGGGTTTCAACCGCTTTCGCCATGTCCTGCAGGCTGACCCACTCGCGCGGGCTGTGGACCTCGTGCATGCCGCAGAAAAGGTTCGGCGTGGGCAGGCCGCGGGCGGTGAGGTTGGAGCCGTCGGTGCCGCCGCGGATGGCGGTGGATTTCGGGATGAGTCCCGCGCGGCGGATGGCTTCCCGCGCGAACTCGACCGGGCGCATGTCCTGCTCGAGCCAGTAGCGCATGTTGCGGTATTGCTCGGTGAAGGTGAGGTCGAGGCGCGCGCGCGGCTCGGCGGCGCGGAGGTCCGCCACGATCCGCTCCACCACGGCGCGCTTGGCGGCGAGGCCGGCAAGCTCGAAGTCGCGCAGGATCATCCGCACGCGGGCGACCTCGGCGAACGCCGCGCACTCCACCGGGTGGATGAATCCGGCCAGGCCGGCGGTGCGCTCGGGGGAAAGCTCCGGCGGCAGCGCGGCGAGGAAACGGCCGGCGAGGCGCGCGGCGTTCACCATCACGTCCTTCGCCCAGCCGGGGTGCGACGCCACGCCGTGGATCTCAAGCACGGCGGCGTCGGCGCTGAAGGTCTCGCCATCAATCTCGCCCGGCGACGAGCCGTCGAGCGTGTAGCCGAAGTCGGCGTCGAGCTGGTCGAGGTTGATCTTCGCCATGCCGCGGGCGATCTCCTCGTCGGGGTTGAAGCAGATCCGGATGCGGCCGTGCGGGATTTCCGGGTGGGCGAGCAGGTGGCGCACGGCGTTCATGATCACGGCCACGCCGGACTTGTCGTCCGAGCCGAGCAACGTGGTGCCACTCGCCGTGATGATGTCGTGGCCGAGGCAGTCGCGCAGGAAGGGGGTCGTGTCGAGCGTGAGCTGCTGCGTCGGGTCGTCGGGCAGCACGATGGGCTGGCCGGCGTAGGCGCGGTGGACGAGGGGCTTGGCGAGGCCCGGCAGGTTGGGCGCGGTGTCCACGTGGGCGAACCACGCGATGGTCGGCACGGGCTTGGGCGAGGTGGCCGGCAGCGTGGCGAGCAGGTAACCGTGCTCGGTCAGGGACACGTCGGCGAGGCCGAGGGCCTGGAGTTCGGTCGCCAGCAGCCGGAGCAGATCCCACTGGCCGGGAGTGCTCGGCGTGTCGGCAGACTGGTCGTTACTGCGCGTGTCGATCCGCACGTAGCGCAGGAAACGGTCAAGCAGGTCGGAGGTGTCCAATTGCACGGACGGACGGTTGGCCGGCCCGGCCGGCGGGACAACCCGAAATGCCGGGAGGCCGGCGGGCTTATTTCGCCGGCCAGCCCGTGAGCAGGCCGTCGAACCCGAGCGCGATGACGCGGTCGCCCGCCAGCGCGAGGGAGCCGGCCTGGCCGCCGAAGGAGTTGGCCGGTGGCAGTGGCGACAGGTGGTGCCACTTCACGGCGCCGGTCTGCCGGTCGAGGGCCATGAGGCCGCCCGTGTGCTGGATGACCGTGCCCGGGATATTCTGCGCGACTGTGCCAATGAAGACGGTGTCGGCCGTGACGGCGGGCCAGCCCCAGCACATGCCGCGGACATCGGTGGACCAGAGCGCACGGCCGCTGGCGGGATCGAGCGCGGTGACGCGGCGGAAGTCCGACGCGCCGACATAGATCACGCCGTCGACGAGCTGCGGCGTGGATTCGACCCACGAGAACCAATAGGAGAATTTCCAGGCGACCGCGCCGTCGGCGGCGTTGAAACCATACAGCGTGTAGTCGCGGCTGCCGGCGATGACGCGGTCCGCGGTGAACAACGGCGTGGTCACCACGCCGCCGCCGGTCTTGAAGCGCGTGGTTTCCTGCCGGGTGCGCAGGTCGAGCTGCACGACGCTGCCGTCCATGCAGCCGAAGGCGAGGGTGTGCGCGTCGGGCCGGGTGATGCCGGAAAAGACGGGTGACTTGGCGTCGTGGCGCCAGAGCTTTTGGCCGGTGGCCGCGTCGACGGCGTAAAGCCCGCCGTCGCTGGAGCCGCAATAGACGGTGCCGTCGGCGGCGAGCGGGGTGGCGGTGCGGCGGTTGAAGGTCGGGTTGTCAGGCGCGGGCTGGCCGGCGAGGGCCGCGTCGTGGAGCGGGAAGCGCCAGCGCAGCGTGCCGTCGGCACGGTTGAGCGCGACGAGTTCGATTTTGCCGTCCACGAAATAGACGGCGTCGCCGGTCGCGACGGCCCGGCCGTCGATGCGGTGGGGGCCGATCCAGGTCGCTGGCGCGCGCGGCGTGGAATTTCCCATCGGTCGTGCCGACGTAGATGATGCCGTCGTGCACGATCGGCGAAGCCCAGGTGGACGAGAGTGAACGCGTCCAGAGCGGGGCGGGGGCCGTGGGATAAACAGGTGCCGGCGGCGCGGGGGCGAAGGTGCCGCCGCGGTGCAGCTCGAGCGGCAGCTGGCTTAGGCCGAAGGTGCCGGTGAGCCGGTCGCCTTCGAGGCGGAGCGTGGTGTTGAAGGGGAGGAGGGTGTAGGTGCCGTTCTCCACGCGCACGGCCGGGCCGAGTTTTGCGTTGTGGGTGAACATCGCCGGCATGTTAAAGGCGAGGTGCAGGCGGCCGTCGGTCCCGCGCGTGAAGGCGAAGCCGATCTCGGTCGAGCCTTGCGGCGCGGTCACGGTGCCGGTCCATGTGCCCTCGATGGGATCGGGCGCGGTCTGGGCGGGGCTGGAATTCAGCAGGCAGGCGGCGGCGCACCCGAGCACGATACGGCGCCAGGTGGGGAGGGGATGCATGACCGGGTTGTAGCGCAGCTGCGCGGCGGCTCAACGGCCAATCGACCATCGCCCACCGGGGCGCGGCGAGTCTCAGTGCCGGCGGCCGCCACCGTGTCCACCGGACCCCGGTCCGCGGAGATAGGAGCCGTCCCCGCGGGAAAAATCGCCGCGGTCATCGGCCCGGTAGGAGGCATCAAGATAAACCCGGGGCGTCGTGTAATACCGCGTGTCGGAATAACCGGGATAATAATCGGCGTAGTAACCGCCCGGATAATAATACCCCGGGTAATAGCCGTAGAAACCGTCCCCATCCACCGAGGTGATGCCCACCCCGAGGCCGAAACGCCCGTCGGGGTCCTGATAGTCCAGCCAGAGCGTGCCGGCGCGATAGTCCCGGCCGCCGCGACCCCAGCCATACATGACGGTGACGGAGCCGTGGATCTCGCCGCGCCGTTTCCCGTTGAGGACATCGCTTTCCTTGAGGCGCGGGCGCTCCTTGGGCTTCGGGCGCGCCGCGAGGGCGGTGGCGACAAGTTCGTTCAGTTTCGCGAGTTGTTCCGGGGAGAGGCGGTCGAGTCCGGCCTGTTTGCGGTCCGCCTCGGTGCGGCGCGAGACAAAGGTGTCCCCGAGGTCGGCGAGATTTTCCCGGCGCGCAAAGGCGAGGTCGTCCGCCACCAGCTGGTCGAGCGCCGTGCGCTCGTCGGCGGTCAGCGTCGCCACCCCGGCGGCCGTCTTCTGTTCGAGCGAGAGGGTGGCGGTGAACCCGCCATCCGCGGCGCGGAGCGACCCGGTGGCGAGCATCAGCCAGCTGGTCAGCAGCAGCAGGCCTGGCCGGATGAGAAGTGACGGTGTCATGACGGCTGAGACCGGAACGGAGACGCGGGGTTCCCGTTCAGGGTTGGGCCGGGTTTTCGCGCACCGGCACGCCGAAATCCGGCGTGCCGTCGGCGCGCCAGGTGACCGGCTGCACGCGGGTGTGGCGGTTGGGGTCGCGCAGCGGGTCGCCGGGAATGTCGCGGTAGCTCCGCGCGTGGTAGACGAGCAGGTCCGCGCCGTTCTCGGTCGCGAAACAATTGTGGCCGGGGCCGTAGATGCCGTTCGTCTCGCTGGTCGTGAAGACCGGCGCGGGCGACTTCGTCCATGACTTCGGGTCGAGCAGGTCGGATTTTTCGTCCGCGGTGAGCAGGCCGAGGCAGTATTCCGCGCCGGTGCCGGCGGCGGAATAGGTGAGGAAGAGGCGGCCGTTCCGGTGCAGGACCGTCGGGCCCTCGTTCACCCAGTAACGGACCTGCTCCCACGGGAACTCGGGCTTCGACAGCAGCATCGCCGGCGTGCTGATGCTCCAGGGCGTGTCCATCCTCGCGATGTAGATGTTCGTGCCCTTGATGTCGGGATGGCGCTGGGTCCAGAGCAGGTAGCGCTGGCCGCGGTGCTCGAAGGTGGAGGCGTCGAGCGAGAAGGATTCCCACCCGGTCTTGAGCTGGCCTTTCTCGACCCACTCGCCCTCGAGCGGGTTGGGCGAGGAGTTTTCCAGCACGTAGATGCGGATCTCCCAGATCTTCTCGGCCGCGCCGGCGGCGAAATAGACATACCATTTGCCGCCGATGAAATGGATCTCCGGCGCCCAGATGTGCGCGCCCATGATGCCCGTCGCATGCTTCCGCCAGATCACCTTGGCCTCGGCGGAGGCGAGGCCGGCGATGGTCTTTGCGCGGCGCAGCTCAAGCCGGTCGTATTCCGGCACCGTGCCCATGAAATAATAATACCCGTCGCCATGCTGGTGGATCCACGGGTCGGCGCGCTGCGGAATGAGCGGGTTCGGATGGACGGCCGGCTCGGCGGCGGAGGCCGTGGCGAGAAAGCCGAGAAAAATGATGATCCGGGGCAGTGACATCATGCGCGCAGGCTGGCGCCTGGCGACGGACAGGCAAGCGCGGCCGAGTGTGACTGTAAGACAAGGAATGGGTTCGACGCTCCCGGGGTTCCGGCCAAGCCTCGGGTCATGTCGCGCATCGCATTGGTCGGCCCAGGGGCAGTCGGCGGGGTCATCACCGCATGGCTGGAGAAAACCGGCCGGCACGAGGTCACGCTTTGCGCGCGGCGCCCGCTGGGCGAGCTGCACGTCGAGACGCCCCACGGCCCGCTGGTGGCCCGGCCGAAGGTGCTGACCGCGCCGGAACAAGCGACGCCGGTGGACTGGGTGCTCGTGGCCACCAAGGCCTACGATGCGGCCGGTGCGGCTCTCTGGCTCAAGGGTCTCGCGGCGAAGGGTGCGCCGGTGGCGGTGCTGCAGAACGGCATCGAGCATCGCGAGCGCTTCGCGCCCTGGCTGCCGGCGGAGCAGATCGTGCCGGTCATGGTAGACTGCCCGGCGGAGCGCACCGACCCGACCCACATCCGCCAGCGCGGCACCGCGAAGATGGTGGTGCAGGACGATGCGCGCGGCCGGGAGTTCGTCGCGCTCTTCGCCGGCACGCCGGTCGACGTCACGACGACGCCGGACCTGAAGAGCGCCGTCTGGCGGAAGCTCTGCATCAACTCCTCCGGCGTCATCAACGCCCTGCTGCTGCAGCCCACGGCGGCGCTGCACGACGAGCAGCTCGGCGAGCTGATGATGGCGATGGTGCGCGAGTGCATGGCCGTCGGCCGGGCCGAGGGCGCGGTGTTCGAGGACGGGTTGCCGGAAAAGATCCTGGCCGGCCAGCGCGCGGCGCCGCCGGATTCGATGAACTCGATCCATGCCGACCGGGCGGCCGGTCGCCCGATGGAGCTCGACGCCCGCAACGGCGTCATCGTGCGGCTCGGCCGCAAGCACGGCATCGCCACGCCCTACAACGACATGGCCGTCGCGCTGCTCGCGGCGATGGCGCGCGGGCGGTGATCAGGTCCGGAGCACCGCCCAGACATTCCGCCAGGCCGCGCGGGTGCCGAGCTCGAATTCGGCCTTGTTCCCGAACACGAGGCGGTTGAGCGCCAGGGCGAAACCCACGCAGGCCCAGACGGTGAGGAACATGAGGTGCAGGAAATGCGGCGGTTTCGGCAGCGAGGGGTCGGCCTTGTGCCAGACCGGCCAGCCAAAGGACAGCAGCGCATAGAAGACGGCGCCGAAGATGAGCGTGCCGATGACGGCGCGGGCGTCGACGTTACGGAAGAGCAGGCCGGTGATGAACGCGGCAAGGATCGGCATGCTGAACAGGCCGAGCAGCTGCTGGATCAGCTGGATGATGCTCTCGGCGCCGGCGTAGACGGGCACCATGATGATGGAGAAGACGGCGAAGCCCACCTGCAGCCAGACGCTGAGCCGCCGGATCGGTCCCTTGTCGTTGATGTATTTTTGGTGGATGTCGCAGACATAGAGCGAGGCGGCGGAGTTGAGCGTGGCATTGTAGCTGGTCATGACGGCACCGAACATCGCCGCGGCGAAGGCGCCGAGCAGCCAGGTGGGCAGGACGTGGGCGACAATCCTGCCGTAGGTGGCGTCGCCGAGCGGCCCGAAGAGCTGGTAGGCGGCGAGGCCGGGCAGGACCACCATCGGTGGGACAATGAGCAGGCGGATGACGGCGGCCCCGTAGGCCCCCTTCTGGGCCTCGCGGATGTTCGGCGCGGCGAGGATGCGCTGGGTGATCGTCTGGTTGGTGCTCCAGTAGTAAAGCTGGGTGAAGATCATGCCGGTGATCAGCGTGGGCCAGGGCAGCACCGAATCCGGGCCGCCGATGAGCGTCAGGCGCTCGGGCGGCAGGGACGAGAGGTCCCAGTTGACGGCGTTCATGGCGAGGAAGGCCACGAGCAGCGCCATGCCGAGCACGATGACGCCGCTGTAGGTGTCGGAGATGGCCACGGCGCGCAGGCCGCCGCCGATGGCGTAGACGGCGCCGACCAGCGCGGTGCAGCTGGCGATGGCGACGAGGGGCAGCTCGAGGCCGAACATCGATTTCAGCAGCAGCGAGCTGGTGTAGAGCATCGCCGGCAGGAAGATGAAAACGTCGCCCAGCAGGAAGATGCTGCCGACGGTCGCGCGGATGTGCTTGTTGTTGTAGCGGCGCTCAAGCAGCTCGGTGACGGTCGTGCACTTGTATTTGTAGTAGAGCGGAACGAAGACCTTCGCGAGGAGGATGAGCCCCGGCACACCCGCCAGCTCCCAGCACACGACGAGGAGCATCTGGTTGCCGTTCCAGCCCACGAGGGTGTCGGTGCTGATGTTGGTCAGCGTGAGGGAGCCGGCAATAAACACCCAGCTGAGGCTGTTGCCCGCGAGGAAATATTCCTTGGCCTCGTTGCCGCTGCGGTCGGCCTTGCGGCAGTGCAGCCAGGTGATGACGCCGACCAGCGCATTCAGCGCCAGGAAGACGCCGATTTGGATCAATGTCGGGGTGGACATGGGGTGGGGCGGAAGCGCGAGCAGCCTGCCCGCGCCCAGCCGGGCGCCGCAAGGGTCAAACCCGGTTACTAATTCTGACCGTCAGGTGTCCCGGCCGTGAAACCGGCGGCGGGCGGCTCGCGTCATACCGCAGCACCCCAAATCCAAAATATGAAATCTACGTTCAAACTCATCGCGGCGATCGCCGCCGCTTGTTTTGTCTCCGTGGCCGCATTCGCGGCCGATGCGTCCGGCACCTGGAAGTGGACCCAGCAGGGCCGCCAGGGCGGCGCAGGCTTCGAGGTCACCCTGAAGCTCGAGGCGAAGGACGGCGCCCTCTCCGGCACCGTGCTCGGCATGCAGGGACCGCAGGGCGCGATCCCAGACGTCGCGATCAGCGACGGCTCGGTCAAGGGCGACGTGGTCTCGTTCAGCGTCACGCGCGAGTTCAACGGCAACAAGCGCACGAGCAAATACGAGGGCAAGCTCGAGGGCGACACCATCAAGGGCTCGGTCGAGCGCCAGGGCCGCGACGGCAACACGATGAAGTCCGAGTGGACCGCGACCCGCGCCAAGTAACCGCTTTTCGGCCACAACAAAAAACCCGCTCCGGCCTGGAGCGGGTTTTTTAATCGATTGGCGCCGGCCTCACAGCGTCGCGAACAGCGCGCGGAGCTCCGATGGGAACACCGGCTTGGGCAGGATGAAGTCCACCTTGTAATGGCGGTAGGTGGAGTCGACCTCCTCGCTCAACTCGGAACTGAAGACGATGATCCGCCCCTTGTAATTCATCGCGCGCAGCTTGGCGACCAGCTCGAGACCGCTGACCGTGGGCATGTGGTGGTCGGTGATGACCACGTCATAGGCCGTCGGGTCGGGTCGGAGCAGGTCCAGCGCGAGGTTGCCGTCGGACACGGACTCGACCTTGTGGCCATCGCGACCGAGCACTACCTCAAGTAATTGGCGCAACTCCCGCATGTCATCGGCATAGAGAACCCTGAGCGACTTTTTCGGCGTCGGGTTGGCAGCCTGCGATGTGACAGGAGTGCTCATGAGGGATTGCACCTAGCTGTTAGCAGATAAAACATCAGTTGTCTCGTCGGCTTGTTGTGAAAAATTTACGAAATTCCGACCAGGCTCATTTGGCGATCTCGAGCCCGCGGCGGGCCAGGAGGGGTTTGATGTCGGGATCGCTGCCCGTGAAGTTGCGGAAGAGGTTCATGGCGTCCTCGCTGCCGCCGCGGGAGAGCAGCGTCTTGCGGAAGTGGTCGCCGTTGGCGCGGGTGAGGCCGCCGTTCTTCTTGAACCAGTCGACGCTGTGGGCGTCGAGCACCTCGCTCCAGAGGTAGGAGTAATAGCCGGCCGAGTAGCCGCCGGCGAAGATGTGCGAGAAATACGTCGTGCGGTAGCGCGGCGGCACGGGCGCGAAGTCCACGCCGGCTTTTTTCAGCGTCGCAGCCTCGAAGTCCAGCACGCCCTCGGTGGCGGGCACCTGGTCGGCCGTGAGCTGGTGCCAGGCCTGGTCGAGGATGGTGGCGGCGAGCTGCTCGGTGGTCTTGAAGCCCTGGTTGAACTTGTCCGCGGCCTCGACCTTGGCGAGGAGCTCGGCGGGCATGGGCGCGCCGGTCTGGTAGTGCTTCGCGTAGTGCGAGAAGATCGACGGCCAGGTGGCCCACATCTCGTTCACCTGGGAGGGATACTCGACGAAGTCGCGCGGCACGCTGGTGCCGCCGAAGCGCGGGTATTTCACCTTCGAGAACATGCCGTGCAGCGCGTGGCCGAACTCGTGGAACATCGTGTTCACCTCGTCGTGCGTCATCAGCGTGGGCTCGCCCTCGGGCGGCTTCGGGATGTTGAGGTGGTTGCCGATGACGGGCAGGTCGCCGGTCAGGCCGTCCTGCGGGACGTAGGCGTTGGCCCAGGCGCCGCCGCGCTTGCTGGCGCGGGCGTAGAAGTCGCCGAGGAACAGCGCCAGCGGCGAGCCGTCGGCGTTGAACACCTCGAACACATACATGTCGGGGCTGTAGCCCTTCAGGTCGGGGCGCTCCTTGAAGGTGATGCCGTAGAGCTGGGTGGCGGCATAGAAGACGCCGTCGACGAGCACGCGGCGGATCTCGTAGTAGGGGCGCAGCTGGGTCTCGTCGAAGGCGTAGCGCTCGCGGCGGACCTTCTCGGCGTAGAAATCCCAGTCGCCGGCGGCGAGCTGGAAGCCGCCTTTCTCGGCGTCGATGATGGCCTGCATGTCGGCGGCCTCCTTGCGGGCGTTGGCGACGGCGGCGGGCGCGAGCTGGGCGAGTAGCTTGTTCACGGTGCCGACGCTGCCGGCGGTCTGCTCCTCGAGCTGGAAGGCGGCGTGGTTGGCGTAGCCGAGCAGGACGGCGCGCTCGGCGCGGAGTTTGGCGAGGCCGGACACGATGGCGCGGTTGTCGAACTCGCCGCCGCGGCTGCCGCGGGCGAGCGAGGCGGCCATGACGCGCTCGCGCACGGCGCGGTTCTGGAGCGAGTCGAGCGGGGGCTGGCCGGTGGTGTTGGTCAGGCGGATCGCGAACTTGCCCTCGTGGCCGGCCTTTTGCGCGGCCGCGGCGGCGGCGGTGATGGCGGCGTCGGACAGGCCGGCGAGCTCCTCGCGGGTGTCGACAATGACGGAGGAGGCGTTGATTTCCTTGAGGACGTTCTGGCTGAACTGGGTGGAGAGCTTGGCGAGCTCGGCGTTGAGAGCGCGGAGCTTCGTCTTGTCGGCCTCGGAGAGCCTGGCGCCGCTGCGGACAAAGTCCTTGTAGTAGCGGTCGAGCAGGCGGGCGGACTCGGCATCGAGGCCGAGGGTGGCGCGGGCGTCGTAAAGCGCGGCGATGCGGGCGAACAGCGGGGCGTTCAGCCGGATGGCGTCGCGGTGGGCGGCGAACTTGGGCGACAGCGCGGTCTCGAGCTTCTGCAGGTTGGGGTTGGTGAGGGCGCCGGTCAGGATGCCGAAGGCGCGGGAGGCGCGGCCGAGCAGGTCGCCGGTGCGTTCCATGGCGACGATGGTGTTCTCAAAGGTAGGCTTCGCCGGGTTGTTGGCGATGGCCTCGACCTCCTTGAGTTCCTCCGCCATGCCCAGCTCGAAGGCCGGGGCGAAATGCTCATCCTTGATCTGCTCGAACGGCGGCAGCTGGTAGGGCAGGGGGCTCTTGGTCAGCAACGGGTTGGCGTCGGACTGGGCGGCGAGGGTGAGCGGGGCGGCCAGGCAGAGGGCCGCCAGCAATGAGGACATGACCGGGCCGCGGAGGGGGGATTTTTCAGTAGGCATGGGGGATGATTATTTTTATCAGCACATACGTCCGGGCCGCCCTTGGCAAGGCTGCCGGGGGCGAAATAACCCGGGCTGCCGGCGCCTCGGCCGGATTCAGGGCGCCGCGGCGAGCAGCTGGGCCAGGATCCGGCGCAGCGTCTCGGGTCGGATCGGTTTGGGCAGGATCAGGTTCACGCCCAGCCGGTGGTATTCACGGTGCACGGCGGGATCGATCTCGGAGCTGAAGACGATGACCTTGCCCCGGAAGGGAACGGCCGGGAGCTGCCGCACCAGTTCCAGGCCGTTCATCACCGGCATGTGATGGTCGGTGATCAGCAGGTCGAAATCCGCGCGGGGTCCGCGCAGCAGCCGGAGCGCCTCGCTGCCGTCGGCTGCGGTTTCGATCTCGTAGCCGGCACGCTGCAGGATGAGCCGCATCAGCTCACGCAGGTCCCGCAGGTCCTCGGCATAAAGCACCCGCGCCGGCCGGCCCTGGGGCGGCCGGGAGGAGGGTGCAGGCGGATCCATCGTGGTGGTCGGCATGCATGGGTAAGACGCGGCCGGGCGCCGATGGTTCTGCGAAAAGTATTTGAAAGATTGCGGCCGCTCGCCCCGCGGCGAAGCGAACGATCATTCAGGTTTTCGGCGGCTCGGTCTGGGCCGGCGGGGTCGCCGGCCGGCGCGGTCCGCGCGGGCGTTCCACGCGCGGCGGCATCTCCACGGGCAGCTGGTCCTTGCAGAGTTCAAGGAGCTCGATGGTCGTGAGGCCGGTCTGGGCGGCCTCGTTGGTGTTCACCTCGAGGGCCTCCTCGGCGGGGCTGAGCACATCGGGCCCGGTGAGGAGCTTCGGGCTGGCGAAACCGCCGCCGCGGCTGAGCAGGCTCTCGATGGCCTTCCGGGCGAAGGCCGGGCTCCTCGTGTGCGCATAGGCATAGGCGGCGAGGCGCGGGCCGCTCTGCTCGTTGAGGATGTAGCGGGCGTCGGCGCCCTCGGTCCCGGTGGTGCGGTCGAGGGTGAGCACGTCGGCCGGGGCTCCGCCGATGCGGCAGTATTGCAGCCAGGCTTTCGCGAAATCAGGGCGATCCAGCAGCGGCACAAGCTCGAACATGATTTCACCGCCGCCCATGATGGTCGCGAGGTTGTAGCTGGCGGGTTCCGGCTTCTTGGTCAGGGGGTCACGGATGGCCGTGAGCCGGCCCGTGGCGATGTCGTAGCCGACGACCTGCGCGCCGCCGCCACCGCGGAGCGGCCCGATCTTGCCCTCACCGAGGTCGGGGTTGAGGCCGTTGCGCTGGCCGGTCTGGAGCCAGTAGGGCATGCCCATGATCGAGTCCACGCCGGCGAGGATGCGGTCGCGCCACTTGGTGTCGCCCGTCCGCTCCCACTCGGTCATCCAGTTGCTCGCGAAGGAAAACCAGTCGGGGCCGATGCGGATGCGCGCGGGGAACTGCGGCTCGCCCGGGATCTGCGGCGAGGCGATGCGCATCGGGTCGAACCGGCCGGCGGCCTCGTCGGAGTGCAGCGCGGCGCGCATGATGTCGCCGATGCGCTCGTCCGTGGTGAGATAATAATAGGGCCGCCAGTTGACGGCCTGCGTGATGCGGGACTCCTTGGCGCCGCAGCCCCACTTCACGACGTTGTGCCTTGAGCCCAGCCCGGCCATCGGCCCGAGCGAGTAGACGTTGGTCTCGCTGGTGTTGCGGGTGAGGGCCTCGGCCAGTTGGAAGTAGTCGCCCCGGCCGGTGCGCAGGAAGCTATACCAAAGCCACAGCGGGGTCCCGAGCTCGGTGTTGTCCCAGGCATGCCCGCCCCAGTCGTAATGCCACTTGTGGCGCGGGGCCGAATACGAATGCATGAAATCGCCGAACTGCCAGAAGCCATACCAGTCCTGCGCGTCAACCTGCCTGGCGTAGAACGAGTGCACAGCGGCCAGGCCGTCCTCGATGGCGGCCTTGAACGGCGTCGAGCGGTCCGGGAGGCTCCATACGCCGAACACGCCCGCGGAGTGGATGTATTCCGGCGCGGCGGCGAGCAGCGGCAGCGCCGTGCCGGTCTTGGCCTGAGCGGCCGTGGCGGCCTTCGTCGGCAGTGAACCGGCGCCGGGATAAAGCGTGAGTTCGCTGGTGCGCGAGACGCCATAGGGCGTGCTCATGCCGGGCTGCACGTCCTCGTAGGAGGCGGCGAGGGTGTGCGCGACGAGGTCGTAGTGGCGCATGTCCATCTGCGGGCCGTCGGGCGACCACAGCCACGCGGTGAGTTCGGCGACGGGCTTGCTCGCACCGCTGACCTGGAGCCCGGCGGGGTAGGACTGCCAGAAATTCTTCACGCTGATCGCGAGCCCGCCGCCGAGGTCGCCGACAAAGGCCAGGCCCGCGGCGCGCTGGCCGGCGGCCGAGAACAGCCAGGTGCTCTTCGGGTTGGTGCGCTTGACGATGGTGAAGCCGTCGGGATTCGGCTGCGACAGCTTGAAGTCGTCCCAGATGGCGTTGGCGGCGAACACGGCCGGGAAGCGGCCGCCGTTGAAGGGCTGGCCGGTCTCCTGCTCGACGTTGCCGCCGCCGGGCTGGAGCGGCTCGGACCAGAGGCCGCCGTCGGCGCCGGCGAAGCGGACTGTGCGGTTGCGGGCCTCGTCACGGAGCGGCACGGCGAACTGCACGCCGAGGCCGCGCACGAAGTCCTTCTCCTGGTCGCCGTCATAGATGATGCTGTGCACGAGGCGCACCGCGGTCTCGCCGCTGTAGAAATACAGGCGCACGGTGAACGGCAGCCACTCGCGGCCCGAGGCCGTGCCCTGGTGGTAACCCTCGAGTCGCACGACCGCGCGAACCGGGCCGGACTGCTCGACGGTGACCTGTTTGACGATACTGAGGAATTTTTCGCGCGGCGGGGCGTCCTCGTTTCCGGTGGCCGGGCCGTTTTGCAGGATGCAGACGAGCTGGCCGTCGCGGGCGACCTCGGTGCCGCCGATCGTGAGCGACTCGACGAGATTGCGGCCGCTGAGCGGGATGACGGCCTTCAGCGCGCCGGTGTCGATGGTGACGGTCTTGGCGTCCTGCGTGAGCTTCAGCGCGCCGGTGGCGGGCGTGCCGGCGGCGAGGGTCAGTTCACCGGAGTGACCGGCGGGCGTGCTGGTGGCGAAGCCGCTCCACTTGAGCGAGCCGTCCGGCCAGTAGGCGAGGGGCCAGGTCTGGACTGGCAGGGCCCGGCCCGCCGCGTCGGTGAGGGCGAAGGTGGTGGTGCGCGGCACGGTGCCCTGCGCCCAGGGCACGCCCCAGCTGACGCCGGTGGAGACACCGGCCGCGGGCTGGTTGACCCAGTGCAGCTTTACCGCGGGCGGCGCAGCGAGGGCGGACACGGCAAGCGACAGGACAGCGGCGAGCAGCGCCGCGGAGGGTTTCAGGGGGAGCGTCATGGGCGGAGGGGTGACGACGGACGGGGAGAACGGGACGTGGGGGTTCCCGAACAAGACGCTTCCCGCAGGAAAGGTTACCGGCAACTTGGCCGGTTTCATCCCGTCAGATAACCCGCGGCGTCCGCCGCCCCGCTCACGAGCCCGAGGCCGGCGCCGCGAGCGCGCGCTTCAGGTGCGGCACGAGGCGCTTGCTGAACTCGGTCGCGTCCGCGGCGGTCAGGTGCGACCATTCGGGACAATCGAAGATGAGCTCGGGATGATCCGAGTAGTAGATGTTGGGCGCACCGGTCTCCTGCATCAGCCGCGTCCAGGCGGCGGTGCGCGGGGTGGCCTTGTCCTCGAGTTCCTTGAGGGGGCCGGAGTGGGGGAAGCGCACGAAGATCACCTGGCCGCCGCGCGCGCGGATCTTCTTCACCGCGCCGGCCGTCTGGCCGAAGCGCGCCTCGACGGCGGCCGCGATGCTCTCGAACACAAACTTCGGCGTGTGGGGCGCCATCGGGGGTGGCGAGAAGAGCGGGATCCAGCCGTCTTTGATGCGCTCCTGCAAGGGGTCGGGTCGGGCGGCGGCGTCCGTCATGCGGGTCTGGCGCTCGCGGTCCATCGTGGCGAAGTAGGGCGGCAAGCGGGGCGGGGCGTGGTAGAGCGCGCGGCTCGGCACCTCGACGGACTTGAGCAGCTGCTCAAGCGTCAGGTCGTCCTGCTTCAGGAAGGCGATGTGTTCCTCCAGGAACATGCCGAGGTGATGACCGGCGCGCTGGGCCACCGTGCGGTCATGGTAGCGCTTCAGGGCGCGGAGCGAATTCTTATACGGCGGGGCCGGCGGCGGCACCATCCACATGGCCGGGATCACGCTGGCGATGACCGTGCCGTGAAAGGTCTCGTCGTCGGCCAGGTTCTGGAGGATCGGGTAGGCGGAGCTGCCCACGAGGGCGAGCTGCACGGGGCGGCGGCCGAGGCCCTGCTCAAGGACGCCGAGGTCGGTGTCGAACAGCGCGCGCGAGTCGCCGATGATGACGAGGGAGTCGGGCTTGACCGACTCGCGCCGGTCGGCCCAGAGGTCCGGCGTGTCGTTGAGGGTCGGGGCGTAACCCAGGGCGCGGGCGCGGATTTCCCAGGCCACGGTGCCGATGGCCGTGAGCGCGAGCGTGGCGATGAGCAGGCCGCGCCAGGGCAGGGCCGGGACCGGCCGTTGAAAATCAAAATTGGAAGTAGATGAATGCATTGCCGCTCCCTTGGGTGAGTATGATGGCGCCGAGCATCAGCGTCCAGAGGGCGCCGACGAGCCAGGCGGGCAGGCGGGTGATTGCCGCCTCGAGTGAAGTGTGGCGCAGCCGCCACTGGACCAGCCAGAGGCCGAAGATGACGAGCGAGACCTGCAGGATCTCGCGGCCCGAAAGGATCGCCTCGCCGACCGGGATCTTGCCGGCCATCGCGCCGAGGATCATCGCGGCCGAGGGGAAGTCCGCCGCGCGGAAGAACACCCACGCGATGCAGACGATTACATAGGTGACGGCGCAGAGGACCAGCTGCACGGGCAGGGTTTCCTTCCAGGCGGCGCCCTTGGTGGCCGTGCGGAGGAAATGCTCGATCACGAGCATGACGCCGTGGATGAGCCCCCACACGACGAAGGTCCACGCGGCGCCGTGCCACAGGCCGCCGAGGAACATGACGATGATGAGGTTGACCGCGGCGCGGGCGGCGCCGACGCGGTTGCCGCCGAGCGGGATGTAGAGGTAGTCGCGCAGGAAGGTGGACAGCGAGATGTGCCAGCGTTTCCAGAAGTCCGAGAAGCCCACGGAGGCGAACGGGAACAGGAAGTTGTCCTTCAGGTGGAAGCCGAGGCAGAGCGCCGCGCCGATCGCGCAGGTGGAGTAGCCGGAGAAGTCGAAGAAGATCTGGCCGGAGAAGGCGATCACGCCCATCCAGGCGTCGAGCTGGTAGACCGGGCCGGGGTTGCCGAAGATGGCGTCCGAGACCGGGGCGAGCAGGGTGTCGGCCAGGACGATCTTCTGGAACATGCCGAGCGACATCAGGAACAGGCCCCACTGCATCCGGTGCTTCAGCGGGGTGGGCGGCACGTCGCACTGCGGCAGGAAGTCCGCCGCGCGCACGATCGGGCCGGCCACCAGCTGCGGGAAGAAGGACACCGCGAGCAGGAAGTCGCGCAGCGAGCGAGTCGGCTGCGTCGCGCCGCGATAGACGTCGAGGGTGTAGGACAGGGAGTGGAAGGTGTAGAACGAGATGCCGATGGGCAGGAACAGGTCGAGGTGCGGCGGCACATACGTGATGCCCGCCTGCGCCAGCAGCCACTTGGTGTTCTCGAGCAGGAAGTTCCCGTATTTGAAGAAGCCCAGCATGCTGAGGTTGGCGGTGACGCTGGCCACCAGCCAGGCCTTGCGGGAGCCCGCGGCCGCGGCGGCGATGCGGGCGCCGAGCCAGAAGTCGAGCGCGGTGGTGGCGAAGAGTAGGAGCGCGAAGGGCGGGTTCCACGCGCCATAGAAGATGTAGCTCGCGACCAGCAGCAGGTTCTTGCGCGTCTCCCAGGAACGGAGGGTCCAATACGCCGTCAGGACGATGGCGAAGAAGACGACGAAGGTGAGCGAGTTGAAGAGCATGGCGTGGAAAAATGAAACCGGCGCGTCGAGGCAGCCGGTGAATGACCTTAGCACGGCGCCGCCGGGCGCGCATCTGGCCGGGCGGCTACCGGGGGTGGGTCATCCGGCCCACCAAATAAAAAGGCCGCCCGAAGGCGGCCTGAAGGTTTGGTCAGTTCGTGATGTCGTGCGTGGTGCTCGACTGGCGGATCGGCATGTAGAGCTTATACCAGGCCTTCTGGGCGTCGCTGTCGGTGTAATCGGCGAGGGCCTTCTCGTCGGCGAATTCCATCACGATGATGTGGGTGCGGTTCAGCGTCGTGCCGGCGGGGTTCTGGACCTTGATGGCCTTGGTCCAGGTGCGGGTGATGCCCTTGTAGGCGGCCGGCAGGGCCTTGGCGCCGTCGAGGGCGGCCTGGATCTGCTCGGGGGTGGTGCCTTCCTTCCAGGCCACGGTGACGACGTGGATGACGGACTTGGGGGCGGTGTCGCTGGCGGCGGCGGAGGCTGCGCCAGTCGAAAGGAGGGTGGCGGTCAGGAGGAGGGCGAACAGTTTTTTCATGGGGGCGTGGGTTGATATTCGTGCCGGACCGGCGGGCGTCCCGGCATCACTGACGATGGCCCAGAGACTTTGGTTTCGGCCGGGGCTGTCAACCTTGTAGCCCCGGGATTGACCCCGGCCGGCCGCTGCGGCCTGATGCGCCGCATGGCGAGAAGCGTCGTCCTTGAAACCACCCCGCGCTGCGAACGCTGCCGCTGCACGCCGCGCTGGTGCATCTGCGCGGGTTTCCAGGCGGTGACGTCGCCGCTCGCGGCGGACGTGCTGATCCACAAGCGCGAATACTGGCGGCCGACCAGCACGGGGCGGCTGATCAACCGCGTCGTGACGGACTCCCGCGGCCACGTCTTCTGGCAGGAGAAGCCGCCGGCGCGCGAGGCGGTCGTCCGGCCCGGCCGCGAGCTCTGGATCCTGCATCCGCGCGGCGAGGAGCTGCCGGCCGGGGCCGACCCGGCGAACCTGCAGGTGCTGCTGCTCGACGGCAGCTGGAGCGAGGCGGGCTCGATGTTGGAAGTGGTGGGTCAGTGGGGCCGGCGCATCAGCCTGCCGATGGGCGGGCCGAGCCGCTACTGGCTGCGCAACGCGCCGGGGGCGGGCAAGTATGCGACGGTGGAGGCGCTGATGTTTTTATATGCCGCGCTCGGCCTCGCGGAGGCGGAGGCCGCGCTCCGGCTGCAGTTCGAGCTGCACGTCTACGCCGGCCTGCGCACGCGCGGCGCCAAGGCGATGGCCGACGAGTTCCTCGCGACCTCGTCGCTGCCCGCGGCGATGCCGGACCTGCTCGCCCGGCTCGGCGAACGCCGGCCGAACCGGTGAGCGGGTTTGGATTTGCCTCCCGTAATTCCGTCGGTTGCGTCGTGGACATGAACCCCGGTTCCCGGACGATGCTGTTGGCGGCGATGCTGATCTTCGCGGGTTGTGCACCCCAGCCGCCGCCGGCGCCCGCCGTGCCGGAGAAGACCGAGGCCGAGGTGCGGCGCGAACAGTATTTCGGGCCGGAGATCGCGGCGGACAAGACCATCACCTGGCGCACGAGCAACCTCGGCATCAGGATTGTCGCGCCCGGCGAGGGCCCGCTGGTGCAGTTGCAGGACCGGGTGCGCGTGCATTACACCGGCCGGCTGAAGGACGGCACGGTGTTCGACAGCTCGGTCGCGCGCGGCAAGCCGTCGGACTTTGCCGTCGACCGGCTCATCACCGGCTGGTCGGCCGCGATGCTGACGCTCAAACCCGGCGGCAAGGCGGTCATCTACATCCCGCCGCACCTGGGTTACGGTGGCATTCGTTCCGGCAACATCCCGCCGTTCTCCGGCCTGATCTTCGAGGTCGAGGTGATCGCGGTGAACCCCGGGCCGGCAAAGTGAGGGCAGGCCGCTGATTTTTGGCCGGTGGCGCGCGGACGGCTTGGAACCTGCTGTTCCGGCAGTTCCATGGACCTGCACCTCCTCCAGACCCTGCCGTCCGTTCCCTGTGCCGCCGGTGCCGTGCTCATCACCGAGGGCCGGCCCGCGGAGGGGCTTTACTTCCTCGAGAGCGGCGAGGTCGAAGTGCTCAAGGGCGGCGAGCTCATCGCCGAGGTCTACGAGCCGGGCGCGGTCTTCGGCGACATGGCCTACCTGCTCGGGTCGGCGCCGACCGCGACGGTCCGGGCGCTGACGCCCTGCGTGTTCCGTCACGTGGCGGACCCGCGCGAGCATTTCCGGGAAAATCCCGACAGCGCGCTGCACATGGCCATGATCCTCGCGCGGCGGCTCGATTCGCTCAACCGCTACCTGGTCGACATCAAGCAGCAGTTCAAGGACCGCGCCGACCACCTCGGCATGATCGACGAGGTGCTCGACGCCCTCATGCACAAGCACCCGCGCGACATCCCGCGGCGGCCGCAGGGCGACTAGGAACCGGCGGGCAGGGCGACGGCCGGCGTGTCCAACGGGATGGATTCATCCCCGGCCTGCGAGACCCAGCGCGCGGTGCGCGCACCGAGATCAAGTTCGATATACGCCGGCGGAGCCCCCTGCTGCCGGCCGGGATTGAAGACCCACGTGCGGCCGACGCGGGCGGCCCACGCGCCGCCGGTGCGGAACGGGGAGTTGTGGATGTGGCCCGAGAACACGAAGTCGGGCCGCAGCTCCGTGATCGTCTCCACCAGGAAGGTGTCGCCCGCGTGCTCCTTGCCGGTCCAGCTGACGCCGACGCCGTTCGGCGGGGCGTGGTGCACCCAGAGCCAGGCCGCCGGGGCGAGGGGTTTTTCCGCCCGCAGGAAGGTTCGCATCGTCTCGCGCGTCTCCGGGCCGTCCCACCACGGGCAGACCGACAGCCGCAGCCCGGGCAGGTCGAGGCCGGTGCCGTCGACGGTGAGGCCGGCGGCGCGGACGCGCTGGAGCCAGCGGGCGACATATTCCTGCGCGGCATTCTTCTCGTCGCCGTCGTGGTTGCCCGAGCAGACGAGCAGCCGGGTCTTCGCGCTGATGGTGCGGAGGTATTTCACGACGACCGTGATCTGGGAGTCGAGGTCGAGGTGCCCGCTGATGTCGAGCAGGTCGCCGGCGATGATGACGGCGTCGTAGCGTTCCGCCTGCTGCGCCACCCAGTCGAACTGGGTCAGGCCGAAATGCAGGTCGGAGACGGCAAGGAGCTTCATGCGGCGGGCGGTGCGCCCGCTGAAGCGGCTCCCATGCCACCGGGCGGACAATGTCCTGGCGCGGATGGCACGCTGCCGTGTCAGCGGGTCCGGTCAGCGGGCTTGCGCGTGAGACCCGCCGGGGCGTTTCGCAGGCTCGCACCGGGGCGGTTCATTTGTTCTCTTGGGCACACATTCACTCATGACGCCCCATCCCGTCCTCCGCCCCTTGCTCCATTTTCGCCCGCTGGCCGCCTCAGCTGCCTTTATCGCCGTGTCGGCCTTGCTGCCCGCCGCCGATCCGGCGGTGCTGCTCAAGGATCCGGCTGTGCAGTCGCTGCTGGAGGTCGCGAAGCGCAACGAGCCCGACACGATAGCCCTGCTGGTCCGGCTCACCGAGATCCCGGCGCCGCCGTTCAAGGAGGAGGCGCGCGCCGCCGTGCTCAAGCAGCTCTTCGAGCAGCACGGCCTGAAGAACGTCTTCATCGACCAGGCCGGCAATGTCGTCGGCACCCGTCCCGGCGCCCAGCCGCGGCCGAATGTCGTCGTGTCGGCGCACCTCGACACCGTGTTCCCCGAGGGCACCGACGTGACGGTGAAGCGTGACGGCCACATCCTGCGCGCGCCGGGCATCGGCGACGACACGCGCGGCCTGGCCGAGCTCATCAGCGTGCTCCGCGCCCTGCAGGAGACGAAGACCCCGACCACCGGCACGATCACCTTCGTCGCCACCGTGGGCGAGGAGGGCCTCGGCGACCTGCGCGGGGTCAAGGAGCTCTTCGACCGCACCCTGAAGGACCAGGTCGACATGTTCATCTCCATCGACGGCGGCGGGACGGGCACCATCACGGCCTTCGGTGTCGGCAGCTACCGTTACCGCGTGACCTTCAAGGGCCCCGGCGGCCACAGCTACGGCGCCTTCGGCCTCGTCAATCCCATCCACGCCCTCGGCCGGGCCGCGGCCGTGATCGCCGACATCCAGGTGCCCGCGAGTCCCAAGACCACTTTCAACATCGGCCGCATCGGTGGCGGCACCTCGGTGAACTCAATTCCCTTCGAGGCCTGGATGGAGATCGACATGCGCTCGCCCGACCTGGTCCCGCTCAACGCGGTGCGCGAGCAGATCCTCGCGGCCGTCGACACGGCCGTGAAGGCCGAGAACACCCGCTGGCCGAAGGGCGCCATCACGGCCGACGTGCAGCTCGTCGGCGACCGGCCGCCCGGCCAGACCTCCGCCGACACCGCGCTGGTGCAGGGCGCGCAGGGCGTCATCCGTGCGATGGGCGGCCAGCCCGTGCTCCGGGCCAGCTCGACCGACGCCAACTACCCGATGAAGCTCGGCATCCCCGCCATCACCGTGGGCACCGGCGGCATCAGCCGCGACGCCCATTCGCTCGACGAGTCCTTCGACCCTGTCGATGCCTGGAAGGGGCCGCAGCAGACGCTGCTGCTCCTGCTTTCGCTCACGCGGTGAGGGCCTGAGGTGGAACCTGCGCTCCGCGCAGGTTTTCCGGGCGCGCATCCAGCAGCCCGCGCGGAGCGCGGGCTCCACCTTCCATACTAGCGCCCCAAAGCGTTAGTGGGGCAGATCGACAATTTTGAAACATTTACCCCGCTGCGGTGTAAGGTAGGTTCACCTTCATCCTCACCCCGACCTGACATGCCTTCCTTGGCCTTTTGCCGCAGTATTTTTACCCTAAGCTTGGCTGGTTTGGTCCTGGCCTCCGCGGGCCTCGCGGCGGGACCGGCGGGGGAGGACTTCGGGAAGGACATCCAGCTGGCACCGTTCGTGGTGAAGGGCCAGAAGCTCTCGCTCTCCATCCATGCGCGGACAAACGGGGATCGCAAATACTCCACCGGGTTTGCCGAGGACGTGATCGGCATCGCCTATGAAACCATGGGCAAGTCCACCGGCGCCGGCCTGGTGATCGTCGGCCGCGAAGGGGAGCCCCATCCCGTCATCGTGATCCGGAAATTCCTGGCCATGGCCGCGGCGGGGGAGCTCGACCCGACGGTCGCGGCGAAGGCCGGCGAACTCAGTGACCTCCTGACCCGCTGGAAGACCATGCTGAATATCGATCAGGACGACGACGATGATGAGTCCGGCCCCAAGATCACGTTCGACATGATCATGCCCGCCTTGCCGCTGCCGCTGGAGGGCATCGGCGCCAAGCTTTACCAACTGTCCTGGACGGAAGGCTTCGACCAGGCCCGCGTCGAGCAGAAGATCCGTTCGCTCACCCTGGCCCAGCTCGAGGCGGACACGCTGGCCAGATACGACTGGGTCTTTTACCTGCCGCCGCGGAACGCCTACGTCGGCGTGCAGAACACGCTCATGAAGGAAGTCATGGAGAAGGAGAAACTGGGCTTCATGAAGCGGGCCGCGATCAAGAGCGCGCTGCTCGTCTTCAAGCCCGCGGTCAAGAAGGCGGTCGAGGGTTTCCGGAAGGGCATGCTGTTCATGACCGTGGTGCAGGCGCGGAGCGGCTACACCAAGGGCGACGTCAAGTATCTGACCATGGCCTACACGAACGTGCTGATGCCCGACTTCAAGTTCAACGGCGGCACCGAGCGCGTGCGCGCCCTGGAGGCGATCGAGAAGCAGAAGGTCAAGAACGCCGAGTATGCGAAGGATCCCTACATCGCGCCCGCGCGCCTCGCCACCTTCGATCCCGCGGCCTACGCGCCGTTCGAGGGCGACTACAACGTGAGGGTGGGCAAGGATGGGAAACCCACGAAACCCAGCCGTGTGCTTGTCCGGAAGGACGACGGCTAT
>Ga0208512_100016_pt1 | contig 61283 bp, 57 predicted proteins | sample LakWasMet40_LOW7_2_FD_183880 | JGI IMG/M metagenome (GOLD analysis project Ga0208512, IMG submission 183880) | Freshwater sediment methanotrophic microbial communities from Lake Washington under simulated oxygen tension - Sediment Metagenome... | ecosystem: Environmental > Aquatic > Freshwater >...
TGGACGAGGCGGGGCAGGTGGTCTTCGTGCTGGATCCGTCGGAACACAGCTGGGTGGAGTTCGGCAAGATGCCCGTCTACGTCGCGGGCGACTTCAACGGCTGGGAGGCGGCCGTCGGCGAGTCCGAGTGGGCGCTGGAGCCCGGCGAGCTGAACGGCCGCGCCGTGTGGCTGTTGCGCCGGCCCCCGGCACTGTTGCTCGTGGAGCCGCCGCACCAGTTCAAGTTTGTCACCGGTGACCGCCGCTGGCTCGAGCTGCCGCGCGAGGCGACAAACCTCGTGCCGGACGGCAAGGGGCATTTCAACCGCGCGCTGCTGCGCCACCGGACGGGCCGCAACCTTTTCGAGTTCACGACGACCGAGCCGGTGCTGCTCAACCAGACCTACTCGGTCATCCATGTGCGCGACGGCAAGGAGGCGCCGAAGACGCGCGTGCGGCTCGGCAGGTTTTTCCACGAGCTGCGCAGCGACCTTGCGCTCGGGGCGATCGTGCGCCGGGGCGAGACGACCTTCCGGCTGTTCGCCCCGCGCGCGAAGCACGTGCGGCTCTTCGTGTGCGAAAAACTGGGCGAGATGGACGCGGCCTTCGGCTACGAGCTGGACCGGCGCGAGGAGGCGGGCGGCGGGTGGCGCGGCGTGTGGGAGGCCCACCTCGACCGCAACCTGCACGGCTGGTATTACTGGTATTCCATCAGCGGCCCGCACGACGTGTTCGGGCACTTCCATCCCAACCAGCGGATCCTCGACCCCTACGCGCAGGCCGCGGTCGGCCGCGAGGGCCCGGGCATCGTGCTCGACCCCGGCTGGGTGGGGCGGGCGGACCGGAGCTTCCCGACGCCGCCGTGGCAGGATCTCGTCATGGTCGAGGGCCACGTGCGCGACCTCGCGGCCCACGCCCCGGTGACGCTCAAGCCGGAGGAGCGGCTGGGTTACGCGGGCCTGACGAAGTGGGTGCAGAGCCCGGATTTCTATTTGAAGCAGCTCGGCGTTAACTGCGTCGAACTGCAGCCCGTGCACGAGTTCGACAACAAGACGCGCGAGGAATACCAGTGGGGCTACATGACGGCGAACTACTTCGCCCCGGCCAGCGGCTTCGCGCTGGACGGCGCCCGGGCGTCGCAGGTGAAGGAGTTCCAGGACCTGGTGGCGGCGTTCCACCGGCAGGGGATCGCGGTCGTGATCGACGTCGTCTACAACCACGTGGGCGAGCCGGCGCACCTGCTGTTCGTGGACAAGCTTTACTACTTCGAGCTCGACGACGAGGGCGGGCTCGAGAACTGGAGCGGCTGCGGCAACGACCTGCGCTGCCGCTCGGCCATGGCGACGCGGCTCATCATCGACAGCCTGGTGCATTTCATCGAGGTCTACGGCGTGGACGGCTTCCGCTTCGACCTCGCGGAACTCATCGGCGTGGACGTGTTGCGCGACATCGAGGCCGCGCTGAAGAAGGTGAAGCCCGACGTCATCCTGATCGCCGAGCCGTGGAGCTTCCGCGGGCACATCGCCGCCGCGCTCCGGCCGACCGGCTTCGCGTCTTGGAACGACGGCTATAGGAACTTCCTGCGCGACTACGTGAAGGGCCATGGCTCGGCGGAGCGGCTCGAGTATTTCCTCAAGGGCTCGCCCTGGCACTTCGCCTTCTGGCCGGCGCAGACGGTCAACTACACCGAGTCGCACGACGACCGCACTTGGATCGACGAGATCACGGAGAACGGCGAGCACAACGGCTTCCACCCGACGCAGAACGACCGCCAGCGCACGCACCTGATGGCGGCGATCCTGCTGGCCTCGGTCGGCATCCCGCTGCTGGCGGCGGGGCAGGACTTCCTGCGCTCGAAGCACGGCGTGAACAACACCTACCTGCGCGGCGACCTCAACGCGCTCGACTACCACCGCATCGCCCGCTTCCCGGCGACGCACGCCTATTTCGCCGCGTGGATTGCCTTCCGCCGGTCGGAACGCGGCCGGTTGCTGCGGCAGTGGTCGCGTCCCTCGGAGGGCTTCTTCCGGGCGGTCCGCGGCCCGGCGCTGGCGTCGCTCGTGCTGGTCTACAACGCCGACGGCAGCCAGGGGCCGCAGCAGCTGATGTTCGCGGTGAACCCCACGCGGGAGGACACGCGGGTGCAGATCGACGATCTGGCGGACCGGCCATGGACGCTGGTCGCGGACCACGAATGTTTTTATGCCGCCGGCGGACACCCGCCCGGTTACGCGGTCACCCCCGACCTCTTCATCCCGGCGCAGGGCTGCAGCCTCTGGGTTTCGGAGGGTTAGGGGAGGGGCGCGGGCGAAGTGCGCCGGGCCCAACTGTTTATTACGCAGAAATTGGCCACTGTTGCGCGCTTTCAGGCACAAATTAAGCATCACACTTGCCAAAGCCGGGGGCGGGCTCTTCATATGCCTCTCTTAACGTCCACCAACCCACACCCAACATGGCTGTCAAAGTAGCAATCAATGGTTTCGGCCGCATCGGCCGCCTCGTTTTCCGCGCCCTCGTCGAACAGGGCCTCCTCGGCACGGAGCTCGATGTCGTCGCCGTCGGCGACATCGTCCCGGCCGACAACCTGGCCTACCTGCTCAAATATGACTCCACCCAGGGTCGCTTCAGCGGCACCGTGTCGTCGAAGAAGTCCTCCGCCGACAAGGCCGAGGACGACGTCCTGGTGGTCAACGGCAAGGAGATCCATGTCGTCAGCGCCAAGACCCCGGCCGAGCTGCCGTGGGCGAAGTTCGGCGTGGACCTCGTGATCGAGTCCACCGGCCTGTTCACCGAGGCCGAGAAGGCCAAGGGCCACATCACCGCCGGCGCCAAGAAGGTCATCATCTCCGCCCCGGCCAAGGGCGAGGACATCACCGTCGTGCTCGGCGTGAATGACGACAAGCTCGACCTGAGCAAGCACAGCATCATCTCCAACGCCTCCTGCACCACGAACTGCCTCGCGCCGGTCGTGCACGTGCTCCTCAAGGAAGGCTTCGGCATCGAGGAAGGCCTCATGACGACCATCCACTCCTACACCGCCACGCAGAAGACCGTGGACGGCCCGTCCAAGAAGGACTGGAAGGGCGGCCGCACCGCGGCCCAGAACATCATCCCGGCCTCGACCGGCGCCGCCAAGGCCACCGCGCTCGTGCTGCCCGAGGTCAAGGGCAAGCTCACCGGCATGTCCTTCCGCGTGCCGACCCCGACCGTCTCCGTCGTCGACCTCACGGTCAAGACCACCAAGGAGACCTCCTACAAGGAGATCTGCGCCGCCATGAAGAAGGCGAGCGAGACCTACCTCAAGGGTATCCTCGAATACACGACCGACGAGGTCGTCTCCACGGACTTCATCCACTGCAAGGCCTCGTCGATCTTCGACGCCGGCTCCGGCATCGAGCTCAACAGCAAGTTCTTCAAGCTCGTGTCCTGGTATGACAACGAGTGGGGCTATTCCAACCGCGTCGTCGAGCTGACCAAGAAGATCGCCGCGAAGCTCTAAGAATTAAGATCCGTAACCACGGAAGACATGGAACACACGGAATGAAAAACTTCTGTGTATTCCGTGTGTTCCGTGGTTAATTTTTTTAACCCTCCCGCCATGTCCAAGTTCAAATCCATCCGCGACCTCAGTCTCTCCGGCCAGCGCGTGTTCATCCGCGTCGACTTCAACGTCCCGCAGGACAAGGCCACCGGCGCCATCACGAACAACGCGCGCATCGCCGCCGCGCTGCCGACGATCCAATACGCCCTTGCGCAAGGTGCCGCGGTCGTCCTCGCCAGCCACCTCGGCCGCCCGGACGGGAAGAAGATCGCCAAGTTCTCCCTGAAGCCGGTCGCGGCCGAGCTGGAGAAGCTCCTGGGCAAGCCCGTCACGTTCCTCGACGACTGCGTCGGACCGGCCGTGGAGGCCGCCTGCGCAAAGCTCGCCCCCGGCTCGGTCGTGTTGCTCGAGAACCTGCGCTTCCACATCGAGGAGGAGGGCAAGGTGAAGGAGAAGCAGGTCGACGGCACCGAGAAGTCCATCAAGGCCGACCCGCAGGCCGTCGCCGCCTTCCGCGCCTCGCTTTCCAAGCTGGCCGACGTCTACGTCAACGACGCCTTCGGCACCGCCCACCGCGCCCACAGCTCGATGGTCGGCGTGACGCTGCCGCTGAAGGCCGCGGGCTTCCTCATGGAGGCCGAGCTCAAGGCCTTCGCCAAGGTCATCGAGACCCCGGCGCGTCCGCTGCTCGCCATCCTCGGCGGCGCCAAGATCGCCGACAAGATTCCCCTCATCAACAACCTGCTCGAGAAGTCCGACGAGATCATCATCGGCGGCGGCATGTCCTTCACCTTCAAGAAGGTCCTCGAGGGCATGGAAATCGGCAACAGCCTCTTCGATCCGGAGGGCGCGAAGATCGCCGCCGAGCTGTTTGCGAAGGCGAAGGCCAAGGGCGTGAAGATCACGCTGCCCGTCGACTTCATCACCGCCGACCGCTTTCCCGGTTCGCCCGCCGACATCGCGGCCGTGCAGGCCGGCCTCGCCGACGACAAGGCCGGCATCCCGGCCGGCTGGATGGGTCTCGATGCGGGCCCGAAGTCCCGCGAGCTGTTTGCGCAGGCCATCGGCCGCGCCAAGACCATCATCTGGAACGGGCCCCCGGGCGTGTTCGAGGTCGAGAAGTTTGCCGACGGCACCAAGGCCATGGCGGCGGCGTTCGCCGCGGCGACGGCGTCGGGCGCGGTCACGGTGGTCGGCGGCGGCGACACCGCCACCGCGGCCAAGAAGTGCAAGATCATCGACAAGGTCACGCACTGCTCCACCGGCGGCGGCGCCAGCCTCGAGCTCCTCGAGGGCAAGGTGCTCCCGGGCGTCGCGTTCCTCGAGAACTGATTCCCGGGTGGCGGGCCCGGTTCCGGCCGGGTCCGCCCTCAAGTTATTCACGCCGTCAAATTTCTCCTCGCTCCGCGCTCCCTGCTCCCCACTACTTTTCCCATGCCTATTTTCCGCAAGAAAGTCATCGCCGGTAACTGGAAGATGAACAAGACGGCCAGCGAGGCCGTCACCCTCACCAAGGACATCATCGCCGAGGTCGGCCGCGAGACCTCGGTGGACATCGTGCTCTGCCCGCCGTTCACGGCGCTGTCGGCCGTCGCCCACGTCCTCGAGGGCCAGGCCGTCAAGCTGGGCGGCCAGAACATGCACCCGGAGAAGAACGGCGCCTACACCGGCGAGATCTCCGCGGAGATGCTGCGCACCCTCTACGTCACCCACGTCATCCTCGGCCACAGCGAGCGCCGCACGTATTTCGCCGAGACGGACGCCTTCATCAACAGGAAGGTCCTCACCGCGCTGGCCAACGAGCTGAAGCCCATCCTGTGCGTCGGCGAGACCCTCGCCGAGCGCGAGGCCGGCTCGACCCTCGCGGTCGTGCAGCGCCACGTCGAGGGCGGCCTGGCGGGCGTGAAGCCCGAGCAGATCACCACCGTCATCATCGCCTACGAGCCCGTCTGGGCCATCGGCACCGGCAAGGTCGCCACCACGGCGCAGGCGCAGGAGGTCCACGCCTTCATCCGCGATCTGCTCACCAAGCTCTACGGCGCCCCGCTCGCGCAGAAGGTCCGCATCCTCTACGGTGGCTCCATGAAGCCGTCCAACGCGGCCGAGCTGCTCGCCGAGAAGGACATTGACGGCGGCCTGATCGGCGGCGCCTCGCTCGAGGCGAAGTCGTTCATCGAGCTCGTCAAGGCGGCGGACGCGGTGAAGTAAGCCCAAAGGGCCCTGCTGCGCTTGCGGGCTTGCCGCCGGGGAAGCTCATCGGCTTTGATGGACTGCATGCGGCGCCTTTCCGGCCTGATCTGTCTTCTGCTATCCTGGACCGGCCTGGTCCGGGCGGCGGACTACCAGTTCGGCCCGCCCGGCTGGGCGATTGAGGCGCGGCTGCCGGCGACGCCGGGCACGGACGGGATCCTGACGCCTTCGCCGCAGGGCGACATCAAGGCGCACCGCTTCTTCACCGAGCAGGCCGGTGAGCGCAATTTTCTCGTCCGCTTTTCCTATCCCATGGCCATGCTGCCGGGGGAGGAGACGGGGCTCTACGCGAAGTCGATGACCGACATGCTCAAGTCGCGCCCGGGCGAGGTGAAGTCCCGCACCAAGTTCGAGCTCGGGCCCTTCGAGGGCGAGCGGCTCGTGATTGCGCAGCGCCGGGACCGGACCATCCGCGAGGTGCGGCTAATCGTCATCGGTTCCACGCTCTACCTCTTCAGCGCGGAGTGGCCGGAGAACGGCACGGGGGCGGCGCGGGCCGAGCAGTTTTTCCGCAGCATCCAGCTGAAGCCCGATTTCACCGACCTGCTCCTTGTGCAGGAGAAGGAGCGCTTCCGCGAGCTGGTGGCGGGCAACTTCCGTTTGCGCTACGACGCCACCCGCTGGTATCGCGACCCGGCCGACACCGAGCCGGGCATCTTCAACTTCCTGCGGATCGACGAGAAGGCGGAGGCCCAGTTCATCGCCGAACCGCATCCCATCGAGGGCAGCATCGAGGCGGCCGTGATCAACACGGCCCGGGAGGGCGCCGAGAGCGTCACCGTCCGCAAGCGCGGCGCGAAGCTGCGCGGCGCCGTGCAGCTGACCGAGCTGGAGTTCGCCGCGCGCGTCGAGAACGTTGCCTACGTCAACCACGGCTATTTCTACAGCGGCCCCGAAGGCGCGGTGCAGCTCCGCGGCTGGGCCAAGGATGTCGACTACAGTGGCGTGAGCGGTGACATCACCGAGCTGCTCGACGGGCTGGCGGTGGGGTCGAAGTAAGTCAGCCGGCCTGCCGGATAAAATCGTCCAATAGCTCGCGAACGGGTGGGAGCAGGTCCAGCGGTTCCACCTCGGCCAACAGCCCGGTGACAAGCAGCGCGACGGCCGCCGGGTCGGAGGGATCGTCCAGGCCGACGAGGAGCGCGACTTGCAGCGCCAGCTGACGGGCGCCAGCGGCGAGGTCGTCGCGGTCGCGAAACTGATAAAGCCGTGCCGTTTGCTGCAGCAGCTCGGCGTAGGCCAGGCACTTGGCGTGGCCGGCGGCCTTGCTCTCGCCCGCCATGAGCGAGGCGACCTGTCCGTCCACGGTCTGTTGCAGGAAATCCACGGCGGGCATGGGGAACAGTTTTTCCTGAAGGTGCAGGGCCAGCTGCAGCGCCTGCTCGAGGCCGCCCGTATCGCCCGGTCCGGTCAGCTGGGAGACGAATTTCCGGAGCAGGTCGATCTGCCGGAGCAGGTAATCTTGCCGCTGGCCAGCCATGCTAGCTGGTGCGCGCCGCCATGCTCTCCACCAGCGTGGTGAGAAAAAGTGCGCCGCCGGGCAGGCGGGCGAGGGCGGCCTTGGCGGCGTCGGATTGTTCGCGGGCGTGCCGGCGGGAGGCGTCGAGGCCGTGGAGCTTCACGTAGGTGGTCTTGCCGGCCTTGGCGTCCTTGCCGGCGGTCTTGCCGAGCGTCGCCGTGTCGGCGGTGGCGTCGAGGATGTCGTCGATGATCTGGAACGCCAGGCCGAGATGCCGGCCGGCGTCGCGCAACGCGGCGACTTGGGCCTCGCTGGCGCCGCCGCAGAGTCCGCCGGCGACTAGCGACGCGGTCAGCATGGCGCCGGTCTTGTTGAGGTGGATGAACTCGAGCTCGGCGGCGGTGGCATCGGCCTTTTGTTCGGCGAGCAGGTCTTCCATCTGGCCACCGATGAGGCGTTCGCTGCCGGCGGCATCGGCGATCTCGCGGGTGAGGGCGGCGCAGAGGGCGGCGGAGCCGGCGTAGTGCCGGCCGATGAGTTGGAAGGCGAGGGTGAGCAGGGCGTCACCGGCGAGCAGCGCCGTGGCCTCGTCGAACTGCTTGTGCGCCGTGGGCCGGCCGCGGCGGAGGTCGTCGTTGTCCATGCACGGCAGGTCGTCGTGGATCAGCGAGTAGGTGTGCAGGCACTCGAGCGCGACCGCGGCGGGCAGGGCGTCGGCCTTGGCCCCGAAGAGGTCGGCGGCCGCGAGGGTGAGGACCGGTCGGAGCCGTTTGCCACCGGCCTCCAGGCTGTAGCGCATGGCGGCATGGAGCCGGGCCGGTCGGGTGGTGGCGGCGGGCACCAGGGTGCCGAGGCCGTGTTCGACCCGCTCGCGATAGGCCTGAAATTGGGCGGTGAAGTCCATGGAGGAGCCCGTTCAGCTGAACGCGCTAAGCGGCTTGGGGTCAACCAACTAACTGGCCGGGCCGGGGGCCAAGAACAGACTCGCCAAGCCGCTCCGGCCGAATCATATCTGGGCCCACTTTTCCGGATGCCCACCTACGAATACGTCTGCACCAAATGTGGCCACGCGATGGAAGCCTTCCAGTCGATGAAGGACGCGCCCCTGACCAAGTGCCCGGCCTGCAAGAAGCCCGCACTCAAGCGCCAGGTCGGCGGCGGCGCAGGGTTGATTTTCAAGGGGTCGGGCTTCTATATCACCGACTACAAGAAGAAGTCCGGCACGCCCGACGCCTCTCCCGCTTCCAAATCCCCCGCAACCAAGCCCGCGGCCACCAGCGCCGCCAAGTAACACCCTTCCGCCATGGCTGACGCAAAAATCGAAAAAGCACTTTATGGACCGAGCATGACCGAGGTCGCCCTCGGGGCCGTCCTCGGCCTCATCGCGGGCGTGCTCGTCGCCTGCGTTTACCTCGTGTTCAAGCCGGTTTCCCAAGTGAAGGAGATGCCGCCCGAGGACAAGATCCAGAAGAGCATGGTGTATTTCATCCCGGGCAATGAGAGCAACGCCAAGAGCCGCGGCTGGCAGGCCAAGCAGAAACAGATCCTCGGCAGCCCGACGTTCACCCTCGACCTGGTCGAGGATGAGCTGAACGCGTGGGCCAACACGCTCGCGGCCCCGGCCGCCCCGGCGCCCAAGCCCGGCGCCCCGGCCGCTGCGCCGGGTGCCGCTCCCGCGCCGGTCGGCGACGGCATCTTCAATCCCGGCAAGCCCAACTTCAAGGTCGTCGCCGGCAACAAGCTGCAGATCAGCGCCAAGTGCGTGCTCAACTGGTATGGCCTGACGAAAGAGGTCACGGTCATCGCCACCGGGGCCTTCGCCAAGTCCGGCGACACCGTAAGCTTTGCGGCGGACTCGCTCTATCTCGGTTCCTGCCCGGTGCACCTCGTGCCGTCCGCGGCCGGCCCCCTGATGTCCCACCTGATCGCCCGGGAGAAGGTGCCCGATGAACTCCGCGCCGCCTGGGCGAAGCTCGACAGCGTGACCATCGATGGCACCAAGCTGACGTTCGTCGCGCAGTAACCAGCCTTCGCCGGGCCTACGGCTGGCAGGGCCCCGCGGCTTCCGAGCACAATTCAGCGCGAAAGCCAGCCCGTCACCTGTGTCGCAGAACCTGAAAAACATCAGCGTGGTCGCCATGGCGACCGTGGTGTCGCGCGTGCTGGGACTGGTGCGGGAGATTTTCATCGCCGCGGTGTTCGGCACCAGCGCGCTGAGCTCGGCCTTCGTCTCGGCCTTCACGCTGCCGAACCTGTTCCGCCGGCTGCTGGGCGAGGGGGCGCTGACCGCCGCGTTCGTGCCGACCCTGGCCCACGAGCTGGAGCACCGGCAGCGCGACGCGGCGTTCGCCCTGCTGAGCAAGGTCGCCAGCTGGCTCCTCGTTGTCACGGTGGCGCTGGTCACGTTGGCGATCGTCGTGATCGCCAACGCGGAGCCGCTGCTGCGGACAACGGGCGGGCTGGGGATGGACGCGGACACCATCGGACGCCTGCTGCTCGGCGCGGACCTCGCGGTCATCCTGTTTCCCTACATGATCTTTGTGTGCCTCGCGGCGGCGTTCAGCGCGGCGTGCCAGGTGCTCGGGCGCTTCAGCGAGCCGGCGCTGTCCCCGGTGTGGCTGAACCTCACCATCATCGGCGCGCTCGGGCTCGGGGGCTGGTGGGCCTGGGGTGACAGCGCGCGGATGAACCTGCTTTGCATCGGCGTGCTGGTGGGCGGCTTCCTGCAGATGGCGGTGCCCGCCGGCGTGCTGTGGTCCGAGGGCTGGCGGCCGCGATTCGACCTCAAGGCCGACGACCGGGTGCGCGAGATCACGCGTCTCATGGCCCCGACCGTCATCGGCTCGGCCATCTACCTCATCAACATCTCCGTTTCCCGGTTCATCGGCCTTTCGCTCAACGACAGCGCCGCACAGGTGTTGAACCTCGCCACCCGCGTCATGGAGCTGCCCATCGGCGTGTTCGCCGCGGCCATTGCCACGGTGGTGTTCCCGCTGATCGCCCGGCACGCGGCCAAGCAGGACTGGAAGGCGCTGGCCGACGATTATCACAAGGGCCTGCGGCTGGTGCTGATCATCAATGTGCCCGCCGCCGTCGGCCTCGCGCTGCTGAGCGAGCCGATCACGCGGCTGCTGTTCCAGCGCGGGGCGTTCACGGCCGCCGACACGACGCTGATGACGCCGATCCTCGCGGTCTATGCGCTCGGGCTGCCGTTCCTGTCGTTTACCACGGTGGCGCTGCGCGGTTTCTATTCGCTGAAGGACACGGCTACGCCGGTGCGGGCCGCGGCGCTGAGCTTTGTGGTGAACCTGGGACTGAGCATCGTGTTGATGGACTGGCTGTCCACCGTCGGCCTGGCGCTGGCCAGCAACCTCGCGGTGCTGGCCCAGGCGTGGTTCCTGCAGACGCGCCTGTCGCGCCGGATGGCCGGGCTCGGCTTCGCGCCGTTGCTGCCGAACCTGGGCAAGATCCTCGCCGCCAGCGCGCTGATGGGAGTGGTGGTGTGGGGCGGGGTGAAGGTGCTGGCGCTGCTGCCGCTGGCCGGCAAGGCGCGGGACCTGGTCGCGGTGGCCGGGCTGATCCCGGCGGCCTGCGCCGTGTATGGCGGGCTCCTGTGGATTTTGAAGATTGAGGGCCGGGAGGAACTGGGCGCACTCTGGGCCCGCTTCCGCAACCGTGGAGGCGCGACGTGATGGATACCCCGGTTCAAGTCACCCACAATGCTGCCGCGCACCGCTATGAGGCGGTGGTGGACGGTCACCTGTCGATTTGTGAATACGAGCTGACGGACGGGCGCATGATTTTCACCCACACGGTCGTGCCGGGGGAATTGCGGGGCCGCGGCATCGCCGAGAAACTTGTGCGGGCGGCGCTGGCCGATGCGCGGGCGGCCGGCAGCAAGGTGGTTCCGGCCTGTTCCTATGTCGCCAAGTTCATCGAGCGGCACAAGGAGTTCGCCGATCTGCTGGCCCAATAAAAAACCCGCAGCTTGCGGCTGCGGGTCGAAAGGAGGGGAGGAGGACCGTTAGGCCTTCTGCACGAGGCCGGCCTTGATGGCCTTGACCGAGACCCACATGCGCTTGGTGCCGCCGTTGGGGAGCTTGACCTTGATCCACTGCAGGTTCGGGCGGAACAGGCGGGTCGTCATGCTGGTGACGTGCGTGCCGATGCCGCCGCTCTTCTTGGACTGACCCTTGCGGTTGATGATCTTGCCCTTGGTCGGGCGTTTACCGGTGATTGCGCAAATTCGTGCCATGGTGTTTCTTGAGTTAAAGGTTGAGAAGTAAAGGTCCGCTTTTCGCCTTAGCAAGGGAATTTTGGAAAAGCCCAAAATATTGCCTCACTTGCGTAAAGCATACAGGGCCTGAAACTTCTGGCCCATGTTGGCAGGGTGCAGGAGTTGCATGACCATTCTTTTCCGCGGGCTGAAAGAGCCGGCCTCGGCCTTGGTGATGGCGGCAAGCGCTTCCTCGGCATGGCGCATAAAGAAGCCCTCCTGCGAGTCCACCGTGGCCTGGCCGAAGCCGGCCCGGACGAGTCCGTCCTCGAGCCAGTCCCAGCAGATGTGGCCGGTGATGTCCTGCTTGCCCGGGCGGGCCAGCAGGTCGTTGCCCATTTTCTGGCGGTGATAGGTGCGGATGGTGCCGGCGGGCGTGTGCTCGGCGAGCGCGGCCCAGAACTTGCCGTAGTCAAAGGCCAGGAACAGGCCGGACCACTTCGGCCCGGTGATGCGCTCCAGCACCGGCACCGTCCCGATCGGCAGGTCGATGTGGTAGTTTTCCTCGGAGGCCTTGGGCAGGCGGTCGGCGTAGGCGGCCAGCTCGGGGGAGAAGGCCGGCATCTCCACCTCGCGCAGGTGGCGGCCGTGCAGGGCCACGCCCAGCTCGCGCCAGCGGCCCTCGCGCCAGACGACCCGGGAGAAGGGCTGGGCGTCGAACAGCTCGTTGGAGAAGACCACGCTTTTCTCCGGGAAAACGAACGGCTGCCCGTAGGAGATGGTCTGGTAGGCCGCGAAGGGGTGCTTGGCGACATCGCGCAGGATGCCGGCGCCGGGCTCGGCGGCGACCTCCACGAAGGTGTAGTCGGCCGGATTGGCCGGCGCCAGCAGCTTGGCCGCGGCGGCGACCACCAGCTCGCCGAAGACCGGGCTGAAGCTCGTGGCCGTGAAGAAGTCGGCCTTCTCGTCCCGGCCGACCCGCTTGAAGTCCCTCGTGTAATAGCCCGCCGTCGGGTGATACATCGCCAGCTCCATGTAGCGGGCAAAGGTCACCCCCGTGGCCGCATTGGGCTCGGTGGCGAAGATTTCGAAAAAGTCGGACGAGGAAGCCATTTGCCAAGACAATCATTTGTGGCCACCTAAAGTCATGCTTAAACGCTTCCTGCTCATCGCGCTCGCCGTCGCCGCCGGCTACGGCGCGGCCCAGTTTGCCGCCCGCAGCGGGGCGCCGAGCTGGTGGCCAGACCGGGAGCGCGACAAGAATGTGAAGTATTTCCGCGAAGTGCTTCAGCTGGTGAAGGAAAACTACGTGGGCGACGCCCCCGCCGGCTACGACGACCTCACCCGGGCGGCCCTCGACGGTCTCGTGGGCCAACTCGACCCCCATTCCCAGTTCCTCCGGGCCGCGGAATACCGTGAGACGGAGGAGGAGATGAGCAACGCCTTCGGCGGCGTCGGCATCCAGGTGGAGCTGCGCGAGAGCCACATCGTCATCATCACGCCCATCACCGGCACCCCGGCCGAGCGGGCCGGCCTCCGCCGGGGCGACCGGCTGGTCAAGATCGACGGCAAACCCATCGAGAACCCGTCGATCGAGAAGACCGTGAAGCTGGTGCGCGGCGAGCCCGACACGCTGGTGACGGTCACGGTCTTCCGCCCCGCGACGAAGCAGACCCTCGACTTTCCGCTCAAGCGCGCGCGCATCCGCCTGGAGAGCGTTCGCAACGCGACCATGCGCCCCGGTGGTCTCGGCTACCTGCAGGTCACGCAGTTCAGCGAGCGCACGGGCAAGGAGTTCCGGGCGGCGCTCACGGGCCTGGAAAAGCAGGGGATGCGCGGCCTCATCATCGACCTGCGCAACAATCCCGGCGGCCTGCTCGATGCGGCGATCGACGTGTGCAACGAGTTCTTCGAGGACGGCGAGCTCATCGTCTACACCCAGGGCCGCACGCCGGAGTCACGCGAGAATTTCAACGCCGACAACGGACACCCGCGCCGCACCTATCCGGTGGCCATCCTCGTCAACGGCGGCACCGCGAGCGCGGCGGAGATCGTTTCCGGCGCGATGAAGGACACGAAGCGCGCCGTTATCGTCGGTGAAAAGACCTTCGGCAAGGGCTCCGTGCAGAGCATCATCGAACTTGAGAACGGCGAGGGCCTGCGCCTGACGACCGCGCGCTATTACACGCCCAGCGGCATCACCATCCACGAGAAGGGCATCCAGCCGCAGGTGGAGCTGGAGATCTCGGCCGACGACGAGGGCAAGCTCCGGTTGCAGCAGTCGCGTCCCGACCTGACGGAGCCGGTGGAGTTCAACGAGCGTTTCGGCTTCCAGCGCATCGAGGACCTGCAGTTGAACGCCGCGGAGGAAGTCCTCCAAGGCGTGCTGGCGGCGAGGGCAAAATGATCCTCGCGCTCGAAAGTTCCTGCGACGAAACCGCCGTGGCGGTCTTCGACCCGGCGCTCGGCCTGGTCGGCGAGTGGGTGCACAGCCAGATCGTCCTGCACGAGGCCTACGGCGGCGTCGTGCCCGACCTGGCCAGCCGCGAACACCTCTCGCACTTCGGCCCCTTGCTGGCGCGCGCCCTCGGCGCCGTGCCCGCGGACAAATTCTCCAAGATCGCCGTGACCAACGGCCCCGGCCTGGCCGCGTGCCTGGCCATGGGCCTGTCCACGGCGAAGAGCCTCGCCCTGGCGTGGCACCTGCCGGTGGTCGGGGTGAATCACCTCCGCGCTCACGCCTTCTCGCCGTTCATCGCCCTGCACGCGGCGAATCCGGCCGCCTTCGACGCGGAGTTCGCTAAGCTCTTGCCGCACCTCGGGCTGCTGGTGTCGGGCGGCAACACGGCGCTGTTCAGCATCGACGAGTCGCGGTGCATCCGGCTGCTGGCCTCGACGATGGACGACGCCGCCGGCGAGGCGCTCGACAAGGGCGCCAAGCTGATGGGGCTGGGTTATCCGGGCGGACCCCAGGTGGAGAAGCTGGCGGCGACGGGCAATGCGGCGGCCTTCGAGTTTCCCAAGGCGGTCGCGCAGCGCTCGTCGCTGGAATTCAGCTTCTCCGGCCTGAAGACCAGCCTGCGCTACCAGCTGGAGAAGATGGCGCCGGCGGACATCGAGCGCCGCAAGGCCGACCTTTGCGCCAGCTACCAGGCGGCGGTGTTCAATGCGCTGGTCCGCAAGTCGGGCCTGGCGCTGGAGCGGGCGGTGTATCGCAGCTTCGGCCTGTCCGGTGGCGTGGCCAACAACAAGACCCTGCAGGCCGAGTTGGCGAAGGTCGCGCAGGGGCAGAATATCCCCTTCTTCCGCGCCCAGCCGCAGCACACCGGCGACAACGCCGGCATGATCGCCTTCGCCGCCTGGGCCGAGCGCGAGGCGGGCGGACTCAATGAAGGTGGCCTGGGACTCGGCATCGCGCCGAGCCTGCCGCTGGCGGCGGGGTAGGGGCGCTTGCCCTCAAGCGCCTCGGGCCGTTGAGGGCAACGGCCCCTACCGTTTTAATTTCTCCCGGAGATACGGTGCCGTCGGGCTTTTCTTCGCCTTCAACAGGCCGGCGAGCGGGCCCTGATACATGATCTGGCCGCCGGTGGGACCGCCGTTCGGTCCGAGTTCGACGATGTAGTCGGCCTCGGCGAGCAGGTCGAGGTGGTGTTCGATGACGACCACGGTGTGGCCCTGGTCCACCAGGCTGTGCAGCACGTGGATGAGTTTCTCGCAGTCGCTCAGGTGCAGGCCGATGGTCGGCTCCTCGAGCAGGTAGAGATTTTTGACGGCGATGTTGTGCGAGCGCTCCTTGTAAGTCTGCAGGCCCTTGGTCAGCTCGGTGACGAGCTTGAGCCGTTGCGCCTCGCCGCCCGAAAGCGACGGGCTGCTCTGGCCGAGGGTCAGGTAGCCGAGGCCGCAATCGACCATCAGCTTGCAGACCTGCGAGAGCTGCGAGTGGAAGTCGAAGAACACCGCCGCCTCGTCGAACGAGAGCTTCAACACCTCGCCGATGGTCTTGCCCTTCCAGGCGATGTCGGCGAGTTCCGGCCCGAAGCGCGAGCCGCCGCAGGTGTCGCAGGGCAGGTAGGAGTCGGGCATGAACGCCATCTCGAGCTTGATGCGGCCGGCGCCGGAGCAGGTCTCGCAGCGGCCGCCGGCGACATTGAAGGAGAAGCGGCTGGCGCTGTAGCCACGCATCTTGGCCTCGGGGAGCGAGGCGAAGAACTGGCGGATTAAGTCGAAAATGCCGAGGTAGGTGGCGGGCGTGGAGCGCGGCGTCTTGCCGATTGGCGATTGGTCGACCTCGACGACGGTGCGGAAACCGTTGGCTCCGGCCAGCTCCGCAAACGGCAGTGCGGATTGGGGATTGCGAACCGTGGATTGGTCGGACTCGAACTTGGCGAGCTTCACAAAGTCCTTGCCGGACAGCTTGGGCTTCCGGGCCTTGATGGCGGCGGAAACCGCGGGATGAAGAATATCACGAAACAGGGTCGATTTGCCGGCGCCGCTGGGGCCACAGACCATCGTGAGGCGGCCCAATGGAAGCTTGAGCGTCTGATCGCTGAGATTTCGGAAATTAATGCGCGTCAGGGTCAACCAGTCCGTGGCCTTTCCAATCCGCGATCCGCGATCAGCCATCGCCAATTCCCGATACGTCCCGCGGATCGGGTGATTGATGCCCTTGGCCAGGAACAGGCCGGTCAGGGAGGCGGCGTTTTGCTTGATGCCGGCGGGGCTTTCGTTGGCGAGGATCGTGCCGCCGTGAATGCCGGCGCCGGGGCCGAGGTCGATGATGCGGTCGGCGCGTTCCATCACGACATCGTCGTGCTCGACGACGAGCACCGTGTTGCCCTTGTCGCGGAGCGAGAGGAGCGTCTCGATCAGCCGGTCGTTGTCGCGGGCGTGCAGGCCGATGGAGGGTTCATCGAGGACGTAGAGCACGCCGGAAAGGTTCGAGCCGAGCTGGGCCGCCAGCCGGATGCGCTGGGCCTCGCCGCCGGACAGCGTCTCGGTGGGACGGTCGAGCTGCAGGTAATCGAGGCCGACCTGGCCGAGGAAACGCAGGCGCTCTTCGATCTGCGGGACGATGTCCTGCGTGATGAGCTTGCCGCGGGCCTCGAGCTGGAGGTTGCGGAGCGTCGCGAGCAGGTCGTCGGGCGTCAGCTGCGTCAGCTCGGGCAGGGAAATGGGTTCGGCCTTCTTCACCGGCAGCCGCACGGCGCGGGCGATGCGGTTGAGGCGTTCGCCGTGGCAGGTGGGGCAGGCCTTGCCGTGTGAGGAAACGTCGTCGGGATCGAAGGTGCGTAGGGCGTCGGCGACTTCGTCGGAGCGCTCGTCGTCCTCGTCGGGTGTCAACATCCAGTCGTAGATGCGGCCATGGCCGCGACAGGTGGGGCACCAACCCTTGGGCGAGTTGAAGGAGAAATGCTTCGGGTCGAGCTCGGGGAAGGACTCGCCGCTGAGGATATCGGTGCGGGTGGTGGAGAACCAGCTGAGGATCTCTCCGGCGGGCGTGAGGAGGAAGCACGCGCCCTTGCCGAGCTTGAGGCCCAGTGCGAGGCCTGAGCTGATGGTTTCCCGGCTGGGGCTGCCCTTGAGGTCGGCGACGACGACCTCGATGTCGTGCTCCTTGTAGCGGTCGAGTTTCTGGAAGGTGTCGACGCGCAGCAGGCGGCCGTCGGCGCGCATCAATTCGTAGCCCTGTTTCCCGATCCACTTGGCGATGGGCTCGTGGTGGCCCTTGCGGCCGCGGATGAGCGGGGCGCAGAGGTAGAGATGCTTGGCCTTCTTCGCCTTGGGCGTGGCGAGGATCTTGTCGAGCAGCTGGCGGAGCTGGCTGGGCGTGAGCGGCGTGACGGCGCGGCCGGTCTCGGGGTGGTGCTGGACGCCGAGGCGGGCGTAAAGGAGGCGCAGGTATTGGGCGACCTCGGTGATGGTGGCGACGGTGGACTTGCGCGATCCGCGCGTGACGCGCTGCTCGATTGCGACGGTCGGCGGGATGCCGCTGAGGCGGTCGATGTCGGGGCGCGGCAGCTGCTCAACGAACTGCCGGGCGTAGGGCGACATGGACTCCATGAAGCGCCGCTGGCCCTCGGCAAAGATGATGTCGAAGGCGAGGGTGGACTTGCCCGAGCCGGACACGCCGGTGACGACCGACAGCTGCCGGTGCGGGATGGAGACGGAGATGTTCTTTAGGTTGTTCTCGCGGGCGCCGAGCACCTGCAGGAATTGCGGACTGAGGATTTCGGATTGGGGATTGGCCGCATAGGGCGCCGGGTCTTCCGCGGCCTTCAATCCGAAATCCGCAATCCCCAATCCCCAGTCCTTGTTCTCGAGAGCGGCTTTAAGGAAGGGAGAAGTTTCAGTGTGTGCTGCCGCCAATTCCTCGGGCGGGCCTTCGGCGATGATGCGGCCGCCCTGGGCGCCGGCCTCGGGGCCGACTTCCAGGATCCAGTCGGCTGACTTCAGGACGTCGAGATTGTGCTCGATGACGACGATGCTGTGGCCGCGGTCCACGATGCGCTGGAGCACGGCGAGCAGGCGCTTCACGTCGTGGCGATGCAGACCGGTGGTGGGCTCGTCCAGCAGGAGCAGGGCTCCTGCTGGAAGTTGAGAGTTGAGGGTTGAGGGTTGAGAGACCGATTCCGTGAAATCGCTGAGGTAGCGGACGAGCTTCAGGCGCTGGGATTCGCCGCCGGAGAGGGTGTTGAGCGGCTGACCGAGCGGCAGGTAGCCGAGGCCGACCTCGTCAAGCGCGGCGAGACGGCGGTGAATTTCAGGATGCGCGGCGAAGACGGCGAGCGAGTCACCGACGTTGGTCGCGAGGATGTCGGCGACGGAGTGGCCGTTCCACGTGATGGCCAGCACCTCGGGCTTGAAACGGCGGCCCTCGCAGATCGGGCAGGGCACGAAGACATCGGAGAGAAACTGCATCTCGACGCGCTCGCTGCCGAGACCCTGGCAGTTGTCGCAGCGGCCCTCACCGCTGTTGAAGGAGAAGCTGGAGGCGTTGAAACCGGCTTCCTGCGCAGCCGGCACGGTGGCGTAGAGCTCACGGATGAGTTCCCACGCCTCGCAGTAGAGCGCGGGATTGGAGCGCGGGGTGCGGCTGAGCGGCGACTGGTCGACCAGCACGACCTCGGAGAAAGCCAGGTCGGACTTCACCGCCTCGATCTCGGCGGGGTCCTCGGTCATCAGGCTGCGCTGCGTGAGCAGGCCCTGGCAGATGACGTTGTCGAGGAGGGTGGACTTGCCGGAGCCGGATACGCCCGAGAGACACACCAGGCGTTGCAGGGGCAGGCGGAAGGAGAGGTTCCGGACGTTGTGCTTCGAGGCGTTGGTGAATTTCAGCCAGCTCTTGGGGACCGGGCGGCGTTGGGCCGGGGCGTCAATCCGCTGGCGGCCGGAGAAATATGCGCCGGTGATGCTCTTCGGCGAGGCGAGCATGCCGCCGACGGAACCCTGGAACACGATATGGCCGCCGCGGGCGCCCGGCTCGGGGCCGACTTCGATCACGTGGTCGGCAGCGCGGATCATGGCCTCGTCGTGCTCGACCACGACCACCGTGTTGCCGGCGTCGGTCAGGGTGCGGATGATGCCGAGCAGGCGGTCGATGTCGCGCGGGTGCAGGCCGACGGACGGTTCGTCGAGGACGAAGAGCGTGTCGACCAGCGAGGTGCCGAGGCAGGAGGTGAGGTTGACGCGCTGGACCTCGCCGCCGGAGAGCGTGCGCGAGGTGCGGTCGAGCGTCAGGTAGCCGAGGCCGACTTGGGCGAGGTAGCGGAGGCGGGTGACGATGGAGTCGTGGGCGATGGACGCGCTGTGCGCCTCGTGACCGGCGGCGCGGCTGGCCAACGTAGTGTCGCTGGAGACCGCGGCCAGCAGTTCGCTGATCGGCAGCTGGTAGAGCTGGGGCAGCGTATAACCGCGCCATTTCCAGCAGAGGGCCTCGGGCTGGAGCCGGGAGCCGTGGCACTCGGGGCACTGGTTGTAGGCCCGGTAGCGCGAGAGGAAGACCCGCACGTGCATCTTGTAGGTCGTCTTCTCGAGGTAGCGGAAGAAACCCTTCAGCCCATACCAGTATTTCGGCCAGTGGTTGGTCTCGCCATCGTAGCCCGGCGAGCCATCGAGGACGAAGGTCTTCTGCTCCGGCGTGAGTGCGGCGAAGGGCACGTTGACCGGCAGGCCGACCTTTTTGGCGAATTGGATGAGGTCCTTCTTGGACTCGCCGTAGATCTCGCCCTCCCACGGGCGAATGGCGCCGTCGGCGATCGACACGGAGTGGTCGGGGATGGCGAGACGGTAGTCGATATCGATGACGCGGCCGAAGCCCCGGCACTTCGGGCAGGCGCCGAGCGGGGAGTTGAAGGAGAACAGGCCCGGCGACGCGGGGCGGAAGGTGCGGCCGGTCTTCGGCGAGTGCAGGCCGCGCGAGTAGTGGCCGGCGGCGGCGAGCTTGTCGGCCGAGAAGAGGTGGATCTCACCCTTGCCGAAGTGGAGCGCGGACTCGGTGGCCTCGAGGAAGCGGGACTTGTTGTCGGCGACGATGGCAAGTCGGTCCTGGATGACGTAAAGGTGGGCGGCGTGCTTGAGTGCGGAATCCGGCTTCGCGGCGAGGAGTTCGTCCAACTTGACGACGGAGAGGACGTCCTTCCTGTCCGGGGTGAGCACGCGCGTGTAACCCTGGCCCTTGATGCTGGTGAGGACCTCCGACCATTTCAGGTTGTCCGGTTTCGCGATGCGAAAACAGAGCAGCAGCGTCGCCGCCGGGTGGTTGGCGTAGGTCTTGGTCCAGATGGTCGCGGGGTTGTCGTCCTCGACCTTCTCGCCGGTGGCGGGGTCGTAGCACTCGGCGACGTGGCTGAACCAGACCTTCGCGAAGTCGGTCAGCTCGGTCATGGTGCCGACGGTGGAGCGCGAGGTCTTGACGGTGTTGGACTGCTCGATGGCGATGGACGGCCGGATGTTCTCGATGCGGTCGACCTTGGGCTTGTCGAGCAGGTCGAGGAACTGGCGGGTGTAGGCGCTGAAGGTCTCGACGTAGCGCCGCTGGCCCTCGGCGTGCAAGGTGTCGAACACCAGGGAGGACTTGCCGGCGCCGCTCAGGCCGGTGACGACGACAAACTTGCCCAGCGGGAGGTCGAGGTCGAAGCCCTTGAGGTTGTTCTGGCGGACGCCGCGCAGGCGGATGGACTCGGGGGCGGAGGTGGTCGGCACAGGAGGCACAGAAAGGTGACGAATCAGCGGAACGCAAACCCGGGCGGGTTTCAACCCATGCCTGCTGACATAACGCTGTCAGGAGGGTCAGTCCGCGACCGCCAACCGGGGTCAGCCAAAGGCGAGCGGCGGCTTGTTCAATTTTTTCGGCTCTTCCTTGGCGGCCTTCGTCGTCAGCTCCCGGAACAGGCCCAGGTGCGCCTGCATCTGGCGCTCGGGCACGAAATTCGCGGCGGCGTGCTCGCGGCCATGGTGGGCGAAGCGCCGGCGCTCCGCCGGCTGGCGGATGAGCCGGTCGAGCGCGGTGACAAACCCGGCCTGGTCGTGGTTGGCGATGAGGCAGCCGGACTTGTCCGGCACAAAGCACTCGCCGACGCCGACGATGTCGTAGGCCACGGCGGGCAGGCCGTGCAGCTGGGCCTCGATGAGGAAGTTCGAGAGCGACTCGCTCTGCGAGGCCAGCACGGCCAGGTCGGAGGCGAGGTAGAGCTGGGTGGGGTCGGACTGGTAGCCGAGGAACTTCACGCGCGAGCCGAGGCCGAGGTCGTGGGCGAGGCGCTCGCACTTCTTCCGGGCCGGGCCGTCGCCGGCCAGCCAGAGCTGCCAGTCGAGGTAGCCCGGGAGCTTGGCGCAGAGCTCGATGAGCTCGCGCTGGTTCTTCTCCGGGCGGAACATCGCGACGTTGAGCAGCACCACGGTCGTCGGGTTGGCGCCGTGGTAGCGGCGCAGGGCGTTGTTGCGCGGCGCGGTCTCGTCGGTGAACCGGAGGACCGAGTTGTGGATGACCGTGACCTTGTGCGAGGGGATGTCGTGGTCGTCGGTCAGCACGCGCTTGGCGACGTGGCTGTTGGCGATGATGTGCCGGCAGAGCTTCAGCGAGCGGACGAAGAGGAAGGGCAGGAGCTTGCCCGTGCGCATGGTGCAGATGACCGCGGCCCGGGGCAGGCGGCGCTGGATGAAGCCCGCGTAGCAGTTCGCCATGCGGCCCATGCAGAGGACGAGGTCGGGGGCGGCCTCCTCTGCGGCGTTGAGCAGGCCGGGGGCGAACCAGTCGAGCCGGGTGTCGAAGGGCTGCAGCGACCGGAAGGCGAAGGGCTGCTGCTCGGCGTCGAGATCGAGGACGCCGCGCGGGCGGAAGGTGAGGAGGGTGACCTCGTGCCCGGCCTTGGCGAAAGCCGTGGCCATGAAGACGGATTGGCGCTCGGTGCCGCCGCTGCGAAGGTAGTCCTGGACGATGAGAATTTTCATTGCTCCGCGGAGAGCCGCGGCAAAGGTTTGCAGTCCATCATTCAATGAACCAACCGTTCGTCAACCTGCTGGTGCGGTGGCTGGTGCTGGCCCTCGGGGTCGTGCTCAGCACCAAGATCGTGCCCGGCATCAGCTACGATACCGGCACGACGCTGTTTGTCGTCGTGCTGCTGCTCAGCCTGTTCAACGCCGTGCTGAAGCCCCTGCTGCTGCTCTTCACGCTGCCGTTCATCGTCCTGACCCTCGGGGTCGGCATCTGGTTGATCAATGCCCTCCTTTTCTACTTCGTGGGGCGGCTGGTGGACGGCTTTCATGTGGCCGGCTTCGGGTCGGCCCTGCTGGGCGCGCTGATCGTCAGCGTGACCAACCTGGTCCTGAACCGCCTGCTCACGCCGCCCCGTCCCCCGGGCGGCCCCGGCCGCTCCGGCACGCCGGCCAAGCGGGATGATGTGATCGACATTTAAGGCCGAAACCGGAGGGGTGGGAACTGTGGGGCGGGGCGGACTTTCCGTTTGACGGCACCGGCCGGCGGGGCGACTTTGCCCGCCCACAAACTCCCACTATGGCAGACGACATTTACGACTTGGTGATCATTGGCGGCGGCCCCGCCGGCTACGTCGGCGCGATCCGCGCCGGGCAGCTCGGCAAGAAGGTGGCCGTCATCGAGATGGAGCGCGCCGGCGGCACCTGCCTCAACTGGGGCTGCATCCCGACCAAGGCCCTGCTCAAGAGCGCCGAGCTCTTCCGCACGATCCAGAAGGCCGACAGTTACGGCCTGAGCGTCACCGGCGCGTCGTTCGATTTCGCCAAGGTCGTCGAGCGCTCGCGCGGCGTCGCGGCCCAGATGGCCAAGGGTGTCGAGTTCCTCTTCAAGAAGAACAAGGTCGACTACCTGGTCGGCAAGGGCTCCGTCACCGTCCCCGGCATGGTCGAGATCACCGAGGGCGAGCATAAGGGGAAATTCCTTCGCACGAAAAACATCCTCCTCTGCACCGGCCAGAAGCCCCGCCCGCTGCCGGGCCTGCCGGTCGACGGCACCCGCGTGATGACCTCCCGCGAGGCCCTCGCCGCCAAGACCGCACCGAAGACGATGGCCATCATCGGCGCCGGCGCCATCGGCGTGGAGTTCGCGTATTTCTTCAACGCCTTCGGCACGAAGGTCACGCTCATCGAGATGCTGCCGCAGGTCCTGCCGGTCGAGGACGAGGAGGTCAGCAAGGTCCTCGAGCGCAGCTTCACCAAGCAGGGCATCACCGTCCACACCGGCACCAAGAGCGAGAACATCCGCGTCGGCGCCAAGAGCGTGAAGCTCGACCTCGTGAAGGACGGCGCCAAGACCGAGCTCGAGGTCGAGACCGTGCTCGTCGCCATCGGCATCACGTCCGCCCTCGACGGCCTGACGTCGGCCAAGGTGAAGCTCGAGCTCGACCGCGGGTTCGTGAAGGTGGACAACAATTACCAGACCAGCACGCCCGGCATCTACGCCGCCGGCGACATCCAGGGTCCGCCGTGGCTCGCACACGTCGCCTCCTTCCGCGCCATCCAGGCGGTCGAGGGCATGTTCGGCCACGCCAAGCCGAAGCAGGTCGGCATCTTCCCGGGCTGCACCTACTGCCAGCCGCAGGTGGCCAGCACGGGCCTGACGGAGAAGCAGGCCAAGGAAAAGAAACTCGACTACAAGGTCGGCAAGTTCCCGTTCACCGCGGTCGGCAAGGCCGTCGCGGCCGGCGACACCGAGGGTTTTGTCAAGGTCATCGCCGACGCGAAGACGGGCGAGATCCACGGCGTGCACATCATCGGCAACGAGGCCACCGAACTCATCGCCGAGTATGGCCTGGCGATGAACCTCGAGGCCACGGTTGACGAAATCCATCACACGATCCACGCCCACCCGACGCTGTCCGAGGCCCTCGGCGAGGCCGCCCTGGCCACGCTGGGCAAGGCGATCCATACCTGAGCGCGCTTTGCACGCAGCTTTAAGCCAACGAGGCCGGCGAATTCGCCGGCCTTTTTATTTAAGGGGCGTCTGAGACTTGTTCGATCCGGACGCCCGTTTTGCACAAGGGGCATTCACTCGGCTGCCACATGCCGAAGGACATGCGGGCGATACACTCCAGCTTCAGGCTATTTTCCGCGGCAAACGCGTCGGCCCGGTCGCCGAAGATAAAGAGCGCACCGCAGACAACGGGTCGGGCGCCGCAGGCGAGCAGGTCGGCGTGGGTGCCCTTGACGGCCGAGCCGGCGCTGATGGCGTCGTCCACGATGGCGACCCGCTTGCCGCGAAGACGATCGCGCTGCGCGGTGGGAACAAGGTAGCGGACGGGGAAGAGGCCGGTGGCGTTCGGCGTTTCGAAGCGTTCGGTGTGGAAGCTTTCAATGCCCAGTTTGGTGCCGATCATTTCGGCCAGCTTGGCGCCGCCGGTCATGGGGCCCACGATGGCTTCAATGCGATGCGCGGAGAGGCGGCCGGCCAGTTCGTCGACGAAAGGCTGCAGGCGGGCCGGGTCCTCGAAGAGTTTATCGAGGTTGAACCACAGCTCGCTGTGGTAACCGGACTCCATGCGGAAGTGACCGCGGCGGCCGGCAAGGAGGGCCAGCAAGTCGGACGGCATGGTTCTCCGGTTTATTCCGGCAGCGGCCGGCCCTTGGTCTCGGGGGCGAACCAGATCAGCACGAGGCCGGCGGCGTAGACGAGCGTGATGACTGCGCCGGCCTGGGCGTAGCTGCCGTGGAAGGTCTGCATGAGCGCGCCCATCTGCAGGGCACCGACGGCGGCGAGGATGCGGCCCGTGTTGAAGGCGAGGCCCTGCGCCGTGGCGCGGACGCGGGTCGGGAACAGCTCCGGCAGGTAGAGCGGCAGCCAGCCGAAGAAGGACGCGGTGATGGCGCCGACGAGGAAGGTGAGGGCCAGGAACGGCACGCCATAGCTGTCGATGCCGCGGAAGAGCCACGCGCAGCTGAGGAGCGAGCCGAGGCAGAGCAGGAAGTAGGCGGCCCGGCGGCCGAAGCGCCCGCCCATCCAGGCGCCGATCAGGCACCCGAAGATCGAGCCGACGGCCGAGAGCGCCTGCGTGTAGGCCTTGGCCTTGGGCAGGTCGGGGCCGGCCATCTTGTCGGCCCAGAGCGGCAGCCACTGCACGGAGCCCCAGGTGCCGATGAGCACCACCGCCGTGAGCAGCATGCCGATGACAGTGGGACGGAGGAGGGCGGAGTTGGTGAAGATCTCCTTCAACGGCTGCGTGGGCTTGGTGGCGGCGGCGTGCTGCCATTTCTCGGATTCCGGCACGAAGAGCCGCACGAAGAAGGTCAGGGCGGCCGGCAGGGCGCCGACCACGACGACATAGCGCCAGGTTTCCTGCGTCACCGCGTAGAACATGCCGACGCAGGCGATGAGCGTGAAGCCGACGTTGGCGGCGGCGCCGATGATGCCCGCGAGCATCGGGCGGTTCTTCTCGGGCCAGACCTCCATGACGAGGGCGACGCCCAGGGCCCATTCACCGCCCATGCCGAGCGCGGCGATGAAGCGCAGCGCGGCGAGGTGCCAGGGCTCCACGGCGAAATAGACCAGCCCGGTGAACACCGAGTAGCACAGGATGGCCAGGCTCATGGCGCGGACGCGGCCGATCTTGTCGCCGAGCCAGCCGAAGACGAGGCCGCCGCCGGCCGCGCCGAGGAGGAAGGCGGCCGTCACGATTCCCATCCAGTGGCCGACAAACTTGTCGTCCACGATCCCGTAGGCCGCCTGCATCTGCTGCAGCGCCGGGCGGGCGACGAGCGGGAAGATGCCCATCTCGAGTCCGTCAAACATCCAGCCCAGGAAGGCGGCGAGCAGCACAAGTTTCGGACGCGAGGCCGGGATAGGGGCGTTCTCCATTGGGTCGGGGCAAGCTAGCGACCCGGGTCGGATGGGGAAGGCAAAATTCGGTGAGCGCGAAAGGTGCAACCTTGATCGTGACCACGGCGAGCCAGGACCGGCCTGGCAAAATATGCGCAGCACTTGCCAAATAGTAGGGCCGTTTGACCGTGTTATCACTTGCGCCCAGTGCGGGTGCGGCGAAACTTTAGATGTCCCGCAGGAGCGCATTAATCCGTATGATCAACCGCCCCAACCCTCTTCGGATCCTTTTGGTCGACGATGAACTCTACATGCGGGTTTTTGTCGGCCGGGTGCTGGGCTCCGAGATAAACTGCTCGGTGGCAGAAGCCCACGATGGACAGGACGCCATCGACCAGTGCGCCAAGGGCGATCCCGAACTGATCATCCTCGACATCAACATGCCGCGCGTGGACGGCGTGCAGGCCCTGACCCAGATCCGCGCCATGAAGCCGGACACTCCCATCGTCATGCTGACCTCGATCTCGGAGGAAGTCGTGGTCGAAAAATGTCTTATCAACGGGGCCTCGCACTTCATCCGGAAAGATGTCGGGGCCAACGTGCTGAAGGCCGAACTGAAGGAGATGCTCCAGCTATTCTTCCCCAACCCCGAGGTGACCCATGAGCAGCCCCCAACCGCCTGACCGCAAGCCCCCCTCGCTGCTGGATTTTCTGCTGCGCTATGATCTCGCGCAGATTCAGGCGGAGGCCAAGCAGGACTACAGCCAGTCTAGCACCGGCACCCCCCGCCTGCTGGAACAGAAAGACATCACCGCGCGCTTCCGCCAGTCCAAGCCCCGGCCCGACAAGCCCAAGTCATGAACCAAATCGCGACATTTCTTGAGACCGTGCGCAAGCAGGCGCCGGCGCAGGCCGCACAGATCGAGGCCGGCGCGGCCGCGGCCAAGGACGATCCGATCCGCCTGATCAGGGAACTGGCGGAGCGATCGGTCCTGCACAAGGCGCGTCTCAGCCGGCTCTGGGCCGACGCCCTCGGCGTGGCCTATGTGAATCCCACCACCGTGGAAATCCCCACCGACGGCTTTGAGCAGCTGCCGGTCGACATCGCCCGCCAGGTGGAGGCGGTCGTGCTCAACTCGCTGGGCGACTCCGTGACCGTGGGGATGGCGGACCCGCTCAATGCCCGGAAGATTGAATCGCTGGGCAAAATCCTCGGCAAGAGCATCAGCCCGGTCTTTGCGCACCCCGACGAGATCAGCACCGTGATCGGCATGTATCTCGGGACGGAGGGCAACATCGCCACCAACCTCCAGAGTGTCTGCGACCAGCTGCCGGGCCTCACGGGGGCCCGGGAGATCACGACTGCCGCGGACGTGGCCGATCTCGTCAAGGCCAAGGCGGTGATCGAGCTGCTCAACAGCATCATCCTGACCGCCTACCGCCGGCGGGCCTCGGACATCCATTTCGAGACCCAGGCGGAGACCAGCCGGGTGCGGATGCGCATCGATGGCGACATGCAGACGGTCATGGAGCTCCCCCGCGCCGTGCACCTGACGCTGATCGCGCGGATCAAGGTGCTTTGCCAGCTGGACGTGTCGCAGAGCCGCCTGCCGCAGGACGGGGCCTTCGAGCTCAACTTCGGGGCGCTGAACACCGCGTTCCGCGTCTCGACCCTGCCCAGCCTGCATGGCGAGAAGGCGGTGTTGCGCGTCCTCGGTTCACCGCTCGACCAGTCCATGCTGAGCCTCGACACCCTCGGGTTCCCGCGTTCCACCCTGGACGCCATCAAGCGGGTGATCGGGCGGCCCAACGGCATCCTGATTGTCTGCGGCCCGACGGGCAGCGGCAAGACCACGACGCTCTACGGCTGCATCAACGAGATCAACCAGCCGGACCGCAACATCACGACGATCGAGGACCCGGTCGAATACCGGCTGCCCGACATCACGCAGCACCAGGTCAACGCGGGGATCGGCCTGACCTTCGCCCGGGTGCTGCGCAGCATCATGCGGCAGGATCCCGACGTGATCCTGATCGGTGAGATCCGCGACTTGGAGACGGCGCTCATCGCCACCGAGGCGGCGCTGACCGGGCATTTTGTCCTGACCACGCTGCATACCAACAACGCGCTTCAGGCGGTCACCCGCCTGGTGGAGATCGGCGTCGATCCCTACCTGGTGGCCCCCACCACCATGGGGGTGCTCTCGCAGCGGCTGGTGCGACGCATCTGCGCCGCCTGCAAGGAATCCTATGTGCCGACCGAGGAGGAGCTGGCGCCATTTTTCACCGGCACCCAGGGCGTGCCCGTGACCCTCTATCGCGGCCGTGGCTGCGCCAAGTGCTTCGGGTCGGGCTATAAAGGCCGGGTGGGGATCTACGAGTTTGTCGAGGTCTCGGAACGGATGCGCGAGCTTATCACGGAGAAGCAGAGCGTCGTGCTGCTGATCGAGGAGGCCAAGCGGGTGGGGCACCGCTCCCTGCGGCATGACGGGCTCAAGAAGGCGCTGATCGGCTGGACGACCCTGGCCGAAGTGGCGAGCAACACGCTGCCCGATGTGGCCTTTCATCCGGTCGCGGACTGAGGGTGCCCGCCATGACTGCCCCGCGGCATAACCGGCTGGCGAAGGAGCGGCGGCGGGGTATGCGCGGTTTGGTGCTGGCTGAGGTGCTGCTGATTGGGCTGGTGCTGGTGCTGGCCGGGATCTTGCTTGTCACCGTGATTGGCCGGGTGCGGCACCAAAGCCGCTTGGAAAAATTCGGAACGGAGCTGCAAACTTATGCCCGCGTTCTCGAGGAAGCCCGGGCCAAACGCGGCCGCTGGCCCGCGACCGCGACGGAAGCAGGCCCACGACTGATGGACAGCGGTTGGCTGGATGGGTCGGACTTCGGCGGCGAATATGGCTGGGTGCCGCCCGCGGCCGGCCGGCCCGGGATGATCACGCTCACCGCCTTTGCCCCCGGTTTCCCGCTGAAACTGACACGGGCCGACCTGCTCACCTTGGACCGACAGATCGACGACGGCGCACTTGCCGCCGGGCGCTTCCGGATGGGCTTCAACGGCTGGCCCGTCTGGCTGGTCCGGGAACAACCTTGAGCCCCGATGTATAACGTCACCCTCATCAACCTGACCGCTGACGCGCGCACGGTCGCCGGCGACGCCCAGGTCGACCTGCACGACGTGAGCCCGGCGGTGCTTGAGGGACTGCTGCGCAATTTCTGCGAGATCGACCCGATCGCGAACGCCGCCGGAGACACGGAGATCCGCGTGCAGGCCCGGCAGGAGAAATTCCTCCTCCGCACGGAACAGAAAAAGCTGATCCTTTACGATGTGAACCGCCGGGACCTGCCGGCGCAGATGCTCGGCGTGGAGCAGGCGATGCTGGAACTCGACGGTTCCGCCGCCGCGGCCCGCAACCAGTCCATCCTGCAGGCTCGGGCGGAGGCCGGGCCCGTGGACACCGGCCCGGTCCTGCCGGTCCGCGCACCACCGGCGCAGGCCAGCCGGCCCCGGATGATCGGGCTGATCCTCGCGGCCGGGTTGCTGCTGGCTGCGATCCTCTGGCTGTCGGCTCCCTTCGGTTCCGGCGGGCCGCCGCCCGGTTTCAAGCCGGTCGGATCCGCCGAGCGCGGCCGCTTGCAGCCCGCCCTCATCGGCGTCTACCTGACGGGGAGCGAACCCGGCCAGCACGGGATCGTCATCACCGGTCCCGGGGAGATGAAGCTTTTTGAGCTCGGTCGCGTCGAGGCGCCCCGCGTCGTTTACGCCGGTTACCAGCTGGGTCGGATCGGCCCGCGGCTCTGCCTGGCCACGGACCAGCCTGGCGGGGTGGTGGAGGTCGCGCCCGATGGCAGCCTGCGCTACGGCGGCGAGACCTACCGGCGCCTGCCCTGACCATCCCATGAAGACGGCGACATCACGCGGGGTCCGCGCCTTCACCTTGGTGGAGGTGGCGATGGCGGTGATCGTGCTCGCGCTGGCGCTCACGACGGCGCTCACGGCGATGCAGCGGGCCTTTTTGCAATTCGACACCGCGCGCAACCTCGCGATCGCCGCAAACATCCTGCAATGCGAAATGGAAAAGCAGCGCCTGCTGACCTGGGCGGAGGTGAACAACGCCGCCTATGTGCCCGCGATCGACCCCAGCTTCGCGCGCAACCCGGCGATCGGCGGACGGTTCACCCTGTCGCGCGCCGTGGCCGTTCGTTCCGCCCAGTCAGTGCAGGTCACGGTGAACGTCAGCTGGCGCGGGTATGATGGCCGCAACCTCTCGCGCAGTTACACCACCTACTACACCCAGGGAGGGCTCCATGAGTATTTCTACGGCCCGTAGCCAGGTTGCGGGAGGGGCCCGGCGGGCTTTCACCTTGATCGAGCTCATGGTGGCAGCCCTGCTTGGCGGGCTGGTGCTGACCGGGGTTCTGGCCACCAACCTGCAGCTGATGCGGAGTGGCGTGCGGGTGACGCAATACGCCGAGATGAGCTCGCAGGCGCGCCGGGCGATCGAGCAGCTGGAGGGGGACCTCAAGAGCGCCACCGCCATCACCTGGAACGGCCCTAGCGACATCACCCTGACCATTCCGACCGCCGCCGGCGCGACCCGGCAGGTGACCTACGCGTGGACGGGCGCGACGCAGGCCTTCTTCCTGGTGCCGGGCACCAGCAGCGCCGTGACGGCCGGGCGGGTAATCCTGGTGAACGGAATCCCGACCCGGGCTGACGGGAGTGCCGGCGTGCTGTTCGCCCGCTATGATCGCGACGGTAATGCCGCGGCCACCGACCTGGCGACCAAGGGCGTGCAGGTCAGCCTGAATCTCGTCCGCCCGGCGAGCACGGCCGCGGCCAGCACCGACACGGCAGTCTCGGCGATTTTCATCCTGCGGAACAAACCCACTTCCTGATGTCGCCCTGCGCCCCAGTCCCGTCCGCGGTCCGCCGGCTGGCCGGCCGGCGGGGCAGTGTGCTGCTCACGGCGCTGTTGTTCGCCGCCGGCTTGGCGCTGGTGCTGGGCAGCTACCTTTCGTTGAGCCAAACCTCGCTCAAGGTTGCGCACCGGACCTTCTTTGCCAACGACGCCGCCAACCTCGCGGAGGCCGGGCTCGAGGAGGCGCTCGCCTGTTTCAACCTCATGGCCGCGGGCACGGCCCCCGCCACGGCCTGGAGCGGCTGGACCTTCTCGGGTTCGAACGCCATGCGCACACTGCCTCCCCTCAACCGCAACCAGAACGCGATCGGACTCATCAAAATCTACGTCAAGGGCTACGACGGCAGCGACGCCGCGCCCTATGTGGTCGCGCAGGGCATCGTCACTCCCTTCGACGGCGGCGCGCCAGTCAGCAAGACCGTGCACCTCGTGATCCGCCGCACCTCGGCGACGCTGGCGCACGGCTTGGTGGCTCTCAACGGTCTGACTCTGAACAACAGCACCTACGTCGACAGCTACATCTCGAACCCGGGTGGCAGTGCGCTCGGTCCCTGGCTGGTATACTCCACGGCGATCGCCCGCTCCAACGCCTCGGTCGTGGTGCTTGGCGGCTCGGTCAACATTGGGAGCGGCCAGATCCGGGGCGATCTCTACCTCGGGGCCGGCGTCGCGGCGCCGCTGGCGAGCGAGGTGACCGGCACCATCACGAGCAACTATACCGCCACGTTTTCCCTCCCGACCTACCCGACGGCGGCCGGGGTGAGCCAGAGCTACAACCTGGGTTCCTCGATCCCCACGACCCTGCCGCGGGCCGGCGACCTGCCCGCTTCCGACGGCCGGTATTATTACTTCTGTGCCAGCACCTCGATCCGCCAGATCACCATCACGGCCAACCGCGATGTCACGATCGTGGGCACCTCCAGTGTTGGCATGCCCGTTACTTCTTCCCGGCCGGTCACCCTGCCGGCCACCAGCAGCCTGCATGTCTACATGACGGGCGCTTTCACGATCTCCGGCACCTCGATCAACACCTCGGGTTACGCCGGTGATCTGCGGATCTACACCACGACCAGCAGCAACTGCACGGTGGGCAATAACAGCCAGGTGGTCGCATGGTTCCAGGCGCCCAATGCCGCCTTTTCCGCGACCGGCACTTCGACGAGCAACCGGCTCAGCGGCTTCTTCCTCGCCCGGACAATCAACGTGGCCAGCACGCAGAATATCCACTGTGACGAATCCCTGGTAGGCGCGTCCAGCACGGCTTCCTATGATGTGACGCGCTGGCTGGAATTCCAGTCCGCCGCGGACCGGGCCACGGTGTCAGGCCTGACGGGCGGATATCTGCAGTAGAGACCGGCCTGGTGAACCGGCGGGCAGCCTCCATTTTCGCTAGGCTTGGCGGAATTGTGGGGCTGGCTGGCCGGCCGTCTTGTCAGCCGCAGGCTGGGCGAAGGCTGAAGCCACTCGTGGAGTGAATGGGAATGAAAAGTCCGCCTTCGCCAAGGCTACGGCGGACAATTTTTAATCCGCTTCGGATTAAAAATTGGTGCGAGTGCCGGGAGTCGAACCCGGATCAGCAGCTTCGGAGGCGGCTACACTATCCATTGTGCTACACTCGCAGGGAACCGAGCGGGTAGCTTTCCCGGGTGGCGCGGGTTTTCAAGCAGTTTGTGGGGTAGGGGCGCTTACCCTCAAGCGCCCGGGCCGTTGAGGGCAACGGCCCCTACCAAGGGACGGCCAATCAGTGCTTCACGTGCACCGTGGCGGTCATCGGCTGGCCGATCTCCTTGAGCAGGTCCTTGAACCACGGCTGGGTGGTGTCGAAGGCCTTGCCGCCCTTGATGCGGGGAAATTCGATGGCGCGCAGCTCGTTGCCGCGTTCCTCGTCGTGGCCGATGAGGCCCGTGACGCCGGCCTTGGCGCACTCGACGGCCTTGAGGACGCAGGTGTCGATGAGTTTGAAGTCCTCGTCATTGGCCGGGGCGGAACGGGCGAAATAACCGCTCTTCTGCACGAGGGTCTTCTCGGCGCCGATGAGCTTGGCGAACTGCTCGGCGAACCACTTGCCGGGGTTGATGGTGTCGAGGCGGACATGGCCGAAGGCGTCGCGGTCGATCGCGGCGCCGCGGGCGGTCATCTCGGCGATGATGCTGTCGAGGCCGGCGCCCTCGCTGACAAACAGGTTGATGTTGCCCTGCTTGTCCATGAGCGCGCGGAGGCGCTTGGCCTCGGCCTCGATGTCGAGGGCGAGCTCGGGCAGATAGATGGCGTGGACGCCGTAGCGCTCCTTCGCCAGGCCGATGCCGGGGACCCACGGCTTCGCGGCGAGACTCTTCTGATATTCGCGGGCGGTCGCGGCGGTGAGCCAGCCGCAGTTGCGACCCATGACCTCGTGGACGATGAGCATGCGGGCACTGGCGCCGAGCTCGGTGACGACGTTGGAGAAGAAGCGCGCGCCCTGCTCGGCGGCGGTGACGGCGCCGAGGCTCTGGCGGATCGGGATGATGTCGTTGTCGATCGTCTTGGGCAGGCCGATGACGTTGAGCTTGTAGTTGTTCTTCTGGAGATGGGCGGCGAGGTCGGCGGCCGTGGTGTTGGTGTCGTCGCCGCCGACGGTATGGAGGATGTCGACGCCGTCCTTCGTGAGCTGCTCGGCCGCGACGTTGAGGGGGAGCTGGCCTTCCTTCACGAGGCCGCGCTTCACGGCGTCCTTGACGTTGGTGAGCTTGACGCGGCTGTTGCCGATGACGCTGCCGCCGTATTGGCGGAGCACGGCGGCCTGGGCGCGGATCTCGGGGGTGACCTTGATGCTGTCGCCGAGGAGGAGACCCTTGTAGCCGGAGCGGTAGCAGATGATCTCCCAGTCGGGGCACTGCTGCGTGTAGTGCAGGATGAGCTGGCCGACGGCAGCGCTGAGGCAGGGGGCGTGGCCGCCCGCGGTGAGGATCGCGACTTTCTTCTTCGAGGTGCTCATGGTGAAAATATGAGCCGGGAAGGTGCCACGGCCGGTCGGGCGGAGGCAATCGCGATTAGTGTCATCGGGGATGTAGGGCGGGATCACCGCATCCCGCCTTCATGTGCACACGATGACGCGTTCGTGGCGGGATACGGTGATCCCGCCCTACAAATCCAGCCTCAGGCGGCCGTGGCCTTCCGCGACTTCTGCCACTCGCGGAAGAATTCCACGACGATGGGCAGCACGGACAGGATGATGATGGCCAGGATCACGAGCTTGAAGTTCTTCTGCACGAAGGGCTGGTTGCCGAACATGAAGCCCGCGTAGGTGAAGAAGTAGATCCAGACGAAGCCGCCGATCAGGTTGTAGGCCATGAAGCGCGGGTAGGTCATGGAACCGACGCCGGCGATGAAGGGCACGAAGGTGCGCACGATCGGCACGAAGCGGGCGAGGATGACGGCGCGGCCGCCGTATTTCTCGAAAAACGCGTGGGCCTTATCGAGGTGCTTTTTGCGGAGCCAGATCGAGTCCTCGCGCTTGAAGACCGCCGGACCGACCTTGCGGCCGACCCAGTAGTTGAGCGTGTCACCGAGGAAGGCCGCGACGAAAAGCAGGCCGGCCATCAGGTGGACGTTGAGGCCGGTCTCGGGCTTGGCGCAAAAGGCGCCGGCGGCGAAGAGCAGCGAGTCGCCCGGCAGGAGCGGCATGACGACGAGGCCGGTCTCGGCGAAGATGATCAGGAAGAGGACGCCGTAGGTCCACAGGCCGTAGCTGGCGATGATCTCGGCCAGGTGGCGGTCGATGTGGATGATGAAATCGACGAGTTTCTTCAGGAGGTCGAACATGGCGCGTGGATAAATAAAAAGGGCAGGTCGCGTGCGAGCCTGCCCTGGGGAGAGATGAGGGACGGATTAAACGTCGGCTTTGGTCTTGCGGAGACCCTGGACGCGGTCGCCGGCCTTCCACTGGCCGCGCTTCTTGAGCAGGGCCACGCGCTCGAAGCGCTTGAGGACATTGCGTTTGACGACGAGACCGCCGCCGGAGGCCTTGAGACTGGGATGTTGGGACATAAAAGTGGTTTGGTTAACGTGGTTTCTGGCTTGGGAAGGGTGCGGATGTAGAGTTCGCGATAGCCCATGACAAGTATTTTTCTCCCACGTTCTCGGCGTTCACCTCGATCCACTGCGGCGTGGCGAAAGGATGGTGGTTGTGCACCCAGCCGCTGAGGGCCGAGGCGTTGGCCGGCAGGTATTTAAACCACACCCGGAATTCCTCGGCCGACTCCAGTTTTCCCTCCCAGTGGTAATACGAAGTGACGGGTCCGTCGACTTGGGCGCAGGCGGCGAGGCGGGCCTCGACCGCGCCGCGGGCCAGCCGGTCGGCGTCGGCGCGTTTGGCGGTGGTTGTCCAAGCCACGAACATGCAGGGAGTTTCGCATGCCGCCGGCCCGCGGCAAAGCCAAAAGAAAGGGCCGGCCGGCCTCAAATTGCCCCTTGACGCTCCTCCGTTCCGCCGTAGGTCTATCCGTTCACAAAATTTCCTGCCGCCACCCATGAGAGACGAATACATCCGCGACGCCCAGAAAGTCATCCAGGACCCGAACGTCCTGATCAACGTGGTTTCCCGCCGCGTGAAGCAGCTCCGTCGCGGCAGCCGCCCGCTCGTGGAGTCGCTCGAGAAGCTGAGCCCCGAGGACATCGCCCTGCGCGAGGTCATCGAGGGCAAGATCAGCTACGAGCTGCACACGGCCTGAGCCGGTCCTCCCGGCCAACTCCCAGTTCCCGCGAAGCGAGGCCCCGGCCTCGCTTCTTTTGTTTGCCGCCCCGCGCCGACCGGCGCATCACTGGACCCTGCCCATGGCCAAGTCGAAAGATCCCACCCGCTACACCGAGATGCGCAATTCCAAGGCGCTGCGGGATTATTTCATCCACGACAAGTTCGAGGCGGGCATCAAGCTGGCCGGCACCGAGGTGAAGTCCATCCGCGCCGGCAAGGCGCAGATCACCGACGCCTTCGCCCGGATCGAGAAGGGCGGCGTGTGGCTCTACGGCGCCTACATCCAGGAATACTCGCACGGCGGCCTCTCCCAGCACGCCCCGCGGCGCGTCCGTGCCCTGCTGCTCAACGCGAACGAGATCCGCAAGCTGACCCAGGCCGTCGAGACCGGCGGCAAGACCATCGTGGCGCTGCGCATGTATTTCAAGGAGGCCCTCGTGAAGGTCGAGATCGCCACCGCGTCCGGCAAAAAGCAGTTCGACAAGCGCGCCGACGTCAAAAAACGTGAGGAGAACCTCGAGGCCCGCAAGGCCCTCAAACACCGCGCATGAGCAAGAAACTTCCCAACCGCGTCACCGTCCGCGTGCCCGGCAGCACCTCGAACTGCGGCTCCGGCTTCGACAGCCTCGGCCTGGCGCTGTCCGTCTACAACGACATCACGCTGACCCGCGGCGACTGGAGCGGCGCCCGGCCGTTGACCGACCGCGACACCGCGGGCCTCGGCATGGCGGACGAGGCGGCGGCGCTGTTCTTCGTGCGCGCCGGCGTGGAAGAGTTTGGCTACGAACTCAGCATCACCGGCGGGGTCCCGATGTCGCGCGGCCTCGGCTCCAGCGTGACGCTCCGCGCCGGCGTGGTCGCCGCGCTCAACGAGATGTCCGGGGCGAAACTTTCCAAGGATGACCTCTGCAGCCTCGTGACCCAACTCGAGGGGCACCCCGACAACGCAACGCCGGCCGTCGTCGGCGGCTTCTGCGTGGCGCGCTGCGACCCGCACACCGGCGAACTGCTCGGCGTGCTGCGCAAGCCGATCGGGAAGGATCTTTGCTTTGTCGTCGTGTCACCCGACCAGGAACTGGAGACGAAGAAGGCCCGCGGCATCCTGCCGAAGGAGCTGCCCTATTTCGACGCGATCAAGAGCGTGAACAGCGCCGTCTATGTGACGGCCGCGATCCTCTCCGGCGAATACGACCGGCTGCGCGACGCCGTGCGCGACTTTTTGCACGAGCCCTACCGGCTGCCGCTGATCCCCGGCGCCAAGAACGCGATCGAGGCCGGCGTGAATGCCGGTGCCTTGACCGGCTGGCTGAGCGGCAGCGGCTCAAGCGTGCTCTGCGTGGCGCGTCCGGCGAAGGCCGCGAAGGTGGCCCGGGCCATGGTGGCGGCCTTTGCCGCGCACAAGCTGTCGGCGACCCCGCACCTGCTCTTCGCCGACAACAACGGCCTGCGCGTGGTGAAGCGCGGCGCCTGATCAGGCGGCCGGGAACGGCGCGCCGGAACGGATGACCTTGGGCGGATTCGCGTCCGGCCAGTATTTGACCAGCTCGGCGGCGAGCGCGGTCCACTTGAAGGGTTTCCGAACGATGGCCTTGAGCGACGGCACGGCGGCCATCTCGCGGTCGGTGAAGGTCATGTTGTAGGCCGTGATCATCACCACCGGGATGTCCGGGTTGATCTTCTGCACGGCGGCGATGAACTGCAGGCCGTTGATGTCCGGCATCTGGTAATCCGTGATGATGATGCCGACGTTGAGCGAGGGCAGCGCACGCAGCGCGTCGGCCGGCTTGGTGAAACCATGGACCGGACGGTCGAGGTGTTCGCCGAGCAGTTGCTGCAGCAGGTCGATGTAGGAAAACTCGTCGTCCACGAGCACGACGATCTTTTCTCCCGGTTTGGGCGAGGAATTGGACATGGCGGGTGGATGGCCGCGGCCCTTGCGGCGGAGGGGTTTCTAGGGGAAAACAGCTTGCCGTCCAGCGGATTAAGCCTTCCAACCATCGCAAATGCTTCACGTGGTGCTGTTTCAACCGCAAATCCCGCAAAACACCGGCAATATCGGCCGCATGTGCGCGGTCACGCGGAGCCGGCTGCACTTGGTCCACCCGCTGGGCTTCGAGGTCACCGACAAGAACCTGAAGCGCGCGGGCATGGATTACTGGCACTCGCTGGATGTGCACCACCACGCGGACTGGACTGCCTTCAAGGCCAGCGCCGCCGCCCCGCGCCGGCTGTGGCTGTTCACGACGCACGCGACGCGGACGTTCTGGGACGTGGCTTATGCCGACGGCGACGGTCTGGTTTTCGGCAACGAGGAGGCCGGTGCGCCCGACTGGCTGCACGCGGAGCTGACGGATCCGCAGCGCGTGAAGATCCCGCATGCGAACGGCGAGCTGCGTTCGCTCAACCTCTCGACGGCGGCCGGCATCGCCACTTACGAGGCGCTGCGGCAGGTCGGTCTGCCCCAGCCGGGCTGATGGGTTCCGGAGCCCTTACTGTTCGCAGCGGCAAGTTTTGCGCGGACCGGTTACCTCCGGCAGTCTCATGACGTCTCAACGGCACATGATGAAATCACCCCTTCGCCTGTTGGTGCCCTGTCTGGTGCTGCTCATGGGCGGAGCAGCCGCGGCACAGGAGGCCTTGATTGCGGCCAGCGCCACCGCGGGATCGGACTATCAGCGCCCGCGGGACGCCGCGGGTGCCTTGCGGCCCGAGACCTATGTCTTTGCCGAGGGGCAGTTCCTGGGCGGCGGCACCGTGGACCGCGGCCTGGAACAGACCACCTTCACGCAGATCACCCGAACCCTGGCGGTCAATCTGGCCCGACAGAACTACCTGCCGGCCCCCGACCTGAATTCCGCCCAGCTGGTCATCATGGTGCATTGGGGCATGACGATGGTCTCCGAGGACCCCATGAAGGACATCAATCTCCAGCGGGCACAGGAGGCCCTGGCGACCTTCAGTGCGGCGCAGGAGGCCAACGGCCTGGCCGACCCGACCGCCCTCAACTCGGCGACCAGCGCGCTGGGCATGGCCCGGCAGGGCGTGCAGGACGCCGTGAACCGCAACGCCGTTTTGCTCGGTTTCGCCCGCAGCCTGGAGCGCGAACGCTCGCAAATGATGACCTCAACCGCCGAGATCACGATGAGCAACGAGTTGAACGAGGAGCGTTATTTCGTCATCCTGATGGCCTACGACAACCAGACGCGGCTGAAGGAACGCAAGTCGCGGCTCATGTGGGTCACGCGGCTCAGCGTGCGTTCGCCGGGCAACAATTTCACCGAGGCGCTGCCGGCGCTGGCGCGGGTCGGCGCCGATGTCTTCGGCCGGCAGGTGGACGGCTTGGTGCGGGTGAAAGCCCCGTTGGGCCGCGGCACGGTGACGATCGGCGAACTGGAAGTCCTCGGCCAGGCCGGGGAAAAAGCCCCGCCGGCCAAGCCGGAGAAGTGAGACACGGCCGGGTGGCCGGGCCGGCTACGGGGCGATCCGCGGAATCGCGCTGATCAGGGTGCGGGTGTAGGGATGCTGCGGGCGCTCCATGACGTCGACGGCGTCGCCCAGCTCGACGATCTGGCCCTGATACATGACCGCGATGCGGTCGGAGATGTGCTTCACCACGGACAGGTCGTGGGCGATGAAGATCATTGTGAGGTCCATCGAGCGCACGAGGCCGGCCAGCAGGTTGAGGATCTGGGCCTGGATGGACACGTCGAGCGCCGACACGGGCTCGTCGGCGATGATGACCTTGGGCTCCAGCGCGAGCGCCCGGGCGATGGCGATGCGCTGTCGCTGGCCTCCCGAGAACTCGTGCGGGTATTTCTGCAGGAAGCGCGCGGGGAGTCCGACCTGCTCCATCAACCGGGCGACGCGCGCCGGCACCTCGGCGGGCGGGACGACCCCGTGCACGAGCAGCGGCTCGGCGAGCGCGGCATAAACGGTCAGGCGGGGATTCAGCGAGGCGAAGGGATCCTGGAAAACCATCTGCAGGTCGCGGCGGGCGGCCTTGATCTCCGCGGCGGAAGCGGCGGTGAGGTCGTGGCCGCTGACCAGGACGGTGCCCGATGTGACCGGGGCCAGCTGCATGATGGCGCGGGAGAGGGTGGACTTGCCGCTGCCGGACTCGCCGACGAGGCCGAGCACCTCGCCGCGCCGAACCTCGAAGCTGACGCCGTCCACGGCCTTCACGGTGCCGGTCTGCTTCTTGAACAGGAAACCCGATTCGATCGGGAAGTGGGTCTTGAGATCACGGACGGTGATAGTGGCCTCGCTGCCGATGACATGGTCCGGGGCGGAAGCGGCGGCGGGTTGTTCCGCCGGGAGATCAAAGCGCTTGAGCAGCTCGGCCTCGGTGAACGGTTTTGACAGGTCGGGCGGCATCCCGGGGATGCTGAAAAGCTCGCGGCCCTTGTCCTGCAGGGCGGGGATGCAACGCTGGAGCGCCTTGGTGTAGGGGTGCTGCGGCGACCGGAAGATTGAGCGGGTGTCAGCCGACTCGACAATGCGACCGGCATACATGACCTGCACGCGGTCGCACAGGCCGGACACGACGGCGAGGTCGTGCGTGATGAAGAGGACGGCCATGCCAAGCTCGCGCTGCAGTTTCTTGAGCAATTCGAGGATCTGGGCCTGCACCGTCACGTCGAGCGCGGTGGTCGGCTCGTCGGCGATGAGCAGGTCGGGCTTGGTGATCAGTGCCATGGCGATCATCACGCGCTGGCGCATGCCACCGGAAAACTCGTGCGGGTAGCTGTGGAGCCGTTTTGCGGCATCGGGGATGCCGACGGCCTCGAGCATGGCCAGGCCGCGCGCGAGGGCGTCGGTCTTGGAGATCTTCTCGTGGATGAGCAGGGGCTCGATGAGCTGTTCCGAGATGCGCAGGTAGGGGTTCAGCGACGTCATCGGATCCTGGAAGATCATCGCGATACGCCGGCCGCGGATGGCGCGGAGCTCGGCGGGTGGGCAGTGCAGCAGGTCGGTGCCGTCGAACATCGCCTTGCCGCTCTCGATCCGGCCGGGGGGCTGCGGGATCAGGCCCAGCAGGGAGGAGCAGGTCACGGACTTGCCCGAGCCGGACTCGCCGACGATGCCGAGGGTCTCACCCTTCTCGACGGAGAAGCTGACCCCATCCACGGCGCGATACACGCCGCGGCGCGTGTGGAAGTAGGTGCGGAGGTCCGTGACTTCGAGCAAGGGCATGGCGGCTGGAGTGAGGCTGCGAACCCGCCGGGGCGCGGCAACGCCAAAACTACCGGAGCAGCTCGGCGAAGAGCGCCTCGTAGCGATCAAGCTGCTTCTGCAGCGAGAACCGCCCCGGGGCGTCAGCCTGGCCGCGGGCCACGATGGCCTCGACCGCCGGACCACCGGCCAGCACCTCGGTGAGAGCGGCGGCGAGCGCGGCATCGTCGCCGCCCGGGAATTTCCAGCCGTTGACGCCGGCTTCGATGACGTCGTTCACCCCGGCGGCATCGCTGCCGATGGCAGCGCAGCCCGCGGCCATGTAATCGACGAGCACCAGCGGCAGGCCCTCGTAATGGGTCGACAGCACGGCGGCGCGGCAACGGTGGTAGAGTTCGGCCGCGTTGGACACCCGGCCGAGAAACTCGACGCGGCCGGCCAGACCGAGCGAGCTGACGAGCTGCTCGCAGGCGCGGCGGTGCGAGGCCTTGCCGTCGCCACCGAGCAAAAGTTTCCCGGTCCAGCCGGAGTCGACGAGTCGCTTGGCGGCGCGGATCAGGGTCGGCTGGTCCTTCTGCCGGGCGAAGCGGGCGACCATGACGATGTCCTGGCTGCGGGCAGCGAAGGGCGGGGCCCCGACCGAGTAGCGCGCGGCCTCGACACCATTGTGGATGACCTCCAGGCGCGGGCCGGTGAGGCCGAGCTGGCGGACGTGGTCGGCGACGCCGTGGGAGACGCAGACGGTCACCGTGGTGCGGGCTGCGAGCCTTTGCGCGGACCAGCGCCGCCAGAAGGGATAACGCTCGCAGTTCATCTCCACGTGCAGGACGACCGGCACCTTGGCAGCGAAGGCGGCCTGCCGGCCCCAGATGTGCTCGCTGTTGCCGTGGGCGGCGAAGACCTGCGGCTTGAAGTCGGCGATGATCGCGGCGAGCTGGCGGAGGGTCGTCCATTTCCAGCCGCTTTCCACCCAGGCCGTGCGCAGGCCAGTGGCGGCGATCTGGTTTTGCATGGTCACCGGCAGGGCGGCCTTCTTGCGTCGCAGGACGAGCAAGGGCTCGTAGTTGCCCGAGCGGAGGTGACCGCAGGCGAGTTCAAGGGCGACCTTGGTGGCGCCGGAACCGCCGCCCGTGACGAAATGGATGACCCGCGGCTTGGCGCTCATGGCTTGGGCAGGTAGGGCTCGAGGGCGGCCTGCGCCTCGGCGACCGTGATGCGGAGCAGGGGTCGCGGGCCGCTCACATCGGCGGGACGGAGAATCGTGTGCTTAGTGTCCCATGGATGCCAGCGCCACGGCTCGAGCGGACCGTAGAGGCCGACGACCGGCACGTGGAAGGAGGCGGCGATGTGGATGAAGCCGGTGTCGATGCCGAAGGTCAGCTGCATGCGGCGCATGAGCGAGCCGGCCTCGCGGATGCCGAGCTTCGTGCTCCAGTCATAGCAGTGCCCGCGCAGCTCCGCCGGCATCGCGGCGAGGATGGACGCATAATATCCGGCATTGCCCGGCGAGTCGCAGAAATGGATCTCGCAGTTCCGGTCGCGCACGAGCCACGCGAGCACCTCGGCGAAACGCTCCGGCGCCCAGTCCTTTAGGTCAAAGACAGATTTCGCGCAGACGAAAACGCGGGTGCGGTGGCCGGCGGGCAGTTCGCGGTCCACGCGCTGGTCGGTTGCCGGGTCGGTCCAGTTCTCGTTGTGCGTGTCGGCGACGGGGATGCCGTCGGCGCGGAGGACGTCGAGGAAGCACTCCACCTCGTGCTTATCCGCGTAGGGCGTGCTGCGCTGGAGCAGCCAGGCGCGGCCGTCGGTCGCGAAGCCGACGCGGTGCGGGATGCCGGCGAGCAGCGGCAGGATGGCGCTGGAGAAGGAGCGGCGCAGGATGTAGCAGCGGTCGTATTTCCGGGCGCGAAGGAAGCTCGCGGCGCCGAGCAGACTCGTGGGGAATTTTGCAGCGCGCTTCTTTTCGCCCTTCAGGCGCGGCGCGAAGTAGAGCAGTTCGTCCTTGTGGGGGCAGAGCGCGAGGGTGTCGCCGGAGACGGGCTCGCTCAGGACGTCGATCTTCGCATTCGGAAAGGCGCGACGCAGGTTGCGCAGGGTGGGGATGGCCAGGATGGTGTCGCCGATGAAGCGGTAGCGGATCACCAGGATGCGCAGCGGGCGCGGGTCGGGCCAGGCCATGGTTCAGTAGACCTCGGGGTAGCCTTCGCCGCGAGCCTTGAAGCGCTTGTGCACCCAGAAGTATTGCTCGGGCGCGAGGCGCACGTGGTGCTCGATGAGCTGGTTGATGCGCACGGCGTCGGCCGCGGCGTCCTTGGTCGGGAAATTTTCCAGCGCCGGCAGGATGGTCAGGGTGTAGGAGTGGTCGGCCTCGCGCTTGGCGAAGAACGGCACGACGGCGCAACCGGTCATCTCTGCGATCTTGCTGGTGGCGGTGTTGGTGATGGCCGGCACGCCGAAGAAGGGCAGGATCTGGGAGGACTTGCTGCGTTTGCCCTGGTCGGGCGCATACCAGATGGCCGCGTTGCCGCGCAGGCCGCGGACGAGGCCGCGCAGATCGTCGAAATGCACCGCCGGGCGCATGTGCTTGGCGCGTTGGATGCGCATGAAATGGGCGAAGACCGGATGGTTGGGGTCACGATAAAGCCCGCCCATCTCATGCTGCTCGGAAATGAGCCGTCCCGCGATCTCCAGCGTGGTGAAGTGGGCCGACAGGAACACCGCTCCCTGCCCGCGGGCGAGGGCCTGCCGCAGGTGCTCCAGCCCGACGACGCGATGCGCCGGCAGATCCTTGGGTTTGGCCCACCAGCCGGCGCAGACCTCGAACAGGCCGAGGGCCAGCGCGTCATAGTGGGCGCGGGCGAGGGCGGTGATCTCGCGGAGGGATTTTTCCGGGAAGCAGAGCTTCAGGTTGGTGAAGACCACGCGGCGGCGGATGCCGACGACATTAAACACCAGCCAGCCGATGCCGCGGGCGAGGAGGCGCTTTTCGGCCCAGGGGAGCTTGTCCACCAGCCACATGAAGCCGATGGCCAGCCAGGCCGGCCAGTATTGCGGCAGCCACAGGCGCGGGTGCTCGCCGGCGCCGCTCATGCGCGGCCGGACTTGGGCGCGTTGCGGTAGAGCTGCGGGTTCAGCGCCGGGTCGTTATACATCTTGAACTGGAAGTAGGCGGAGAAGGTGCGGCGTTTCGCGATGACGTCGGCGAGCAGGTCGGCAAGGCAGCCGGTGAGGTCGGCGCGCTGCTGGCGGATGCGCGCGAGCTTCTCGGCGCACTTCGCCTTGTGCTCGGCGGAGGCCTCGGGGCGCACGGTCTCCTCGTGCATGTGGAATTCCTTCAGCGCGAGGATGGAGAGGCGGTCGATCATCATGCCCGGCGTCTCGGAGTTGCGCGGGAGGCCGGTCTGCGGCGGGTTGAGCGCGGCGACGACGGCCTTGTCCATCTCCTCGGCGAAGTTGTTCCGCTCCTGGTTGAAGCGGTCGATGTTGCGCTTGGCCTGGTAGACACGCTCGAAGCCGAGGTCGTCGCGGCGGGCGACGTCCTCCTCGTGCCAGAGCGAGAAATTGCGGAGGTGGTTTTCCTCGAGGAGCCGGAAGAAACCGTCGCCGGCGGCGGCGGGCGTGACTTGGTGCCAGCGGGCGGTGAGCTCGGTCTGGCGGGCGGCGATTTCCTGGGCGTCGAATTTCATGCGTGCGGCAAATTGAGTTGGACAAAACAGGCCCGGACACAAGCCTGCGAATGCCGCGCGATGCAAAGCCTCCTCGTCATCAAGCCGTCGTCCCTCGGCGACATCGTGCACGCGCTGCAGGTGCTGCAGGTGCTGGCCAAGGAGCGGCCGGAGTGCCGGATCAGCTGGGTGGTGCGGGAGCGGTTCGCCGGGCTGGTGCAGGCGGCGCCGTTCGTGCACGAAGCCATCATTTTCCGCCGGCGCGACGGCTGGCGGGCGTTCCTGCGGCTGCTCCGGCAGCTCCGCGGGCGGCAGTTCGACGCCGTGTGGGACATGCAGGGATTGCTGCGCTCCGGGTTGATGACCGCGGCGGCGCGCGCGCCGGTGAAATGGGGCCGGCCCGATGCGCGCGAGGGCGCGGGCATTTTCTACAACCGGCGCGTGGCCCGGCCGGAAGGTCCGGGACCGCACCATGCATTGGAGATATTGCAGCCGTTCCTGCGGGCGGACGGTGTCGCGCCGCGGCTGGATTTTCCGCTGAACCTGCGGGCGGGCGCGACCCATCCCTGGCAGGGATTCTTCGCCGGCGACCCGCGCAGCACTTTCGTGATCTTCACGGACAGCCGCGGGGCGGAGAAGGAGTGGCCGCGGTTCAACGATCTGACGGCGCTCATTTTCCGCTCAATTCCGGGCAGCAGGATCGCGTGGTGTGCCGGCAAGCCCGCGAAGCCCGAGGTCGCGGTGCCGGGCGAGCGTTTCCTGAACCTGACCGGCTGCCCGATGGACCAGATGATCGCGCTGGTGCGGCAGCCGGCGACGTTCATCGGCAACGACAGCGGGCCGATGCACCTGTCGGCCGCGTCGGGCAACCGGGTGCTGGCCATCTTCGGGCCGACCTCACCGCGGCGTTTCGGTCCTTTCCCCGTGGACAACCCCAAGCACCGGGCCGTCGAGGCGCCGGGCGGGCGGCTGGCCGACCTCGAGCCGGCGGCTGTTTTGGCGGCGCTGGAGGAACTGCGGGCGCGGGTGTTTTGATGCCCGCTGCGAAACGCCGGTAAATCCGGCAAAAATCGCGGACGCGCCGGGTTCGCATTTGCGTTTCTTTGCGCCGCAACAACATTGGGAACGCCGCGCGGAAAGCGTGGTCCATCCCATCCGCCATGCCGGAAATGCTCATCATCAAGCCCTCCGCGCTCCGGGACATTGTCCACGGGCTGCAAGTCGCCGCGTCGATCAAGGCGCAGCGGCCCGAGTGGCGCATTTCCTGGATCGTGCGCGACATCTTCTCGCCGCTGGTGCGCTCCTGCGCGGCGGTGGACCAGGTCTATGTGTTTCGCCGCCACGAGGGCGCGCGCGGTTTTCTCACGACCATGCGCGAGGTGCGGAAAAAGGAATTCGACCTCGTGCTGGATTTTCAGGGCCTGCTGCGCACCGGGCTCATGACCAAGTGGGCCCGCGGCAAGCGCAAGGTCGGCCGCGCCGACGCGCGCGAGGGCGCCGGGATTTTCTACGACGCCAGGATCCCGCTGCCGCCGGCCGGCAGTTCGAGCCATGTCCTGGACATCCTCCTGCAATTTTGCACGACGGTCGGCGCCGAGCCGCGGCTGGCCGGCCCCTTGCGTTTCCGCGAACTCGAAAGGCTCAACCTGAGCTTTATGGAGCCGCGGAAGGGCCATCGCCCGGTGCTGGTCTTTCCCGACAGCGGCCAGACCAACAAGAAATGGAACGGCTACGCCCAGCTCACCGCCCAGCTCATCCGCGAGGGCGGCCGCAAGGTGGTGTGGGCGGGCAACAATTACCTGCCCTGCAAGGAGTCTTTTCCGGACGGCACCTTCCTTAACCTCACGGGCAACACCAGCCTGACCTCGCTGCCGGCGCTGCTGGCGAAGGCCGACTGGGTGATCTCGAACGACAGCGGCCCGATGCACCTGGCCGCGGCCATGGGCCTCAAGACGATCGGGCTCTTCGGCCCGACCGACCCGCGCCAATACGGGCCCTATCCGCTCAAGGCGCCGACGAATTACGCCATCCAGGCGCCGGTCGGCGACCTGAAGCTGCTCTCGGCCAAGGAAGTGTTCTACCTCTTCAACCGGATCGAGGCCTCGCTGCACAAGGCGCAGGCCAAGGCGGCGCTGGCGCACGCCTGAGGCCGGGCCGATCAGGGTGCGGAAAAGGGTTGTTCCCCCGGCGGGATATCCCTTGAACCTAGCCAGCCATGCTCGATCCCAAGCTCCTCCGTGAATCGCCCGAAACCGTGCGCACCGCCATCGCCCGGAAGCACCTCGACGTCGACCTCGACGCCGTGCTGGCGCTCGACACCGCCTGGCGCGCGCAGCTCGCCGAGGTCGAGGCCCTCCGCGGTAAACAGAAGGCAGCGAACAACGAGATGGTCGCGCTGAAGAAGGGTTCGCCCGAATTCATCGCCAAGGTCGCCGAGATGAAGGGCGTCTCCGCGCAGGCCAAGGCCGCCGAGGAGGCGCTGAAGCCGCTCGAGGAGAAGCTGCACGCCGCCATGCTCACGCTGCCCAACATCCCGCACGCCACCGTGCCGGACGGCAAGACGCCCGAGCAGAACGTCGTCCACGCGACCAACGGCTCCATCGAGGCCGCGTCGCCGCACGCCGTCCCGCACTGGGAGATCGGCGGCTTCGGCAACCTGATCGATTTCCCGCGCGGGGCGAAGGTAACCGGCGCCGGTTTCCCGTTCTTCATTGGCGAGGGCGCGAAGCTGTCGCGCGCGCTGCTGCAGTTCTTTTTGGACGAGGACGTGAAGGCCGGCTACACCGAGGTCAGCCCGCCGATCTTCGTCAACGCCGCCAGCGCCACGGCCACCGGCCAGCTGCCCGACAAGGAGGGGCAGATGTATGTGACGGCCGACCTGCTCTACGCCGTGCCCACGGCCGAGGTGCCGCTGACCAATTTCTTCCGCGACGAGATCCTCGAGGAGTCGGCGCTGCCGGTCTGCCGCTGCGCCTACACGCCCTGCTTCCGCCGCGAGGCCGGCAGCTACGGCAAGGACGTGCGCGGCCTGAACCGCGTGCACCAGTTCGACAAGGTCGAGCTGCTCAAGTGGGTCCATCCGTCGTCCAGCTATGACGAGCTCGAGAAACTCCGCGCCGACGCCGAGCGCCTGCTGCAGAAGCTCGAGCTGCCTTACCGTGTGCTGCTGATGTGCGGTGGCGACCTGGGTTTCGCCCAGTCGAAGAAATACGACCTCGAGGTCTGGGCCGCCGGCCAGAAGCGCTGGCTGGAGGTGTCGAGCTGCTCGAACTTCGAGTCCTTCCAGGCGCGCCGCGCGCAGATCCGTTTCCGCAACCAGGCCGGCAAGCCCGAGCTGGTGCACACCCTGAACGGCTCCGGCCTCGCCGTGCCGCGCGTGCTGGCGGCGCTGCTCGAGAACAACCTGCGGGCCGACGGGCGCGTGAAGCTGCCGGCGGCGCTTGTGCCGTATTTCGGCAAGGAGTTCGTGAGCTTCAATTGAGGTCGGGCCGGTCCCGGACCGGTTCCACGCCGTCATGCTGACCAAAAAACGCATCGACTGGCCCGCCGTGGCCGCGGCTTTCGCGGCGCGGATCCCGCACACCGGCCTGCACCCGGCCGCGATGCTGCGCGCGCGCGCCGAGCATCTGCGCGAGCAACGGCAGGGTGGGCGGCCCTCCCGCTGGGCCCTGGCTTTTTCCGGCGGGGCGGACTCGCTCGCGTTGCTGCTGATTCTCTGGGCGGAAGGTCCGGGCCGCTGGGGTCGTGATTTCGTGGTGCTGCACTTCAACCACCGGCTGCGCGGCCGGGCGGCGGATGCCGACGAGAAGTTCTGCCGCGAGGTATGCGCCGCACTCGGCGTGACCTTTGTCTCCGGCCGCTGGCGCGCGGCGCGCAAGGGCGCCAGCGAGGCCGAGGCACGCGCGGCGAGGTTTGAGTTTTTCCAGAGTGAAATGAGCCGGCGGAAGATGCGCCTGCTCTGGCTCGCGCACCAGCAGGACGATATTGCCGAGAGCCTGCTCATGCGGCTGGCCCGCGGGAGCGGCACCGGCGGCCTGGCCGCGCCGCGCCCGGTGCAGATCATGGCCGAGGGGCGGCTGAATCTGCGGCCCCTGCTCACGCTGAAAAAATCAGAACTCGTGGCGGCGCTGAAAAAAGCCGGCGCCGTGTGGCGTGAGGACGCCTCGAACGCGGGCGACGATCATTTCCGCAACCGCATCCGCGCGCGCGTGCTGCCGGCCTGGGCCAAGGCGGCCGGTCGCGACGCCCTCGCCGGCGCGGCCTTGTCCCGCGAACTTTTGGATGAGGACGATGCGGCGCTCGAGGCCTGGCTGGACGAGCTGAAGCCTCTCGACCGTCGCGGCCGGCTGGATCTGGTGCGGCTGGCGGGCAAACCCCGGGCGTTGGTGCGGAGGGCGCTGCACCGCTGGCTGCTCGCGGTCCGGCCCGATACCGACCTGTCACGGCAGGGTTTCAACCAGTTGTTGGCGGCCGTGCAACGCGGCCAGGACACGCGTTTCAGTCTCGGGGCCAAGGGCTTTGCGGTCGTGCGGCGGGGCGGGCTGGTTTTGCAGCAAGGCTGAGCCGGCCGGCTTGGTGCAGCGAAATATCCACGTCCGAACGTGGAAAATGCCTCAATATTTCCGCCAGTCGTTCGTTTGACTTATCCAGAGGGAACCTACACGTTCCCCGACCACTCTCATCCTCATGGCCGATAACGACGATAACAAGAAGCGCAGTCCCCTCAAGAGCCTCCCGCCGGACGGTTTTCCCCTCAAGACCGGCCTGATCTGGGTCGCGATCATCGGAGCCATCGTTGCGCTCTTCATGCTGAACCCGGGCAAGGCCCCGCAGCCGGCCACCCTCAAGATCCAGCAGGTCGTCGAGCTCGCCGAGCAGGGCCAGATCGCTTCCGGCTTCATCCAGCCCGACGGCACGGGCGGCCGCGACTGGTCCCAGGTGACCGGTGAGACCAAGGAAGCCATCCTCAAGAACGAGACGGGCGCGACCAAGGCCTTCGTGGCCACCGGCCGCCTGACCGACAGCAATCTCGAGCTCCTCCAGAAGTCCAAGATCTTCGTCGAGAAGCCCGCGACGACCGCGATGACGCAGCTGCTGCTCAACATCCTGCCGTTTATCATCGTCATCGGCCTGCTTTATTTCCTGTTCGTCCGCCAGCTTCGCCAGGCGGGCAAGGGCGCGCTCAGCTTCGGCAAGAGCCGCGCCAAGATGCTCACCCGTGACAAGGACCGTGCGACCTTCGCCGACGTGGCCGGTTGCGACGAGGCCAAGGAAGAGGTCAGCGAGGTGGTCGAGTTCCTCCGCGACCCGAAGAAATTCCAGAAGATCGGCGGCCGCATCCCGAAGGGCATCCTGATGGTCGGTCCCCCGGGCACGGGCAAGACCCTCCTCGCCAAGGCCATCGCCGGCGAGGCCGACGTGCCGTTCTTCTCCATCAGCGGCTCGGATTTTGTCGAGATGTTCGTCGGTGTCGGCGCCAGCCGCGTGCGCGACATGTTCGAGCAGGGCCGCAAGAACGCCCCGTGCCTGATCTTCATCGACGAGATCGACGCGGTCGGCCGCCAGCGCGGCGCGGGCCTCGGCGGCGGCAACGACGAGCGTGAACAGACGCTCAACTCGCTGCTCGTCGAGATGGACGGCTTCGACACCCAGGAGGGCGTCATCATCATCGCCGCCACGAACCGCCCCGACGTGCTCGACAGCGCCCTGCTGCGCCCGGGCCGCTTCGACCGCCAGGTCTACATCGACCTGCCCGACATCATCGGCCGCGAGCAGATCCTCCGCGTCCATGCCCGCCGGATCACGCTCTCCGAGGACGTCAACCTCGCCCTCATTGCCCGCGGCACGCCCGGTCTCTCCGGTGCCGAGCTGGCCAACCTGCTCAACGAGTCGGCCCTGCTGGCTGCCCGACGCAACAAGAAGAAGGTCGAGATGGTCGACATCGACGACGCGCGCGACAAGGTCCTCTGGGGCCGCGAGCGCCGCCGCGTGATGGACGACAACGAGAAGAAGTCGCTCGCCTGGCACGAGGCCGGCCACGCCGTCGTGCAGGCCGTGCTCGATGACGGCACCATGCCCGTTCACAAGGCCACCATCATTCCCCGCGGCCAGAGCCTCGGCAGCGTCACCTACCTGCCGACCAAGGACATCCTTTCCAGCTCCAAGAAGAAGCTGCTCGACCGCATCGCGGTCGCCATGGCCGGCCGCATCGGCGAGAAGCTCGTGACCAACGACATCAGCAATGGCGCCGCCAGCGACATCAAGCAGGCCACCAACACGGCCCGCGCGATGGTGTGCGACTACGGCATGAGCGACCTCGGCCCCATCGCCCTCGGTGACAACCAGGACACCGTCTTCCTCGGCCGCGACATCACCCGTTCCCAGCATCTCAGCGAGGACACCGCGCGCCAGATCGACCAGGCCATCTCCGAGCTCATCAACGGCCAGTATGCCCGCGCCGAGCAGATCATCAACGAGCACCGCACGGCGCTCGACAAGGTCGCCCAGGCGCTGCTTGAGCACGAGACCATCGAGGGCCGCCACGTGCTCGAGATCCTCAAGGACGGCGAGATCAAGTCGCCGATCGTCATGGTCCGCCAGCCGCCCCGGCAGCCGCCGGAGACCGGCAAGCCGGCGCCCAAGGTTTCCCCTGATGCCGCGAGCGGGGGTTCCCCGGCCCCGAGCCCGGCCTGAGTGTAAAATCGTCCTTGGTTTTCTTTCCTGAGGCCGGCATCCTGCCGGCCTCTTTCATTATGAACATCTGCTGCATTGGCGCCGGTTATGTGGGTGGGCCGACCATGGCCATGATCGCCCTGAAATGCCCCGACATCACCGTCACGGTGGTCGACATGAACGCCGCGCGCATCGCCGCCTGGAACAGCGGCACGCTGCCGATCTTCGAGCCGGGCCTCGACGACGTCGTGAAGCAGGCCCGTGGCAAGAACCTCTTCTTCTCCACCGACGTGGCCGGCCAGATCAAGAAGGCGGACATCATCTTCGTGGCGGTGAACACCCCCACCAAGACCTACGGCGTCGGCGCCGGCCGCGCGGCCGACCTGCGCTACATCGAGTCGGTCGCCCGCACCATCGCCGAGCACGCCGAGACCGGAAAGATCATCGTCGAGAAGTCCACCATCCCTGTGAAGACCGCCGATGCCATCAAGACCATCGTCGCTTCCAATTCCAAGGGCCTGAAGTTTGCCGTGCTGTCCAACCCCGAGTTCCTCGCCGAGGGCACGGCGGTCAAGGATCTGCTGAATCCGGACCGCGTCCTGATCGGCGGCGAGCGCACGCCCGAGGGCGAGAAGGCCATGGAAACTCTCGCCGGTGTCTACGGTCGCTGGGTGCCGCGCGATCGCATCATCACGACCAATCTCTGGTCGTCCGAACTCTCCAAGCTGGTCGCCAACGCCTTCCTCGCGCAGCGCATTTCCTCCATCAATTCCATCTCCGCCCTCTGCGAGGCGACCGGCGCCGACGTGGACGAGGTGGCCAACGCCATCGGCAAGGACAGTCGCATCGGCCCGAAATTCCTCAAGAGCTCCGTCGGTTTCGGCGGCTCCTGCTTCCAGAAGGACATCCTCAACCTGACCTACCTCTGCGAGAGTTTCGGCCTGCCCGAGGTGGCCGCCTACTGGACCAGCGTCGTGGGCATCAATGACTGGCAGAAGAAGCGCTTCGCCGGCCGCATCGTGAAGGAGCTCTTCAACACGGTCGCCGACAAGAAGATCGCCGTGCTGGGCTTCGCCTTCAAGAAGGACACCAACGACACGCGCGAATCCGCCGCGATCAACGTCGTGCGCGACCTGCTCTCCGAGCACGCCAAGGTTTCCGTCTACGACCCGAAGGTGCCGGCCGACGAGATCAAGGCCGACACGCTCGGCAAGGGCGTCGAGAACCCGCGCCTGGTCATCGCCAAGGACGCCTACGAGGCCTGCGCCGGGGCGCACGCCATCGCCATCGTGACCGAGTGGGACGAGTTCAGGGCCCTCGACTACGCGAGGATCTACGCGGGCATGCCGAAGCCGGCTTTCCTGTTTGACGGCCGCAACATCGTGGATCTTGCCGCGCTGCGGAAGATCGGCTTCAAGGCCTTTGGCATCGGCAAGCCGGACTGAGCCGCACGGCTCAGATAAACCCGAGCGGCTTGTAGTTCTGATCGAGGATCGCGCTGGATTTGCAGCCGAGCCACTGGTCGAGCACGGTCGAATAGACGGCGCGGAAATCGGTCGAGTAGGTCAGGTCTTGGTTGCGCGCCACGTCGAGACTGGGGGCCGTGCCGTGCACGCCGGGCTTAAGCTTGGAGCCGAGCACGAAGAGCGGGGCGGCCGTGCCGTGGTCGGTGCCGCGGCTCTCGTTCTCGCTCGGGCGGCGGCCGAATTCGGAGAACGTCATTGTCAGCACCTGGCTGTCGAGTTTCTTGGCCTCAAGGTCCGTCTGGAAGGCGGCGAGACCCTCGGAGAGCGTCTTGAGGAGGTTGGCGTGCGCGTTCAGCTGGTTATTGTGGGTGTCGAAGCCGCCGAGCGAGACGTAGTAGACGCGCGTCGCGGTGCCGGCGGCGATGAGGGCGGCGACGTTGCGCAGCGAACCGGCGAAGGGTGTGCCCGGGTAGACGGCCTTGGTCTGGTAGTTGGCGAGGACCTTCTGGAATTTCTTCTCGGTGACGAGCGCGTCCATCATGGTGTGGCGCAGGTAGCCGGCGTTGTCATGGTCGTCGTGCCCGGCGGGCGTCTGCACCATCTGCTCGAGCAGGGCGAGGTTCTCGGACTGCTGGCGGCGGTTGCGGCCGGCGGCGAGGCTGAAGGTCGGGTGCTGGTGCTCGCTGAGGAAGGACTGCGGCACCTCGTTGCTAATGTTGACGCCGCACGGATCGCCGCCCTTGGGCGTGCCGTTGCAGGCGTTGTCGAAGAAGCGGCCGAGCCAGCCGGTGGGCAGGAACTCGTTGCTGCCGCTGCCGGTCTCCCAGATCTCGGTGGAGCGGAAATGGCTGCGGTTGGGGTTCGGGTAACCTACATTCTGCACGATGCCGAGTTTGCCGTCCTTGAACAGCTGGTGCATCGCCGCGCAGCCGGCGTTGAGGGCGAGCTTGTCGTTGAGCTTGAGCAGCTGGTCCTCGGGCAGGCCGAGGGTGGGGCGGAGGCGGCGGTAGTTCGGATCGGCGTAGGGCACCACGGTGTTGAGGCCGTCGTTGCCACCGGCGAGCTGCACGAGGACAAGGATGGAGCGGTCCTTCTCGGGGGCGGGGGCCTGCGCGTAGGCGGACTCGACGAGGAACCCCGGGGCGAAGCGGCTGAACGCGAGCAGGCCGATGCCGCGGGCGCCATACTGGAGGAATTCGCGGCGCGTGGAGGGCAGGAGGTGGGCGGGGTTTTTCATGCTCAGCAGAGTTGGTAGTTCGGGGATTCGAGCAGGGTGGCCAGGGCGGCGCGGGTGGCCGCGGCGGCCTGGCTGTGCTGCGCGCTGCGTTCGAGAAAGGTGGCGACCTGGCGCTCAAGTTCGGTGCCGGCGAGGTCCGGGACGTGGCGTTTCACCAATTCGCGGGCCCGGTCGGCGGCGGGGAGCTTCGCCCACTCGGCAAGCCGCGCTTGGTCGAGGGTAAAGTTGCTGATGCCGTCGGCGTAGGCCGCGGCGATCTCGATCTGCTCGTCGCCGTTGAGGTTGTCCTCGTTGAGCGGGGAGAGGAGGGCCTGGATCAGCTGCCGGCGGGCGGAGAGGGTGGCGGAGTTGATCCAGCTGCGGCCGCCGACCCAGCCGCGGACGTTGGGCGGATCGAAGGGCATCTGGCCCATCGAGCGCAGGCTCCCGATGAGCTGGCGCGGCAGCGGCGCGACGCTGAGGCCGAGGTCCTGCACCAGGCCGAGATAGAACTGGACCGGGCTCTTGATATAGGCGTCCCGGTAGGCCGGGGAGAAGAAGACACGGCTGGTGAAAAATTTCATCGCGAGCTTGCGCAGGTCGTAGCCTTCGCCGGCCCACCAGGCGCCGAGGGCGTCGGTCAGATCCGCCGGCAGCGGCTCCTCGCTCAGATAGAAGCTGACCATCTGCCTCGGCAGAAAGGTGCCGGCGGCCTTTTGCTTGAAAACGAGGCCGATGACATCGTCACCGGTGAAGTTTCCGCTCTGGCCGAAGACGGTCTTGCGGCCGTCGTCGTGCTGGCGCTGCAAGAAGGCGAACTCGCCCTGGCGCTGCCGGTAGCCGGTGAAGGCGCGGGCAGCCTGCTTGATGTCGTTCTCGGTATAGTTGCCCTCGCCGAGCGTGAAGAGCTCGAAGAGCTCGCGCGCGAAATTCTCGTTGGGGGCCTCCGGCTTGCTCTGCTGCAGGTCCAGGTAGACGATCATGGCCGGCGAGCGGGACATCAGCTTCGCGAGGTTCGGTGCGGTCCCGAGGGCGAATTTACGGATGTAATCCTGGTGCTGGTAGATGAGCGCGGAATTCTTGACCTTCTCGGCGCCGACGACCCAGACGTCGGAGAGGAAGAGCAGCCATTTTTCCGCCGGGGAATTCTCGGGCCGGCTGGCGAGCTGCAGCCACTTGATGGTCAGGTCGAACAGCGCCTCGCGTGAGCGCTCGCGGGCGTCCTGCTGCGCCAGGCGGCGCGCCTCGGGACTGCCGCTGGCCATGTTGCGATAGATCTCCGGGCCCTCGGCCTCAAGGTCGGCGATCTGTCGCGGCTTCGGCAGCGCGGGCATCCTCGCGAAATAGCGTTCGACGGACTTGACGGGGCCGTCCGCGAGCACGCGGGCGAGTTCCGCCGGTGTGGCGCTGAAACCGATGCGCTGGAGCAGGTGGCGGGCGGCGGCCTCGTTCCACCCGGCGGCGGGGAGCGGTTGCCAGGCTTCGACGGGGCTGAGGGCATTGGCGGACTGGCTCATGGGCGTTGGCTAGGTGACGAGAATAGACGGACGCGGTTTCAGGCGCAGACTAGATTCCCAGCGGCGTCCGGTAAAGCCGGGGCACGCGCTTGGTTACGGAGCACAATCTCCAACCGGCAACGGGGCGCAGCTGGGCGAAGGCAGTCACTTCGCGGGTGCGGTCGCGGCGCTGTGCACCTGCGCGGACCACTTCTTGTATTCCGGCGCCTCGTGCTGGAAGGCGTCGGGGGCCTCGGTCGCCCGGAAATAATCACCGCCGGCGAGGGTGGGGAAGATTTTCGCCAGGTCGTAGCTGCATGCGGTGGCCGGGCGGGGCGGTTGCGCCCAGGCGCGGAAATTCTCCGGGGTCAGCAGTTCGCCGGCCGGCAGTTCGCCGACGGGCACGCGTTGCAAGGTCGCGAGGCGGCCGTCGGCGGCCACCGCCTGCACGTGCCAGGTGTCGCGCCGGGCATCCGCGATGACGGCAAAGGCGCGGGCCTGCTGCGTCCAGACGCCGCGGGCGGCGACGGCCAGGCTCTGATAGGCGTAGATCGGGCGGGGCTGGAGCACCTGCCAGGTGCGCAGCGCCATGGCTACCGTGCGGGTGCCTAGCATCGAGCCGGGGCCTTCGCAAAAAATGTATGCGCCGATTTCATTGAGCTTGGTGCCGGCTTCCTCCAGCAGGCCCTCAATGGCCGTGAAGAGCCCGGTGCCGGCTTCCTCCTCCACAATGCGCCAGTGGGCCGGGCCGTCATTCCGGATGAGTCCGACCTGCACGCGGGTGGAGGCGGCATCGAGGACGAGCAGGCGGCCGTGGCTGGCCAAAAGCTGTGTGAGCGAGGACATTACGCGAGATGCAGCATGGACCGAGGCCGGTAAAAGTCCATGTCGGTTTAAGGAGGGGCGCCGGACCCAATCTGGCATTGACCGGAGGGGTTCGTGACCTACGTTGGCCGGTTCATCGACTGAAATCCGTCTAAATTTATACACCGTGAACGTTCAAATCACCGACATCAACGAGACCCGCAAAACGCTGACCGTCACCCTCGACAAGGGTGAGGTCGATGGCGAATACAACACCATCCTCGGCGAATTCACCAAGCAGGTCAGCCTGCCCGGCTTCCGTCCCGGCAAGGCTCCGGCCGCCATGGTCGCCAAGCGCTTCGGCAAGGAGCTGAAGGACGAGTTCAAACAGAAGGTCATCGGCAAGGCCTACCGCGACGGCCTCGACCAGTCGAAGCTCGAGGTCCTCTCGCTCGTCGACGTCGAGGAGGGCGCCATCGAGCCCGGGCTCTCCGCCGCCATCAAGCTGACCGTGGACGTCCGTCCCGAGATCAAGCTGCCCGACTACACCGGCCTGAACACCGAGATCGTCCCGGTCGAGCCCACCGACGCCGAGGTTGACACCGTGATCGAGGGCCTGCGCGCCGAGCGCGCTGATTTCAAGGTCGCCGAGCGCGCCGCCGCCAAGGGTGACTATGTGCGCTTCGGTTACACCGGCACGCTCGACGGCAAGCCGCTGACCGAGACTGTCGGCGACAAGGCCATCTATGCCGCCGCCCCGCAGACTTGGGAGGAAGTCGAGGGTGCCAACGAGGGCCTGCTCCCGGGCATGTCCAAGCAGCTCGCCGGCCTGAAGGCGGGCGACAAGAAGGACACCACCGTCACCTTCCCGGCGGAGTTCGCCGCCGTCCCGGCCTTGGCCGGCAAGACCGTCGCCTACGCCATCGAGGTGCAGGAAGTTCGCGAGCGCGTGCTGCCCCCGCTGGACGAGGCCTTCTTCAAGGCCAACCAGGCCGACGACCTCGCCGGCCTCAAGTCGCAGGTCGCGACGAACCTGAAAATGCGCAAGGAATACGAGAACCGCGCCGCCCAGCGCCGCCAGGTGACCGACGCCCTTGTCGCCCAGGCCAACTTCCCGGTGCCGGACAGCCTGATCGCCTCCGAGCGCGACGGCGTGCTCCGCCAGTTCATCGAGGAGAACATGCGCCGCGGCATCCCGCAGGAGCAGTTCGAGCAGAACAAGAAGGAGCTCTACGACAGCGCCACCAAGGCCGCCGTCTCCCGCGTCAAGGTGCAGCTCATGCTCGCCAAGATCGCCGACGCCGAAAAACTCAAGGTCGAGGAGAAGGATTTCAACAACTGGATCATGCGCGAGGCCATGCGCTCCAGCCAGAAGCCGGACAAGATCGCGAAGGAGCTCGGCAAGGACCGCGACCAGCTCCGCGCCATCCAGCAGCAGCTGCTGTTCGACAAGGCCCTTGATTTTCTCGTCTCCAAGGCTACCGTGAAGACGGCAACAGCCAAAGCATGAGCTACTACGTTCCCATCGTCCTCGAAAACACCGGCCGCGGCGAGCGGTCGATGGATATCTACAGCCGCCTCCTCAAGGATCGCATCATCTTCATCGGCACGCCGATCGACGACGGCGTGGCCAACGTGGTCATCGCCCAGATGCTGTTCCTCCAGATGGAGGACCCGAAGAAGGACATCCAGATCTACATCAACTCGCCCGGTGGCAGCGTGACGGCCGGCATGGCCATCTACGACACGATGAATTTCCTGCAGTGTGACTTTGTCACCTACTGCATCGGCATGGCGGCCAGCATGAGCACCGTGCTTCTCGCGGCCGGCACCAAGGGCAAGCGCTTCGCGCTCCCCAACAGCCGCGTCATGATCCACCAGCCCTCGGGCGGCGCGGGCGGCCAGGCGGCCGATATCGCCATCCAGGCCAAGGAGATCCTCCGCTGGCGCAAGACCCTCAACGAGACCATCGCCAAGCACACCGGCAAGACCGCGGTGCAGGTCGAGACTGATTCCGACCGCGACTACTACCTGAGTGCCGAGGAAGCCAAGACCTACGGTATCGTCGATCACGTGGTCACCTCGACCCGCGACGCCCAGAAGATCGCCCAGACCGTTGCGGCCTGAGGCCCTGGCGGCAGGCCGCTTAGGGCCTGAAAATCCCTCGACTAACGGCTCCCAAGTGCCGATATACCTTATTTATGGCCAAATCCTCTCGCATGACGCTCTGTTCCTTCTGCGGCAAGTCGCAGGCGGAAGTCCGCAAGATCATTGCGGGCCCGGGCGTTTACATCTGCGACTCCTGCGTCAACGTCTGCAAGACGATCATTGACCGCGAGGTGAAGGCCCCGACCGCCGAGGGCGCCAAGCCGGCCTTCCGCCTCGTCAAGCCGTCCGAGATCAAGAAGGTCCTCGACGACCATGTCATCGGCCAGGACCACGCCAAGAAGGTCCTCTCGGTCGCCGTCTATAATCATTACAAGCGCCTCAATTTCGACGCCGGCCAGGGCAACAACCGCGAGGCCGCCTCGATGCCCGCCGAGTTCAACGATGTCGAGGTCGAGAAGAGCAACATCCTGCTCGTCGGTCCAACCGGCTCCGGCAAGACCCTGCTGGCCCGCTCGCTGGCGCGCATCCTCGATGTGCCGTTCGCCATTTCCGACGCCACCACGCTGACCGAGGCCGGCTATGTCGGCGAGGACGTGGAGAACGTCGTCCTGCGCCTGCTCCAGTCCGCCAACTACGACGTGAAGAAGGCCGAGTGCGGCATCATCTACATCGACGAGATCGACAAGATCCGCCGCACGACGGAGAACGTCTCGATCACCCGCGACGTGTCCGGCGAGGGTGTGCAGCAGGCGCTGCTAAAGATCCTCGAGGGCACGACTTGCAACGTCCCTCCCCAGGGCGGCCGCAAGCACCCGAACCAGGAATACATCCAGGTCAACACCTCGAACATCCTCTTCATCTGCGGCGGCGCCTTCGTCGGCCTCGACGAGGTCATCAAGAAGCGCCTCGGCCAGCGCTCGCTCGGCTTCAGCGTCAACGCGCAGGACCACGATCTCACGCCCGACGAGATGATGCGCGGTGTAGCCCCGGAGGACCTGATCCGCTTCGGCATGATCCCCGAGTTCATCGGACGCCTGCCGGTCGTCTCGGTGCTCGACCAGCTGCGGGTGGAGGACCTCGAGAAGGTGCTGCTCCGCACCAAGAACGCGATGGTGAAGCAGTATTCCAAGCTTTTCGCGATGGACGGCGTGCAACTCAGGTTCACGCGCGACGCCATCGTGGCCATCGCCAAGCGGGCCATCGAGCTCAAGACCGGCGCCCGCGCGCTCCGCGCCATCCTGGAGAAGATCATGCTCGAGGTCATGTATGACCTGCCGCAGCGCGACGACATCGTCGAGGTCGTCATCGACCAGGCCGTTGTCGAGGGCCGCAAGAAGCCAACGCTCAAGAAGCCCGGCCGCGGCGCCGCCTCCAGCAAGGACGCAGCCTGAGGCGTCTGACCCTTTCCAAGCAAAAGGCGCGGCCATACGGTCGCGCCTTTTTGTTGAAACGATTTCCGGGCTACCAGTTGAAGCTTTCGCCCTTGCCCAGCGACTTGGCGAACGCGGCGAAGAGCTTCACGCAGTTCTCCACGTCCTCCAGGTCCACGATTTCGCTGGGCGTGTGCATGTAGCGGAGGGGAATGGAAACGAGGCCGCAGGCCACGCCGCCGCGGGCCATCTGGATGGCGCGGGCGTCCGTGCCGGTCGGCCGGGGGTCGGCCTCGAGCTGGTAGGGGATCTTGAGCTTCTTCGCGGTGGCGAGGAGCCGCTCGTAGACCTTCGGGTTGATGTTCGGGCCGCGGCAGATGATCGGGCCGCCGCCGAGCTTGGTCTCGCCGAACTTGCGCGGGTCGCAGTCGGGATGGTCGGTGGCGTGGCCGACATCGACGATGAGCGCGACGTGCGGGTCGACGGCGAAGGCCGAGGTCTGCGCGCCGCGGGTGCCGATCTCCTCCTGCGTGGTGGCGACGGACACGACCTTGGCGGCCAGCTTCGCCTTTTCCTTGGCGAGCCGGATGAGGGCCTCGCCGACGATGTAGGCGCCGACCTTGTTGTCGAAGGCGCGGGCGGTGCCGATGCTGCCGTTGATCAGTTCGAATTCATGGTCGTAGGTCGCCACGTCGCCGATGGCGATGCGGGTGAGGGCCTCGGCCTTGGTCTTGGCGCCGATATCAATCCAGATCTCATGCTTCTTCGGGACCTTCTTGCGGTCCTCGTCGTCCATCAGGTGGATGGCACGCTTGCCGGTGACGCCCTTCACCGGGCCGTTGGCCGTCTGGATGATGACGCGTCGGCCCGAGATGATGCTCAGGTCGTGCCCACCGATGGTGTCGAAGTAGAGGAAGCCGTCTTTGTTGACGTAGATGATGATGAGGCCGAGTTCGTCCATGTGGCCGGCCATCATGAGGGTGGGGGTGCCCTTGGGGTTGAGGCTGGCCAGGCGGTTGCCGAGGGCGTCGTTGGCGTAGGCGGCGGCGTGCGGCCTGACGTATTTGTCGTAGACGGCCTGAGCCTGCGCCTCGGCGCCGGAGGGGGATTTGGCCTTGAGCAGGTCGGTCAGGAACACGGGGGCTTGGTAGGCGGACATGGCTTGGATTCAGCTCAAACACCGCCCCGCCGCAATGGGGAAATCGTCCGGCGCCCGCCGTCCCCCGCCAATCCGGTCCGGGGCGGAAAATTCCACTTGAAGCTCGGCGGCTCCTGGGCGCATCTTGCTGGAGATGAGCTACGCCGCCTATCTGCCGTTTCTGGTCCAAATCGCCCTCGCCGCCGGGATTACCATCGGCGTGATCGCCGCGAGCCAGTTCCTGGGCCAGCGCGCGTTGCACACCAAGATCAAGGACGCGGCCTACGAGTGCGGCATCCTCTCCGACGGCAGCACGCACACGCGCTTCTCGGTGAAGTTCTACGTCACCGCGATGCTCTTCATCCTCTTCGACATCGAGGTCGTGTTTCTCATCCCCTGGACCTTCGTTTACCGCGACTTCCTCGCCAACAACATCGCGATCCTGTCGCCCATGCTTTTCTTCCTCTTCGTGCTCGTGCTCGGTCTCCTCTATGAGGTGAAGAAGGGCGCATTGGAATGGGAGAAGTGAGGGCCCGCGCCGGCCGAGGCTGATTTCCCATGCGGCTAGACAAATACATCTCCCGCAGCCGCGTCGTCGACCTGGGCAGCGCCGACATGGAGGGCGCGCTCGTCGAGCTGCTCAACCTGACCGTCGAGCGCTTTCCCGACCTGAACAAGGACGCGCTGCTCAAGGGCCTCCTGCGCCGCGAGAACACGATGACGACCTACCTCGGTCTCGGCGTGGCGATGCCGCACGTGCGCGTGAAGATGGGCCGGCGCTACATCCTGGCG
>Ga0208512_100019_pt1 | contig 56994 bp, 33 predicted proteins | sample LakWasMet40_LOW7_2_FD_183880 | JGI IMG/M metagenome (GOLD analysis project Ga0208512, IMG submission 183880) | Freshwater sediment methanotrophic microbial communities from Lake Washington under simulated oxygen tension - Sediment Metagenome... | ecosystem: Environmental > Aquatic > Freshwater >...
CGACCTGCCATAGCTCGTCGTCACCTGGCCCCGGTTAATCATCTCCCTTCCGGTGGCCAGGGCCTCCTCGGCCAACGCCAGCAGGCCGTGCCGACGCCATGATTCCAGCTGGCGGAAATTCACCTGCATCAGGTTGGCCAGGCTCGTGCCGACGATGCGCGCCGCCGACCCGTTGGCGACCACGGTCCCGCCTTCCGATCTGAAGACGAGAACCCCCACCGGGGACGAGTCCAGCACCGTCTGCGCAAAGGCCAGCGTGTCAACCGACCGGGCCTCGGCGTTTTTGCGGTCGGTGATGTCGGTATGGGTGCCGAGCATGCGCAGGGGCCGGCCCTGGGCATCGCGCTCGACCAACCGGCCCATCGAGAGTATCCACCGCCAGTCGCCCGCGGCGGTCCGCTGGCGAAACTCCACGCGATACTCATCCAGCCGGCCGGCCACGTAGTCGGTGTAGACCTGGTAGACCTTCTCCCGGTCGTCCGGATGCAGCCGGTCCTGCCAGGCCGCGTTGGTCTCCCGGAAATTTTTCGGATCGTAGCCGAGCATGGCGGCGTAGGTGTCGTTCACCACCGCCTCGCCGGTCTGGACGTTCAGGTCGTATAGGCCCTGATTGGCTGCACGCAGGGCGAGCTCCAGCCGCTGCTGGCTGGTCGCCAGCGCCTGCTCCACCGCAAGGTGGCGGCGATCCAGCCGCCTGACCAGGACATGGAGCAGGCCCGCCGTCGTCAGGACGAAGAACATCCCCTTGAGCATGTCTATTTCCAGGGTCGCAACCGGCTCCCCCATGCGCCACGCCACCCACCAGTCGGTGCCCACGATCCACAGGGTTCCGAACAGCACATAAAACAAGGTCACCCGTAACGGTGAGTCCGGGTGGGCAAACGCCATGAGGCGGGGAAGTTTCATTGGCCGGGCCGGCAGTATCCCAGATGCCCGGGCAGCCTGCTGCGCATATCTTGTGCATTGGCCGGCATGGCTTGCGGGTTTCACCCAAGTTGCGGGCTGGCAGTTGCTAGCGGCGTTTTCCCGGGACGTCTCCAGACCGGGTCCGTTGAATCGATGCACAAAGACGGACAACTCATGCACAGCCATGACGCCCGACTTTGGGTAATCTGGGGACCCAAACGGAGAACGCCGCAACTGGCCGGAATTTTTCCTCAAATCTTTCAACTAAGAGGTCCTGCTCACCGCCGATCTCTCGGCCCCCTGACCATCGCTGGCCTGCCGCCCCCAACCCTAATCCCATCATGAATATCGCCGAACAAGAAATCCTGACCATCCCCCCGCTCGATCCGGGCCAAAGCGCGCTGCTCGACATGCACTCGGTGCTCAACGTGCTCAATGTCCTCTACGGGGAGCTGACCCTGCTCGGGTTGACGCTGGCGGATGACGACTTCCTGCTCCGCCCGGCGCTGGACCTCTGCGAACGGTTCCAGAAAGACCTGACCGACCCGGCGGCCAGCCTGCGGCAGGCCGCCGCCATGAACCAGACCCTCTTCACGATCGAGCGGACCATCTCCCTGGAACTGGACCGTCATCCGGAAAAAAAGAATGACCCGGCCGTGCAGGACTCCCTCGCGAACATCCGGTCCGTCTACAAGGTGATGGAAGTCCGGGCCCGGGAAATCCTGGCCCGCGCCAAGGCGCCGGGCGAGTGGGTGGAGATGCCGATCGAGGAACTCCGGACCGATTTCCAGCGCGTGTTCGCCGCCATCGAGAAAAACAGCCGCGGCCGCTTCCGCATCATCTACAATCTCGGCCAGCAGGAGCTGTCCGACTATTACATCGACCTCGCGATCGAGAGCACGAATGGACGGACCGTCTCCCTGCCGCTGGTGTTCAAGGACGTGATGCGGGACCTGATGGCCAACGCCCGCAAATACACCCAGCCCGGCGGCACCATCAGCGCCGGGCTTTACGAAACGGCCGCGACGCTGAAATTCACGATCCAGGACACCGGCCGCGGCATACCCGCTGATGAGTTGCAGACGGTCATGCACTACGGCCGGCGCGGGAGCAACGTGGGCGAGGTGCGCACCATGGGCGGCGGCTTCGGCCTGACCAAGGCGTTCCTGGTGACCAAGCAGTTTGGCGGACGGTTCTGGATCCGGTCCGAGCTGGGTGCCGGCACGCGCATCCGGATCGAGATCCCGCGGCCGGGGCAGAACGGGTGAACCGGTTTGAGATTCAGGCGGGAGGGGTTTTATACCCCGACTGATTGAGGTGGTGCTGGTTTCCAGACCGGCGACAGCGTCGGTGTGAAAACCGACGCCCACCTTGTCGGGGCCTAAAGCCCCTCCCACTAGATGCGCCGGCCTGGCTCAGCGCGTTCCACCCTCATTTCCTTGTCACCACCGCCCGCTTTCTCGCGGGGAACAGCGTCCGGCAGATTTCGCAGACCGTTCCGTCGCAACCGCGCGCCGTGCAGTGCTCCCGGCCGTAAAAGATGATCCGCAGGTGCAGCTGGTTCCAGCTTTCCGCCGGGAACAGCGCCTTCAGGTCACGCTCGGTCTGCTCCACGTTTTTGCCCGCGGTCAGCTTCCAGCGCTGCGCCAGCCGGTGGATGTGCGTGTCCACCGGGAAGGCCGGCACGCCGAACGCCTGGCTCATGACCACCGAGGCCGTCTTGTGGCCGACGCCGGGCAACGCCTCGAGCTCGGCAAAGGTCCGTGGCACCGCGCCACCGTGCCGGTCCATGATGAGCCCGGAAAGCGTGCTGATGGCCTTCGCCTTCTGCGGCGACAGGCCGCACGGGCGGATGATGCCCTGGATCTTCGCCACCGGCACCCGCCGCATGTCCGCCGGATTGTCCGCCACCGCCCAGAGGTGCGGGGTGACGAGGTTCACGCGCTTGTCGGTGCACTGCGCCGAAAGCAGCACGGCCACGAGCAGGGTGTAAGGATCCTTGTGGTCCAGCGGGATGGGGGTCTCCGGATAAAGCTCCGCCAGCCGGCGCGCCACGAAGGAGGCCCGGGCCGGTTTGGAGCTGTAATCCGGCATATCCGCCACGCGGACGAACAGATGGGCTTTCGCCGGCAAAACAACGCTTAATTGCCCCGCCTCGGCGCCAAATCTCGGTTGCGCCGCCCCCGCCCCCGCCTACCGTCCGGCCATGGCATCCCCGCGCGACCTGCTCGCCCCGCTCGACACCTTTGAACGCCGCCACAACGGCTCCCCCGACGCTGACGTCGCCGACATGCTACAGACCGTCGGCCACGCCTCGCTCGACACCTTAGCCGACGCCGCCGTCCCCGCCAACATCCGACTGAAGCGCCCCCTGCGCCTGCCTGCCGCCGCCAGCGAGACCACCGCGCTGGCCGAGCTCCGTGCCATCGCGTCGAAGAACAAGCTCTTCCGCAGCCATATCGGCATGGGCTACTACGACACCGCCACGCCGGGCGTCATCCAGCGCAACATCCTCGAGAACCCGGGCTGGTATACCGCCTACACGCCCTACCAGGCCGAGATTTCCCAGGGTCGTCTCGAGGCGCTGCTCAACTTCCAGACGCTCGTCACCGACCTGACCGGCCTGCAGATCGCCAACGCCTCCATGCTCGACGAGGGCACGGCCGCCGCCGAGGCGATGATGCTCGCCCACCGCGTGAAGCTCGGCGACAGCCACGACGCCTCCGTCTTCTTCGTCTCGGACAAGTGCCACCCGCAGACCATCGACATCGTCCGCACCCGCGCCAAGCCGCTCAACGTCTCCGTCGTGACGGGTGACCACCGGTCCTATGATTTCGCGGGCAAGGTCTTCGGTGTGCTCGTCCAATACCCGGACACCACCGGCAGCATCCACGATTTCGCCGCCTTCTTCGAGAAGGCCCACGCCGCCGGCGCGCTCTGCGTCGTCGCCACCGACCTGCTCGCCCTCACGCTCCTGCGCGCACCGGGCGAGTTTGGCGCCGATGTCGCCGTCGGCTCGGCCCAGCGTTTCGGCGTGCCGATGGGCTTCGGCGGACCGCACGCCGGTTTTCTCGCCACCAGGGACGAGTTCAAGCGCCAGATGCCCGGCCGCCTCGTCGGCGTCTCGAAGGACACCCACGGCAACCCGGCCATGCGCCTCGCCCTCGGCACCCGCGAGCAACACATCCGCCGCGACAAGGCCACGTCCAACATCTGCACCGCCCAGGTGCTCCTCGCCGTCATGGCCTCGATGTATGCCGTTTATCACGGCCCCGAGGGCCTGAAACAGATTGCCCGGCGCACGCGCTTGCTGACCCAGCTTCTCGCCGACGGCCTCAAGGCCGCCGGCGCCAAGGTCAACGCCGAGCCCGTGTTCGATACCCTGACCGTCTCCGGCATCGACGCCGCCAAGGTCCACGCCGCTGCCCTCGCCGCGAAAATCAACCTGCGCCCCGTCGACGCCTCCACCGTCGGGATCTCGCTCGACGAGACGACGACCGCGGAAGAAGTGGCAACACTGCTGGGTCTGTTCGGTTCAGTTGACGTCGACTCTCAACTCTCAGCCCTCATCTCTCAACTGCCCGACTACAGCGCGCCCTTGGCGCGCCAGTCGGGCTACCTCACCGCCAAGGCCTTCAACAGCTTCCACACCGAGCACGAGATGCTCCGCTACATCAAGCGACTCGAGATGAAGGATCTCTCCCTCGTCCACTCGATGATCTCGCTCGGCTCGTGCACGATGAAGCTCAACGCCACGAGCGAGATGTTTCCCGTGACCTGGCCCGAGTTCGGCAAGCTGCACCCGTTCGCCCCCGCCGACCAGACGAAGGGCTACGCGAAGATGTTCGCGCAGCTCGAGAAGTGGCTCAGCGAGATCACCGGCTTCGCCGCCGTGTCGCTCCAGCCCAACGCCGGGTCACAGGGCGAATACGCCGGCCTGCTCTGCATCCGCGCCTACCACGAGTCGCGCCACGAGGGGCACCGCAACATCTGCCTCATCCCGACCAGCGCCCACGGCACCAACCCCGCCAGCGCCGCCATGTGCAACTTCAAGGTCGTCGCCGTCGCCTGTGACGCCAACGGCAACATCGACGTCGCCGACCTCAAGGCCAAGGCGACCGAGCACAGCGCCAACCTCGCCGCGCTCATGGTCACCTACCCGTCCACGCACGGCGTGTTCGAGACCTCCATCAAGACCATCTGCAAGGTCATCCATGAGCACGGCGGCCAGGTTTACATGGACGGCGCCAACATGAACGCGCAGGTCGGCCTCACCTCGCCCGGCCACATCGGCGCGGACGTCTGCCACCTCAACCTCCACAAGACCTTCTGCATCCCGCACGGCGGCGGCGGCCCGGGCATGGGCCCGATCGGCGTCGCGAAGCAGCTCGTGCCGTTCCTGCCGAGCCACGCGGTCGTCCCGCTCCACCACGACAGCGGCGGCCACCACATGGGCGCCGTCAGCGCGGCGCCCTGGGGCAGCGCCAGCATCCTCGTCATCTCGTGGATGTATATCCGCATGATGGGGCCCGACGGCCTGAAGCGGGCCACGCAGTTCGCCATCCTTAACGCCAACTACATCGCCGCGCGCCTCGCGAACCACTTCCCGGTGCTCTACCGTGGCGGCAGCGGCCTGGTCGCCCATGAGTGCATCCTGGAGTTCCGCCCGTGGAAGAAGCACGGCCTCGAGGTCGAGGACGTGGCCAAGCGCCTGATGGATTACGGCTATCACGCCCCGACGATGTCCTTCCCCGTCCCCGGCACGCTCATGATCGAGCCGACGGAGAGCGAGACGAAGACCGAGCTCGACCGTTTCTGCGACGCGCTCATCGCCATCCACGGCGAGATGGCGGCCGTCGCCAGCGGCGAGAGCGACAAGCTCAACAACCCGCTCAAACACGCCCCGCACACCGCCGCGGCCGTGACCGCCACCGACTGGGCGCACCCCTACTCGCGCGAGACCGCGGCGTTCCCCGACAAGTGGACGCGTGCCTCGAAGTTCTGGCCGTCCGTCGGCCGCGTGGACAACGTCTACGGCGACCGCAACCTGGTGTGTTCGTGCGTCGGCATGGAGGCCTATGCCGCGCCGAGCGCGGCAAGTTGAGAGTTGAAAGCTGAGAGTTGAGAGATCGAACCCCGACAGGGGCCGTCTGGGGAGCCGTAGCCTTGGCGAAGGTTGCTGCCCTCAACGGCCTGCGTGGGCGCTTGAGGGCAAGCGCCCCTACCAGTCGCCGACCTACTCTCCGCCCTCGGTCTCCGGCGGCTTGATGGCCGTGAGCAGGCGGTCGAGTTCGGCCTGGGTCGGGTTGCGGATCGAAAGCACGGTGAGGACCGCCGGGCCGGCCGGCAGGTTGACCTGAGCCGGTTTGCCGACAGTCAGGCCCAGCAGGACCGCGGCCAGCGGGGAGTTGTGCGGCAGGCACTCGATGCCGCTCTCTGGGTCGGTCGCGGTCTCGCCGTAGGTTGCGACGAGAAACGTGAAGCGATGCTTCCGCTTGGTGCCCGCGTCCTCCTTCTCGATCCGGGCCACGTGCCCGAGCTGGAGAAAATCGGTCGGCTTGGTCAGCCAGGCGGCCGGATCGACCTCGATGAAGGTGTTGCGCCGTGAAAAGCGGTCGAGCTCGTCCAGCTTGCGATCGACGGCCCGGATCGCGTCCTTGGCCGCCTTGAAGCCGAAGTTCTCGCGCAGGTCGCCCTGGCTGTGCGCCTCCATCTTGTCCTCCACCAGGGCGGCTCGCTTCACCTTGAGCGCCGCATATTCCTCGGCCAGCACCCGCCCATAACCCCGCCGCACGTAAATGACCATGGGCGGAGGCGGAGCGATCCGGAAGATATTCTTGCGATGCGGAGGAGCCATGTCCCGCCGAGTGAGCAAACCGCGGAGCGCAACGCAAGCCGCGCTTCCATTCCCCGCGGGCTTTTGTTTTGCGCCTTCGCGGCTTTGCGTGAAACCATCCGGCGTGAAGCTCATTCGTCACCTCACCCCCACCGGCCCCGCCTGGGCCGCCCTGCAACCCGACGGTTCCGCCCGCGCCATCACCGGCGACATCCTTGGCGATTTCAAGGTCACCGACCAGGGGGTGAAACCCGGCAAGCTGCTTGCGCCGCTGCAGCCCACCAATCTCCTCTGCATCGGGCTCAACTACAAGAAGCACGCCGCCGAGAGCAACAACCCGCCCCCGCCCAATCCCGTCCTCTTCATCAAGAACACCGCGAGTGTGCAAAATCCCGGCGACCCGATCGAGATCCCGGTGAAACTCCCGAGCAAGAAGGTCGATTACGAGTGCGAGCTCGCCATCGTCATCGGCCGGAAGTGCAAGAACGTCAGCAAGGCCGACGCGCTCAATTACGTGCTCGGCTACACCTGCGCCAACGATGTCAGCGCCCGCGACTGGCAGCGCGACGGCGGCGGCGGCCAGTGGTGCCAGGGCAAGAGCTTCGACACCTTCTGTCCGCTCGGCCCGGTGCTGGTGACCAATGACGAGATCCCCAATCCGAACGCCCTCCGCATCAAGACCGTGCTCAACGGCGAGGTTATGCAGGATTGGAACACGGATGACATGATCTTCGACGTGCCGACGCTCATCGCGTTCCTCAGCGCCAGCAAGACGCTCCTGCCCGGCACGGTGATCCTCACCGGCACGCCGCACGGCGTGGGCTTCGCGCGCAACCCGCCCGTCTGGCTCAAGGCCGGCGACAACGTCAGCATCGAGATCGAAAAAATCGGCACGCTCACCAACCCGGTGGTGAACGAACCAAACTGAACAGGTAGGGCGCGGACTCCGTTCCGTGCCGTCCATTCCCGGCGGTGAAGGGACTCACCGCCCTACCCCCAGATCTATGAAGAAAACCAACATCGCCAAGCTGAAGTGGGAGGATTGGAAATCGCCCAAGGGCAAGTTCGCCCAATCCTATAAGGACATCTCCGGCGCCGTTGGTGACGTCCGCGGCGGCTGGCCCAAGAAAGGGCATCCGTTCAACCTCGAGATGGAGAAGGTGCCGCCCGGCAAGGCCTCGTGCCCCTTCCACAGCCACACGGCGCAATGGGAGCTGTTCGTCATCATCAGCGGCACCGGCACCGTGCGCGCGAACAAGTCGCGCTCCAAGGTGAAGGCCGGCGACGTGATCATGCACCCGCCCGGCGAAGCCCACCAGATCATCAACACCGGCCGGCGCGACCTGGTGTTCTATATCATTGCCGACAACCCGCCCGTTGACGGCTGTCATTATCCCGACTCGAAGAAGTGGTCCACCATCCGCCCCCGCCGGCGCCTCTTCCGGATCAGCGAGGTGGATTACTTCGACGGGGAGGAGTGAGATAGGGCGCGGCCGGGGTCGCCCGCAACAGGTTCAGGCATCGTGGGTAGGGGCCGTCGCCCTCAACGGCCCGGGCACTTGGGGCAAGCGCCCCTACCAAAACCAAAGCCGGAACTCAGGCTGTCCGCCGCCGACAGATCATGACCCCCAGCAAGGCCAGCGCGCCACAGACCGCCGCATACGTCGAGGGCTCCGGCACGGCCTGGATCTGGAACGTCGTGAAGGCTGTGTAGACCGAAACCCCGCTGGCGCCCGACCCGTAGGTGCCGCTCAGGTCGATGAGGGAACTCACGATGTTGTTGAATTCCATGCCCGCTGTGTAGGCCCCGGCCGAAAGGGTGTTCGCCGCGATCTGCAGCTGCACGCTGGTGCCGCTGAAATAAAACGAGGCGGGCGGGCTTTCATTGGTCACCTCGCTCCCGCCCCCGTCGACCCACAGGCCGATCCGGCCCGTGCCGGCCGCATAATTGGTGGTAAACGTGGTGCTGGTCAGCGTCAGTTCCTTCGTCGGGTCGACGAGCATCTTGCCGCCGGACCACGTCACGGGGTTGCTCTCCTGCGTGCCGATGACGAAGGGCGTGTTGGCAAAGCCGTCGTTGGTGGAGCCGATCAAGTTGGGGATGCTCAGGGTCACGTCCGCGAAGCCGCTGGCCTGGATCGTGTAGACGCCGTCCGGGAAAGTGCTGTGCAGGGCGGCCATCGAGGCAAAGTTGCCGACGGGATAGACCGGCGCCTGCCACTCGGTTCCGGCCGTATGCTCATAACCGGAATAGCTCGTGTTGTCCGGGCGCTTGATCGACAGGGTGAAAGGCGAGCCCAGGGTCAGCCCGCTCAGGTTGACCACGAACTCATAGGGCGCGGCTCCGTCCAGCGCAGCCGACCCCGCCACCGTCTGCACATAATTCACCTGACGGTCCACCACCACCAGCTCGATGGTTTGGGCCACTCCGGCGCCCGCCACGACCAGCGCCGCGACCAGCAACACCATATTCTTCGTTTTCATGGGCCTATTTTAGCGCCCGCGGAAGCCCATGACAAAGGGCAAGGCGGAGCGAATCTTGTCCAAGCCATCATCCCGCCTAATCAACCCGCAGCAAGATGTGCCCAGCTTTCGCGCTCGCCATTCGCGGGCATAAAAAAAGCCGGGCGAAAAGCCCGGCTTGATAAAAGCGATGCGCGTGAATCTCAGGCCGCGTGCCGGCGGCGGCGATGGATCACCACGCCCGCCAACGCCAGCCCGCCGAGGATCGCCGCGTAGGTCGAGGGCTCGGGGATCGCACCTACCGCCAGGATCTCGAACTCGTTGATCGTCGAATAGCCGACGTTGCCGTTGCCCAGGTTGGGAACCGCATAGCTGATGCTGTTATTATTGAACTGGAGAGACGCATAGTAGGTCTGTCCCGCAGTCAGCGTGCCCGCGCTGACCAAAAAACTCGTAGCTCCCGCCGAATTCCAGAAGCCCGACGCCACCTCGACGTCGGATCCGTTGCGGATGCTCAGCTTGTAGCTGTCATCGACCGAGTCATAGCTGGAGAATGCCGCAAAGTTGATGGTGTAGTTAATCGTCGCATCAATCTGCATCTGGTTGCTGATCCAGCTTCCGTTGGTGATCTGCGGCAACTCAGGAAAGCCACCAGCGGGCAGGGACGGAAGGCTGGGAGTAAGCAAACCTGCCCCCGTGCTTATGTTCATCCCAAAGCTGCCAGAACCGTAAGCGGCATTCAGGGCCGTCAAATCCGTATATCCACTGCTTTGGAACTCGGCTCCGTTGCTGTTGTAGGTCATGATCGCCGGGCTGGTTTCGCTGCCACCTGAGAACGTTATCTCATAGGTGCCGGAGAGACCGCTGCCGAATACATAGCCTGATATCATATACGGATTGGCTGACGAGGCGACCGGGGCACCCGAAGTGGTCTGCTTGACATCATAGTATCTGGCCACGCCAAAACCCGTGATGGTCTGGGCGGAAAGGTTGGCGACAACCGCCAACGAAGCTAGCAGCAAGGCAATGCGCATCGTTTTCATACGGCAGGATGCTTAACGCCGCGTCCTGAGCCCTACGAGGGTGCAGGTTGTAATCACGGCCCGGCTGGTCCTACCCCTCACCGGCTGGCCAAAGCCTGCGCGAAGTCGCAAAAAAGCCGGGCAAATTGCCCGGCTTGGTGAAAACAACTTGGCCTGATCTCAGGCTGCCTGCCGCCGGCGGCGGAACATCATGCCGACCAGGGCCACCACGCCAAAGATTTCCGCGTAGGTCGCGGGCTCGGGCACGGCAATCAGCGTGAGCTTGGTGCGATAGGTGAAGAGCCCCAGATCAAGCTCGCCCGCACCGAACAGATTCGAAGCGGCATTGGGCGCGAGGTTGTATTCCAGCTCCAGGATATAGGCGTTGCCCGCGACCATGTTGCTCGCGCTCGGGTTGAAGGTCAGGAAGGTCAGCTCCGCGTCATTAAACGCACCAAACTTGATCGACTCGCCGCTCACATCGCCGCCCGGGTTGTTGCCGCTGATGAAAGCCGGGTCATTGACCCCATTGATAAATAGCCCGACATGGCCACCCGACGAATAACCAGCGAGACCATTGAGGTTAAAAGTGTAGCTCGACAGAGCCAAATCGATCTTCAGGCGGCCCGATCCGTCGAAATCTCCCGCGGTCAGACCCGTGATCATCGGCGCCGCGCTGGGGAAGCCCGCAGTATACGGGCCTGACCCGCCGCCCAATGTGACATTTTGCGTGTTCCCATTAACGTTCACCGAGTAAACCCCATTGGCAAAGGCGCCATTGAGTGTAGTGAGATCCGCATAGGCCAAAGGCGTCATCTCCCAGCTATCATCGCCCGAGTCGTAGGTCGACGCATTCAACGGCCCGGATACGCCACTCCCCGACGCGGTTGTTACTATGCGAATGGGAGTATACCCCGAGAGGCTGCTTGATCCGGCGCCATTCACCGCGAAACGAAACAAATAAGGATTGCCCGAGGCCACGGTAGGGGCGTTCTCACTGTTCTGGTTGTATTCCACCATCTTCTCCACGAAGACGAATTGGACTTGGGCTTGAGCAACTCCGGCGGCCAATAAAGTGGCAAAAGCCACGACGAATCCCCAGCGCGTCGTTTTCATGCGCCAGAAGGACTAACATAAAACCCGCACCCTACGAGGGTGCAGGTTGTAATCACCATGCCATCCGGCCCTAGGGACGGGTTCAGGCGGTCTTTCGGGCCGAGCGGTAGAGCCAGGTGACGATGCCGGTGAACACCAGCATACCAATGACGATGCCGGGCTTCTCAAAACTGTTCCCGACCACCGCCAGCGGCGAATCGGAACCGGACACGGCGACCACGCCGGCAAACGCCACGCCGAAGAGGCTCTCGCCGACGATGAAGCCGGTCGCGCCGAGCACGCCCATGCGTTTCACGAACTCCGGGTTCTTCTGCCGGCCGGCCCACTTCTCGTAGTAGTGGCCGATGAAGGCGCCGACCGGGATGAGCAGCGTGAGCGCCATCGGCAGGTAGATGCCCATGCCCACGCACAGCGGGGGCAGGCGCATCTTGCCCGATTTGCGCAGCATCTCGTCGAGGACGATGATGGCGGCGCCGAGCGCCGCGCCCCAGCCGATCAGGTTCCACTGGATGTCGCCGCCAAGCACGCCCTTCGCGAGGGCGGAAATAAGCGCGGCCTGCGGCGCCGCGAGGGCGTTCTCCCCGGCCCCGGGCGCGCCGGCGAAACCGAAGGCCTTGTTGAGCAGGTCGAGCACGGGCGGGATGACCAGCGAGCCGAAAATGACGCCATAGATGAGCGCGAGCTGCTGCCGCCACGGCGTGGCGCCGACCAGCTGGCCCGTCTTGAGGTCCTGCAGGTTGTCGTTCGCGATGGTGGCGATGGAAAACACGATGGCGGTCGTAAAGAGCGCGTAGGCCACCAGCGCCTTGGTCTGCTCGGGGTTGCCACCGTGGCCGTAGACCATCACCAGCAGCACCGAGGCGCCGATCACGGCGAGGATGCCGACACCCGACACCGGGCTGTTAGACGCGCCGATGAGTCCCGCCATGTAGCCGCAGACGCAGGCGATGATGGCGCCGATGACGACAACGTAGATCAGGCTGCCAAAGATGGTCGGCCCGATGCCGGACTCGATCGCAGTGCCGGAGGCGAAATACCAGAGCAGGCCCGCGATGGGCACCAGCATCGCCAGAATCGTCCCGCCCACGACGCTGATGGGGAGGTCGCGCTCGGTGAGCGGCAGGGCCTCGCCGGCCTGGCGGGCCTTGGACGCCGCCAGGGAGGAGCGGATGCCCTTGATGATCGGGCCGATGATGCGGAACAGGCTCCACAGCGCCGCGACGCCGATCACGCCGGCGCCGATGAAGCGCACCTCGCTGCGGAAGGTCGTGTTGACGAGGCCGGCGACATTGTCACCCACCCCGTGCTGGGCCGTGAGCCAGGGCACGAGGCCCGCCCAGGCGATGAGCATGCCGACCAGCATGGCGATGCCGACCGACAGGCCGACCAGGTGGCCGACACCGATCAACGCCAGCGAAAGGCTCGTCGAGACCGCGGTGGCGCCGGCACCGATCTTGAAGGCATGCGCCACATCGGCCGCGGCGAGGCGCATCGCCGCCAACAGCGCGTAGGCCGCCGACGTGATGGAACCGATGACGATCATGCGCAGGCCCTTGGCGTTCTCCTCCTTGCCCTCGGCTGACCCGAAGCCGACCTTCAGCACCTCGCCGGCCGCGACGCCCTCCGGGTAAGGCAGGTCCGAGCCCGTCACGAGCGCGCGCCGCAGCGGCACGGAGAACATCACGCCCAGGATGCCGCCCATCGCGCAGACCGCGGCCGTCGTCCAATACGGGAAACCCTGCCACCAGCCGACCATGATGAGGCCGGGCAGCACGAAGATGATGGCGGACAGCGTGCCGGCGGCGGAGGCGATCGTCTGGACGATGTTGTTCTCGAGGATGTTTGAGTTCCCAAGCAACCGCAGGAGCGCCATCGAGATGACGGCCGCCGGGATCGAGGTGGCGAAGGTCAGGCCGACCTTCAGCCCCAGGTAGACGTTGGCGGCGGTGAAGAGCAGCGTGATGACGGCGCCCAGAATGACACCCCGGATCGTGAGTTCGCGGACAGACTGGTCTTTTTGCATGGCGCAAGTTGCCGGCCGCCCCGCGCGGCGGCAAGCCTCGGGTGTGCAAGGGGAAAGCCGATGCCGAACCGGTTGCTTGTTATCAGGAAAGAACGCGCGGACCATTTTGCAGACATCATCCATCGGGCCCACGAGCGGCACCCGGCCCTAGTGGGGAGTGCTTATGGCCTCCCGGGGTTAATAGGTTTGCGAGACCACCCAGGCCCCCAGCATAATCGGGGTGTTCCCCGCTCGCACCCCACGCCGCGAACCAGCGGCCACATCATCAAATCAAAGGAGTATCTGCCCATGAATACTGCACCCACGGTGTTCCGCGCGATGGCTTGCCGCCATTTTGTCCTGCTTCTGTTGGTCTCGCTGTTTGTCCCCGGCCTCGTTCGAGCCCAGGTCACCATCAACATCGACAACAGTAATACCCAATACTTCGCCGTCGATGCGGCCCGAAATTTTCTCTACGTGGCCGAGGCCTCGAATGCCGGCACGAAGCACCTGAGTGTCGTCAATACCCTGACGAACACGGTCGTCGGCACTTACAGCTTCAGTTCCGGCGGCTATACCTCCCAGGTCGCGACGAGCGGCACCAATGTCTTCTGGGCCGACCAAGGCAGCAGCCAGTTGAAGGTGATCGCGGTCAACGGCTCGGGCACCCCCTCACTGACCCGCAATGATGCCGCGACGTTGGCGACCGGCGTGGCGGCACTGGGCACAACCTATGGCGTAAGCCAGCAGGGCACGGGAGATGTCATGGACATCAATCTCATCTCGAACGGCAGCACGTCGTTCAACAACATCAGTCTCGGCGGCGTGGCGGGACAGGTTTACGCCGACTCAAACACAAACCTTTATTACGCCCGCAGCACCTCGAATTACAAGGTGATCGACGCCTCCAACGGCAGCATCCTGGGCACGTTGTCTGGACAGGTCATGGCGATCGACTCCGCGGCCGCCCATAATTTCGTCTACCTGCAAAACTCGGGTAACACCAACCGGCTCGACCAATTGACCGGCTCCGGCAACACGTTGAACACCTTCTATGATTTCGGCGCCGCGTATAACTGGGTGGCCGTGGACAGCGTCACCGGGGACATTTTTGTCGCGCAGAGCGCCCTGAACCGGGTGGTCCAGCTCAACTCCGGCATGGCTTTCGTGCAGCAATTCACCGTGGCGAGCCCCGAATCGATCGCGTTCGCCGACGGCCAGCTGTTTGTGCACGGAAGCGGCCAGGCCTATCTGACTGCGATCGCGGTGCCCGAGCCTGCGACTTGGGCGGCCCTGCTTGGCGGTGTCGGGCTGGGCGCCGCCCTCTGGCGCCGGCGGCGAACCAAGGTGCCCGCCGCCAAGCTGTCTTAAAACGAACCGGGAAAGTCCGGTTACTTTTTCCGCGTCTTCTCGCGCGCGGCCAGCAGGCGCTTGATGAGCCAGTAGAGCATCTCGAGCCGCGGCACGGGCACGCCCACGGACTTGGCGCGGCGCACGGGTTCGCCCCAGATTTCCTCCAGCTCGATCGCGCGGTCCTCGCGGTAATCGATGAGGCTGGACGGCTCGTATTTGCCGAGCTTCGCCGTGCGGTCGAACTGCAGGTCCATGAACGAGCGCGGGATCGTGTGCCCGAACTTGGCGGCGGCCTCGAGGATCTCCTCCATCAGGCGCCGGGCCAGCGTGGTCGTGACGCCGCCGGCCGCGATGGCGAGGCCGTTGAACGGCACGTTCCACACAAGCTTCTTCCAGCGCAGCTCCTCGAGGTTGTCCTGGGCCTCGCACTTCACGCCGGCCTTCTCAAAAAGCTGGGCGACCTCGCGGGTGCGGGCCTGCGCCGGCCGGCCGAACTCGCCGAGCATCACCAGGCCGGGGAACGAACACTGCACGACACCAGGGGCGGTGCGGGTGACGCCGACAAAACAGATCGCGCCGAGCACGCGGTCGCCACCCACGACCTCCGCGACCGGTTCCTCGACCCCGAGGCCGTTCTGCAGGGTGAGCACCAGGGTGTTCGGACCCATCAGCGGTGGCAGCAGCTTGGCGAGCGCGGCGTTGGCGGTGGCCTTGACGGTGACGATCACCAAGTCGCACGGACCGATGTCCTCAGCCGTCGAATGGGTCAGCGCTTTCTTGAGGGTAAAGCGCTCGGCCGGTGTCTTGACCCGGATGCCCCGGGCCATGATGGCCGCCCGGCCGCTGCGGACGAGAAAGTGGACGTCATTGCCGGCCTTGGCCAGGCGCGCGCCGTAATAACAGCCGAGCGCGCCGGTGCCGACGATTGCGATGCGGGGATTGGCGGGAAGATTGGCACTCACAACGCCTCAGTCGTCACAAAGATACGTTGAAAATACAACCTCGCAGTCGCCCGCTGGCCCGCGGTTCATTCTCACTTTCACGGTTTTCATTCACACTGGCGCGCCACCCGGTTGTGACCCGGTAAATCCCCCGCCCGGGCACCCGGTCGTCACGGCATCTGGCACCGGGGCCTGACCACCCTTCCCCGGTCGGGCCCGGTCGGTGTCGCCGGTGCCGCTGCTGCCGGCCAAGGGGAAAATACCCCTTATCTCATTGGCTGCAGCGCTTTACAGGCCCGTCGCGCAGGGCCTTGCCCCACGGTCCGCCCGGGATGACCCTGGACAATCCATCCGCGAGGCGGCTTGCCCGCGTCGCTCACGCGATGTCCACGGGCTGTTCACAGGAATGGTCGTGGGCTTTACCCAGAGTGAAAATCCGGGGCGACTGACAAGTTATTCACAGCCTCTCCGGACCCTCAGAGCGGCATGTTGTCGGTCAGTCGCACTTCATCGACCCAGTAGGAGATCGCCATGAGGCACTGGCCGGGCACGACCTCGCGCAATTGCTCCATCGTGTTGCGGTCGACCACCGAAATATAGATCACCCGCAGGCGCCGCTTGGCGGCGATAAGGTGCGTGACCTCCGCCACCAGCCGGTCGGCGCTTTTTACGCCCGAATCGACCATTTCCCTGGCCTTCCGCAGCGAGGCATAGACCGCAAGCGCCTCCTCGCGCTGCGTCGGCGTCAGGTAGCTGTTGCGCGCGCTCACCACCAGGCCGTCGGCATCGCGCACGGCCGGGCCGGTCATGATCTCGACCGGCAACAACAGGTCGGCGGCGGCCTTGCGGACCACGGCGACCTGCTGGGCATCCTTCTCGCCCATCACGACCACATCCGGCCGGACGACGTTAAAAAGCTTCAGCCAGCACGTGAGCATGCCGCGGAACAGTGCCGGGCGCGCGATGCCGCACAGGTGCTTGCTGATCACCTCTTCCTGCAAATGGGTCGAATAGCCGCGCGGATACATCTCCTCGACCGACGGCGCGAACAACACGTCCACGTTTTCCTTCTCCGCGAGCAGGACGTCCGATGACGGCGTCCGGGGATATTTGGCGAGGTCCTCGCTCGGGCCGAATTGCAACGGGTTGACGAAGGCGGAAACCACCACGGCGGCGCCGGACTCGCGCGCCAGCCGGATGAGGCTGGCGTGCCCGGCATGCAACGCCCCGGCCGTCGGGATCAGCGCCACGCGCCGGCCGGCCGAGCGCAAAGCTGCCGCCGCGGCGCGCATGTCGTTGATTTTGTCGATCTTTTGCATGACCCGGAACGGGCTTGAACTAACCGGAAGCGATTAGCTTTATCAAGCTTCGCGTCTGTCAATCTCCCGTCGGCGCGCCTGACAACTCACTCTCACTTTCCCTCCCACTTCCTCCCATGATCCGCACCAACGAGAACTACTCGAAGCTCAAGGCCTCCTATCTTTTCGCCGACATTGCCAAGCGCGTGAACGCCTACGTCGCCGCCAACCCCGGCAAGCCGGTCATCCGCCTCGGCATCGGCGACGTCACCGAGCCGCTTCCGCCGGTGTGCATCGCGGCCCTCCATGCCGCGACCGACGAGATGGCGAACCGCGCCACCTTCAAGGGTTACGGCCCCGAGCAGGGCTACGCCTTCCTCCGCGAGGCCATCGCGCAGCATGACTTCAAGGCCCTCGGCGCCCACGTCGAGCCCGACGAGGTGTTCGTCAGTGACGGCTCGAAGTGTGACGTCGCCAACATCCAGGAAATCTTCGCCGCCGACACCAAGCTCGCGATCCCGGACCCGGTTTACCCGGTCTACGTCGACACCAACGTCATGGCCGGCCGCACCGGCGCGAACGTCGACGGCCGCTACACCGGCATCACCTACCTCGATTCAACCGCCGCCAACGGCTACGTGCCGGCCCCGCCGTCCACCGGCGCCGAGCTGATCTACCTCTGCTTCCCCAACAACCCGACCGGCGCCGTCGCCACCCGGGCCCAGCTGACCGCGTGGGTCGCCTACGCGAAGCAGCACAACGCCATCATCCTCTTCGACGCCGCCTACGAGGCTTACATCCGCACGCCCGGCATCCCGCGCTCGATTTACGAGATCGAGGGCGCGCGCGACGTCGCCATCGAGATGCGCAGCTACTCGAAGCTCGCCGGCTTCACCGGCCTGCGCTGCGCCTACACCATCGTCCCGAAGACCCTCAAGGCCCGCGACGCCGCCGGTAACGAGCAGTCCGTCCACGCCCTCTGGAACCGCCGCCACACGACGAAGTTCAACGGCGTCTCCTACCCCGTGCAGAAGGCCGCCGCCGCGGTCTACTCGCCCGAGGGCCAGAAGCAGACGCGCGACCTCACGGATTTCTACCTCGGCAACGCCAAGCTCATCCGCGAGGCGGTGACGAAGCTCGGCATGACCTGCATTGGCGGCGACAACGCCCCCTACATCTGGGTCAACACCGGCCGCGACTCCTGGGAATTCTTCGACCTGCTCCTGAACAAGGCCCAGGTGGTCTGCACCCCCGGCGCCGGCTTCGGCAAGTGCGGCGAGGGCCACGTCCGCATCAGCGCCTTCAACTCCCGCGAGAACGTGACCACCGCCCTCGCCCGCATCGCCGCGGCGCTGAAGTAAGTCCGGTCCGGACAGTCAAAGACTGGCCCGGCTACCGGTTCAGCATCGCCGTCACGCGCGAGCGGTTGGCGACGCCGAGCTTGCGGAAGATGCCGGCGAGCTGGGTCTTGATCGTCAGGCGGCTGCGGCGCAGTTCCTTCGCGATCTCCTCGGTCGTCAGGCCGTCGCGGATGCGCAGGGCCACCTCGCGTTCGCGGAAGGTCAGGCGCGACAGCAGGCTGAGCGCGCCGGGCGAGATCGGCCGGTCGCGGTCGCCGCGCGGGCGGCGGTAATCGAGCTGGAGAAAACAGGCCGGCGGCCCGGTGCGGCCGGGCCGGCGTTGCAACCGGATGACGGCATGCAGGCCGCGGTCCGCCTCGGTGAGGATGCGGGGCTCGGGCGCCGCCCCGTCGGGATTGTCCGACGCCAGCAACGCCGCGCATTCCTTCCACAACACCTCGGGCACGGTGAAATCCGCGCGCTTCAGCGGCAGCGCGTCCTTGCGCAGCGGCGTGCGGTTCCACACGGCGCACACGACCTCCGCCTCGTGGTTGAACCAGAGCGGCTTGCCATGCGCGGAGACCACCAGCAGCCCGATCGGCAGGTCATCGAGGACGACCTGCGCGAGTTCGAGGAGGTCGCGCAGCTTGGATTCGACGGCGGAGGCCATGCGGTAAACCGGGTGAGGCTTATTTCCCCGCCGCCGCGGCGAGGGTATCGCCGAGCTCGGTGACCGCGTCGCGAATCCGGCCGACGAGCGCGCCGTAATCCCTGCCGTCCCATGTGCGCGGACTCGCCGTGAAGGCACCGCGCTGCGCGGTGCCGTCGGCGGCCGTGATGGTCCAGGTTGCCGCCAGCTGCACGCTGTTGCCCTCGGAGCGGACGAGCTCGCAACGCGAAACCTGCACCGCGACCACGCGGCCGGCGCCGGCGGAGCCGATCCGGGCCCGCAGCAGCTGGGTGATCGCGTCATCGAGCGACTCCGCCCAGCGGACGTCCTCAAGATAAATGACCTCGTTCGGGCCAACCCGCACCGCCATCAGGCGGCCGCGCAGGTGACCGGCGAGCTGCACCGGGCGCACCGTGGCGCCATCCAGGGCCGCGGCAGCCGGGACGCTGAGCGTGAAATGCCGCACCGTGTCGGCCTGCGGCGACGGGAGGTTGCACGCGGCCAACAGAAGGCTGAGGGCGGAAAGCTGAAGGCTGAGGGCTAGTTTCTTCATGGCTGCTCGGTTTTCTTTTTGCCGACGATGAGCGAGCTGGGGTTGCGCGTGAGGGTGTCGGACAGCCGCTCGAGCGCCACGGCGGCGTCGGACAGCTGGCGGAGCGACGTGGTGACCTCGTCACCCAGCGTGCCCTGCGAGGCGACAAAGCGCTGCGTCGTGGCCGCGGTGGCCTCGAGCGACTTCAGCGCCTTCTGGGCGTCGGCCATGGTCTTCTTGAACTCCTCGCTGACCGGGCCGACGTTGCCGTCGATGCGGGCGAGCACCACGCGGAGGTCGGTGAGGGCGGCGTTGAGGTTGAGGAAGGTCTGGCGCGCCTCGGGCGAGTTGACGAAGCCGGTGATGGCGTCGGCCGCGCCGCTGACCTTCTCGCCGAGCGTCTTCATGTCGAGCGCGGCGATCTTGTCGTTGGTCGTGGCCAGCAGGATCTTCAGCTCCTTCGAGAGGCCGGTGAAGTCCACCCGCTTGAGGTCGGCGACGATCTCGACGATGCTCTGCTGCACCTCGGAGATGGGCGACGGGATGGCGGGGATGACGGGCAGCGCCTCGGCCATGAAGCGCGGGTTGGCCGGGTATTTGCGGACATCCTCGAAATCGAGCTCCACGAACAGCAGGCCGGTGATGCCGGTGAGGTTGAGGCGCGCGCGCAGGCCGCGGTCGATCAGCTCCTGCAGCTTGGCCGGGCTGGTCAGGTCGATCTGGGCGCCGGTGCTGTCGGTCAGGATGTTGCGGTTCACCTCGCAGGTCACGCCGACCAGCGCCTCCCGGCTCGTCGCGTCGTAGCGGACGTTGATGGCCGCGACGCGGCCGACGCGGACGCCGTTGAGCTTGACCGGGGCGCCGGGGTCGAGGCCGCTGACCGACTCGTTGAAATAGATGAGGAACCGCGCGGGCTTGGCGAAGATGTTCGAGCCGCCGAAGGACAGGAACCCGACGACGGCGATGAGCATGGCGCCGAGCACGAACATGCCGACCGCGGCGGGACTCAGTTTGGTTTTCACGTGGAAGCCCCCTCTTGTTGCCGAAGCGGCGCGCCGCGTCTATTCAAAAACTCCCGCACCCGGGGGTCGGCGCTGCCGTCGCGCAGCGCGTTCGGGTCGCCCTCGGCGATGATCCCCTTCGCGTCCCGGTCCAGCATCACCACCCGGTCGGCCAGGTCGAAGATGCTGGCGAGCTCGTGCGAGACGATGACGATGGTGGTGCCCAGCGTGTCGCGGATCTCGCGCACCAGCTCGTCGAGCCGGAGCGACGTGATCGGGTCGAGGCCGGCCGAGGGCTCGTCGAAGAACACGATGGCCGGGTCGAGCGCCAGCGCCCGCGCCAGGCCGGCGCGCTTGCGCATGCCGCCGCTGATCTCCGCCGGGAAATAGTCCTCGTAGCCCTTCAGGCCGACCTGCGCCAGCTTCAGCGCCACGATCTCCTCGCGCTCGCGGCGGTCGAGGTCGGTCAGGAGCTCGAGCGGCAGGGCCACGTTCTCGCGCAGCGTCATCGAGCTCCACAGCGCGCCGCCCTGGTAGAGCACGCCGAAGGTGCGGAGCAGGTCCTTGCGCTCCCCGGCCGTGGCCGTGACGAAGTCGCGCCCGAAATACCTCACCTGCCCGCGGGTCGGCGTGTGCAACCCGATCATGTGGCGGAGCAGCGTGCTCTTGCCGCAGCCGCTGCCGCCGATGATGAAGAAGATCTCCGCGCGCTTCACCGCGAAAGACACCTGCTCGAGGACAATGCGCTCGCCGTAGCCGCAGGTCACGTCGGTGAGCTCGATGGCGGGCGCGGGGTTGTCCGGGACGGGGTTCATGCGCGCGTTCACCAGCCGAGGATGTCGAAGGCCACGGCGAAGAGGGCGTCCGCCACGATGATGAGCAGGATGCCCGTGACCACCGCGGCGGTCGCCGCCCGGCCCACGCCGGCCGCGCTGCGGTCCGCCTGCAGGCCGCGCCAGCAGCCGGCCAGCCCGATGAGCAGGCCGAAGGTCGCCGCCTTGATGACGCCGGTGTTGATGTCCGAGAGGTCCACGATGGTCTGCATTTCCGCCCAGTAGAGGTTGACCGGGATGTTGAGCGGCGGGGCCGCCGCGATCGCCATGCCGCCAAGGATGCCCATGCCGTCGGAGTAGAGCGCGAGGAACGGCATCATGCAGAACAGCGCCACGATCCGCGGCATGACGAGGAAGTCGATCGGGGAGACGCCGAGGGTCGAGAGGGCGTCGATCTCCTCGTTGGCCTTCATGTTGCCCAGCGTGGCGGCGAAGGCCGCGCCGGTGCGGCCGGCGAGCACGATGGCCGCCATCATCGGGCCCATCTCGCGCACGACCGCCAGGCCGACCATGTCGGCGATCCAGATGTCGCCGCCGTATTGGCGCACCACCAGCGAACCCGTGTAGGCCAGCGTCACGCCGACCAGGAAGCTGATGAGCCCCACGATGGGCAGCGCCATGGCGCCGCACTGCTGCATCTCGGCGAAGCAGTCGCGCCAGCGGAAGTGCGCCTGCGCCTTGAAGAACCGGCCCATGCTGAACACGCACTCGCCGACCAGCTGGGAAAAATCCTTGGTCTCGCGCCACAGCCGGACCGTCTCCGTGCCGACGGCGGTGGGCAGGTCGGGCAGGCCCAGGGGCTGCGCCGGCGGCGCCAGCGGTTCGCGGGCCAGGCTGCCGGCCAGCCGGACGGCGCCCGCCGGCAGTTGCTCCAGCACAAGGGTGGCGCCGCTCTTGCCGCTCCACAACTGCACGCACCTGATGAAAAGGGCCAGCGAGCTGTCCCAGGCGCCCAGCTCCGGACCGGACAACACCACCGACCGCGGCTCGCGGCCGGCCAGCAGGTCGGCCCAGTCGGGGTGTTTTTCCGTGATGCGCCAGTCACCCCCCACCCGGACCGTGAGCGTGTCGCCCGCCAACGAGGCGTCGGCACGGGCGGCGGTCGGAGGGCAGGCGGGCATCATGGGACGGGGGAAGTGTGAAGGTCACGGGCCAGTCCGCCAGACTGATTTTGCAGAGCGAACAATGGTGCGGCCCCTCCGCTGCCGCTGCGGGGGCACCGTTGCTGCCTGCTGGCAGCCCGGTGTTTGTTCCGAGAACTCCGCGCTCCGCCGGATTCACAGGCAAAATTTTCCGTGCCAATGGGTGTGCGCCTGCTGCACATTGTTCCCCGCATGCGTTTCCGCACTGTCTTCTTCGACCTCGATGGCACGCTCATCGACCATTTTGCCGCCATCCACCGCTGCCATGCCTACGCCATGCGGAAGCTCGGCCTGCCCGAGCCGACCCTCGCGCAGGTCCGCCATGCCGTGGGCGGCGGGCTCGACGAGGCCATCGCCAGGCTGGCGGGCAAGGACCGCGTGGCGGCGATCCTGCCGCTTTTCGTCGAGCACTGGAACGCCACCAACCTCGACGACGTCACGTTGCTGCCCGGCGCCCGCGAACTGCTGGTGGAACTGAACACAGCCGGCGTCCGCTGCGCCGTGCTGACCAACAAGCGCGGCTACGCAGCCCGCGAGGTCTGCACCCATCTCGGGCTCGACCCGCTGCTCGCCGGCGTCTTCGGCGCCAACGACGTGCCCTGGATCAAGCCCGACCCGCGCTTCACCCAGCACGCGCTGACCGCCACCGGCGCCGAGGCCGCCACGACCGCCCTCGTCGGTGACTCGCCCTTCGACGTGGCCACCGCGCAGAACGGCGGCCTCGGGTTCATCGGCGTCACCACCGGCACCCACTCGGCGGAGGAACTGCGCGCCGCGGGTGGCACGGAGATTTTCGCTGACCTGACGGCGGCGGGTGCTGCCTTGCGGTAGGACCGGTCGCCGACTGGCCTTACCCGTTCGACGCGCAGACCAGCGCCAGCGCCAATGCGCCCGGCACCGCCTGCACCCACAGGATCTTCCGGCTGGCCGTCGCCGCGCCGAAGACGCCGGCGATGATCACGCAGGACAGGAAAAACACCTTGATTTCATGACCGTCCGCGCCGGCCAGCAGGCCCCACGCGAGCCCGGCGGCGAGGAAGCCGTTGTAGAGGCCCTGGTTCATCGCGAGCGACTTGGTGAGCTCGGCCTTCTCGGGCGTCAGCTGGAACACGCGGCGGCCATAGGGCTTCGTCCACAGGAACATTTCCAGCACGAGGAAGTAGAGGTGGAGCAACGCGACGAGCGCGGTCAGGACGTTGGCGGCGGTGGTCATGGGGTTCAGGCGGGGTTGAAGGCGAGGGCGTGCAGCCCGGCGCCGATGAGGAACAGGAAGGCAAACGCGCCGTTGGTCCCCTTGGGCATCGTGGGCCAGAAGACCGGTTGCAGGGCCGCGCGCAGGATCCAGCAGGCGCACATCCCGGCCAGCAGCAGGCGCCCCGTCGTCGTGGCCGCCAGCTCGGCCGGGACCAGCACCTGGATGCCCGCCATCAGCAGCAGGAACGCGATCAGCATGATGTTCAGCACCTGCAGCACGCCCCGGTTGGCCGGGTGCAGCTTGGGCAGCTCCTCGCTCCAGCGAAACATGCGCCAGAAACCCAGGTGGAACAGCGCCAGCGCCACGTTGTAACCCGCCGCCGCATAGATCCACCCGTGTGTGTTCATGACCCCAGCCAACCGGGCCCGTCCCGCCGGCGCAACGCCGCAATCACGCGGGCCGCCGCGCCACCAGCAGGGTCGCCGTCATGTCCTGCACGACCTTGCCGCTCTGGTTGTAGGTGCGGCAGCGGAGCTTGATCAGCCCGCGGTCGGGCCGGGCCGGCGCCGGGCGCAGTTCCTCGATCTCCGTCACCACCCGCAGCCGGTCGCCGGGCAGCACGGGGCGCGGCCAGCGCAGCGACTCCATGCCCTGCCCGATGACGCCGCCGTCGAGGTCCATCTCGCCGAGCACCATCAGCCTCATGCTCACCGCGGCCGTGTGCCACCCGCTCGCCACGATCCGGCCGAACAGCGTCGCGCCCGCCGCCGCCGGGTCGGTGTGGAAGGCCTGCGGGTCGAACTTCTTCCCGAACTCGATGATCTCCGCCTCCGTCATCTCATACTCGGCGGTATTGAATTTATCGCCTGCCTTCAGGTCCTCGAAATAACGCATGCCCCCTGATTAGCCGGTTTTCCCGCGAAGTCGATTGCGCCGGTGTTGCCTCACCGCGCATCTGTGTGCATCTGTTTTGCCTCCGTGGCCTCCCCCGCTCCCACCTCCCTGACCGGCGTTCTCGAGCGCATCATCTTCTTCAACGAGGAGAACCACTACACTATCGCCGAGCTCCGCCCCGAGAGCGCGAAGACCGCCGAGGACCGGGTGACCATCGTCGGCGCGCTGCCGGGCGTGCAGTGCGGCGAGACCCTCCAGCTCACCGGCGAGTGGACGAAGCACGCGCAGCACGGCGCGCAGTTCAAGATCGTCACGCACAAGTCCGAGCTCCCCTCCTCCGTCTACGGCATCCGCAAATACCTCGGCAGCGGCCTCGTGCCCGGCATCGGCAAGGTCTACGCCAACAAGATCGTCGACACCTTCGGCACCGACACCTTCCGCGTCCTCAGCGAGGAGTCCGGCAAGCTCCGCAAGGTCGAGGGCATCGGCAAGGTCCGCGCCGCCGCCATCAAGACCGCCTGGGAGGAACAGAAGACCCTGCGCGAGGTGCACATCTTCCTCCAGACCTACGGCGTCACCACCTCGCAGTGCGTGAAGCTCGTCAACAAATACGGCCCCGAGGCGAAGCAGGTCATCACCAACGAACCCTACCGCGTCGCCCGCGAGATCGACGGCATCGGCTTCAAGACGGCCGACCGCATCGCCATCAATCTCGGCTACGCCAACGACGCCCCGCCCCGCCTCGACGCCGGCCTCATCTACGCTCTCGAGACCCTGCAGGAGGAAGGCCACACCGCCTATCCCCGCGGCGAGCTCGTCGACTATTCCGCGACCCTCCTCGAAACCTCTGCCGAGCTCCTCCAAGCCCGCATCGACGCGCTGCTGGACTCAAAAGCGATCGTCAGTCACTCCGCCAATCCGCAATCCCCAATCCGCGATCCGCAATCTTTCCTACAATTGCCCGCCAACGACCGCGCCGAGCGCAAGATCGCCGAGGTCGTCCAGCGCCTCAACGCCGTGCCCTCCGGCCTGCCGGCCATCAAGGTCGAGGCCGCCATCACCTGGGCGCAGGAAAAGGCCGGCTTCCAGTTCCACGACCTCCAGCGCGCCGCGCTGCATCACGCGCTCTCGCACAAGTTCAGCATCCTCACCGGCGGCCCGGGCACGGGCAAAACCACCATCCTCCGCGCCCTCGTCGAGATCCTGAAGGCCAAGAAGGCCCGCGTGCACCTCGGCGCGCCGACCGGCCGCGCCGCGCAGCGCCTCGCCGAGACCACCGGCGGCTACGCCTCCACCATCCACCGCCTGCTCAAGTTCGAGGGCACGAAGATGGGTTTCACCTTCAACGAGTCCTCCCCGCTCGCGACCGACTTCCTCATCGTGGACGAGGCCTCGATGCTCGACTCGCGCCTCGCCGCCGCGCTGCTGCAGGCCGTGCCGGTCCGCGCGCACCTCGTGCTCGTCGGCGACACCGACCAGCTGCCGAGCGTCGGCGCCGGCAACGTGCTCAAGGATCTCATCGCCACCGAACAGGTCCCCGTCACCCGGCTCTCCATGGTCTACCGCCAGAAGGACCAGAGCGCGATCGTCACCGTGGCCCACGCCATCAACGGCGGTGACAACTCCCCGCCGCCGGTTGTCAGCGAGGTCGCCAAGGCCCAGGCCTGGAGCGACCTCAACTTCATCGCCGCCTCCTCGCCCGAGGACTGCCTCGCGAAGGTCACCGAGCTCTGCACGAAGTTCATCCCGCAGCACTTCAGGTGGTTTCACCCGGTCAACGACGTGCAGATCCTCGCCCCGATGCACAAGGGCGTCGCCGGCGTCGGCAACCTCAACGCCGCGCTCCAGGCCGCGCTCAACGGCCGCACCCAGGGCATCAAGACCGTCAGCGGCGAGTTCCGCCCGGGCGACAAGCTCATCCAGCTGCGCAACAACTACGACAAGGACCTCTTCAACGGCGACATCGGCCAGGTCATCTCGACCGACGGCGTGAAGGGCACGCTCACCGCCGACTTTGACGGCGCGAAGCACACCTTCGAGCGCGGCGAGTTCGGCGACCTCGCCCTCGCCTACGCCATCAGCATCCACAAGTCGCAGGGCAGCGAGTATCCCGTCGTCATCGTCCCGCTGCTCAAGGCGCACTTCGTCATGCTGCAGCGCAACCTCATCTACACCGCCATCACCCGCGGCCGGAAGAAGGTCTTCATCGTCGGCGAACCGGCCGCCTACGGCATGGCCGTCCGCAACGCCGAGTCGAAATTAAGATGCACGCATCTTCGCGAAAAAATCCTGCATCAATGAAAAAGCGCCTTGTCCGCCGAAGCCTTGGCGAAGGCGGATGCACGCATCTCAAGGAAAAGATCCTCCATGCCACGTCCTAGGTTCATGCGATTGCTGCCAACCCTGCTCGCGCTGGCCGGCGCTTGCGCTGCCGTTGCCCAAACCCCGTCGGATAATCCGCTCTGGCTGCGCTACCCGGCCGTCTCACCGGACGGCACCGCGATCGCCTTCACCTCCGGCGGCCGGATCTGGCGCGTGCCGGCGGCGGGCGGCAACGCCCTCCCGCTCACCGACGCCGACCAGTATGCCACGCGCCCGGTATGGTCGCCCGACGGATCGATGCTGGCCTTCGCCGCCAAGAAGCACGGGAACTTCGACGTCTTCATCATGCCCGCCGGCGGCGGGAAGATCACGCGCCTGACCTACCACTCCGCCGACGACCAGCCCTATGCCTTTTCCCCGGACGGCTCGGCGGTTTATTTCGCGTCGTCCCGGCTCGGCAGCCCTGAGACCATCCTCGCCGGCGGTTACGCTACCAGCGACCAGCTCTATACCGTGCCGGCGCTGGGCGGCCGCACCCGGCTCATCATCCCGACGCCGGCGCTCGAGGTTTCGGTCGATCCCAAGGGCGAACAGCTGCTCTACGAAAACCGGCCCGTCTATGAGAACGAATGGCGCAAGGGTGCCGTGTCCGACGGGGCCCACGACATCTGGCTCTACGACCTGGCAAAAACGACCCACCGCAAGCTGACCGACTTTCGCGGCGAGGACCGCGACCCGGTCTGGGCGCCGGATGGCAGCGGCTATTATTACCTCAGTGAGCGCTCCGGCTCGTTCAACGTGTGGAAGGCCGGCCTCAAGCCGGGTGCGAAGCCCATGCAGGTCACGTCGCACCGCGGCGCCGCGGTGCGCTTCGTGAGTGTGGCCGGTGACGGCACGCTGGTCTACGGCCTCGAGGGCGAGATCTGGCGCCAGCCGGCCGGCGCGAAGCAGGCCGCCCGCGTGGCCGTCCGCCTCCCGCCGGGCACCGGCCGCCCGGCCACGGCCACCGTCAGTGCGAACGACTATCTCACCGAGATGAAGCTTTCCGGCGACGGCAGCCAGGTCGCCGTCGTCGCCCGCGGCGAGGTGTTCGTCCTCTCGACCGCGACCGGCGCCACGCGCCGCATCACGCGCACCGCGGCGCACGAGCGCGATGTCAGCTTCGCCCCCGACGGCCGCTCGCTCGTCTACATCAGCGAGCGCGACGGCGACATGGACATCTACGAGGCGACCCTGGACGACGCGGCCGGCCCCGTCGTGGAGCGGAAGCTTGTCGATACGGACGGCGACGTGCTTTACCCGAAAATCTCGCCCGACGGCCGGCTCCTCGCCTATCTCGCCGACCGCAACCAGATCCGCGTGCTCAACCGGGCCACCGGTGCCACCGTGACGGCCCTGCCCGCCGGTTATTTCTATTCCTACCAGGACGACGACATGAGCTACGAGTGGGCGCCGGACAGCCGGTGGCTCACCGCCACGACCGGCTCGATCGTGACGAACCAGGACATCGTGCTGCTCGACGCCTCGGGCAAGGCCGCGCCGATGTTCGTCACGCACAGCGGCTACCACGACGCCGGGCCGCGGTTCAGCCCCGACGGCAAGGCCGTCCTGTGGGCCTCGGGCCGCGAGGGCCTGCGCCACGCCGACGCCACCACCGGCCAGCTCGACATCTACCTCGCCTACCTCACCCGCGCCGGTTTCGACGCCAAGGACGAGGCGGACGGCGCCAACTGGCAGCCGCAGCCGGTCGGCATCGAACACCGGACGAAGCGGCTCACGCCGTTCTCGCTCACGCCGCTGCTCTACGCGCTCTCGCCCGGCCATGATTCGCTGCTCGTCGTGGAGAAGGCGCCGAGCGGCAAGGCCGTCGCCCGCCGCTTTGACGTCGCGACCGGCGAACTCACCGAGCTCTTCACCAAGCCCCTCGCCGACGCCTACGCCGTCGATGCCGCCGCGCAACAGCTCTACGCCTTGGCCGGCGGCGCCGTGGAGAAGACCAACCTCGCCACCGGCGAAACGCGGAGCTTCCCGCTCGACACCACCATGGACGTCGATGCCCACGCGGAGGCGGCCTACTGGTTCAATCACTTCTGGCGCCTGACGAAGCTTAAGTTCTACGAGCCCACCCTGCACGGCCGCGACTGGGCCGCCCTGCGCGCCCGCTACGCGCGGTTCCTCCCGCACCTCGAAACGCGGGAGGACTTTGCCGAGATGATGTCCGAGCTGGCCGGCGAGCTGAACGCCTCGCACATGGGCTGCTACTACCTGAAGCCCCCGCCGCTCGCCGACAACACCGCCTCGCTCGGCGTGCACTTTGACGACGACTACGCCGGGCCCGGCCTGCGCGTGGCCGCGGTGCTGCCCGGCGGCCCGGCCGACCTGCCCGGCAGCCGCCTCGGGCCCGGCACCCTGATCCTCGCGATCGACTCGGAGCTGATCAACGAGTTCACCAACCTGGACCAGCTGCTCAACGGCATGGCGGACACCGCCGTCCAGCTGCTCATCCAGCCGCCCGGCAGCAAGACCACGCTCATCGAGACCGTGGTGCCCATCACCCAGAAGCAGGCCGCCGCCCTCAGCTACGCGCGCTGGGTCGCCGGCCGGAAGGCGCTCGTGGAAAAACTTTCCGGCGGCCGCCTCGGCTATGTGCACCTCCCGGCGATGGACCTCGATTCCTACAAGCGCGCCTACGGCGAGGTCATCGGCGACTACCGGAACAAGGAGGCCCTCGTCATCGACGTGCGCTACAACGCCGGCGGCAACCTGCACGACCAGCTCGTCACGCTTTTCACCGGCGAGGTGATCGCCGGCTTCACCAACCGCGACAACGAGGTGGTCGGCCGCATCCCGTCCGGCCGCTGGGCGCGGCCCACGGCGCTCGTGCAGAACGCCGCCTCGTATTCCGACGGCAGCATTTTCCCGCACCTCTACCAGCGCCAGAAACTCGGCCCCGTGATCGGCGACCGCGTGCCCGGCACCGGCACCGCGGTGTGGTGGATGCTGCCGATGAAGGGCGCGCTCAAGTGGGGCATCCCGCAGCTCGGCGCGCGCGACTTCAAGACCGGCTGGTTCGAGAACCAGGAGATCGTGCCCGACATCGCCGTGGCCAACGACCCCGCCGCCCTCGCCGCCGGCCGCGACCCGCAGTTGGAAGCGGCCGTCCGCGAATTGGTGAAGAAACTTCCCCGCCGCTGATCCGCCCGCCCGGCCGCTCGTCCGGCGCGGTGAACCGCCAGTCCCGCCCGCCCGGCCGCACGGCGTTTGTCTTGTTGCAGCGCCAACCCGAAACGCTAGGTTCCCGGCTCCCTCCCCCATGCTTATGATGAAAAGTTCCCTCGTGTTCCTCGCGCTTCTCGTTTCGGCCGCCGGGCTTCGCGCCCAGCCCGCCGACATCCCGCCCCGCCCGCAGGTGCCCAACGACCAGGCGGAATACCGCCGCTTCACGCTCGATAACGGCATCAAGGTCATCCTCCTCTCCGACCCGAAGCTCAACAAGTCCTCCGCGTCGCTCGCCGTCGCCGTCGGCTCCTACAGCGACCCGGCGGACCGCCAGGGCCTCGCCCATTTCCTCGAGCACATGCTTTTCCTCGGGACGGAAAAATATCCCGACGTCACCGACTACGGCAACTACCTCAAGGCGAACGGCGGCTACAACAACGCCTACACCGCCGGCGACCACACCAACTACCTCTTCGAGATCCGGCACGAGGCCTTCGAGGGCGCCATCGACCGCATGTCGCAGTTCTTCATCGCCCCGCTCTTCACGCCGGAGTTCACCGGGCGCGAGATGAACGCCGTCAACTCCGAGAACCAGAAGAACCTCGAGAACGACCTCTGGCGCCAATACCAGCTGCAGAACTCCCTCTACCGCCCCGGCCACCCGGCCAATCATTTCAGCACCGGCAGCCGCGACACCCTCGGCGGCACCACCCGCGAGGAGCTGCTGGCCTTCTACCACGCCCACTACAGCGCCAACCGCATGACGCTCGCCCTCGTCGGCAAGGACAGCCTCGACCAGCTCGAGGCCTGGGCCCGCAAGTATTTCTCGCCCGTGCAGGACCGGAAGCTCGCGCCCATCGTTTACCCCGCCGACTACCTGCCCGGAAAGGCCGCGCTGCGCCTGGCCCGCATGGTGCCGATCAAGGATCTCCGCGTGCTCACCCTCGAGTTCCCGCTGCCCGGCATGCGCCAGCACTGGGCCAGCAAGCCCGGCCCGTTCCTCGGCTTCATCCTCGGCCACGAGGGCGAAGGCAGCCTGCTCTCCGCGCTCAAGGCCGAGGGCCTCGCCACCGGCCTCAGCGGCGGCATCAGCAGCAACACCACGGATTTCGGTTCGGTCGACGTGCAGATCCAGCTCACCCCCGCCGGTCTCGAGAAATATCCGCGGGTCATGGCACTCTTCTTCGCCGCCGTGAAGCAGCTCTCCGCCGCCGGTTACCCGTCCTACCTCTTCAAGGAGCGCGCCGCCATGGCCCGCCTCGACGAGGCCTACAAGGACAAGGGCGAGGGCGCCGACCGCGCCGTCCTCCTCGCCAACCAGATCCGCGACTACCCGCTCGAGATCGCCGAACGCGAGCCCTACCTCTGGCTCAAGGAGGACCCCGCCGCCTACGCCGACATCCTCGGCCGCATCCGCCCCGACAACATGCTCGCCGTCCTCACCGCCAAGGGCCTGGCGACCGACCAGCACGAGAAATACTACAACACGCCCTACAGCTACACCGAGGACACCGGCCCGGCCTACGCCGCCCTGCTCAACCCGCCCACCGTCGCCTCCATCCAGCTGCCAAAGGCCAACCCCTTCGTCCCCGCCTCCGCCGCACTCAAGCCCATCGAGCCCGTCCGGCTGATCGACGAGCCCGCCCTCAGCCTGCACTACGCGCAGGACGCCGAGTTCCTCCGCCCGATGGCGGCGCAGGTCTACCGCTTCCGCCTCCCGCGCAAGCTCGGCTCCCTCGAGACCAGCGTCCTCCTCCGCTTCTATGAGGCCTGCGTGAAGGAATCCCTCAACGAGACCGCCTACACCGCCAGCGAGGCCGGCCTGAACTTCAACCTCACCGCCGCGCTCGAGGGCGTGCAGTTCTCCGTCGAGGGCTACGACGCCTCCGCCCCGCTCCTCCTCAAGTCCGTCACCGCCAACCTCGTGAACTTCTCCGTCTCCGACGAGCGCTTCGCCGCGATCAAGGACCGCATCGTCCGCAGCCTCGCCAGCTTCACGCGCGGCGACGCCTACCTGACACTCACCGAGACCCGCCGCGCCGTCGCCCGCGAGTTCTACTACCGCCCCGACGACCAGCTGCCCGTCGCCGAGAAGGTCACCCTCGCCGCGGTGAGGGACTTCGCGAAGCAGCTCTACGCCGAGGGCAAGATCGAGGCCCTCATCCACGGCAACGTCTCGGCCGGCGACGCCATCGCCGGCGCCCGCTCGGTCGCCGCCGCCCTCGCGCCGAGGGCCGTGGCCGACGCCGACCTCCTCCGCCGCCGCCTGCTCGTGCAGACGCCCGGCGAGACGATCCGCACCAGCGAGAAGCTCCTGGTCAACAACTCCGCCTTCCGGCGCGAATACGCCCTCGGCGACGCCTCCCCCGCGCTGCGCGCCGCCACCGCCGTGCTCGCCAACTTCATCAGCGAGCCCTTCTACTCAGAAATGCGCACCCGCCAGCAGCTCGGCTACATCGTCTCCGGCGGCGCCGGCGAGGATGAGAACCGCACCTTCTCCTATTTCATCATCCAGTCCGGCGACAAGCCGGCCGACGAGGTGGAGGCCCGCGCCGATGAGATGATCAACCGGCTGCCCGCCATGCTCGGCACGATTCCCGACGACCAGTGGGCCCAGCTGGTCGGCGGCGTCCGCGCCCAGCTGGAGGAGAAGGACAAGAGCGTCGCCGCGCGCGCCGGCCGGCTCTTCGGCCTCGCCTATGACCGCGACGGCGACTGGGACCGCAACGCGGAGACCCTGACCGCGCTGGACAGCCTGAAGAAGGACCAGGTCCGCGATCTCCTCGCCCACGCCATCTCGCCCGAGCACCGGCAGATGCGCACCTTCCTCGGCTTCGCCCGCCAGCATGAGTCGAAGACGCCGCAAACCCCGACCTTCACCGATCGCGAAGCCTGGAAGAAAGGCCGCCTCTACGACCAGAAGTGAGGCCGGCCCCCTCCCCCGCCACAACGCCCGCCACCCGGCGGGCGTTTTCTTTTGCCCCTTTCCGGCTAGTGTCTCTCAACTCTCAGCACTCAACTCCCGACTTTTCCGCCCATGCCCGCCATTCTCTACACCGTCCGGGCCGCCTGCAAAGACCCCCAGCAACGCGGCCGCTACCTCTCCTGGCTCTCGCCCAACCATGTCGTTGAGTTGATGAAGTGCGGCGCCACCGGCGTGCGCATTGTGTTGCCTGACCGCGCCAGCGACACGGCCCCGGCCGTGGTCGAGACGCAATACACCTTCCCCTCGCGCAAGGCCTTCGACGACTACGTCCGTGACCACGCCCCCGCACTCCGCGCCGACGGCCTGAAGCATTTCCCGCCCGACAGCGGCATCACCTACGAGCGCCAGGTCGCCGAGATCGCCGCGGAACTGTGAGACCGGCTGCGCCGGAACGTTTAACTTTTAACGTCGAACTCTTAACGCTCAAGGTCTCGGCTCCCGGGATTTGCCCTGCTGTTCGGTCATTAAAAGTTAAGCGTTAAACGTTAAGCGTTGCCCGAAGGGCTATTTCAGCTGGTCGTCCGCCAGTCCGACCTTGCGCAGGAAAGCCGGCCAGCGCGGATCGGCGCGCAACGCGCGGTTGTTGACGTTCGTTTTGACCCAGACGACGGCCGCGTCACGCCGGGCCAAGGCGCGCTCGAACCAGGCAAAAGCCGGGTCAATCTCGCCCCGGATACCATGGATATTGGCTACATATCCCGGCATTTCTTCGCCATATTTGGCCACGAACTCCGCCATCGCCGCGTCGGCCGCCGGCCCCGGGATGAAGGCACGGGCGATCAGGCGGTAGGCCTCGTTCGGCTCCTGCTCCGCCGCCGCCGCGGCCTCGGGCAGGCGACCCAGCGCCATCAAGGCGCGGGCCTGATGCGAGCGCACCTCCTCGATGGAAGGGGCCAGGGCGACAGCCTGCCGTAGCGGCGCCAACGCCTGCTCCCAATCACCGTTCAAGTTCAGGATGAAGCCCAAGCTGGCCTGGGCCCGGGCATTGAGCGGATCGCGCTCCACGGCCTGGCGGGCCAGGGACGTCGCCTCGGCCACGCGGCCGGTATTGAAGTAGAAGACGGCCAGGTCACCCATGACGGAGGCGTTGCCCGGCGCGAGTTCCAGGGCGCGCTGGAAGGATTGCCGCGCGGCGCGCCAATCCCAGTCGGCCGTGCGTTGCACCCAACCCAAGGCAACAAGACCGGTGGCCTGATCGGGCTCCAATTCCAAGGCCCGCTGGGCGGCGGCGCGCGCCTCCTGCATGGCGTCCTGGATCGGCATCCCGCCGAACCGGCCCAGCTGGACGTAGGTCCGGGCCATTTCCGCCCACGCGAGGGCCAGTCGTGGCTCCCGCTCCAACGCACGCCGGTATAGCGCAATCGCCTGCCGCCAGTCCTCATTGCTCTCGCGCAGCGTCAGTGCCCGCGCCTGGAGCAACAATTCATAGAGTGCCGGATCCACTGTCCCGCGGTCACCACCCTCGGCCAGCTTGAGCTGGAGCTGCCGGGCGATCAGCCCGGCGATCTCGTCCTGCACGGCGAAGATGTCCTTCAGGTCGCGGGTGAAGGTATCGCTCCAGACGTGAAAGCCGTCGGCGGCCTTGATGAGCTGCGCCGTGATGCGGACCTTGTCGCCCTGCTTCCGCACGCTGCCCTCGACGACGTAGGCCACGCCGAGCTGCCTCGCGATTTCCGGGATGGGCACTTCCTTGCCCTTGAAATAAAACGCCGAGGTCCGCGCCGAGACCTTCAGCCCCGGCACCTTGGCCAGCACATTGAGCAGCTCCTCGCTGATGCCGTCGGAGAAATACTCGTTGGCCTTGTCGTCGGAGAGGTTCGCGAAGGCCAGCACGGCGACGGATTTGTCATCGGTTGCGATTGCAGGATCGGCTCCCGCGATCCGGGTCGCCGGCTTTGGTGCGGCACGCGACTTGAGGTCCTGCATCCAACGACGCCCTTCGTCCATTATCGCCTGCACGCGCAGGATCGGTCGCAACGGCGCGTAGGCCGGATGATACTCCAGCTGGTTCAACATGCGGGCCTTTGCTCCCCCGCTGAGCGAGCCCCAAAGTCGCTCCAAGGCGACCACGGCGGCGTCTTTTTCGTCCAGCGCGGTCAAGATCTGCACGGCATTGCCCCACGCGATGGACGTCTGTCCGTCAGTGAGTTCGCTCAAGGCCTGCCAGGCCGCGCGCGCCGCCTCACCCTGCCCGGTGAGCCCGAGCAGCAACACCCGTTGGTGCAGGAGGGCGGTATTGCGGGGATCATCCTTGAGCCTTGCCTCCACCACCGCGAGGGCACTTTGCCATTCCGACTTCGCCGCGGCCGGCCGGCCGGCCATCATGTGAGCCCAGCCGGCCGGGAGGGCGCGGGGTTCCCGGGCATGGAATTCTTCGAGATATTCCTGCGGCACCAGCGCAAGTGCCTGAAGGACCTCCGCCGGTCGGCCGCGCATCATCCAATACAAGGCAAGTTCGGAACCAAAGGCCGGTTCTTGCCGGTATCGTTCCGGGATGCGGGCAATAAGGGACTCGCCGGCCGGCAAGTCACGCCAACCACTCGTCACCAGCACGAGCTTCTCGTAGAGCGCCCCGCGCACCGTGTCCGAGTCGGCCAACATCTCATCCAACAGTCGCTCCGCTGCCGCAAACCGGCCACGATTACGCAGCCGGACTGCGTCGAACCACAAGGCCTGGGTAAGGACACCCGTGCGCGGCAACGCGCGAAGCCGCTCGAAAAGAAGGGTCACCTGCCCTTCGTCATCCTGCGCACGCGTGGCTTCGATGAGCGTGAGCAGCACCTCTTGGTTGTCCGGAGCGCGTTGGTGCAGCGCCTGGACCAGCTGCCGGCTTTCCTGCTGCGAACCAAAGCGCCACTGGTAGCGGGCAACTGCGAGGCCGGCATGAACCGATTGCGGGTCAAGCTGCCGTGCGCGCTCGGATTGCATGCGCGCCTTCTCTTTGCGTGCGGCACTGGTGTCGTAGATATTGCCGTAGAGGTTAAGCGAGGCGAACGCTGCGACCGCCCAGACTTCTGCATCGCTGGCATCCAGGCGGAGCGCCCGGTCGCACAATTCGTCCGCCAACCAGGAGCTCTCCCGGGTCATGTCGGCTTCCTGCAGCAGTTGCAGGGCTTGGGTCGCAAGCTTGCGCGCCTCGGAAAGCGGGGCCGCCGGCTTTTCGGCGGGCGGCGCCGGCGGCGGGCCGGAGTGCCGCCACGGCCGGGCAATCGAGAGGCCCAGCACCACGACCGCCACGCCACCGAGCGCCAGCCAGGTGCCAAGCCGCGACCTGCCTGGCGGCAGGGCGGCCTCGCCGCGCGTTTCAATCCCCAGACGGGGTCGCCCGGGCTCTATTTCCGAGCCACCCAATATATGCTTCACCCGCGCCGCGAAGGCCGTGCCCCCCTCGCCGCCCGGCAACTTGGTCCACTGCACCTCGGTGAACGAGTCGGGCACATGCGCCTCGGCATCGCGCGTGTCGTCAATGACGACCGGCAGCAGGAACGGCCGGCCCTTCGCCATCAGGTGCGTGCGCTGGTCGGCGAGCCGCCACTCCAACCGGAAATAGCCCTCCGTCCTGGACTGTGTGTTCGCCGAGATAATGGGAATGAGCAGCGCGCAGTCCTTGATCTGCTTCCGGATCTTCGCATCCCACGCATCGCCGCCGACGAGCTCATTCTGGTCGAACCACACCTCGACGCCGGCAGCGCGGAGGGCGTCGGCGATGCGCTTCGCCGCCTCGGCGTCCTGCGAGGCGTAGCTCAGGAACACCGCGCCTTTCGGGGCGGAACGCTCAACGCTTAACTCTGAACGCTCAACGCTCAAGGTCTCGGCTCCCGGGATTTGCCCTGCGGTTCGGTCATTAAAAGTTAAAAGTTAAAAGTTAAGAGTTAAATGTTAAACGTTGGGCGTTATCCATGCTCATTTTTTCGCCCCCTGCTCCTGAAGCATCCGCGACAGCGTCGCGCGCGCGACCTTGTATTCGTCGATGCAAGAGAGCTTTTCCATCAGACGCAGAAAACGCGGGTCATCGCGCCATGAATCCCACAGGGGATCCCAATAATAGAGGTAGTGGAGGGTTGAGGGGGTTTTTTCCAGGAGCGGCTCGGCTTCGCTCCATCGTCCGGCCGCAGCCAGCACGGCGCCGCGCTGGTAACTGCCGGGGAGCAGTCGCGGCATGATGGCCGCCGCGTGCGCCTCCGCCTCGACTGCGTTACCTGTCACGCGCAAAACGTAGATGGCTGCAGCATCCGCGATGATGCGTCGGTTGAGCGAAGAATGGGGCGACACCTTCCGCGCGTTCGCAACAGCTTCGTCGGCGCGCCCGAGTTTCAGCAGGCAGATCGCCCGGGCAGCCAAGGCCGAATCGCTCTCCGACAGCAGGCCCTCGGCCCGCCCATACATCTCCAGCGCCTCGCCATATCTACGGGCAAACATGGCCATGCGTTGCCGCGTGAAAAGTGCCGTGCCGGACAACGGGTCCAGTTCGGTCGCACGGGTGATCTCGGCCAGGGCCTCATCCAGCCGCCCTTCATTCTCCAACGTTAGCGAATACCAATGATGCAAAAGCGCCGAGTTGGGATTAACCGCCAAGGCCTTCTGGTATTCCCGCCCGCTCTCCACCGTGGCGCCTTCAATCAGGAGGGCAAAAGCAAGCGCCGCGCGGGCTTCGGGCAAAGCCGGGTTCAAATCCAGCGCCCGCCGCGCCGCGGCGCGTGTCGGCTCGAGGGAGCCAAACGGTTCCCCCAGATACGCGGCATAGGCGAGCCGCGTGGCCATCACTAAAGCCAAGCCCGCATAAGCGGGCGCGAGCCGAGGCTCGATCTCGCTCGCACGACGGAAGGCGGATTCCGCGCGGTCGAAGCCCTCGGTGGTTCGCAGGCCCCAAAAGTGCCGTCCTTCCAGCACCAGCCGATGCGCCTCCGGGTCGACCTGCTGACTCGTTGCCGGAAAACCCAATTTCAGCTGAAGCTGCTGGGTAATCAGCCCCGCAATCTCGTCCTGCACCGCGAAGATATCCTTCAGGTCGCGGGTGAAGGTGTCGCTCCACACGTGGAAGCCATCCGCCGCCTTGATGAGCTGTGCCGTGATGCGAACCTTGTCGCCCTGCTTGCGCACGCTGCCCTCGACGACGTAGGCGACGCCAAGCTGCTTCGCGATCTCAGGCACCGGCACTTCCTTCCCCTTGAAGAAAAACGCCGAGGTGCGCGCCGATACCTTCAACCCCGGCACCTTCGCCAGCACGTTGAGCAATTCCTCGCTGATGCCGTCGGAGAAATACTCGTTGGCCTTGTCGTCAGAAAGGTTGGCGAAAGCCAGCACAGCGACGGACTTCGCGTCCACCGGCAGTGGACTCGACAGGGAGGGAAGCTGGGAGATCGGAGACGGGGCGGCGGGCTGCTCCGCTTTTGCGATCAGCGCCTGAAACCGCGGGTCGCCGCGCAGCGGATCCCAGGCGGGATCGAAGCGCAGGGCCCCTGGCCGGCGTGAGGTGAATAAACCCAGGGGTGTAATTCCCCCGGGAAACTGATCCTTCGACTCCAGTAAAGCCAGGGCCGCCTGGTCATGTCCGAGCAGCAGTTGAATCCGGGCCAGCGACACATTGTGACCGGGGATGTGCCGGACGGTTTCGTCGTAGGTCCGCATTGAAGCTTCCGCCGCGGCCCGATCTCCGAGCGCCGCCTGCAGCCACGCCTGCCAGAAGAGCAAGGCGTCCGTGCGTTCTGCCGCCAGCATGCGTTCCACCAGTTGGAGCGCCTGTTGCCAGTCGCTGCGCGCCGCTGCTGTGCGCCCCGCGAGCTGGTGGGCCTGACCGGTCAACGCCAGCTTGGGCCCCGTGAATTGATTGTCAGTCAGATAGTCCCGGGGCAGCCGGCTGAGCGCCGCAATGGCCTGGTCCGGCTGGCGGCGCCAGAGCCAGAATTGGCTGGCGAGAAAGGCGCCCCGATCATCCGACGGTGCCCAGGGAGGCAGTTTTCGCAGCGTCGTGAAAGCGCCGTCCAGGTCACCGCCGTCGAACAGCTGGATGCGCAGCTTGAACATCAAGGTGCGACCGCCGGGCTTCAGGGCCAGCGAGCGATCGAGCGCGGCCTCCGCTTCATCGATTTGACCACGGCCTTCCAGCAAAGACGCGATTTCCGCCCAGGAGGCGGCGTCGCTCCCGGGCAGGTCCGCCGCCCGCTGCCAAGTTTCCCTGGCTTCGTTCTGCCGGCTAAGACCCTGCTGGCGAAGCGCCAAGCCGAGGGTGAAGAGCAGGCGCTTGTCGTCCGGCTGCCGGACGAGCATCTCGCGCAGCATTCTTTCCGCCTCCGGTGGATTTTCCCGGTAATAATAGTAGGCCAGGGCAAACTGCGCCTCCGCCGAGTCAGGCGCCAACATGACCGCCCGTTCGGCCAGTCGGCGCGAGAGATCGCGCCGCGCCGTCGACCGGTCGTAACCGAAGCGGTCGAAGTTGCGAGAGACCTGCGCGTAGATCGCCGTCACCTCGCCGTCGGCGGGAGCCAGGTCCACCGCCCGTTTCAACAGTTCCTCGGCCGTCACCAGGGCTTCGCGGTTGGCATCGTCGCCGTCGGCGATCAACGCCTTGGCCTTGTTGGCCAGCTGGCGGGCTTCGGAGAGTGGCGGCGCGGGCGGCGTCACAGCCACAGGTGCGGGCGCCGCGGTGCCGACGTTGCCCCGGTCGCGCAGGATCCACCAACCCGCGGCGCCAGCGATGGCGAAAGCGGCCACGCCCAGGACGGCGTAAACCTTGCGGCTTGGGGTTGGGACAGTGGTGGGAGGGGTTTTATACCCCGACGGTCCGGTCGTGTCGGGGCGTAAAGCCCCTCCCATCGAATCATTCCCACCACTCAAGAGCTTCTGCACGCGCGCCACGAAGGCCGGCGTCGCCTCCCCGCCCTTGAGGCGCGTCCATTGGACCGCGGTGAACGAATCCGGCACGTCGGCGTCGGCATCGCGCGTGTCGTCGATGCACACCGGCAGAAGAAAGGCCTTCGACTTGCCCATCAGCTCCGTGCGCTTGTCCGCCAGCCGCCATTCGAGTCGGAAATACCCTTCGGCCCGAGCTTCCGTGTGGGCCGAGATCACCGGCACGAACAGAGCACAGCTCCCGATCTGCTTCCGGATCTTCGCGTCCCACGCATCCCCGCCGACGAGTTCACTCTGGTCGAACCACACCTCGACGCCGGCGGCCCGAAGCGCATCCGCAAGGCGCTTCGCCGCTTCCGCATCTTGGGAGGCGTAGCTAAGGAACACGGCTTTGCCGGGGTCGCTCATGATTTTTCCAACACCGAGGTCACAGAGAGCACAGAGTTCAGGCGACGATCATCGGATTCCCTCCGCGTGCTCCGTGTCCTCTGTGTTAAAACCAGTATTTCCCGTCCGGTCATTGCACGTTCCGCGTTAAAGGTTAAGCGTAGGGCGTTCACTGCTTTGCCTCCTCCGGTTTTTCGGGCGGATGCGCGCGACGCCACGCCTGCGCCCGGGTGTGGGCCTCGGTCAGGCCGAGCTTTGCCAGAAACTGGACGAAGCGCGGCTCGGTGCGCACGGGGTCGTAAATCCGCTGGTAAAGGAGGTCGATGACACCGCCTTTGCTGACGCCGGACAGGTCGGCAAGGGCCTCCAAGGCCGCTTCTCGCTGCCCGGCGGCCAGGAAGGCCTGATAATGAGTGGTCACATCGCCCGGCTCCATCCGCTGCAACAAGGCATTGGCCTCATCATGCAATCCCACCAGCCCTAGGCTCCACACATCCAGCTCGCGCTGGGAATTCTTCAGCTGCCGCGCTATGGCCTGGGCCTCGGCGGCGCGCCCGAGTGCCGCCAAAGCCGTGGCCTTGGCGCGGGCGGTCTGGTCGAAACCGGGATTGAGCGCCGCGGCGCGATCGAGCATCCGGACCGCTTCGCGGTTCCGGCCCGCAAGGTTCAGCAGCCAGCCATAGTTGTCCAGGATGATGAAGGAAAAGGGATCGAGATCACAGGCGGCCTTCAATTCCGCCAGCGCCTCATCCATCTGGCCCAACTCGGCGAGATGCATGCCATACCAATGGCGCCCGGTCGCATAATTGGGGTTGAGTTCGGTCGCCCGGCGATAGGCCCGGCCGGCCTCTTCGCGCTGCCATTTCGAATCCAAGGTCTGGCCCAGGGTCGAATAGGCCTCGGCCAGCTCCGGTTCGAGCGCCAGCACGGCGCGAACCTGGGCCAGCGTCTGGTCGATCTCCGGCGAGTTACGCTGGCCGAAGTTGCCGGCCTTGCCTTCCCGGAAGCTGCGCATCTGCACCACGTCGAGCAGCGCCGCCTGGGCCCGGACGAAATCCGGGGCCAGTTCCAGAGACCGCTTAAGCATCTGCTCGGCCCGCGCAAATCCCTCCGGCGTCCGCAGGCTCCACGCCTGCCGGGCCTGGGCATAGAGCTCGAAAGCCTGCGGGTTTACCGCCGCAACCTTCTGCAAGGAACTCGTGCCGAGCTTGAGCGAGAGGCTTTGCGCAATGAGGCCGGCGATCTCGTCCTGCACGGCGAAGACATCCTTGATGTCGCGCGTGAAGGTGTCGCTCCAGACATGGAAGCCGTCGGCCGCCTTGATCAGCTGGGCCGTGATGCGGACCTTGTCGCCGGCCTTGCGCACGCTGCCCTCGACGACGTAGGCGACGCCGAGCTGCCGCGCGATCTCGGGCACCGGCACCTCCTTGCCCTTGAAATAAAACGCCGAGGTCCGCGCCGAGACCTTCAGGCCCGGCACCTTGGCCAGCACGTTGAGCAGCTCCTCGCTGATGCCGTCGGAGAAATACTCGTTGTTTTTGTCATCGCTGAGATTGGCGAAGGCCAGCACGGCGACGGATTTATGGTCGACCATCGGAGCTGCCTTCTGTCCACCATCCCCTGTCCCCCGGGCCACCGGCTGGTCGAGGGCGGCGAATTCCGCCAGCAGCGCCTGGATGTCCGGCGTGCCGACCACACCCGCGAACCGAGGATCCAGCCGCAGCGACGCCGGGGTGAAGACGATGATGGATGGCTCGACAAACAGTTTGCGGAGCCAGGGAGCCGTTTTCGCCGGTTCGCCGAGTTCGGCATGGGTCTGGGCGACGAGCACGATCGGCTGGCCGGCATAGACGTTGGGGGCCCGGCCGCCCAGCAGCGGTTCGATCATGGCCAGCTCGGCGCGGGCCTCCGCCGCACGGCCGGTGCACGCCAGGGTGAGCGCGAGCACGGCATGCAGCTCCTCATTCTCCGGATCGCGGGCCAGCTCCTCGCGGGCCAGCCGCTCCGATTCGCGGAATTGCGCGGCCATCGCCTCGGGGCGGCCGGCCGCACGCTGAGCCAGCCCGGCCAGTAGCGCCTTGGGGCCGTGGTAATTACGGTCGAACAGGATCGGCTCGGGCAGGCGGGCGAGTTCCTGCAACGCGAGATCCCAGCGACGCTCCGCCATGGCCAGCAGCCAGCGGGCAAAGACCGTTCGGTGCACGGTCCGGCCGCCGGCGGCCTGCCGCTCCAAGGCCGCCCGGGCCGCCGGCAGGTCGGCCTGCAGGTAGTAACGCACCTCGAACATCGTCGCCAGCGCCCGCACCCCCGTAACATCATGATCGCCCGCCGCCCGCTCCGCCCATTGCACGGCTTCGGCCGGTTGCCGGGCCGCCAGATACATTTGCCCGAGAATCCAGGCCGGGAAAGTCGCCGTGGGCTCCACCGCCAGCCAGGCGCGGGCACAGCGCTCCGTGTCCTCGAATTGGAAGGCCAGCCAGTAGGAAACCAGCTCGGCATAGCGCGTCAGCACATCGGGCGGCAGGCCGGCCACACCTCGCTCGATGTGCATCCGCGCGGCCTGCACGTCACCTCCGCGGCTGATCATGGTCACATGGTGCAGGCCCAGGGCGATCTCGCCCAGGGGATTGCCCGGCAAGAGGCGCAGCGACCGCTCCGCGGCGGCCTTGCCGGCGTTGAGCGGGGCGGTGCCGGCGTCCTGGTTGCGCGTGACCTGGAGGCTGTTGCTGATGCTGCGCAGGGCCCACGCGTCCGCGTCCTCGGGATTGGCCTGCAGCAGGCGGTCGAGGAGGGACGAGACCACTTCATAATCCTGTTTTTGCCAGCGGTCCGGGATGATCCGCGCCCGGATGCGGGCCACCTCGGCGGAAACGGGCGGGACGGCGGCGGCAGAAACTTTCTCGCGATTGCGCTGCAGCTGCCAGCTGCCCGCTACGACGGCCACGGCAACGATGGCGGCGACGAGCCAGGGGTTGAATTTCTTCCTTGGTGGCGCGGCGCCCTCGCCGCGCGGTTCACTTCCCGGGCGGGATCGCCCGGGCTCCATTTCCGAGCCACCCAGCAATTTTTGCACGCGGGCCACGAAAGCCGGCGTGGTTTCGCCGCCAGGCAAACGAGTCCATTGCGTTTCGCGGAAACGGTCGGGGACAAACGCCTCGGCGTCCTTCGTCCGGTCGATCACCACCGGCAGCAGGAACGGCAGGTCATCGTCCATCTGCCTCATGCGCTCGACCGCCAGGCGCCACTCCAACCGAAAATAACCCTCCCGCCGCGCCTGGGTGCTGGCCGAGATGATGGGCAGCAGCAGCGCACATGAACCGATCTGCCGGCGGATCTTGGCGTCCCACGCATCGCCGCCAACCAGCTCGTTCTGGTCGAACCACACCTCGACGCCGGCCGCGCGGAGGACGTCGGCGATGCGCTTCGCCGCCTCCGCGTCCTGCGAGGCGTAGGAAAGGAACACCGCACCTTTTGGTGCGGAACGCTCAACGTTTAACGCTGAACCCTCAACGCTCAAGGTTTCGACCTCCGAGATTGCTCGCTTGGTTCTGTCATTGGGCGTTCCGCGTTAAAAGTTAAGCGTTGGGCGTTATCCATGCTCATTTTCGGACCTGGACGGCGCGGAGATTGCGGGCGCGGAGTTCCATCAGCTCCTTCAAGCCCGGTTCCTCCAGCACAACGCGGGCCACTGGATCGGCCGCGACACGCCCGAGATCGACGATGGCCGAATCGATCAGGCTGGCATCGTGTCCCTTGGCCCCGCGCAACAGCCAGGGGAGGGCTTTCTCCGGTTGTCCGAGCCGGAGGTAATGCCAGCCATATTCGGCCGGGGAATACCCGCCTTGTTCGACATGAGGCTGGAATTTGTCCAAAAGCCGCAAGGCTTCGGTGTTCCGGCCTTCGTAGAGGGCGGCCAGGATTTCCATGTTGGCGAACAAGGCCGAATTTTCCGGGGCAACACGCCGGGCCTCGGCCAGGACCGCCCGCATTTCGTCGAAGCGTCGCAGCAGGCCCAAGGGACGGAGCAAGTATTCGTAATTCTCGATCAATTCCGGAGCGATGGAGATGCCCCGGCGGCCGGGCTCGACCGCGAGTTCGTATTGCCCCAGGGTGATATAGCATAGGCTGAGATCGGTGTGATTGACCGATTGCAGGGGGTTCAACTCCACCGCCCGTTTCTCCGCCTCCACCACCTGCGGATTGGCAACCGTCATGCGATAAAAGTCCCCCGCGAAATTCAGGATCTCCGCGTCGTTTGGCGCCAAGGCGAGGGAGCGGGCAATGGCCTCGGCGGCGTCCTCCCAGCGCCAGTCGTAAATGGACAGGATGTAACCGAGCGCCGACCAGGCTTCGGCGTTGCCGGGCTGGCGCTCGATCACCAGCCGCGCCTCGCTCTTCGCCCGGTTGATCAAATCCAGGCTCTCCCCCAAGGCGAGGGAGCGGCTCCAAGCCGGGATCAGGGACAGCGAAATCGCCAACCCCGAACGGGCGGGCAGGTAGTCCGGATCCAGCGCGATCACCCGGTCGAACATCCGGACGGCTTCACGGAGGTTGGGCACGCCGCGCTTCGCCAACGTCGCCCGGGCCTGCAGGTAAAGGGTGTAGGCCTCGGGCGTGGTCTTGGCCGAGACCGGCAGGGACATGCCGAGCTTGTCGGTCAGCGAGGTGGCGATCTTCGCGGCGATCTCATCCTGCACGGCGAAGATGTCCCGCATGTCGCGCGTGAAGGAATCGCTCCAGACGTGGAAGCCGTCGGCGGCCTTGATCAGCTGCGCGGTGATCTTCACGCGGTCGCCGGCCCGCTGCACGCTGCCCTCGACGACGTAGGCCACGCCGAGCTGCTGCGCGATTTCCGCCATCGGCACCTGCTTACCCTTGAAATAAAACGCCGAGGTGCGCGCCGAGACCTTCAGGCCCGGCACCTTGGCCAGCACGTTGAGCACCTCCTCGCTGATACCGTCGGAGAAATATTCCTGCTCCTTGTCGCTGCTGAGATTGGCGAAAGCCAGCACGGCGACGGATTTGTCGTCGACTTTCGGGGTGACCGACGCGGCGGCCGGGCCGGTGCGGTCGCGCTCGATCGCGGCGGTGTGCTCGGCGATCAGGGCTTGGATCCGGGGATCCGACCGGATCGCAGCCAGCCACGGGGCATACATGAGGTCGCCGCGGATGTCGCTGCGCAGGTTGAAATTCGCCTTGGGCCAGCCTTCCAGCAGGCCGTGGATCGCCTGCTCGTTGTCGCCGAGGGCGACGAGCAGGATCGCGTCGAACCAGGCGTCCGGCTTGGTCTCCAGTTCGCGGTAGAGCTTGCGGGTCTCGATCGCCGCGGCCTTCTGGCCGGTCAGGGCCTGCAGGAGCGCGTGCCAATACAGGAGCAGCGGCTGGTTGGGATTCGCCGCCAGCCGTTTCTCCATGACCACCAGCGCCTGCCGCCACTCCGCCAGCGCCGCAGTGGGCCGGCCGGCCAGCTGCAGCGCGTGTCCCGCGACATAACCCTTCGGCCGGATCTCGAAGCCCTCCTCCAAAAAGTCCCGAGGCGATTTCTGCAACACCTTGAGGGCCTTGTCGCCGTCGCCGAGCCGCAGCCAGATTTCGGCCGCCAGGTTGATCATGGCGTCCTCCTGCATCAACCCGGGCGGAATCCGGTCCAGAAACCGGCTCGCCGCCGGCAGGTCGCAACGGTAAAAACCCAGCAATGTCAGCTGGCGGGAGTAAGCCCGCTGGGTCGGGGACTGCTGCAAGACCTGCTCCAACACCGCCTCGGCCTCGCGATAGCGCCCCACGCGGACGAGCACTGAACCGCGGAGCGTCTCGCTGCGTGGATCCCTGTCGAGCAAGCCGCCCGCCTGTCGAAAGAGTCCCAGCACCTCGTCGAAGCGCTCGGCCTCCATCAGGATGGTGCCCAGGTGCCGCCAGAGGCGCTTGTCGGCCGGGGCACGCTGGATCAGCTGGCGGAGCATCTGCTCGGCCTGCGAAACATCGCCGTTCACGGCCAGATAGATGGCTTGGGCGAAGCCGGTCTCGATCGAGGCGGGCGCCAGCCGGTTGGCACGCTCAACCTGGATCTTCGCCAGTTCCTTCCGCTCGGGCGTCATCTCATACTTCAGCTGGAGGATGAGGGCGGAAACCCGGGCCGCCGTGGCCCAGGCCTCGCCGTCGGTGGCATCCAAGGTCACGGCCCGCCGGCTGAATTCATCGGCGAGGCGGTAATTTTCCCGCACCGCCATCAGGTCGTCATCAATCAGGGCGCGCGCCTGCGCATCGAGCTGGCGGGCCTCGGACAGTTTGCCCGGCGAACTCGCGACCGGGCCGGCGGCGGCCGCAGAACCAGCCCGGGGTTTCAACAGGAACCAGCCGCCCACGGCCGCGGCCACCACGGCCGCGGCCGCCAGCGCATAAAGACCAGCGCGCGACCGGGCGGACGGCTCCGGCCGTGGCTCGGCGCCGGGGCTGCGCTCCGCCTGGTGGTTCAGGACGCCCGTGCGGTGCGACCAGAGCTTGAGGAACCGCGCCTTGACGTCGGGTGGCACGGTCCCGCCCGGCAGGCGCGTCCATTGCACCTTGCGGAAACGGTCGGGCACGAGCGCGTCGGGCTCGCGCGTGTCGTCGATCACGATGGGCAGGATGAAGGCGACGCCCGACGCGATGCCGCGCGCGCGCTCGGCGGCGAGGTCCCACTCGATGCGGAAATAACCCTCTTCCCGCGCCTGCGTGTTGGCCGAGATGACGGCGATGAAGAGCACGCATTCCTTGATCTGGCGCCGGATCTTCGCATCCCACTCGTCACCGTGCTCCAAGCCACCCTCGGCGTCGAACCAGACCTCGACACCCGCGGCGCGGAGCGCGTCCGCGATGCGCTTCGCCGCCTCCGCGTCCTGGGACGCGTAGCTCAGGAAGACGGCTTTGTGGTCAGTGGAGCTCATTTCTTGGCGGCCGCCAGCTGCATCCGCGCGAGGATGGCCCGCGCGACCTTGTATTCTTCCGTGCAATTCAGCTTGGCAAGGAGCCGGAGGAAGCGCGGATCATCACGCCAGCGGTCCCACGTCTTGTTCCAATAGAAAATCTCGGTCAGACCCGGTGGCGTCCGCTCGAGATAGGGTATCGCCTCGTCCAGGCGGTCTACGGAAGCCAGGGCCACGCCCCGCAGGTAGCTGTCGGCCGGCAGGCGGGGCAGCAGCCGCTCGACGTGGGCCACGGCCTCGGCCTCATGACCGAGGGCCCGCAGGACGAACACGGCCTGGGCATCACCGACGTAGCGCACCTCCATGCTCTCCCGGGCACAGATGGAGCGCGCGACTGCCAGTGCTTCCTCGCGCCGCCCGGTGGCCAACAACGCCTGCGCATACACCCCGATGCTGAAAAAATAATTCTTTCGCAGCGCCAGCACCTTGTCATAGGCCGACAACGCCTCGGCCACCCGGCCCGCCGCGAAAAGGTAGCGGACCCGGGTGCTGAGTGCGGCCAGGGAAAGCGGATCCAAGTCGAGCGCCCGCTCGATCTCCGCGAGCGCCTCGTCGAGCCGGCCCTGCCCTTCGAGCACGAGCGAATACCAGTGGTGCGCCAGCGCGTAGTTGGGATTGAGGGTGATGGCCTTCCGGAACAGCTGCCCCGCTTCCTCGGCGCGTCCGTTCCAGTGGAGCTGAGCCCCGGCCGCAGGATAAGCTTCCGCCAGCATGGGATCAAGGGCCTGGGCTCGCGCCGTTTCCTTCCCGACATAGGTGCCCGGCACGTAGTTGAAGCCGGAGTAGGTTTTGAAGACCGTCCGGACCCACCGCACGTCGGCCAGCGCGGCATGGGCCTGGACAAAATCCGGGTCGAGCTCGATGGCCTGGCTGAGGGCGGCTTCGGCGCGGTCAAAGTCCTCCATCGTGCGCAGATTCCAGAAATGCCGCCCCTCGAGCAGCAGGCGGTGCGCTTCGGGGTTGACGGCCCGGCGCGCGGCCGGGGACGCGAGGCCCACGTTCACCTTGAAATTCTGCGCAATGAGCCCCGCGATCTCGTCCTGCACGGCAAAAATGTCCTTCAGGTCGCGCGTGAACGTTTCACTCCACACGTGGAAGCCATCCGCCGCTTTGATGAGCTGCGCCGTGATGCGGACCTTATCGCCCGCCTTGCGGACGCTGCCCTCGACCACGTAGGCCACGCCGAGCTTCTGCGCGATCTCGGGGATCGGGGTGTCCTTACCCTTGAAGAAAAACGACGAGGTCCGCGCCGTGACCTTCAGGCCGGGCACCTTCGCCAGCACGTTGAGCAGCTCCTCGCTGATGCCATCGGAGAAATACTCCTGCTCCTTGTCGCTGCTCAGGTTGGCGAACGCCAGCACGGCGACGGACTTGTCATCGATTTTCGCCGCGCTGGCTGCGAACCCACTCCCGGGGTCCGCGAGCAGGGCCTTGATCTCGGGGTCGTCGCGGAATGGCGCCATGCGCGGGTCGATCTGGAAGCGCAGGCGGAAGGCGGCGCGGCTTTCGGGCTGGGTGGCGACGGACTCGCGCAGCAGCGTGAGCGCCGTCGCCCGGTCGCCGATGAGCAGGGCTGCGGGAATGGACGTGAACCACCAGCCGTTGACCATGTCCTGGGCGTAGGGCCGGCGGTTGCCCTCCACCATCCGGCGGAAGCTGGCCTTCGCCTCCTCAGTGCGGCCCAGCCCGAGCAGGGTCCAGAACTCCACCTGGCTGAGGCCGATCCGGCCCGGGTCGGTTTGCCGCATGCGCTGGATCTCCCCCTGCGCGACCTCGAATTGCCGCAGGGCCAGCTCCCGCTTCCCCTGCAGTTGCAGCAAGGAGGCGTTCAGTAGCGCCGTGGGCCCGGCATATTCAAAGTCCGTGAACCACTTCTGCGGGAAGTCGCGCAGCGCCGCCAGGCCCGCCTCCGGGTCGCCCCCGAAGGCAGCATAGAGGAAGTAGCCAAACACTGCGCGCTCGGTCCCGCGCACCCGGGGCGGCACCTGGTCCAGCCAGGTTTTCATGCCAGCGAAATCGTTGCGCAGCCCGAACTGCAGCCGGGCTTTCCAGACAATGGCGTTCGGCAGCGGGGCCAGCGCCAGGGTCGCATCCAGCTCCCGGTCAAATTCGTCGTAGCGGCCCTGGTCCTTGTAGTTCCGGGCCAGGTCGTAATGGCTCAGCACGTCCCTCGGAAACCGGCGGACGTTGTCCTGCCCCTGGGTGATCGCCTCGGCGGGACGGTTCGTGGCGTTGTAGAGATCGGCCAGCAATCGGCCGGGGCGCGGGCTGGTGGGATCGAGCTCCATGGCCCGGCGCAGCAGCTGCTCGGTGCGGGCGGTCTCGCCGGTCACCCGGCTGAAATGGTAGGTGGCCAGGGCATACATCGCCTCGGGCTCGTCGGGCGCCAGCTGCAGGGCCCGCTCGGCATAACGTTTCGCCTGCGCGGCACGCTCGTCGCTCCGGTCGAAACCGCGGCGCAGAAAATGCGACTGCACGCGCGCCATCACGGTGACTGCCTCGACATCCATCGGCGACCGGTCCAGGACCCGCTTTGTTATCTCCTCCGCGAGGGTCAGGTCGTCGGGGATCGCCTCCAGGCCCTCGGTGAGGGCGATGGCCTGCTTCAGGTCCGGGTCCTTGGGCCAGTCGCGGGCGGTGACGGTCTTGGCCGCATCGCCCAGCAGGGCCTGGATCTCGGGGTCGTCGCGGAAGGGGGCCATCCGGTAATCGATCTTGAGCGCCGTCCGGATCTGCGCCCGGACCGCAGGCACCATCGCCGCCTCGCGGATCAGCGCCAGCGCATCGGCCCGCTCGCCGGCCAGCAGCTGGGCCGGGATGACATCATGCCACCATTGCATGATGGGTGGGCGGTAGGGACGGTTCAGCCGCTGCATCATGCGCTTCGCCGCCGCCCGGGCGTCCGCCTCCCGACCGGCACCGCGCAGCGCCCAGAATTCCGCCCGCCAGGCCAGGCCCTGGCTGTCGCGCTCTGCCATCCGCCCGATCTCGGCCAGCGCCCGGCCGTATTCCACCTGCGCCAGCTCGGGCTTCCCCGCCAAGGCGAGCAGGTCGGCCTGCAGGAGCGAACGCGGGCCGGTGTAATAAAAATCGTTCAGCCACGAACCCGGAAAGGCCTCCAGCGCCTCGTGGCCGTAGGCCGTGTCGCCGCTCAGGCAGGCGTAGAGGTAGTGCATGTAGACCGCGCGCTCGTTGAACCGGTAATTGCCGCTGATGCGGTCCAGCCAGCCCTTGAAGCCTGGCAGGTCACCGTGCACCCAGGCCGCCAGCCAGCCTTTCCAGATCAGGGCCGACGAGATCGGGGCGAGCGCGAGCGTCCGGTCGATCGCCTCCTCCATCAATGCAAGATCGCCCGTCGTGCGGCAGATCAGGGCCAGGTCGTATTGGGTGAGCGGGTCAGCCGGAAAACGCGCGGCGTCCTCCTTCGCCAGCGCCAGCGCGCGGGGCAGGTTCGTGGGGCGGAGCACATTGTAGACGAGGATGCGCGCGAAGCGCGGATCCTGCGGCGCCAAGGCCATGGCTTTCCGGATGAGGGTATCGGCGCGGGCGAAGTCCGAGCCGCGGAAAGCGAGGAACTGGGCCATGGCCGCCAGCGCCTCCGGCTCGTCGGGGGCCAGCTGCAGGGCCCGCTCGGAGAACCGCCGCGCGAGCACCTGGCGCTCCTCGGAGGCGTCGTAGCCGCGGTTGATGTAATAGTTGTTCAGCATCGCATACAGCGTGGTCGCTTCCGCGTCGGTGGGCCGCTGCTTCAGCACCGCATTGATCATGTCCTCGGCCAGCCGACACGACTCGATGGTCGCATCGAGCCCGGTGATGATCGCAAAGGCCTTCTTAAATTCCGGGTCCTTCGGCCAATCGCGGGTGGCGCGGGCCGGCGAACTGATCGGGGCGGGGGTGGCATCCGTGAGTGCCGCCGGCGCGGAGCCCGGCCGGAGCATCCACCAGGCCGCACCCGCGACCACGGCGAAGATCGCCGCGGCCAGGCCGGCGTAAACCTTCCAGCCGGGTTTGGATTGTAGGGGCGCGCCTTGCGCGCGCCCGCGGGCGTCGTCAAGCGACGCCCCTACACCGGACTGGTGTCTTAACGCCCCGGTGCGATGCGACCAGAGCTTGAGGAAGCGCATCTTCACCTCGGGCGTCAGCTCGCCGCCGCGGAGGCGGGTCCACTGCACGCTGCGGAAACGGTCGGGCACGAGCGCGTCCGGCTCGCGCGTGTCGTCAATCACGATGGGCAGGATAAAGGCCACGCCCGAGGCGATGCCGAGGGCGCGCTGGGCCGCCAGCTCCCACTCGATGCGGAAATACCCCTCTTCCCGCGCCTGCGTGTTGGCCGAGATGACCGGGAGGAAAAGCACGCACTCCTTGATCTGGCGGCGGATCTTGGCGTCCCACTCGTCGCCGTGCTCCAGTCCGCCCTCGGCGTCGAACCACACCTCGACCCCCGCGGCGCGCAGGGCGTCGCAAATGCGCTTCGCCGCCTCCGCATCCTGGGAGGCGTAGCTGAGAAAGACGGCTTTGGCGGGATCGGACATCGTCAGAAGAGCGGCGCGTTGTTCTTCGGGTCGTTGAGCAAGGCCTCGAAGCGCGGGTCGCCGCGCAGCGGCAGAAAGCCTTCGGATAGGCGCAAGAAATGGACGTTGGCCCCGCGCGGAGTCTGCAGCAGGCGCGCCAGCTCGGCGAGCGCACCATCCTTGTCGCCGGTCCAAGCCAACACCGAGGCGTAGACGCAGCTGTAGGACGGGCCCACCTTCGCATCATACGATTCGGGCATGAGTTCACGCATCCGCCGCGCGCAGCGCAGGGCCTGCTCGCGTTCGTCGGCGAAGGCGTGCAATCGTGCGCGATCGCGCCAAGCCGCGGCGTTGGTTGGCTGCGTTTCAGTCAATAGCGTGAGTTCGGGCAGAAGCATCTTCGCCCGGGCGCGGACCGCGGCGAGGTCACCGGTGCCGGCCAGATCCGCGACAGCGTCGACCTCCTGCTCCCAGCGGAATTCCTCGTCCCATTCGATCGACGCGTGTTCGCGGTGAAATTCGACGAGCTTGGCCCAATCGCCCCGGAGGCGGAGCATGTCGCGGCGCATGGCCAGGGCCACCTTGGCATCGGAGGGGGCGGGTTTGATGCCCGCTTCCCAGGCTTCCAGTTCACGGGTGGAACCTCGCGCATAGAACGCCACGCGGTGCACCTCGTAAGCCAGGAACAGGTTGGCGGGGGCAAGCTCCGCGGACCGTTGGAACGAGGCGAGGGCTTCATCGTAACGCCGCAAATCGCGCAAAGTGTCGCCGATTTCCCAGACGATGAACGCCCCGCGCGGGTCAAGCTGCGCCGCTTTCTGGAGGAACGCCAATCCCTCGGTCCAGCGACCCTGGCGCCGCTCGAGAAATCCAAGATACAGATAGGCGTCCGCCGAACTTGGGTTGATCGCCAGCACCCGGCGGTAATGAACCGCCGCCTGAGCGTAATCACCCAAGGCCCGATAGTAGAAATTGCCCTGTTGCTGAATCACCACCGGATCGTCCGGGGCAAGCCGCACCGCGGTCTCGGTCGCCGCCTTTGCCAGCGCGAGGCGTTGCGGGGTGCGGTCTTCATTCCCGCCGTAGGCGAAACTGTGCATCACCCCGAGCAGGGCCCACGCCTGCGCAAAGTTCGGATCCAGATTCACCGCCTCGCGGAGCCACGACTCGGCCTGCGCGCGGGTGGTGCCGCCCCCGATGGCTTCTTCCCACGCCCGCGCCTTCAGGAAGAGATCGTAGGCCGCCAGATTGGCCGTCGGCCGGCTTTCGACGAGGGACTTCTCCTGCGGGGAGAGCACGGCGGAGAGGGCCTTGGCGATGGCCTGGGAAAGTTCGGACTGGATGGCAAAGATGTCGGTAAGGTCGCGATCGTAGGATTTCGCCCACACATGCTCGTCGGTCGCCACGTTGATCAGCTGGCCGGTGACGCGCACCTTGTTGCCCGCGCGACGCACGCTGCCCTCCAGCACATAGGCGACCCCGAGTTCCGCGCCGATCTGGCGGATCTTCTTCGTGGTGCCGCGATATTCCATGACCGAGGTGCGGGAGGTGACGCGCAGGTCGCGGATCACCGCCAGGTTGGTCAGGATGTCCTCATGCATGCCGTCGGCGAAGAACGAGCCGCCCTGATCCTCACTCATGTTCGTGAACGGCAGGACGGCGATCGACTTGTCGGCCGGCTTGGCCGCAACGGCGGGTGCGGGTTTCTCGGGAGCGGGTGGCGGCGCAACCACCGGACGCTCCGGTTGCCGGAAGACGAACAGGGCCAATCCGAGAGTCCCGGTGATCGCCAACGCCAGAGCAGACAGGACCAAGGTTGACGGCCGCCGGACTGGCCGGGCGGATTCTCCCGCCGGACCAGCTTCCACCTTGGCGGCCGGGATCGGGAGGCCCCGGTCGGCAGCGACCGGGCCACCCAGCAGCACCGCCACACGGGCACAGAATTTCCCGGCGCCCTCCCCGCCCGGCAGTCGCGTCCATTGCACCGTCTTGAATTCCACGGGCACCTTGGCCTCGGCGTCGCGCGTGTCATCGATCACAATGGGAAACAAGAAGGCCTTTTCCTCCGCCATCGTGTGCATGCGTTGCACGGCAAGCTTCCACTCCAGCCGGAAATAACCCTCCAGCCGGGCCTGCGTGCACGCCGAGATGATCGGCACGAACAGCGCGCAGTGCGCGATCTGCCCGCGGATCTTCGCATCCCACGCGTCGCCCCCGACGAGTTCGCTCTGATCGAACCACACCTCGACGCCGGCGGCACGGAGGGCGTCGCAAATGCGCTTCGCTGCCTCCGCATCCTGGGAGGCGTAGCTGAGAAAGACGGCTTTGGCGGGATCGGACATCGTCAGAAGAGCGGCGCGTTGTTCTTCGGGTCGTTGAGCAAGGCCTCGAAGCGCGGGTCGCCGCGCAACGTGGCGAAGCGCGGGTCGTCCGCGAGGGCATGCACGTTGAAGAACGGATTCGGGTGGCGCAGCAATTCGGCCAACTGCTCCACCGCCCGCACCTTGTCGCCTCTGTCGGCATAGATCTCAGCCCGGATCTCCCGGATGGTGAAGGCCCGTTGGGAATCCTTCTCAAACGGCATCAGGTCCGCCGCATGGTTGATGCAACGCAGCGCCTCGTCGTGATTGCCCAGAATGGCAGCGACCGAAGCGAGCCCGCGCAACCATTGCGTGTTGTCGGGCTCGAGTTCAAGGCGCGCCCGCAGGGAGGCCGGCCAGTCGCCCAACCGCTGCCTGGCCCCGGCGGCATCGCCGCTCCGCTTCATCGCCCAAGCCTGGTGAATCGTAGTCGTGAGTTCGCGGTCCAAGGTGCCGAGCATCCGCTGCCCTTGCAGCCGGCCGTATTCCGCATAGTCCCCGCGCTCCAGGGCGCGCTTCGCTTTTTCCACGAGCAGGAGCGGCGAATCCGGCGAACGCGCTTCCAGCCGGGCGTAGAAATCATCCAGCGCGACGCGGGAACCGGTCGCGGAAAACGTGTGCCTTGCCACCCACCACTCCTTCTCGTCGCTGTCACTCAGCTGCGCCAGCTCCACCCTGGCTTCGTCATAGCGGCGCCCGGCCCATAGCAGAAAGACCAGTTCCCGGGCGTGCACCGGGTTGCCCGGCTCGAGTTTCATCCTGGTCCGGGCCGTCCGGATCGCATCCGACCAGCGTCCGATCAACCGCTGCGCCAACCCCAGATTCATGAGGCAGTCCACATCGTTGGGTTGGACCGCCAGGATCCGCTCGAACTGCTCGATGGCTTTCGCGCCGTCCAGATCGGCCAGCATATGGTAAACGCCTATGGCCCGCAGCACGACAGGGGAGTCCGGGGCGAGGGCCCGCGCCCGATCCAGCGCCGCCCGGGCCTTGGCCAGACGGGCCGGCGTGGTGTCCAGACTGGACGAGAACATGCCGACATGCGCTTCCGCCAGCTCGGCCCACGCCTGGGCAAACTTCGGGTCCAAGGCCACGGCTCCCTCGGCCAAGGTCACGCGTCGGGCCACATCCTCGTAACCGGCACGGCCCCCCCGCGCATTGATCTCCCGCGCCTTCAGGTAAAGGTCGTAGGCGGCAAGATTGGTGGTCGGACGCTCCGCCAGCAGTTTCTGCTCCCGCGGCGAGAGCACAGCATCGAGCTCGGTGGCGATGGTCTGCGCCAGCTCGGCCTGGATGGCGAAGATATCGGTCAGGTCGCGGTCGTAGCTCTTGGCCCACACATGCTCGTCGGTCGCCGCCTTGATAAGCTGGCCGGTCACGCGCACCTTGTTGCCCGCCCGGCGCACGCTGCCCTCGAGCACATAGGCCACCTGCAGTTCGCGCCCGATCTCAGGGATCTTCTTCATGGTGCCGCGATAATCCATGACTGAGGTGCGCGACACCACGCGCAGGTCGCGGATACCCACCAGACTCGTGAGAATATCCTCGTGCACCCCGTCCGCAAAAAACGCCGTCGCGTCCTTATCCTCGCTCATGTTGGCGAACGGGAGGACGGCGATGGACTTGTCGGCCGGCTTGGCCGCCGGCGCCGCCGCCTGGGCGGACGGTTCCTCGCAGAGTTTCTGGAAGCGCGGATCGCCACGGAGCTTGCTCCAAAGCGGATCGATCCGCAGCAGCGCCGGCGTCAGCGGCCAGCGGTTGGACGACGGTGCCGCCAGCAGTTGTTCCAGCAGGGGCAGCGCGTCGTCGACGCGACCCAGGGCGGCGTGGATGCGCACCGACGAGTAGGTCCAGTCCGTGGCCCGGCCGCGCTGGAGTTCGTTGAAAATGCGCGCCTCCTGCAGTGCCGCCTCGGCCTGGCCGGTCCAGGCGAGCAGTTCGCCGAGGCGCAGGTGGAGCTCCAGATCGTTGGGCGCCTCCTGCAGGCGGCGGCGCACCACGGCCAGGCCCGACTCCCAGGCGATACGCGCCGCTTCCTGCCGTCCGGCCTGGAAATGAGCGAGGCCGACGAGCAGGGCCTTCGGTCCCGTATACCAGGCATCGTTCACGTAATCGGCCGGCAGGCGGTCAAAGGCCCGCAACGCCTCGTCGGGCTGGCCGGCCATCAGGTTGACGAGGACCTCGGCCAGCACGACGCGCGTCTGCCCGCGCATGCCGGCGGACGTGTCCGCCAGCACCCGCTGGGCCTGTGGAACGTCGCCCCGCCAGGTCACGTTCAGCAGGGCGAGTCCCGCCACCATGTTGGCGGACTTGGTAACGCTGATCGACTCGCGCAAGCAGCGGTCGGCCTCGGCGAACCGCCGGCCATAAAAATGGATCAGGTATTGGTCATAGAGGGCGAGCGCCCGGTGCTCCGGCTGCGTCGCGGCCCGCTCATAAAGCGCCAGTGCCTCGTCGAACCGGTTTGATTGCCGGTAGATCGAGGCCAGGCCGAGCTGAAGTCGCCCATTTTCCGGTGCCAGCGTGAGGCCCCGGCGGAGCGCCTCCTCGGCCCGGACCGCATCCGTCATGCCGATGGCCCGCCCGAGCGCAAGCCAGGCCTCGGGCAGGTCCGGGGCCAGCTTCACTGCGCGCTCGGCCTGACTGCGGGCCGTCTCGCGCCGGGTGGTGGAGCGCTCGAAACCACGACTGAGAAAGGAACTGTTGATGCGCGAGGAGACAGCCCAGACCTCCCCGTCCGTGGCATCGAGCTCAAGCGCCCGCTTGATGAGACTCTCGGCGGCGGCAAAGTCATCCGCGGTGGAATCGATCGCCTCGATGAGCGTCCGCGCCTTGCCGGCAAGCTGGCGTGTCT
>Ga0208512_100021_pt1 | contig 55749 bp, 44 predicted proteins | sample LakWasMet40_LOW7_2_FD_183880 | JGI IMG/M metagenome (GOLD analysis project Ga0208512, IMG submission 183880) | Freshwater sediment methanotrophic microbial communities from Lake Washington under simulated oxygen tension - Sediment Metagenome... | ecosystem: Environmental > Aquatic > Freshwater >...
ACCTGCGCCACCGCCCCCACACCGCCCTGAACCTGCGCCGGCCGCTCTCCGACCCGAATCTGCTGGCGGCCACGGCGCTCCGGAGCGGCCGGCGTGGATTGATCCAGGGGTCCGACTATCGCGACATACCGGTGCTCGGCCTGGCGGTGCCCGTGCCGGACACGCCCTGGGTGATGATCGCGAAGGTGGATCAGGCCGAGGCCTACGCCCCGGCCCGCCAGGCGGCGTGGCAGCTGCTCATCGGGCTCGGCCTGATCGGCGCCCTGGCGACGCTGCTGGCCCGCAACTGGTGGGTGCAACTGCACCGCGACCATCTCCAGCAGCGCCTCACGTCCGAGCGCCTCGCCTACGCCACCACCGAGCGCCTGGCCCTCGTCATGCGCCATGCGAATGATGTAATCCTGCTGCTCGATGAAAACATGCGGATCATCGAGGCCAATGAGCGCGCCACGGAGGTCTACGGTTACACCCCGCAGGAAATGGAACGCCTGACCGCGCAGGATTTGCGCACGCCGGAGGCGATCGGCTCCACCCAGCGGGATTTCCAAAATGCCCTCCAGCCCGACGGGATAACCTTTGAGACCACCCATCGGCGCAAGGACGGCGTCCCCCTTGAGGTCGAGGTCAGCTCGCGGCCGGTGGAGGTCGGCGGCCGGCGCCATGTGCTCTCGATCATCCGCAACATCACCGAGCGGAAACACATGGCGGATGAGCTCGTGCGGCTCAACCGGGTCTATGCGACGATCAGCCGGGTGAACTACGCCATGGTGCAGCTCAAGGAGCGCGACCGGCTGTGCGCGGAAGTCTGCCGGATCCTGGTGGAGGAGGGCGGCTTTCGGATCGCCTGGATCGGCTGGGAGGATCCCGCCACCCGCCTGCTGATCCCCAAGGCCATCGCCGGCGATACGGAGGGCTACATCGCCAAGGTCGGCATTTCCAGCGACCCGGCCAACCCCAGCAGCCAGGGCCCGAGCGGCATCAGCTTCCGCACCGGCCGGACCTATGTTTGCAACGACTTCTTCAATGATCCCGCGACGCAACCATGGCGCGAGCGCGCCCGGGGCAGCGGCTTCCAGTCGAGCATCACCCTGGTGATCAGGCTGGACGGCCGCAATGTGGGCATGCTCTCCGTGTATGCCGTCGAGAAGGGTTTCTTCGGCCCCGCCGAGGTCAAGGTGCTCGAGGAGACCGCGGCGGATCTTTCCTTCGCGCTCACGGCGCTCGCGGCCGAGACCCAGCGGCAGCGCAGCGAGGCCATGCTGGCCAGCGTGCTCAATTCCATCCCCCAGGGTGTCTTCTGGAAGGACCACACGGGCACCTATCTGGGCTGCAACGCCGTGTTCGCCCGCACCGCCGGCCTTGCCAGCCCGACGGATGTGGTGGGCAAGTCCGACCCCGACCTGGGCCTCAGCCCGGCGGAATGCGCCAGGTTCCGCGCCGAGGACCAGTCTGTGATGGAGAACCGGCAGGCCAGGCTGCACCTGGTCGGCCAAGTCCTAACGCCCGGGGTCGAACGGCGCTGGCTGGACACCTCCAAGCTGCCGCTGATCGACCAGAACGGCCGGGTCTATGGCTTGCTCGGCGTTTTTGAGGACATCACGGAACGCAAACTGATGGACGATGCCCTGCGCGACAATCTGGCGGACCTGAAGGAGGCGCAACGGGTCGCCCGGCTTGGCAGCTGGCATCTGGACCTCGCCACCAACCGGGTGACCTGGACCGAGCAACTCTACCTGATGATGGGGCTCGACCCAGCGGTCTCCCCTCCTGATTTCACGGAACACTCGCGGCTTTTCACCCCGGAAAGCTGGGTCCGCCTGAAGGCCGCCTTGGAACGCACCCGGACCACGGGGGAACCCTACGACGTCGAACTGGAAATGGTCCGGACGGACAAACGCCGGATATGGATGCAGGCGCGCGGCGAACCGACCCGGGATGGGTCAGGCACCATCGTGGGCCTGCGCGGCACGGCCCAGGACATCACCGAACTGCGGCAGGCGGAATCCCAGCTGCGCCTGCAGGGCGCCGCGCTCGAGGCGGCCGCCAACATCGTCATGATCACCGACGCCAAGGGGACCATCGAGTGGGTCAACCCCGCCTTCACCCGCGCCACCGGCTATGCCTTTGCCGAGGCCGTCGGCCGGAACCCCCGGCTCCTCAAGTCCGGGCAGCAATCGCCGGACTTCTACGCGGGAATGTGGCACACCATCCTGTCCGGGCGCAGCTGGACGGGCGAAATGGTCAATTCCCGCAAGGACGGCGGGCTCTACACGCAGGAAACCACCATCACCCCCGTGCGCGACCTGACCGGCGCCATCACCCACTTCGTCGCGGTGATGCAGGACATCACCCAGCAAAAGCTCCTCGAGAAGCAACTGTTCCAGACCCAGCGCCTGGAAAGCATCGGTCTGCTCGCCAGCGGCATCGCGCACGACCTGAACAACATTCTCGCCCCCATTTCGCTCTCCATCGAGCTGATGCGCCACAAGTATCCCGGCGAGCAGCGCGGCCTCGACCTGATCGAGCAATGCACCCGCCGGGGCGCGGACATCGTGCGGCAGGTGCTGACCTTCTCCCGGGGCATGGACGGCACCCGCGTGCCGCTCAAGCTCAGCCGCCTGGTCAAGGAGATGAACCACCTGATGGCCGAGACCCTGCCGCGCAACATCACGCTCACCTACGACGTGGCCGCACAGGAGGATATCGTGCGCGTCGATCCCACGCAGATGCACCAGGTGCTGCTCAACCTCGCCGTCAACGCCCGCGACGCCATGCCCGCCGGCGGCCGGCTCAGCCTCAGCCTGGCCAACGAGACGCTCACCGCGGATGATGCCCGGCTCACCGCCGGGGCCCGGCCCGGCCCCCACGTGGTGATGACGGTCGCCGACACCGGCCAGGGTATCCCGCCGGAAATCCTGCCGCGTATCTTCGATCCGTTCTTCACCACCAAGCCGCGCGGCCAGGGCACCGGGCTCGGTCTCTCCACCGTCCACGGCATCGTCCGCGGCCACGAGGGCTTCATCCGGGTGGAGAGCAAGCCCGGGGAAGGCACGACCTTCCGGGTTTACCTGCCCGCCGAGATCCAGTCCCGCGAAAACTCGAACCCACCCATTCCCGCCGGGGCCTTTGCGCCGGCCCAGGGCGAAATGGTCCTCATCGCCGATGATGAGATTTCAATCCGGGAAATCACCCGGCTGGTGTTGGAAAAACATGGCTTCACGGTGTTGGCCGCGGAAGACGGCAGCCAGGCAGTGGAGTCCTTCCGGGCCAACCAAGGGCTGATCAAGTTTGTCATCCTGGACCGGATGATGCCGGAAATGGACGGGGTCAGCGCCGCGCGGATCATCCACCAGCTCGCCCCGGCGGTCCCGATTTTTCTCTCCACCGGCCTGGTCACCGACGACAGCCTCGCAGACAAGGAGGCGGAATTGAAACTGGCCGGCATCACCAAGGTCCTGCGCAAGCCCTACTCCGAGGCCGAGCTGATGCAGACCCTGCAGAGCGTGTCTTGAACCCGGGCGCGCGGCCCGGGACTAGCCCAGCAACGTCAGCACGACGTTCCGCGTGTGCGCCGCCTTCCGGTGTTCCCACAGGAAGATGCCCTGCCAGGTGCCGAGGAGCAGCCGGCCGTCGGCGAAAGGGATCGTCTCGCTGGTGCGCGTCAGCGCCATCTTGATGTGGCTGGGCATGTCGTCGGCGCCCTCCGCGGTGTGCGCGAAGTGCGGATCATTGGCCGGCACCAGCCGCTCCAACCATGCCTCTAGGTCGCGCCGGGCCGAGGGGTCGGCGTTCTCCATCAGCACCAGGCTGCAGCTCGTGTGCTGGCAGAACACCGTCGCGATGCCCGACGTCATCCCGCTGGTCTTCAACGCCCGCGCCACCTCGTCCGTAATCTCGTAGGTCCAGGCCCCCTTCGTGCGGACCGTCAGCGTCGTCTGGTAAATCGCCATGGGATGAGAGGCTAGGAACGGGGCGCTCAGCGGCAAGCGCAGGAGCCACCCCTCCTTGGCCTCATGCCTCGCCCAGCCCCACCTCTTCCTGTCAATTGCCGCATTGTTGCCCCTTTTCACCTGATTTGGTTGGAATCTATCCGCCGTCTGGCTTCTCTTACCCTCCCTATGACCTCACTGCTCCGTCCCCTCGTTGCTGTCATTGCCGGGTCGGTCCTCGCGACCGGCCTGTTTGCCCAAGCTCCCGCGGCCAAGCCCCTCGAGTTCCCCGCCGCCAGCCCCGCGGCCACGCTCAAGCAGCGCGTCGGCCTCACCGACATCGAGATCAACTACTCCCGCCCGAGCATGCGCGGCCGCGAGATCTTCGGCCGCCTCGAGCCCTTCGGCGCCGTCTGGCGCACCGGCGCCAACAACGCGACCCGCATCACCCTGAGCACGCCGGTGAAGTTCAACGGCACCGAGGTCCCCGCCGGCACCTACGCACTCTTCTCAATCCCCGAGCGCAATGAGTGGACCGTGATCCTCAACAAGGTCCCGGGCCAGTGGGGCGCCTACGCTTACGACGCCAAGAACGACGTCGCCCGCGTCAAGGCCGTGCCCGTTCCCCTCGCCCAGCCCGTCGAGACCTTCGCCATCACCTTCACCGATCTCGCCAGCGAGTCCTCCGCCACGCTCAACCTCATGTGGGAAAACGTCCGCGTGCCGGTGAAGCTCGAGGTCGACGTCGCCGCCACCCTCGTGCCGCAGCTCGAGGCCGTCATGGCCTCGGCCGAGCCCAAGAAGCCGTATTTCTCCGCCGCGATGTTCTACTATGAGAACAACCTCGACCTGAAGAAGGCCGCGGCCTGGATGGACGCCGCCATTGCCGAGCGCCCCAACCAGATGTGGATGATCTACCGCAAGGGTCTCATTCTCGCCAAAATGGGCGACAAGGCCGGCGCCATCGCCGCCGCCCAGCAGTCCCTCGACCTCGTCAAAGCCGACACCCAGTCGCCCGCTTCGCTGAAGGAAGAATACACCCGGCTGAACAACGCGCTGATCGCCAGCCTCAAGTAAGCCGCGGAGCCGTTCCGAAACCTTGCCGCGGGGGCGCCGTCTCACCGACGACGCCCCCGCGTCTCTTTCACCCCGCATCCACCCGGCCTCAACCTGGAGATACCATGAAGCTCATCCGCCCCACCTACGTCCTGCTCGCCGCCCTCGCGGGCACCGCCTCGGTCAACGCACAGACCGTGCCCACCCCGGCCCCGGCCACACCCGCCGCCCCTGCTCCGGCCCCGGCGCCGCGCCAGCGCACCAGCCCGCACGACACCATCAGCGCCCGCATCGACACCTGCCGCATCACCGTCGTTTACGGCCGCCCCTATTCCAAGGACCCGAAGACCGGCGAGATCCGCAAGGTCTGGGGCACCCTTATCCCGGCCGGCAAGCCGTGGCGCACCGGCGCCGACGAGGCCACGCTCTTCATCACCCAGCTGCCGCTCGACCTCGCCGGCACCCACCTGCCCGCCGGCGCCTACACGCTCTACACCCTGCTCGCCGACGACGGCTCCGCCCAGCTTCTCATCAACAAGAAGCTCGGCCAGTGGGGCGCCGATCCCTACGACGCCACCCAGGAATTCGCCAAGGTCCCGCTCACCAAGGAGGCGCTCGAGCCGCAGCTCGACCAGTTCACGATGGCCCTCGACCGCAACCCGGCCGGCGGCGGCTTCCTCCGCCTGAAGTGGGAGACCACGCAGTTCTCCCTGCCGTTCACCGTCAAAAAGTAACGCGCCCCGCCCATGGCTTTTCCCCTCTGGCGGCGCGCGCTCCTGCTGCTCGGCGCCGCCGCCACCGTCGCCCCGGCCGCCACCGCTCCGCTCGCTCCCGCCGAGATCCGGCAGGAGCTGCGCAGCCTCGGCACCACCGGGACCGTGCTCCACGTCGGCGCCCATCCCGACGACGAGAACACCGAGCTCATCACCTGGCTGTCGCTCGGCCGCGGCTACCGCGCCGCCTACCTGTCGCTGACGCGCGGCGACGGCGGCCAGAACGAGCTCGGCAAGGACTTTGACGAGAAGCTCGGCGTGCTGCGCACGCAGGAACTCCTCGCCGCCCGGCGCCTCGACCGCGGCCGCCAGTTCTTCACCCGCGCCATCGACTTCGGCTTCTCGAAGACGCCGGAGGAGACTCTCCGCTTCTGGAACCGCGACGCCGTGCTCGGCGATGTCGTGCGCATCATCCGCCAGTTCCGGCCGGATGTCATCGTCACGCGCTTTCCCATCCCGCCCGGCAGCGGCGGCCACGGCCATCACACGGCGTCGGGCATACTCGCGGTCGAGGCCTTCAAGCTCGCGGGCGATCCGACCGCCTATCCCGAGCAGCTCGCGCAGGGCCTGACCGTCTGGCAGCCGAAGCGCGTCCTCTGGAATTCCTTCCGCATCGGCGCGGCCGGCCCGGGCGCCCTCAACGGCCCGGTCTTCAAGCAGGACATCGGCGGCACCGATCCGGTCAGCGGCCAGGAATTCGGCACCATCGCCGCGCGCAGCCGCGCCATGCACCAGACCCAGGGCCTCGCGGGCGCCGTCAACCGCGCCCGCACCGGCCCCAACGAGCAGAGCTTCATGCTCTTGGCCGGAGAACCGGCCACGGCCGACCTGATGGACGGCGTGGACACGACTTGGACACGTTATCCCGGCGGCGCGGACATTGACGCGGCGCTCAAGGCCGTGATCGCGGACTTCAAGGCCGACAACCCCGCCGCCTCCCTGCCGGCGTTGGTCGACTTGCACCGCAAATTCGCCGCGCTGCCCGCCGACCCGCTGGTCGCCGACCGGCGCGCCCAACTCGATCGCATCATTCAGTCCTGCCTGGGCCTGGAGGTGCGCACCACGGCGGATCGCCCGGAGATCGTGCCGGGCGAGAAGGTAAAGTTCACCACCACCTCGCGCATCGCCGCAACCAACGGCCGGTCGATCCTGCAGCTCGGTGCGGATGGGAAATCCAAGCCGCTCCCGCCTGGCACGCCCGAGGTCATCGTGAGCGAGGTCACCCTACCGGCCACGCTGCCGCTGACCCACCCTTATTGGTTGCTGGAAGAACACGTGGCTGGCCTTTCCCGCGTAGCTGATCCGACGCTGATTGGCCGGCCGGAAAGCCGTCCGACCGTGCACCTCAAGCACGAGTTCGCCGTCGACGGCGAGCGCATCGTCGTCGAGGAGGATCCGGTCTTCCTTACCACGGAGGGCAGGGAGCGCCGGCTCGATGTCATTCCGCCCGTCTCGCTGGCGCTGAATTCCGATCTTTACCTCGTTGGTCCTGGCACCGCCAAGCAAGTCGTGATCGAGGTCACGGCCGCCCGCGCCAATCCACACGGCCAGCTTCGCCTCGAGGTGCCAACCGGCTGGTCGGTCGGCACCGCGGCGCAGGATTTCCGGCTCGCCAATGTTGGCGACAAGGCGCGTTTCAGCTTCACGATTACCGCACCCGCGAATGGCGGCAGCGGCCGCCTCACGGTCATCGCCGAGGTGGATGGTCGCTCTTATTCCAACCAGCGCATCGAACTCAACTACTCGCACCTGCCGGGCCAGTTGCTCCAACCGCCGGCGCGGGCGCGCCTCGCCAGTTTCCCGCTCGCCACGAAGGGCCTCACCATCGGTTACCTGCCGGGCGCCGGTGACAGTGTCGCCGAATGCATCGCGCAGATGGGCTATGTCGTCCGCCCCCTGACCGGCGCCGACCTGACGCCCGAAAAACTCAAGGGCCTCGACGCCGTCGTCATCGGCGTGCGCGCCTTCAACGAGCGCACCGACCTGAAGGACGCCTTCCCCGGCCTGCTCGCCTGGGTCGAGCAGGGCGGCACGGTCATCGCGCAATACAACCGCCCCAACGGCCTGCAGGCCGCGACGCTCGGGCCGTATGCGCTCTCGATCGAGGGTCCGGCCCCGGCGCTGCGCGTCACTGATGAGACCGCGGCCGTCACGCTGCTCGCGCCCGACCACGCGGCGCTCAACACGCCGAACAAGATCAATCCCGCCGACTTCGACGGCTGGGTGCAGGAGCGCGGCGCGTATTTCCCGAGCAAGTGGGACGAGGAACGCTACACCGCCCTCCTCGGCATGAGCGACCCGGGCGAGGCCCCGCTGCGGAGCAGCGTCCTCGTCGCGAAGCACGGCCAGGGCCATTACGTCTACACCGGCATCGGTTTCTTCCGCCAGCTGCCCGCCGGCGTGCCGGGCGCCTACCGGCTCTTCGCCAACCTCGTCTCCCTCGGAAAATGAGCCGCCCGCCCGCGCCTGAAGAAGATTCCCCCGGCGTGCCCGGCTTCCGCACCTGGCGCGGGGTCTATCTCTTCGTCTTCGGGTGCTTCCTGCTGGTCGTTTTCGCGCTGACGCTGTTCGCGCGCTTCTACGCATGAGCACCCTCGACTGGTTCGTGCTCCTCGGGACGATGATCGGCATCGCGGCCTATGGCACGTGGCGCACGCGCCACACCGACAACCTCAACACCTACCTGAAGGGCAACCACTCGACCAAGTGGGGCACCATCGGCCTGTCGGTGATGGCCACGCAGGCGAGCACCATCACCTACCTCTCGCTGCCCGGCCAGGCCTACGAGAACGGCATCGCCTTCATCCAGAATTATTTCGGCCTGCCCCTCGCGCTGATCCTGGTCTGCGCCGTCTTCCTCCCGATCTACCGCAAGCTCGGCGTCTATACCGCGTATGAATACCTCGGGAAGCGCTTCGACCAGAAGACGCGCCTGCTCGGCGCCGGCCTCTTCCTCCTCCAGCGCGGCATCCAGGCCGGCATCACGATCTATGCGCCGGCCATCATTCTCTCGACCGCCTTCGGCTGGCGGCTTGACCTGACCATCGTCTTCACGGGCATCGTGGCCATCGTCTACACCGTCACCGGCGGCAGCGCGGCCGTGAACCTCACCCAAAAATGGCAGATGGCCGTCATCTTCGGCGGCATGATCACGGCGTTCGTCATCCTGCTCACGAAGCTGCCCGATAATGCCACGCACATCGCCGGCGTCATGGGCAAACTGCAGGCCGTGGATTACACCCCGGATCCCAAGCTGCGCTACACCTTCTGGAGCGGCCTGCTCGGCGGCTTCTTCCTGTCGCTCTCCTACTTCGGCACCGACCAGACGCAGGTGCAGCGCTACATCGGCGGGGCCGCGCTGCGCGAGGGGCGGCTCGGGCTGATGTTCAACGCCCTCTTCAAGATCCCGATGCAGTTCTTCATCGTGATGCTCGGCGCGCTGCTTTTCGTCTTCTACCAGTTCCAGCCCGACACGCCGCTGGTGTTCAACCAGTCGGCCTGGCAGCGGCAGGTGCAGGGCCCGGCCGGCGCGGAATTCCGCGCGCTGGAGGAGCGGCACACCGTCCTTCACGCCGCCAAGCAGGAGAAGATCCGCGCCTGGACCGCCGCGGAACAGTCCGGTGACACCGCCGCCGAGTCGGCCGCCCGCGTGGAACTCGCCGCCGCGCAAAAGGCCTCGGACGCCCTGCGGAAGCAGGCGCGTGACACGCTTTACGCCGCCGCGCCGGAGGCGAAGAAGACCCGCGATTCCGACTACGTCTTCATCACCTTCATCCTCACGCAGCTCCCGCATGGCGTCATCGGCCTGCTGGTTGCCGTGATGTTCGCCTCGGCGCTGTCGTCCAAGGCCGGCGAGCTCAACGCCCTCGGCACCACGAGCACCATCGACCTGTGGCGGGCCTTCCGCCCGCTGGCCGCGCACGACGAGGCCCGGAATGTCCGCAACGCGAAATGGTTCACGGCGTTCTGGGGCCTCTTCGCCATCGGCTTCGCGCTTTACGTGAGCTTCGCGGAGAACCTCATTGAGGCGTTGAACATCATCGCCTCCGTGTTCTATCCGCCGTTGCTGGGCGTCTTCCTCGTTGCGTTCTTCCTCCGGAAGGTCGGCGGCACCGCGGTGTTCTGGGCCGCGGTCGCCACGCAGCTGCTCCTGCTCGGCCTGTTCTATTTCGGCAAGGACACCGTCGCCTACCTCTGGCTCAACCCGATCGGTTGCGCGGCCTGCGTCGGCTTCGCGCTGTTCTTCCAGGCCCTCCTGCCCGGCCGGCCGGCCGCCACGCCATGAGCGCCCCCGTCATCTGCTTCGGCCAGCAGCCCTGCGGGTTTTTCCCGCGGCGTTTCCTCGCCGCCAAGTTCGTGACGGCCCGCCGCCTCCAGGCGGAGATCGGCGGCGAGATCGTGTTTTTCCTCCACGACAGCGACCACGACTGCCGCGAGACCCAGACCACCCTGCGCCACCGCAGGACCGGCGAGCCGCAGGCCTTCAACTTCACCTTCGTCAACAAGCTCCAGCGGAAGTTCTCCCCGCTCTTCCTCAAGCGCCTCCCCGCCGACTGGCAGCCCAACACCGCGCGCCAGCTGCCGAACTTCGTCGACCCGCGCCGGGTCGAGGCCTTCAAGCAGGTCGCCGCGACCAACGCCGCGGACTTCTGCCTGGAGATGTATCGCGCCATGGGCCTGCTCGACGGCATCCGCGTCGTCCGCTCCGGCGACCCGGCCGTGCGGCGGGCCGCGTGCGACATCACCGACTTCTTCGTGGACGTGCCGCATCAGGGCGAGATTGTCCGCGCCCGGTCGATCAACGGCACCCTCAAGCTCCACGAGGGCGGCGACCGTTACCTCGACCTCCCGGCCACGGCCTTCACCAAGGAACAGGTCAGCCCGACCCGCGATAGCCGGTTGCGTTGGATGCAATCCTTGCTTCACTGCACGCACTACATCTGCGGCGCCGGCGAGCAGGCGTATCTCAACCCCGCCGACGCCCCCGAAATCACCTTCGTGCCCCGCGATACCATCGACCGTTCCGATGAAGCCTACACCGACTGACCTCCCGCCGCTCCTCGCCTTCGGGGCGCACCCCGACGACCTCGAGTTCGGCGCCGGCGGCATCATCGCCCGTGAAACGCGCGCCCGCCGGCCCGTTCACCTGGTGGTCTGCTCCCGCGGCGAGGCCGGCACCAACGGCACCCCTGCCATCCGCACCCGCGAGGCCAGGGCCGCCGCGAAGATCCTCGGCGCCACCCTGGAGTTCCTCGAGCTCGACGGTGATGCCCGCCTCGAAATCAAAACGGCCCACGCGCTCACGCTCGCCAAGATCATCCGCCGCGTCCGGCCGGGCGCCGTGCTCGCGCCGACCACGGAGCCGAACCAGCACCCCGACCACTGGCGGCTCGGCACGCTGGTCCGCGATGCGACCCGCCTCGCTCGCTACGGCGGCCTGGACGGGCTCAACGCCCGCGCCCCGCACGCCATCGGCCAGCTGTTCTTCTACGCCCTCGGCCCCGGCAGCGAGCCGGCCACCCCGCCCGTCCTGATCGACCTTTCCGCGCCGGAGCTCGTCGCCACCTGGACCAAGGCCATGGAGGCGCACGCCTCGCAGATGAAGACGCGCAACTATGTCGAGCTGCAGCTGGCGCGCGCCCGCGTGCGCGGCCTCGACGCCGGCGTCGCCCACGCGCAGGCCCTCTGGCCGAACGACCCGCTGGTCTTCGACTCGCTCGCGACCCTGGCCCGCGGCGCCCGCCGCTTCTGACATGGCTGCCGACCGCCCCCTCAAGATCGGCATCACCTGCTATCCGTCCGTCGGCGGCAGCGGCATCCTCGCCTCCGAGCTCGGCGAGGAACTCGCCCGGCGCGGCCACGAGATCCACTTCATCAGCTATGAGCCGCCGTTCCGCATGCCGGCCGGCCCGAAGGTGTTTTTTCACCCCGTGGTGGTAAGCAGCTACGATCTCTTCAAGTATCCCGACTACACCCTGCCGCTCTCCGTGAAGATGGCCGAGGTCAGCCGCGACCACGGGCTCGACGTGCTGCACGTCCACTACGCCGTGCCGCACGCCACCGCCGCCATCCTCGCCCGCGCCATGCTGCACGAGGAGCACCGCCTGCACATCATCACCACGCTGCACGGCACCGACACGACGCTGCTCGGGCGCGACCGCGGCTACGGCCCGGCCATCCGGCACGCGCTCGAGCACTCCGACGCCATCACCACCGTTTCGGAGTTCATGCGCGGCGAGACGGTCCGCCTGCTCGGCGTGCAACGGCCCATCGAGGTCATCCCCAATTTCTTCGAGCCGCACGCGGCCGCCCACTGCCGCGACGACATGCGTCGCGAACTCGGCCTGGCGGACGGCGAGGCGATGTTGCTGCACCTTTCCAACCTGCGCCCGCTCAAGCGCACCGACCTGCTGCTCGACACCGTGGCGAGACTGAAGCCGCGCCTGCCCTTCAAGCTCGTCGTCCTCGCCGGCGCCGACCCGGCCCCGCTCCTTGCCGAGGCGCAGCGGCTTGGCGTGGCCGACCGGCTCGTGATCCGTGAAAAGGTCACCGACATCGAGGGCTATCTGGCGGCGGCCGACCTCGGCCTGTTCACCTCCGAGGTGGAAAGCTTCTGCCTTAGCATCCTTGAGCTGATGAGCGTCGGCTGTCCGAGTGCCGCTTTCGCCGTCGGCGGCATTCCCGAGGTCACTCTTTCCGGCGAGACCGGCTTGCTTGCACCATTGGGCGACACCGCCGCACTGTCCGCCGGCATCGAGACCCTGCTGCGGGATCCCGCCCGCCGCGCCGCGCTCGGCCGGGCCGCGCAACAGCGGGCCCGGGAGAAATTCTCCGCCGCCGCCATCGTGCCGCGCTACGAGGCGCTCTACCGGCGGGTTTGCGCCGGCTGAGCTGCCCGGCTTTTGAGCTGCATTCCCGCCGCGGCCCGCCAGTGTTCTCCCGCATGGAGCCCGACGACCCGCCGCCGAAAACCTACGGTTTCAAGGAACGGGAATTCAAGCGCGACAACGCGCGTCCGTCCGAGGCCGTCCCGCTGCCCACCGCCAAGGAAATGGCGATCATGGCCGGACCCGTGACACCCTCGCCGAAGGGCGCGACCGGGCCCAAGGCCGGCGACCCCAACGACGTTTACAACGCCCTCCTGAAAAACCGCGCGATCGAGCAGGCCCACGGCCTCGACCAGATCGAGATCCGGCAGATCAAGCGCCGCCGGATGCGCGACTATTGCATCATTATGGTGCCCAGCGAGGTCCTGCTCGGCACCATCACCTACCTCGGGCGGGGCAATCCCATCGTGTTTGTCTGCGGCCTGGCCGGCATGGTGATGCTGGGCATCACCATTACCTGGATCATGTGGCAGCTGATGGATCGCTACTGACCTGGTTGTCCGCTGACAGCCACCGAGGGATACATTGCTATTCCCGGAGAGCTGCGTAATCTCGGAGGATGGACACCGCCCAAACCATCACTCCGCTACTCACCGCCCAGCGCTGCTGGGTCCAGGGCCGCCGCATTTACCTCGAGATCAACGAGCGGCGTTCGGTCAGTTTTCCCGCCAGCAAATACAACGCGCTCGGCAACGCCTCCCAGTCCGAGCTGGAGAAGATCCAGCTGACCAACGCCGGCCGCACCATCCAGTGGGAGTCGCTCGACGAGGAGATCACCGTCGACGACGTGGCGAACAACCGCTTCTTCCACACGGCCCGCAAGGCCGCCGTTCACGCCGGGTAAACCCCCGTCCGCTGCTCGACCGCCCAGCGGTAGAGATCCACATATTGCCCGGCGTTGTGGCGCCACGAGAAATCCTGCGCCATCGCGCGCTGCTGCAGGCCGGCGAATTCCTGAGGCCGGTCGTAATAGGTGGCGCACGCCCAGCCTAGCGTGTCGGCCAGCGCCCCCGCCGTGGCGGCATGGAACACGAAACCCGTGCCGCGCGGCTGGCCTTCCTCGAAGTTCTGCACCGTGTCCACCAGCCCGCCGGTGGCGCGCACGATCGGCAGCGTCCCGTAGCGCATGGCATACATCTGCGTCAGGCCGCACGGCTCCGACCGGCTGGGCATGACGAAGCAGTCGCTGCCGCCCTGGATCAGGCGGGCCAGCTTGCCGTCGAAGCCGATCTGCGTGCCGCAACGCCCGCGGTAGGCCTGCGCCGCCCACTGGAAGGTGTTCTCGAGCCGGACATCGCCGCTGCCGAGCAGCACGAGCTGGATCTCCATCCGCTCCATCACGGCCGGCAGCGCCTCGGCCAGCAGGTCGAGACCCTTCTGTGATGCCAGGCGCGACACCACGCCGAAAAGCGGGACGACGGGATTTTCCTCCAGGTGAAAATGCCGCTGCAGCGCCGCCTTGCACAGCGCCTTGCCGTGCAGGTCGGCCGCGGAGTAGTGCGCCGGCAGGGCGCGGTCGTGCGCGGGGTCCCACGACTCGTCGTCGATGCCGTTGACGATGCCCACGAGGTCACCGGCGCGGAATCGCAGCGCCGCGTCCAGGCCGAAGCCGCCATCGGGCGTGAGAATCTCCTTCGCGTAGGTCGGGCTCACGGTGGTGAGCTTGGTCGAGTGGTAGAGCCCCGCCTTCATCAGGTTGACCATGCCGCCCGACTCAAGCCCGTCGCGCTGGAACTCGCCTCGCGGCAGCCGCGCGAACTCGATCACCCGCGACGGCGAATAGCCCTGATGCTCGAGATTGTGGATCGTATAGATGGTCGCCGTGCGGCCGAGCGGCGTGTCCTTCAGCGTGGTGTTGAGCATCACCGGCAGCAGGCCGGTGGTCCAGTCGTGGCCGTGGATCACGTCGGGGATCCAGTCCAGCTGCTGGCAGAGTGCGAGCGCGCCGCGGCAGAGGAAGGCGAAGCGCAGGTCGTTGTCCTGGTGCGCGCCCCACGGTCCCGTGTAAACCTCGGGCCGCGCGAAGTGGTCGTTGTTCTCCAGGAAATACGCCGGCACCCGCGTGCCGGGCAGCACCGTCTCCCAGGTGCGCGCCCACTGCGTGGCGGGGCCGACGTCGACGCCGAGCGGCGTCTCCAGCGCGCGCCACTCCCCGACCCGCTTCACGGAGCCGTAGGCCGGGCAGACGATGCGCACGTCGTGACCGAGCTTGGCCAGCTCCTTGGGCAAGGCTCCCACCATGTCGGCCAGGCCGCCGACCTTGACGAAGGGCTCGACCTCGGGCGTGACGAACAGGATTTTCAGGGCACGCACGGGGGGAACGGCCGGGCTCAGCGTTTTGCGACCGGATAGCTGCCCAGCCACTTCACGAGCGGGCACTTCTTGCTCAGTTCCTTGAGCGCGGCCTGCATCGCCGGATCCTCGTAATGGCCGGTAACGTCGAGGAAGAAGATATAGTCCCACGGCCGCAGGCGGCTCGGGCGCGACTCGATGCGCGTGAGGTTGAGCTTGCGGCGGTTGAACGGCTGCAGCGCGTGCAGCAGCGCGCCGGGCTCGTGGTGGAGCGAGACGAGCAGGCTCGTCTTGTCGTGGCCGCTGCCGGCCGAGCCCGAGGCCTCGCGGCCGAGGAAGACAAAGCGCGAGGTGTTGTTCTTGAGGTCCTGGATGTGCGTGGCCGCGACCGGCACGCCGTAGCGCTCGCCGGCGATGCGCGGGGCGATGGCGGCGGCACCCTTCTCCTTGGCGGCGATCTGCACGCCGAGCGCGGTGCTATCGACGTCGACCAGCTGCGCGTGCGGCAGGTTGCGCTGCAGCCAGCGGCGGCACTGGGCCAGCGCCTGGTCCTTCGAGTAGATCTTCCTGATCTTCGCCAGCGGCTCGTGCGACAGGAGCGTGTGCTCGATCTCCTGGTGGAGCTCGGCGACGATCTTCAGCGGCGTCTCGACGAAGAGGTCGAGCGAGTCGCGCACGGAACCCTCGGTGGAGTTCTCGACCGGCACGACGCCGTAGTCGGCCTCGCCCTTCTCCACCGCGGTGAAGATGTCGGCGATGGTAGCCATCGGACGGTAGTCGACGCTCGAGCCGAACTTGCGCAGCGCGGCGGCGTGCGTGTTGGTGGCCTCGGGCCCGAGGTAGGCGATATTGAGCGGCTTCTCGAGCGCGAGCGCGGCCGACATGATCTCGCGGTAGATGGCCTGGACGGCGGCGGGCTTGAGCGGGCCCTTGTTCGCGGCGGACACGCGGCGCAGGACATCGGCCTCGCGCTCGGCCACGTAGATGCGGGTCTTCGCGCCGCGCTTCAGCTCGCCGATCTTCTGGGCGCACTTCAGGCGGGTGTTGAGGATTCTGACGACCTTCTGGTCAAGGGCGTCGATCTCGGCGCGGATTTTGGCGAGTTTTTGTTTCATGACACGGCGGCGGAGCGACGGAGAGCATGGAGGGCCTTGGCCCGGGTAATCAACCCCGCAAGCACCGCCGGGGTGACGGCCTGCTTCGGGTCGTCGCCCAGCCCGTGGTTCGGGCTGACATGCGCCTCGATGCACAGGCCGTCGGCGCCGTAGGCCACGGCCGCGAGCGCGCAGGCCGGCACATAGACGGCCTTGCCCACGGAATGTGACGGATCGATGACGACGGGGGCCCAGGTGCGCTCCTTCAGCAGCGGCGTGATGGATTCATCGGGGTGGTTGCGGTAGCCGTCGAGCCCCGGCTGGGTGCCGCGCGGACAAAGGATGACGTTCGGGTTGCCGAAGTTCACGATGTATTCGGCGGCGGAGATGAACTCGTTGAGCGTGCCGGTGTGCATGCCGCGCTTCAGGAGCACCGCGGTCGGCCGACCGGCGATGGCGGCGCCGACCTGGCGGAGCAATGAGTAATTGAGGGCGTTGCGCGCGCCGATCTGGAGGATCTGCACCCCGGCGGCCAGGGCCAGCTTCAGCTGCTCCTCGTCCATCACCTCGGTGTCCACCGGCAGGCCGGTGCGGCGCGAACCTTCCATCAGGATGTCGAGCGACTTGTGATCACCCTGGAAGGCGTAGGGATTGGTGCGGGGCTTCCACACGCCGCCGCGGAGCGCGTGGGCCCCGGCCTCCTTCACCGCCTGCGCCGTCTCGTAGAAGAGGCTCGGGTTCTTCGGGTCGATCGTGCAGTGGCCGGCCATGATTAGCAGCTCGTCGCCGAGCGTCACGCCGCCGATCTTCACCCGGTGGCGGGAGAGGTCGGACTTGATGTCCATGAGCTTGTGCGGCGACTGGATGGTGTCGACGCGGTCGACGAACTCCAGGCCCTCGAGCCGGCTGATCATCAGCTCGTGGCGCTCGTCGCCCACGATGGCGTAGATCGTGCGGACGTCGCCGACGATCGGCTGGATGCGGCAGCCGAACTCGCCGACGATCGCGGTGAGCTGGGCAACTTCCTCGGTGGTGAGACGGTTGTTTTTGGGCAGGATCATGGTGACGGTGGGTTAAAATAAAAAAGCCGCCCGGTGGGGCGGCTCACTTGGCGTAAATCTGGTTGTTCAGTTTATGCGTTGGTGCAGCCGCCCACGTGCTTCGGGCTAAAAAAGCCGAAGAAGTAAAAGAAGTAGGCGGCAAAGCGGTTCATCGGCCGGCATTGGTGCCCGCCCACCCCGCCGCTGTCAATCCCGCAGCCGTTTATGACTTGGCGCCATGCGCCCGCGCCGCGGCCAGCTGGCCCGCCCACTCCGCCGTCTCCCCGCATGCCAGGCGCGCCGCCGCGCGCGCGCAAAGCGCACCGACAATGTTGCCCGTGCCGCAATAACCGCCCACGGCCCAGACCTTGTCGCGCACCTGTTCCAGCACGGGCAGGCCGTCGGTCGTGTAGGCGACGGACGCCGCCCAGCGGTGCGTCACCGGCGCCCGCACCTTGAGCCGCTCGCGCAGGAATTTCTCGAGCAGGCCCTGGACTGGCTCGGCCGGCCCGGTTGCATGCGTCCACTCCGCCTCGCCGCCGCGGTCGCGGAAGCCGCCGAGCGCGACGCTCTGGTCGGGCAGCTGCTGCCAGTATTCATAGCCGTGCCGCCAGTAAACCGGCCGCGTGAAACTCACCTCGGGCGCCGGCGCGGTCGCCAGCATCTGCAGCCGCGCGGTGCGGACCCGCGGGCTGAGCTCGGGGAAAATCTGCTCCAGACGGCCGTCCACCGCCACGATCACCGTCTCGCAGAAGACCGTGCCCTTGTCCGTCACCACCGACCCCGGGACGATCCTGCGCACGGGCGAACCCTCGTAGAGCAGCGCGTCGCGTTGCCGCAGTTTCCGCGCGATGGCGCGGACCCGGCGCAGCGGTTGCATGACGCCGTCCGTCGGCAGCAGGATCCCCTCGCCTTCCGGCCCGGCATACGGTTCGGCGGCGAAACCACAGTAGCGCAGCGCCCCGAGGTGCTTCTGGCAGTCGGCCAGCTCGGCCGCATCCGCCGCGAGTCGCAGCGAGCCGGTGATCCGGACGATCTCCGGCATTTCCTCGGCCTGGCGCTGGATCTCCCGGGCGGTGTGACGGTAGAGCGCGCTGGCCGTCGCCTCGCCGAATTGCACCACGGCCTCGTTGAAAAACCTGGCGAGACCAGCGAGCACGAAACCCCCGTTGCGCCCGGCGGCGCCCGCGCCCACTTCGCCGGCCTCCACGCCGACGGCGCTGACGCCCAGCGCGCCCAGTTCCTCCATCGCCGCCAGACCCGAGCCGCCCAGCCCGATGACGCACACGTCGGCCCGCACGGGGCCTTCGAGCCGCGGCAACGGCCGCCAGTCGCGGTCTTCCCAGACGGGGATGTTCACGCCGCGATTGTGCGCGGCCGGCCGGTCGCGGCCAGCCAATTTGCTTTCACGTTTGCGCCGACCCGGTTTCTGGCGATCCTCGCCCGGTGCGTTCCCCCGCCGCCTTGGATCAAGCCGACCCTCTCGCCCGGTTTCGCGCGGAATTTTTCCTGCCACCGGACCAGGTCTACCTCGACGGCAACTCGCTCGGCCTGCTGTCCCGCCGGGCCGAGGCCCACGTGCAGCGCGTCCTCGGCGAATGGCGCACCCTCGGCATCAACGGCTGGACCGACGCCTCGCCGCCCTGGATCACGCTCAGCGAAACCGTGGCCGGCCAAATCGCCGCGCTCGTCGGCGCCTCGCCCGGCGAGGTGGCGGTCACCGGGTCGACCACGACCAACCTGCACCAGCTGCTCGCCACGCTGTTCGATCCGGGCTCGCCCCGGAATGTCATCGTGGCCGACGAGCTCAATTTCTCCTCCGACCTGCACGCCCTGCAGAGCCACCTGCGCCAGCGCGGGCTCGACCCGGCCCGCCACCTGCGGCTGATCCGGAGCCGCGATGGCCGCACGTTGCACCCGGACGACATCCTCGCCGCCTTCTCGCCGGATGTGCAACTGGCGGTGCTGCCCGCCGTGCAGTTCGTCAGCGGTCAGTTGCTCGATGTCACTGCCGTCACCCGTGAGGCCCACGCCCGCGGCGTGGTGATCGGCTGGGACTGCTCGCACTCGATCGGCGCGGTGCCGCATGCCTTCGATTGTGACGGGGCCGACTTTGCCTTCTGGTGTCACTACAAATACCTCAATGCCGGCCCGGGCGCCGTGGGCGGCCTGTATCTGAACCGCCGCCACCTCGGCCGGGCGCCCGGCCTCGCCGGCTGGTGGGGGGTGCGGCCGGACCGGCGCTTTGCCCTCGCCGCCCAACATGAGCCGTCGCCCGATGCCTCGGCCCTGCACATCGGCACGCCGCACATGCTGAGCCTCGCCCCGTTGCTCGGTTCGCTCGAAATTGTCGCCGAGGCCGGCGGGGTGCCCGCCCTGCGCGCGAAGTCGCTCGCGCTGACCTCATTCCTGATGGAGCTGGCCGACCGCGAGCTGGCCGGGCTGGGCTTCACGATCGCCACCCCGCGCGCCGACGTAGAGCGCGGCGGCCACGTGGCACTCGCCCACCCCGAGGCCTGGCGGATCTGCCAGGCCCTGCGGGCCGCGGGTGTCGTGCCGGATTTCCGCCGCCCGGACATCATCCGGCTCGCCCCGGCGCCGCTCTACAACACCTTTGCCGACTGCGCCGCCGCCATCGCGCGGCTGCAAGCCATCGTCCGCACCGCCGCCCACGAAAAGTTTCCCGCCCAGCGCGCCCTCGTCACATGAAGCTCCACGACATCAGCCGCCCCATCCACACCGGCATGCCCGTCTGGCCCGGCGACACGCCCGCCGAGTTCGTCTTCGCCGCCACCAAGGCCGGCGGCTACTCTGCCAACGTCGGCCGACTGCGCGTCAGCCTGCACACCGGCACCCACGCCGACGCGCCGTATCACTACAACGACGCCGGCCGGAAGATCGACGAGTTGCCCGTGGACACCTACGTCGGCCCGGCGCGGGTCGTCGACATCCGCGGCCACCAGACCATCACGACCGCCCTGCTCGCCGCGCATGATTTCTCCGCGATCCCGCGCGTGCTGCTCAAGAGCGACTCCTGGACCGACCACGCCGTCTTCCCCTCCACCTGGCCGCTGATGGCGGCCGATGTGCCCGCGTGGCTCGCCGCGCGGGGCGTGAAGCTCGTCGGCCTCGACGTGCCTTCGGTCGATCGCATCGACAGCAAGGACCTGCCGATCCACCACGCTTGCGACGCCGTGAACCTGCTCATCCTCGAGAACCTCGACCTGCGAGCCATCACGCCCGGAGTCTACGAGCTGATCGCGCTGCCCCTCCGCATCCAGGGCGGCGACGGTTCGCCACTGCGAGCCGTCCTTCGCAGCCGGTAGGGGCCGTTGCCCTCAACGGCCCGGAAGTCTGAGGGCAGGTGTCCTACCTCTGACCAAAAAACTCCCAGCAGAGCACCGCCGCCGCCGCCGAGACGTTGAGCGACTCGACCGTGTCCGTGCCCGGGATCTTCACGAGGCGGTCGCACTGCGCCATGATCTCGGGTGCCATGCCGCGCTCCTCGTTGCCGAGGATGATGGCCGGCGGCCGCGGCAGGCCGCGCTCGCGCGCCTCGCTCGGCGAGAGCTGGTTGCCGCGCAGGCTTGTGCCGATGAGATAATGGCTCCGCTTCAGCTCCGCGCAGAACGCCGGCAGCGCCGGCACCCGGTAGAAGTCGACAAACTCCATGCCGCCCTCGGCCACGCGCCAAGCCGCCTCGCTCGGCAGCGCCTGTCCCGGATGGTCGGGCACGATGATCGACTTCACCCCGAAGAACGCCGCCGTGCGCACGATGGCGCCGACGTTGTTCGCGTTGCTGACGCGGTCGAGCAGCAGCAGCGGCGCCTTGGCCTGCGCCCATCCGGCCATCACCTCGCGTGTCACCTTCCGCAGCGGACGCTCGTTGACGACCGCGATGATGCCGCCGTGCAGCTTCGAGCCGGCGATCTTGTCGAGCTCCGCCGGGTCCACCTGCCGGTAGACCTTCTTCTGCGTCGCCAGCAGCGAACAGAACTCCCCCGCCCGCTTGCCGGTAGCGGCGTCAAAAAACAGCCGCTGCACCTCGCCCGGGTGCCGGGCAAACAGCGTCGACACGGCCTGCCAGCCGCAGACGTTAAGTTCCTTGGACTTGGGGACGGAAGGCTTCATTGCAAATTAAAGATGATCTCCTGGCGCATGCGCACCGGCGCTGGCTGCCCATCCACTTCGCCCGGCTTGAAGACCCATTGCAGGATCGCGGCTATCGCCGGCTGGTTGAAGGCGGGGTTGGTTGTGCTGAAGACGCGCACATCCTTGACGCGGCCATCCAGCCCAACCGTGAAGTTCAGGACCACGGCACCCTGGCGGGAATTGTTGACGAGCTCCCGCGGATATTCCGGCGTTATCCGTTTCAGCGGAAGCGGCATCACATCGGCATTCATCCAGTTAATCGCCAGGTCGGCCGAAGCGGCGAATTCCACCGGCAGCCGAAGCCGCGTGGCGACGGGTTTGCCCTGCCGGGTCAGCGGCACAAAGCGCCACATGGACAATGACTGCATCGCCGCGTAGGCGAGTTGCCAATCCGAAGCAGACTTGATGACGGGAAACAGCACCCGGCCCCGCCCGTCGATGACCACGTCGATTTCCACCAGCGAGGCCGGAAAGTCGGCATCGGGATCCCGGGGGTCGGGCGGCACCGCAATCGCCACCGGCCGGGGCTTTTGGTCGAGTTCACCATAACGAACCAAGACCGGCGCACCCGCGGGAATTTCCGGCCGGGCTTGCTGCAACAATTCCAGGCACTTCGTCGCCCGGCTTGCCTCGGCCACCAACCGGGCCGGCCATTCGTCCTGGAAAACCGTGTCGGCCGGCCAGCCCTGGGCCAGGGCCTTCCCGATCACTCCCGCAAGATCCAGTTTCAATGCCGACTCCAGCATGATCGATGCCTCGGGCGACTTCAGGTCCACGCTGTCGCCGGCGCGATCCATGACTTCCGCCGCTCCGCCGGCTCCTGCCACCAGCGCAACCTCCAGCGCAGTCCGTTGCCCCGTGTTGCGCACCTCCAGATCCGCCCCCCGGGCCACCAGCAGCTCCACAATGTCCACCGCGTTCACCGCCGCGGCATAATGCAGGCCGGTCCGGCCGGCCTTGTCCCGGAGATTCGGGTCCGCCCCGGCTTCCAGCAGGACGCGGGCAAATTCGATTTTGCCGCTGCCACACGCCATCATCAGGGCCGTCATACCGTCCAGGTTGGCGTCGTTGACGCCGGCGCCGCCGGCGAGCAGAGCGGGAATCAGCCGTGGATCTCCCGCCTTGGCCGCCTCGGCCAGCGGCCGGTGACCGAGATATTCGGAATTGGAGCTGATTTTCTGGCTGACCAGGAACTCGACCATGGAAACATTGCCCCGGCCGGCTTGGGTCAGCAACACGCGCTGGGACTGCTCGCCATCCTTATTGGCCTCGGCGCCCTTGGCGCTCATGAGTGCGGCCAGCCCGGCATAGCCACCGTCAATCACCATGTTATAGGGCGTGCGCAGGTCCGAGTTCACCGCCTTCAAGTTGGCTTTTCGGTTCACGAGCTCTTCCGCGATGGCCACGTGTCCAAATCGCAAGGCCAGGTGCAGCGGCGTATCGCCATCGCCCTGGAGCGCACTCACATCAATTTTTTCCGCCAGCAATCGTCCGACAACGGCACGCCGCCCCTTGGTCGCAGCTTCATGAAGCGGAGTGCTCCCGAATTCCGTGGTCACATTGCATGACGCACCCTGCCGGATCAACAGGTCCACCGCGTCCAACTGGCCTGCATCAGCCGCGAAATGCAGCAGCGTTTGTCCTCCCATGCCTTTGATGGAGGGTTTCATTCCATCGGACAGGGCCTTGCGCAGTGGCGGAAGGTCCCCGAGGAATATTGCCGGTAACACCTGCTGCGCGCGCTTGTCCTTGAAGCGTGGTGCGGGCGTGGCAAAGCCGCCACCCGTCCATAGGAGCATGATTCCTTGGCCGCTGATTTCAGAGGGGCCCAGCGAGAATTCGTGCGAGGCGATGAAAAACTTCACGGACTTGGTGGACGGCACTTTCTCCACCGCCAGCTGGGAAATCCGCCCGTTCACCAGCCAGCCCAGTAACACCAATCCTCCCTCAGGCGCACCGCCGGGCCATTGGGCCAGAAAATCGCTGCGTTGCTTTTCTCCGTCCATTTCGGCCAGGTGCCGGATTGCCACCACGCCCACCGCCACGGTTCCTGACGGATGAGCCCGCAAGTCCTCCGCCGAGGCCTTGATGTCGTAGCGCGGGGTCCAGAGAATCTGGCCGGCATTGGCAAGAAGATCACCCTCCAGTTCATATCGCGCGTTGCGCCGCAACAGCACCTTCTTCTCGCCATCCCGAGCCACCACGCGGTGGTTCTCCACGCCAACAATCGGGAGCACCCGGCCCTCTTCGTGTGCGACCAGGCGAAGTTCGCCCGCCCACACAACGCCAGCGACCCAAAGGCCGGCCGATCCCAGGAGAAAACGGATGATATTCATGGAATGACCTCGCCCACCACCGTGAACTCCTCGCGGTCGTGATACAAGTGGCGGATGCGGAGATTCGTGGCGTGCTTCGCGAAGGGCGACTCCGGCGCCGTGATCTCCTTGAGCAGCGCGAGCGAGTCCACGTGGCCGAACTTCAGGTTGATGACGAACCGCCGGCACCAGCGGTGGGCCAGCCAGGGCCCGGCGATGTTCTGCATCACGTGGTGCGGCTCCTCGACGAGGTCGCAGAACAGCCAGTCATGGGTCACGCCGGGAGGGGGCGCGAACTTGAACGCATCCTCCAGCCGGTGCTCGATGAGCGGATGGTTGAGCGCGCCGCCCTTGAGCGGGCCGTTGTCCACGGCGATGACACGCGCGCCGCGCTTGGCCGCGCTGTAGCTCCAACCGCCCGGCGCCGCGCCGAGATCGACGACGGTCTCATCCGCCGCCGGCTCGCGGCCGAGCACGATGTAGGCTTCCTCGACCTTCAGGTAGGACCGCGACGGCGCCGCGTCGTCGTCCGCCATCCGGCGCTGGCCGCCCAGCCAGGCCTCGCGCGCGGCGAACACCCGGCCGAAATCCGCGAAGAATACGAACAGCCCGCGCGCCTTGCCCGCCCCGCGCGGCAGTTCCGGCACGGCCAGCTTGGCGATACGCGAGAGTTTCTTGCGCAACAGCTCGTCAAAGGCCTTCTCGACGCCGCTCGCGCGCCGGCCCAACCCGACGACCTCCGGCACCGTCTGGAAGACGCACGGCCAAGGCGCCTCGATCCGCTCGCCGCGCAGGCTCTCGAGGAAATATTCCGCCAGCTGCGCGGCCAGCGCGTTGACCGACTCGCCCTTGAACTCGCGCGGCGCCGGCAGCACCAGCGACGGGAAGGCCAGGCCGGCCGTGTCGCCCTCCGCCGAAAGCGCCCAACCCACGCCCTTCTCCGCCACGGCCAGCCCCGCCCCGGTGAGCTCGCGCTCAAGGAGGGCTTCATAACCATGCTGACAGAGGGAGAGCATGGGTCCGAACGTGGCCGGACGAACCCCGGGGTCGACAACAAATCCTCGGCGGGCATGCTGGCGATTACACCGCCATGAGAATCCTGCTCCTGCTGCTGTTGAGTTTCGTTCTCCTCCAAGCCGAACCGCCGGCCCCGGCCAATGCCCGCGCCCGCGAGCTCATGACCGCACTCCAGCTGGAATATCTGCCCGGTGAATCCGGTTACTTCGGCCTGCTCGGCCGGTCAGCCCTCAGCGTGGAGCAGGACGGGCGGAAGCTCGCCGCCCAAAGCCGCATTTATTACCTCCTCACCGCCGAGGCCCCCGTGAATTACCTGCACTGGCTGGCCTCCGATGACACCCACGTGCTGCTCGAAGGCGGCCCGGTGGACTACTTCATTTTTCGTCCCGACGGATCGGTCGCCAAGCTTACCCTCGGCCGCGACCTCGCCGCCGGCCAGCAACTCGTCGCCGCCATCCCCGGCGGCTGCTGGAAGGCGCTGCGCCTGCACCCGGGCGCCGGCTACGTTCTGCTCGCCAACGTGCTCTCACCCGAGTGGACCCCCGATCGCGTCAAAATCGGCGCCGGTCCCGACTTCCTGGCCAAGTTCACGGGCACCGCCCCGTGGGCCACCGCGGATTTCCTGCGCGGGTTGAATGTCCCGGCATCCACCCCCTGAACGGAAAATCTCCGTGCATTTGGAGCGCGGCTGCGTTCACTGGACCACCCGACCATGCACCAGCCCACCTCCGACCTCCGCATCAGCACGGCCCGCCCGCTGCTCTCGCCGGCCATCCTCGAGGAGGATCTGCCGCTGTCGGACGCCGGCGCCGCCCTGGTCCAGGCGGGCCGCCGGGCGATCAGCGACGTGCTCACCGGCCGTGACGACCGGCTGCTGGCGATCGTCGGCCCCTGCTCGATCCACGACCCGGCGGCGGCGCTCGATTACGCGAAGAAGCTGAAAACCGTGGCCGACCGCCTCGCCCGCGACCTGCTGGTCGTGATGCGCGTCTATTTTGAGAAGCCCCGCACGACCATCGGCTGGAAGGGCCTGATCAACGACCCGCACCTCGACGGCAGCTTCCAAGTCAACAAGGGCCTGCGCCTCGCCCGCCGGCTGATGCTCGACATCAACGCCGCCGGCCTGCCCATCGGCACCGAGTTCCTCGACACCACGCTCGGCCAGTATTACGCCGACCTCGTCTCCTGGGCCGCCATCGGCGCCCGCACGACCGAGAGCCAGATCCACCGCGAGCTCGCCTCCGGCCTCTCGATGCCCGTCGGCTTCAAGAACCGCACCGACGGCGACCTGCAGGTGGCGGTCGACGCCATCGTCTCGGCCCGGCATCCGCACTGCTTCCCGTCGCTCACCCGCGAGGGCGCCCCCGCCGTGCTCGCCACCACGGGCAATCCCGAGGGCCACCTCGTCCTGCGCGGCGGCAGCCGCACGGGTCCGAACTACGATGCCAAGCACATCGCCCAGGCGGTCGGCCTCCTCAAAAAAGCCTCAGCCCTGCCGGCCGTGCTCGTCGACTGCAGCCACGGCAACAGCGGCAAGCAGCACGACAACCAGCCGCAGGTCGCCGCCGATCTCGCTGCGCAGGTCGCCGCCGGCGAGCGCGCGCTCATCGGCTTCATGCTCGAGAGCAACCTCGTCGGCGGCGCGCAGAAATACGAGGCCGGCCGGCCGCTGACGCCCGGCCAGAGCATCACTGACGCATGCCTGTCGTTCGACGAGACCGTGCCGGTGCTGGAAAAACTGGCTCAGGCCGCCGCGGTCCGCCGCGGCCGGCCGGCCTGAGGTTTTCGCCCGCGATTCTCCTCGCCATGTCCGCCGGGCATTTTCAGAAATCACGGCACATGTCCCGCCGGTCACTTGTGCAGCTGTCCCTCGGAGCCGTTGTCACCGGCGCCCTCACCCTCATGCTGGGTTGCGCCGGCTGCTCGACCAAGCCGCCGGTGAAGGCCCCGCCTCCCCCGCGCGCCGCGGCGCCGTCCGCCCCGGTGCTCCCGCCGGAAAAGCTCCCGCCCGTCATGCTGGGCATCGACGTGCTCGAGGCCGACGGCTTCCGGGCGATCGCCGGCAAGAAGATCGGCCTGCTCACCCACCGCGCCGGCGTGAACCGCCGCGGCGAGAGCACGATCGACGTCCTCCGCCGCGCCCCGCAGTCGAAGCTCGTCTGCCTTTTCGCCCCCGAGAACGGCCTCGATGGCCAGACGAAATCCGCCACGCATTTCGACGACGCGATTCATCCGGCCACCGGCCTCCCAGTCTATTCCCTCTACGGGAAAAACAAGCGCCCGACCCCCGCCCAGCTCAAGGGTCTCGATGCCGTCGTCATCGACCTGCAGGACATCGGCTCGCGCTCCTACACCTTCATCAGCTGGATGCGTTATACCCTCGAGGCGTGTTTCACCGCCGGCGTCGAGGCCATCGTCCTCGACCGGCCGAATCCCCTCGGCGGCCTCAAGATGGATGGCCCGCCGCTCGACGCCGACCTGATGACCGACGTCGGCGCCTTCCGCGTCCCTTACGTCCACGGCCTGACCATGGGCGAGCTCGCCACCATGGCGAAGCAGGCGCCCGGCGTGCTCGCGGTGAGCGAGAAGATCCGCGCCAAGGGCCGCCTCACCGTCATCCCGATGCGCGGCTGGACGCGCAACATGCGCTGGCCCGAGACCGAGCTGCGCTGGATCCCCACTTCGCCGATGGTCGCGGATTTTGAAGCCGTGGTCGGCTACGCGATGGTCGGGCTTGGCTGCGAGCAGAACTCCTGGTCCTCCGGCATCGGCAAGGAATTCCCCTTCCGCGGCATTTCCTACCCGCGCAAGACACCCGACGAGATCATCACGGCGATGGGCGCCTACCAGATCCCCGGCATCCGGCTGGTCAAGCGGCAGGGGCTTTCCCCCGAGGGCCAGTCCCGCACCGGCGTCTATGTCGAGATCAGCGACTGGGAGAATTGGAATCCCACCGAGCTCTCCTTCTACATGCACAAGCAGGCCGCCAAGTGGGAGCGCCTCAACCCCTTCGTCGGCCTGACCGCCACCGAGCAGCGGACCTTCAAGATCCACGTCGGCTCCAACGCGTGGTTCGCCGAGCTGCAGCGCGCCGGGTCGCGGATCGACGTGCCCGTTTTCCTCAGGAACTGGGCCGAGCGCGCCGCCATCTACCGCGAGCAGACGCGGAAATACTGGCTCTACCCGTGGGGCACGCCGCCGGCGGCCGCCGCGAAGAAATAGCCGGACCGAATCCTTGGAGGCGGGACCATCAGTCCCGCGAAGCATCATGTGGGTGGCGTGCTTGCACGCCACGTTGCACGCAAGCGTGCAACCTACACGAACAGCGGAACTGATATTCCCGCCTCCAACAAAACCGTCAGCAATTACTTCGCCACCACGGCGCTGTTCTTCGCCACCCAGGCCTCGTAGGCGGCGCGGGGCATGAAGCGGAGCGAAGCGGAATTGATGCAATAGCGCAGGCCGCCGGCCGCGCGCGGTCCGTCCTCGAACACATGGCCGAGATGGGCGCCGTCCACATTGCTGTGCACCTCGACCCGGATCATGCCATAGCTGCTGTCGGTCGTCTCGCCGACCAGCGCCTTCTCGATCGGCTTGGTGAAGCTCGGCCAGCCTGTGCCGGAGTCGAACTTGTCGCGGCTGTCAAACAGCGGCGTGTCGCTGCACACCGAGAAATAGACGCCGTCCTCGTGGTGGTCCCAGTATTCGTTCTGGAACGGCGGCTCCGTGCCCTGCTGGCGGGCAACCTGGAACTGGCGCGGCGTGAGCAGCTTCTTCCACTCGGCGTCGGTGCGCTGCACCTTCGTCTTGCTCATGTCGATGACGACGTTGGATGGCAGGCCACAGGCGGAGATTTCACCGGGCTTGCATTCAAGGGCGTCCTTGGCGGCGGGAGTCTTGTCGGATTTCATTTTTTTATCGGCGGCGTGGAGCCCGCTGGCGGCCAGGGCGGCGGCACCCAACAGGGCGGCAAGAAGGATGGGCCATTTCTTCATGGGAGGAGAGATACGGGGAAGTTACGTTTTGGCAAACGGCATGGATGCCACGGTGATGAGAGCCCCCGGCAACCGTTTTATTCCGCCCGCACCCGCACCTTGCCGTCGTGGAACTCGTTGACCAGCGCCTGGCCGGCTTTGACGCCCTTGGCCCGGGCGACCGGCTTGCCGGTCTCGTCGCGCACGATGGCGTAGCCGCGTTTGAGCACGGATTGCGGACTCGCTGACTCCAGCCGCTTCCACAGCCCGAGCAGCCGGTGCGATTCGAGCTGCACACGCTTCTCCGGCGAGGCCGTGGCGAGCCGGGCACGCGCCGTGCCCAGCGCCTCGCGGCGCAGTTGCACGGACGAGCGCAGCGCGGCGGCAAGGCGGTTGCCGAGGTCGTCGAGGCGCAGGTGGTTCGACTCGATGACGGCGGTGGGCGCCAGCAAGCGCAGGCGGCTGCGCGCGTGGCCGAGTTTCTCGGTGGCGCCGGCCATGGCGTTTTCGAGCGCGTCAGCCATGCCCACGGCCGCCTGCTGCAGGCGCTCGGTCGCGGCGAGGTAATGGCTCGAGATAAGCTCGGCCGCGCCGCTGGGCGTCTCGGCGCGCACGTCGGCCGCATGGTCGCACAGCGTCGTGTCGATCTCGTGGCCGACGGCCGAGATGATCGGCACGCCGCACTCCGCCACGGCTCGCACCAGCGGCTCCTCGTTGAAGGCCCAGAGGTCCTCGATGCTGCCGCCGCCGCGACCGATCACGAGGAGGTCGAAGATTTTCAGTGACTCGGCCGTGCGCAGCATGGCGGCCAGCTCGGCCGCGGCGCCCTCGCCCTGCACCTTGGCTGGCAGCACGACGAGCCGGCCGGTCCAGCCGCGGCGCGTCAGGATGCGGATGAAATCCTGCACGGCCGCACCGGTCGGCGACGTGATGAAGCCGACGGTGCGCGGCAGCAGCGGGATCGGCTGCTTGCGCGCGGGATCGAACAGGCCCTCGGCCGCGAGGCGTTGCTTGAGCTTCTCCAGTTCCAGCTGGAGCCGCCCGGCGCCATGGTCGATGACGGCGCGCACGATGAGCTGATACTGGCCGCGCGCCTCGTAGACGCTGACCTCGCCGTAGACCAGCACCGCGAGGCCGTCGCGCAGCACCACGCTCTGCCGCGCCGCGTCGCCGCGGAAGAGCACGCAGCTGAGCTGCGCACCGGCATCCTTGAGCGAGAAATACACGTGGCCGCTGGCCTGCGCACGGAGGTTCGAGACCTCGCCGCGGATCCAGCAGGGCGCGAGGCCGCCCTCGAGCAATTCCTTCACCCGCCGGGTGAACTCCGTGACGCCCTGCACCCGCCCGGAATCATCGAGGGAGGTGTCGGCCGTTTTCATGCGGCGGGTTTCTTCTTCCCGTAATGCTTCCGCAGGAGGTGCGTGCCCACGGTCAGCGCCACCAGCCCGCACAGGCCGAGCAGCGCGAGCTTGCCCTTGCCGTGCAACAGCGCGTCGCCGAAGAGGATGAAGGCCGCGTTGAACGACCACTGCACGGCGCAGGACAGGAGCGCGTATTTCACCACCGGCACCCGCGCGAGGCCCAGCAGGTAATTCTGGACGGGAAACGGCACGCCCGGGGTGACGCGCACCAGGATGATCAGGTCGGTGGCGTCGCCCGCGGAGACCTCCGGCAGCTTGTAGCCCAGCCGGACCAGCAGTTTCTCCAACAGCGGCCGCAGCGCCCGGCTCGCGAGGTAATACGAGAACAGGATGTTGAAGGTCACTGCCGACAGCGCCAGGACGATGACCAGCGGCATGCCCAGGCTGGGCGCGAAAACCGACCCGGCCGTCAGCGCGAAAGGAGACAGCGGCACGCCGACCGACGGCAGCAGCGCCATCGAGCAAAAAAAGACCACCGGCCCAGCGTCGCGGATCAGCGCCAGGCCCTGCGCCACGAGCGCCTTCAGGTCGAGCCCGCGCGCCACCAAAACGGCCGCCACAAGCAGGACGACCCCGGCCACGGCAAGTTTGAGCAAGAGGGCGCGGTTGGGACGCGGAGCGGGTTCGGCCATGGCGGCACGATGCCCGGGGCGCTTCGCCCGCGTCAAGGGCGGAGGCGGGAAAAGGCTTTCCTAGCCCGGGGCCGGCGCTAGCGTGTCGGCCTGTTCCGCATGAAGCTTTCGATCGTCATCCCCTGCTACAACGAGCGCAAAACCATCCGCTCCATCGTCGACGCCGTCCGCGCCGCTCCGGTGGCGGACAAGGAGATCATCGTGGTGGACGACTGCTCGTCGGACGGCACCCGCGACATCCTGCAGGCGGAGATCGGGCCGCTCGTGGACAAGATCCTCTACCACGACGTCAACCAGGGCAAGGGCGCGGCGCTGCGCACGGGCTTCGCCGCCGCGACGGGCGACGCTGTCATCGTGCAGGACGCCGACCTCGAATACGACCCGCAGGAATACCCGCGGCTGCTCAAGCCCATCCTCGACGGCAAGGCCGATGTCGTCTTCGGCTCGCGCTTCATGGGCGCCGACGCGCACCGCGTCGTCTATTTCTGGCACATGATGGGCAATCGCTTCCTCACGCTGCTCTCGAACATGTTCACGAACATCAACCTCACGGACATGGAGACCTGCTACAAGGTGTTCCGCCGCGAGGTGCTCGCGAAGATCACGATCGAGGAGAACCGCTTCGGCTTCGAGCCCGAGATCACGGCCAAGGTGGCGAAGCTCCCGGACTGCCGCATCTACGAGATCGGCATCTCCTACTACGGCCGCACCTACGCCGAGGGAAAGAAGATCGGCTGGCGCGACGGCGTCCGGGCCATCTACGCCATCGTGAAATACAACCTGTTCTGAGCCGCCGGCGCCGGCCGGGCGGAGCGAAGATTAAGATCCATTTCACGGACCGGCCGCTTGCACTGGCCGCGCGCTTCTGTCTTCATCCGGACCAGCATGGCCCCGCCCCCGTCCTCACCTTCCGTCACGGTCGTCCTGCCGATTTTCAACGAGGAGGAAGTGCTGCCCGAGCTGCTGGCGCGCCTGGCCGCGGTCTTTGACGCCCACCCCGCGACCCGCTGGGATGCACTGCTGGTGGACGACGGCAGCCGCGACCGCTCGGCGGAGCTGATCCGCGCACACGCGGGCAAGGACCCGCGCTTCCAGCTGCTCGAGCTGAGCCGCAACTTCGGTTTCCAGGCCGCGCTCGCCGCCGGCCTCACGCACGCGGCGGGCGCCGCCGTGGTCACGATGGACGCCGACCTGCAGGACCCGCCGGAGTGCATCCCGGAGATGGTCGCCAAGTGGCGCGAGGGCGCGCAGGTGGTGCGCGCCGTGCGCCGCTCCCGGCAGGAGACCGGCCCGCGCCGGATCGGCATGGATGTCTTCCACGCCGTCTTCAGCCGCGTGTCGGATTTCCCGATCGAGTCCAACACCGGCACCTTCGGCCTGATGGACCGCACCGCGGTCGACGCCCTGAAGCAGCTGCCGGAGCGCAACCGTTTCTTCCCCGGCCTGCGCTCGTGGGTGGGTTACTCGACGGCGGAGATCCGCTACGACCGCCACGAACGCGCCGCCGGCCAGCCGCAGCAGACTTTCCGCCGGCTGATCCGCTACGCCACCGACGGCGTGTTCAGCTTCTCCTACCTGCCCCTGCGCCTGCTGACGTATGCGGGGCTGCTGATTGCGTTCCTCGGCTTCGCGGCCGCCATCTTCTACGCGGTGCGCCGGATCATCGGGATCGAGACGGCGCCCACGGGCTACACCACGCTGGTCACCATCGTGCTCTTCCTCGGCGGCGTGCAGCTCATCGGCATCGGCGTGCTCGGCGAATACCTCGGCCGCATCTATGACGAGGTAAAGCACCGGCCGCTCTTCCTGCTCCGGCGCAACCCGCCGCCGGGTCCCGGGGCGAAGGAATGATGCAAGCGCTGCGCGTGCCAGGTCTGTTGGTGCTGGCGGCGGGCCTGGCGTTCGCGGGTTGGCTGCTCATGGGCACCAACTTCATGATCCATGACGACGAGGGCTACGTCCTCCTCGGCCTGAAGAACTTTTCCGAGCACGGCCGGCTCTACGACGGCGTCTTCACCCAATACGGGCCGGTCCCCTTCCTCTATTACGACACGCTGCACCGCCTGCTCGACTGGCCGATCACCAACCTGTTCGGCCGCACGCTGACGCTGGCGCACTGGATCACGGCCTCGTTCGCCGCCGGCCTGATCGCGTGGCGCCTCTCGGGCCGCTACTGGACGGCGCTGTTCACGCTGGTGGCAGTTTTCGGCTACATGTGGCAGATGACGTGGGAACCGCCCCACCCCGGCGGGCTGATCGCACTCATCACCGCCGTGACCCTGGCCGGCGCGGTCGAGGCCGTGTGGCGCGGCCGGACGGATCTCGCCACTCTCTTGCTCGGCCTGGCCGGCGCCGCCCTGTTTCTCACCAAGATCAACGTCGGCCTGCTCTGGATCTGCTCGATCGGTGCGTTCCTGCTGTTGCAGACGGACAGCCCCCTGCTCCGCGGCCGCGGCGCGTGGCTCGCCGCCGCCGGCCTCGCCCTGCTGCCCTTCATCCTGATGCGTCCGCTGCTGGGCGAGTCTTGGGTGTTGAACCTCGCGGTGGTGTTCGCGCTTTCCGGCGGCGCGGTGTGCGCGCTGGTGGCGGCGGAAACGACTCCCACCCTGCAGCCTCGCGACTGGCTGGCGGGATCCGCCGGCCTGGCCGGATTGGGGGCAGTGGTGGTGGCCGCCATCCTGCTCAAGGGCACCAGCGCCGGCGGCCTGTTGCAGGGCGTGCTGCTCGATCCGCTGCGCCATCCGGTCAATTTTCATTTCGGGTTTCTCTGGCCCCTGGCCGCGTGGCTGCTGCTCGGCGCGGCGGTGGCGGTCACGGCGCTGTGGTGTCTGCGCCCGTTGCTCCGCCCGCGGCTCGTCGATGCCGTCGCCGGGCTGCGGCTGCTGGCTTTGCTCTGCTACGCCTGGCAGGCGGAAACCTGGCTGACCATCCACGGCGTCGGCCACATGATCAGTTTCGCGCTGCCGTTCACGCCCCTGTTCCTGCTCCCGCTGGGCGAGGTCGAGCATCACGACCGCCGCCGGCTGGCCGCGTCCCTCGTCGCGCTGGTGGGCCTGGGCCAAGTGCTGCACGCCTACCCGGTCGCCGGCACCCAGATGGCGTGGGGCTCTTTTCTCCTGCTGCCGCTTTTCGCCAGCGGCCTGGCCGGGGCGGCGGCCCATCTCGCCCGCCGCGCGGACCGGCCCTGGCTCCGGGTCGCGGTCACCGCGGTCGCGCTGGGCGCCGCCGGCTGGCAGGTGAAGCTGCTGGTCGGCCAGGGCTGGTCGCGCTGGAACTCCTCGGACCCCCTCGGGCTGCCGGGCGCCGAGTCGGTCCGTCCGCCGGAAAACGTCCGCTACGCCCTGCGCATCCTCTCGGCCAATGCCGGCCTGCACGCCGACCTGCTCTACTCGCGCCCGGGCATGTTCAGCTTCAACCTCTGGACCGGCCTGCCCACCCCCACGCTGCGCAACGCCACCCACTGGTTCTGGCTGCTCAAGGAAGACGAGCAACAAGCCATCATCGCCCGGCTGCAGGCGGAGCCCCGCACGGCCATCATCAGCAGCCGCCCGCTCATCGATTTCCTGGACCAGCGGATGGGCATGACCATCACCGGTTCGCTGAACGACTTCATCCGCGGCCACTACCGCCCGCTGTTCACCGTGTCGGGCTACGACTTCCTCGTGCCCCGCACCAGCGCGGCCGCGCCGTTCTTTGTCGCGCAGAATTTCGACCGGCAGGACGGCTCCCCCGATCCCGAGCGCGGCCTGATCACGGTCAATGTCGCCGCCCAGGCGACGGTCGCGCGCATCGTGCTCCGGGATGTGCGCGACCCCGCCCGCCCGCTCGCCGAGTGGCAGGCGGACAACGCGCGCGTCACGCTCGACCTCGTCAACACCGGCGGCCGGACCACCGGCGCGCCGCAACCCTGCCCGTGGCCGCTGCGCATCGACGGCCTCCGCCAGCTGCGCCTGTATCACAACCTGCCGGTCCCCGCAGGCCGGCCGGAACTGCAGCTCGTGTTTCTCGACGCCACCGGGCGGCTGCTGTTCGAGGCCTGCTACGACGAACCGGTCAGCGTTTCCGCGCCACCAGCAGGAGGCTGACCCCGAACGGGAACGGCACCCGCCAGAACGCCGGCCGCACGAACAGCCAGCGCAGCACGGCGTTCAGCCACGGCGCGGGCAGCTTGTCCTCCGAGCGCGCCTGGCCGCCCTGCTGCGGAAACCATTTCCGCCACTTGCGCACGAGCCACACCGCCGGGTAGACGACGACATTGGTGTAGTTCACATAGAGCAGCTCCCACTGCGCCTCCGGGAAAAGCGCCTTGAGCTGCGGCCGCGAGTAGCGGCGGAAGTGGTGCAGCGCGACATCCCAGTCGCTCCACAGCGCCATGCTGGCGGGCACCGTCACGAGGGCCACGCCGCCGGGTTTCAAAAGCCGGTAAAACCCCGCCGCCACGGCGCGGTCGTCGGGCGTGTGCTCCAGCACGTCGAGGGCCGTGACGTATTCCAGCGACGCGTCCGGCAGCGGCACTTGGTCGCCCGCGAGGCTGAGGATCTGGTCCGGGCGGAAGCGCGTGCGCAGCAGCCGCAGCGCCTCCTCGTGGTCGTCGAGCACCATCACCCGGCAGTGCGCCTCCATTTCCTGCGCGAACCGCCCCGTGCCGGCGCCGCAGTCCAGCAGCAGGTCCGACGCCGCCGGCGGCCGCACCCGGAGCAGCCAGGCGCGGGCGAAGTCCCGCTTGCCCGCGTAATACCAGTGGGCGGTCTCCATCTGGTCCATGTTGGCGTATTCCTCGGCGTTCATGCGAATGACACACGAAGGTTGTGCGGCGCGCCGGAACGTGTCCATACTGCTTATCAATTTCCCCGGCCACCGCGTGCGTCCCACCCGTTCACCACTCCTGCCCTCCGGACTGACCTGGCTCGCGCTGCTGCTGGCGCTCGGCCACGCCGTCCTCGCCACGCTCGCGATGCGGGAGAAGTCCACGACGGCGGACGAGCTCGCCCACGTGACCGGCGGCTACACGTTCACCCACTGGAACGACTACCGCCTGCACCCCGAGAACGGCAACCTGCCGCAGCGCTGGCAGGCGCTGCCCACCGTGTTTCGCGGGGCGGCTTTCCCGTCGATGGACACACCAGCCTGGCGCCACTCCGAGGTCTGGCTGACCGGCTACGCCTTCTTCTACGGAAGCGGCAACGACCCGGCGGCCATGCTCCTCTCCGCGCGCGCGATGAACTCCCTCTTCGGCGCCGCGCTGGTGCTGCTCGTCTATTTCTGGTCCCGCACGCTCTGGGGCGAACCGGGCGCGCTCGTCTCCGCCGCCTTCTGCGCGCTGTGCCCGACCATGCTGGCGCACAGCGGCCTCGCCACGTCGGACATGGGCATGGCGTTTTTCCTGCTCGCCGCGTCGGGCGCCTACTGGCGCCACCTGCAGGACGGCCGCGTCCGCAACTGGTGGCTGAGCGCCGGCCTGCTGGGCCTGGCTGCCGTCGCCAAATACACGGCCGTGCTGCTCCTGCCGCTGGCGATGGTGATGGCGGTGGTGCGGGCCCTTGACCCGGCGCCGCTGACGCTCGGCGGCGTCGTGTTCCGCACGCGGCTGGGCCGGCTCGGCGCCATCGCCGTCTCCACCGCCGGCCAGGGACTCGTCGCGGTGGGCGTCATCTGGCTGTTCTTCGGCTTCCGTTACAGCGCCTTCAACCCCGCGCTGCCGCCCGGCGAGTTCAACCTGCCGTGGGCGCTCATGCTCTCCTTCGGCGGCCTGAAGGCGCAGGTGATCGAGTTCTGCCGCACCTGGCACCTGCTGCCCGAGGGCTGGCTCTACGGCCTGGCCTTCGTGCTGAAGCACGCCGAGGCGCGCGCCGCGTTTCTCGACGGCGAATACAGCATCTTCGGCTGGGTGGGTTTCTTTCCCAAAACCTTCCTCTACAAGACGCCGCCCGCGCTCCTGGCCGGCGTGGCCGCCGCCGCGGGGTTGCTCGCATGGCGCCTGCGCACGACGGGCGGGGCCCGTTTGCGCGAGCACCTGTATCGCGTCACGCCGCTGGTCGCGCTGTTTGCCGTCTATTGGTTCATCTCGCTGACCAGCCATCTCAACATCGGCCACCGCCACATCCTGCCCACCTACCCGGTGCTTTACATCCTCACCGGCGCCCTCGGCTGGGCGATGGTGCGTGCGTGGACGCATGCGCGGCAAACCGGCCTGGGCTTCGGTCTCGGCGTCGCCGGGCTGCTGGGCTGGCAGGCCGTCACCACCGCGCAGATCCATCCGCACTATCTCGCTTATTTCAGCCCCCTCGCCGGCGGCCCGGCCCACGGCTACCAGCATCTCGTCGACAGCTCGCTCGACTGGGGGCAGGACCTGCCGGCGCTGCAAAAATGGCTGGGGCAAAACCGCCGGCCCGGTGAAACCGTCTACGTCTCCTATTTCGGCACCGATGAACCGGCCCGCTACGTGCCCGACGCCGTGCTGCTGCCGCGGCTGCCCGGGTTCAACCGGTCGCGCCCCTGGTATTGGTGCGAGCCGGGTCTCTACGCCATCGGCGCCACCATGCTCTCACACGTCTACCAGCCGCAGCGCGGGCCGTGGACGCTGGAGAGCGAGCGTCTCTACCAGCAGTTGCGGCTGAGCGAGGCCAGTTTCCGCGCGTTGAAGGCCGACCCGCACGGCCGGCCCGAGCTGCGACAGGGAATCAGCGCGGATGAATGGGCGACGGCCTGGAGCCGCTTCGAGCAGCTGCGTTTCGCCCGCCTGTGCCATTACCTGCGCGCGCGCCAGCCGGACGCCCAGCCGGGTTACTCCATTCTCGTCTACCGCCTCGACCAGGCGGAAATCGATGCCGCCCTGAACGGCGACCTCCGCCAGCTCGGCGCCGCGATCGAGCGGGCGCTCGCGGCCCCCGCGCGCTGAGCCGTCACGGCACGAGCCGGATCCGCAGGTTGCCCTCGGACGCCGGCGTGACCGGCGCGTAATCAATGGTGACCAAGGCGGGGATGTCTGCCGGCACGGGCACTTCCACCACGAGCCGCGCGCCCGCCGGCACCTCTTCCGTGAGGGTCGCCGTGGGCGTGCGCAGCTCAAAGCGACAGGCGGTGGTCCGCGGGTTGGAGAACTCCAGCCGCACCGGCGCATCCGCCCAGGTCCGCAGCAACAGTTCATCCCGCAACATCTCGCCCAGCTTCCGCGCGCGGTAACTGTAGAGCAGCGGCTGCGGCCGCTCGCCCGGCTGCAGCTTGCGATAAGCGGCGAGGTTGAACCACCCGGTCCGGCCCATGGCGCGACCCTCGCGCCCCATGAACTGTTCCAGCGGCACCACGAGCCAGCCCGGCGCCGACCCCACGGCGGCTTCGGCCGTCATCATCTTGATGTCTGACAGCCGCTCGATCGCCACCGGCCGCGGCGGATCCAGCCGGTAGAACGACGCCAGCGCGTGGTCGATGGGGAACGCCAGCCGCAGAGGCGCGTCCGGCTGGTCAAGCTGCCCGGCCCATGTGCGCCAGTTACGGTAATAGAAATACGAGGCCGAGCGCTCCGGCTGCGTCAGCGCCGCCCAAGCCCCCTGACTCGTCCGCGCCTGCACCATGACAAAGACCTCGACCGCCGCCGCGAGCACGACGGCCCAGACAGCCACGCGTAATTTCCGCGGCAGGACACCCAGACCCCAGGCGCCGGCCACCGCCACCCAGGGCGCCGCCAGCACCATGAATCGGAAGGCCCAGTGGTGCCACTGCACCAGCGCATGCTGCACCAGCAGGTAAACCAACACCCCCGCGCCCCAAATCAGGATCTGCCCCGCCCCCTCGCGCTTGCGGGCCACCGCCGCCGTCAACAGGCCGCCGAGGAAAAGCACCACACTAATGATGCCGCACGTGACCACGTCGGCATCAGGCGCCGTGAGCTGCATCACCCGCTCCAGTTGCCCGCGACGGGACTGGCCGATGAAAACATAGGCGTCGGCCTCGGTGGACATCCGGCCGGTCAGTTTCTCGCCCGCCGCGCGTGATACATCCTGCAACCAGAAAGGCTGCGCCGTGGGCTCCAGAAGCTGCACCGCCGAGGTGCCGAGATTCCGGGCCGCCTTCTCCGCATAATGCGCCGGGGAGGCGAATTCGCCGTGATGCAGCACCACTGCGTCGCGCGGGCCGAACAACGAACCATACGTGACCTGGTTCCGCCAATAACCGGGCACGACCAGGATCAGGGCCGCCACGCCGAGACCAGCCGCGGCCGGCACCAGCGCCCGCCATTTGTCGCGGTGCTGCCAGACAAGCCAGCCCACCCACAGCATCGCGCCGGGCGCCAGGTAGAACATCGTGCCCTTTGAGCCGAAGGCCAGGGCCACGCCCGCGCCGCCCACCCAGGAGCCCTCGCCGCGCACCAGCGCCCGGTGCCAGAGCAGGTAGCTCGCGGCAAACACCCCGGCGGTAAACAGGTCGCTTTGCACAGTCGTGAACTGAACGGCGACATTCGCCATGCCCAGCACCAGCGCGACCGCACCCAAGGCATTGAGGCGCGCGAGTCCCGCGGTGCGCGCCAGGCCGAAGGTCGCGCCCAGCAACAGGAGCCCGCCCGCCAGCTGCGACCAGGGCGCGAGATAAAAGCCGGCGTTCGTCGCGCCCAGCAGCCACGCAATCACGACGTCGGGCGCCACGGGCATGTAGTTCAACCGTGGATCATCGGTCGCAAAATGCCGGATCGTCCCGTCCTGCAGCCAGGCCCCGATCCGCGACAACCGGTAGGTCAGTGCGTCAAAGACGATCGGCTCGACCTGCGCCGAGAGCACCGCGAGCAAAAGCAGGACGACCATCAGGCCGCCGGCCAAGCGCCCTTCCGCAGTGCCGCCGCGCAGCAACCGGCCCCAGGCCGCGAACCAGTCCAGCCAGTGCCGGCCGTCCTCGCGCCACGACCGCCGTCCGGCGAGCAAGGCCGCCAAGCCGGCGGCATGCGCGATAAAAAATCCAGTCCGCCCCAGTCCGCCGCCCAGGCCCAAAAGCACCCCGGAGGCGGCCACCCACGCCAACGCCAGCAACAGCCAGGCGAGCGAGGCCTCGACCAAACCGCGCCGTTGCAATCCTGCGACGCAAACCCCGAGCCATGCCGCCCACGCGACCAGCACGGCATCGGCCGAGAAGACCAGGATGGAAACCAGAGCGTTCATGTCCGGCGGGGCCGCGCGCTGCGCTTATTTTTCATGCCGCAGGCTCCACCACTCCCGGAGCGTGGCCACCGCACCCTCCACCAACCAGCCGGCGAGCATCATCATGAGCATCCAGTGCAACGGCTGCGTCCATTGCCGCCAGACGAGATCCAGCTGGTTCTGCCAGGCAGGCACCTGGTCGCGGAAGAACAGGTTGACGATCACGCAGAGCACGCCGTCCAGCCAGAGGCCGAGCAGCACCAGGGCGCAAGCCAGCCGCGCGGCCCAGCGTGTCCGGCCCGGAGCCAAGTCCGCCGCCTGCCGCCACAGCCAGACCGCCGGCCACAGCGCAAAGATCCAGCGGTAGGCGTAATTCACCCCCGCGAGGAAACAGCTCAGCAGCACGATGGCGCCTAGCGCGGCAAGCAGTCGCTCCCGCGGCTGCCCGCGCACAGTGAGTCCCACCGTCACCCCGCTCCAGGCGAGGGCCAGTGCCGGCACCACGATCAGCAGCAGGCTCGGCAGGGCCGCCGCCTTGTCCGTCCAGCCGAGGTCGCGCCACCACAACGGCGCCCCCATCGTGTAGATGCCCGAGGCAATGTGGAACCGGCCCCGTTCCACCTGCGTCCACACGCTGGCCAGCGCCAGCCCCACCACCACCAGGCCCGCGAGCAGCACCGCCGGCGAACGGCGCACCGGGCGGACCCACAGGAAGGCCAGGGCCGCCGGCGCCGGAAAATATTTCAACCCGGTCGCGAGACCGAGACAGGCCACCGCCACCGCCGCACGCCACCACACCGGTGCCGCCGCGACCAGCCCGCAACCCGCGAGCAGCACCAGGATCACCAGGTCGTTGTTCGCCCGGTTAACGGCCAGCATCACGGGGGGCGAGATCATGAGCGCGGCCAGCCAGAACGCCTCCGGCAGGTTGCGTGGCCGGGCCGTGGACCAGATGGCCAGGCCGAAGGCGCCGGCCCAGGCCGTGCCCACGAGGAAATTGTGTTCCCGCGTCAGGCCCAGCCAGCGCAGCCCCAGCCACCAGTCCGAATAAACGTGCGGCCGCATCAGCACATCGAGGGCGTTCGCGCCATGGGGATCGGCCCCCGCGCGCACCGCGTCCAGCGCGGCTAGGATCGCATAGGAGTCCAGATACATCCGCCCGTAGTCATAAATGCCCAGCGTGACGAGGAACCGCGGCCAGATCACGCCCGCCATCCACGCTCCGAGGGTCAGCACCACCGTCCAGAACAACGGCCAGGGCGAAACCGGGCCGGCGTTGGACTGGGCGACTGGGGCGTTCATCACGGAGGCAGTAAGGAGCGGATCAGGGCGTGATGGCAACCACGCCCCGGCGCCAGGTGCCCGCCAGCAGAGCCGACAGGACAAAAAGCAGCAACCAACCGCCGGCTTCGTTCAGGAAAAACCCCGGCCAGCCCGCGAGGAGATAGTTGGCGCCGAAAGAAAAAAACATCGCCCCCAGCGCGACCGCCGCCAGCCACCGGCCGGAGCGCCGCCAGGCCCACAGTTGCGGCAGCGCCAGCAGGAGGAAACATTGCCGGTAATCAAAACTCGAACCGGCGAGAAATGTCGCAACATACACCAGCGTCCCGGCGCGAAAGCCCAGCAGCGCCCGGCGCTCCGCGGCTGATGTGGCCGCGGCCGGCACCGATGCGGAGGGGTTCGCCAGCAAGCCACGCAGAAGCATCCACGCCACCCCGGCCGCCGCCACCCAACGACCCACACCGATGAACGTCAGGTCTCCCGTTTGGCTTGTGCCATAAAAAGCCTGCACCTGCGACCAGGTCGAGGCCAGCACCTCGCTGCCGTAGGACTGCACCCACCCGCCACCCGTGTTGTGCAAGACCGGCGCAATGTCCCGCCAGATCAGCGCCAGATACGCCGCGAACAAACCGAGCGGAAGCCAGACGCGGCGCAGCCACGCCCGCGCCGATCCATCGAACCAGGCGCCAAGCACGAGGAGCGGAAACAACTTGAGGACCGCCGCCACCCACCACAGCGCTGCGGCCAGCCGTCCGTGCCGTTCCTCCCCGGCGAGCCACAGACCCGCACCCACCAGCACGAGCATGGCGAGGTCCGTGTTGCCGCGCTCGATGCCCAGCTGGAAGGCCGGGGAGCAAAGCAACAATCCCCCCCACAGACCCTCGCCGGTGGAAAGCCGGCCCCAGAACGCGAGCACCACGGTGATGGCCGCCCCCGCCAGCAGGCAACCGAGCACGCGGAACCAGACCGGATCCGCCGGAAACCGCATGAAGGTCAGCCACACGCGCGGGTAGTTGTAAGGCCGCTGCATCGGGTCGGTGACACTCGGCCCGTAGAGCTCCCCGCCACCTGCCACGGTTGCGCGCGCCGCGGGAAAAACCTGCAGGTCGACAAACGGCGCGGGATGCGCGTAAACCCCGGCGAGGCGCCAGCGGGCGACGAATTCCGCCCCCGGGCCGGCCAGGCCGAGCACCGCGTAATAGGCCAGCAACATGCCGACCGCCACCCAGCGTCCGTCCCGAAGGAAGCCTGTTGCGCGCATGCGTCGTGCGGTCCCGTCAGTCCGTGCCGTGCGGAATGGGCGGAGGCGGATTGCCCGACGGCTTGAAGTCCGGCGGCAGTTCCAGCGCGACGAGGCGACTGATGCGCGCCAGCTTGGTGCCAAAGCGTTTCTCCGCGACCAGCTCGACCTTGAAACCGTCCGGCAGCCGGTCCTCGGGGACGATCTCGAAATCCCCCTCGACCGTGGTGGGGCGCGCGCCCTGCAGGATCAGGATCTCGCGGAAGTCGGGCTCGTGCAGCTGGTGCGCCAGCCGGTCGGCCACCAGCCGCGCGCGGCCGATGAGGATGGAGGGCTTTTTCTCCAGCAGCCACGGGAGGGTGGACTTGTTGGAAATGATCAGCCGCGGGCCCGGCGGCAGCGCGTTCACGAAGCGACGCTCCCACTCCACCTCGTCGATGCCGACGTGCGAATAGCCGTGGCTCGCATACTGGCTGGAGGTGAAGCCGAGGAAGAAGAGCAGCCCGGCGGCGGTCAGGACCTTCGTCGCCGGCCACCAACGGTCCAGCCGGGCCATCAGCAGCACGACGCCGCAGGCGAACAGCAGGTGCAGCGGCAGGCTGAAGCGCGAAGCCATGCGGTCCACGAAGCTCGCCCAGTAATAACAAAAGACCAGCAGCGTGTTCGCGGCGATCGCCAGGCCGAAGGCGGCTAGGGACAGGCCGGCCGCCGGCGCCGTGCGCCAGGCCGGCAGCATGCGCACCAGTCGCCACATCATCCAGCCCAGCCCCGCCAGGCCGGCGGCCGAGAGCAGCAGCGAGTTGGCCAGCTCGGTGGTGCGGCTGAAGAGGAACTGGTAGGCCCCGAGGATGTTGTTGGGAAAATAGCTGAGGCTGAAGCGCGTGGCGGCCTTCTCCGTCAGCTCCCACAGCATCGGGGAATTGGAAAGCACCTTGTTCTGCAGCGCACAAGGCACCAGCAGCAGCGGCACGAGGAGTAGCTGCCCGGGCAGGATGATGCGCTTCGCCCGGAACCAGCCGGCCAGGGCCAGCACCCCCACCGGCAGCACAAAGAGCGCCGACTCGTAGCGTGCCTGGGCCAGCAAGACGGCGCAGAGACCAAGCGCGGCGAGCGGCTCGGCCCGCGGCGCCCGCAGGTAGTCCGCCGCGAGCACCATGGCCGCGAGGATCATCACGAGATTGAGCAACTCCATGCCCGAGCCGGTCGCGTTCTGGCCCAGCAACGGCAGCGTGCCGAGCAGCACCACGGCCAGCAGGCCGCCCCGCCAGCCGGACAGCTGCCGGCCAAAGACAAAGACCAGCCAGAGCGCCGCCGGCATGAGCAGGGCGTTGAGCAGGTAGGCGTTCAACAACCGGTAGCCGGTGAGATCGTGGACGAGCGAGACGAGGAAGGGATAAAAGTAGGGCCGCTTGTCGAGGTAGCTGTCGGTGGAGAGAAATACCCCCTGGATGTCGTAGCCCCGCACCATCATCGCGACGTCGCGGAAGTAGTGCAGGTTGAAGGCGGTCGATTGCAGCACGAACTCGTCGTTGAGGATTTTGCTGCGGAACGGCTCGGAGTTGATCGCCAGCAGCGAGAACGCCCCGATCGCCACCGCGGCGGCCAGCGCCTGGCCCCGGGTCAGGGGATCGGCGGGCGGGACGGTGCGCGTCCGCCACAGCCGCCAGAGCGCGTGCAGGAAAAGCGCGAACGTCGCGAGCAGGACGTAATAGCCGCTGCACTTCACGAAGACCTCGGCCGCCTCCACAGACACACCGAGAAACCCCAGCCAGACGGCCAGCAGCGCCGCGACGCCCACGAGTCCCAGCCGCACGTCGGTGCGGAGCCAGAGCCGGGCGGGCAGAGGAAGCGGATCTTTCACGGCGGCGGGGAACGCGGCCCTCAGGGCAGCTTCTTGATGAACTCCTCGAAGAACCGCGCGCGGACCTTCTCCAGCTCCGCCGGGGTCATTTTTTCGGGGACCGCCGGCTTCGCCACCTGCGGCAGAACGGTCGGACCCTCGCGGATCGAGACCACCCGGCTGATGCGGCTGACGGTCATCGGCGTGAAGCGCCGCTCCCACACCGTCTCAAGCTGGTAGTCCGGGCCGGGATCGTCCTCGGCCGGCACGCTCAGGCGGCCGGTGTCCGGGTCGATGCTCAGGCGCTGAAAGACGTAGATGGCGGAGAAAATGCGGTTCCGGAAGTTGAAGATGATGTTCCCCTTCTGGTCGATCGCCTGCCGGATCGGCGTGGCCGAGACCAGGTGCGTGATCCAGATGATCGAGTTGTTGTCGATGAACAGGTAGTCGCGCTCCGGGTGCGCCGCGATGAACTCGCGGCGCCAGTCCATCTCGCGCCCGACGTAATATTCGCTCGAGTAGCCGTGCCGCGCCATGGTCGGCAGCGAGTGGGCGAAGAAGCCCGCCCCGACCACCACGGCCAACAGCGGCCAGATGCGGCCGCGCCAGTTCAACTCGGACGCGGCGGTGACGACCGCGATGACCATCGTCAGGTTCAGCGGCAGGCTGAGGCGGCGGATGACCGGGTCGTCGAAGCGGCCCCAGAAATAGCAAAGCAGCAGGAAGGTGTGGGCGGCGAACCCGAGGGCGAAGACCGCCAGGGCCGCGTGCGCCGGCGGCGCGACGCGCAGGTTGCGCAGCGTCTTGAGCGTCCACAGCGCAAACAGGGGCAGGCCAAGGATGCCGAGCAGCGAGAGCACCAGCGAATTGGAATGCTCGCCGTTGGCGTTGAGGAAGAAGTTCAGGTTGTGCGCGATGTTGTCCGGGATGTAGGCGAGGGAGAACGGCCGGTCGAAACCGGGCTGGCTCGCCATTTCCCAGGAGGAGCTGCGCACGCTGAAGACCTTGTTGTGCAGCGCATAGGGCAGCAGCAGCAGGGGCATGATGATGACCATCCAGGTCAGCACCGGCCGGCGGTCGCTCCACCACACCCAGAGCATTGTCAGGCCGACGGGCAGGAGGAAGAGCACGGACTCGTAGCGGGTGTTGGCCAGCAGGATGCCCGCGAGGCCGAACGCCTCGAGCGAGTTGGCGTCGCGCCGGGCGACGTAGCGCATGCCCAGCAGCAGCGTGGCAAGGATCAGCACGAGGTTGAGCAGCTCGAAGCCGCCGCCCGTGGCGTTCTGGGCGAGCAGCGGCAGGCTGGTCAGCAGCAGCACCGCCACGGCGCCGGCGCCGCGGCCGTTGATCCGGCAGCCGGTGACATAGGCGAGGATCAGCAGCAGGAAGGTGAGGACCGTGTTGAGGGCGAAGACGTTCTCCGGCCGGTAGCCGGTGAGGTCGTGCAGCACCGACACGAGGAAGGGCTGGAACAGCGGCCGCTTGTCGAGCTGCCCGGCCAGCAGCTGGAACGAGCCCTGGATGTCGTGCCCCCGCATCGGCACGAGCGCGGTCTTGTCGAAATGCATGTTCATCGAGGTGCCGAGCAACATCACCTCGTCCATCAGGATCTTGAACCCGTAGGTCTCGTGCGCGAGCAGCAGCAGGCCGCAGCCAAGGATCAACGCCGCGGGCCAGCGCGGCCGTTCCCTCCAGCCGGCCAGGTCCGCCCGGGAGTCGCGCACCACCTTCAGCAGCGACCAGCCGAACAGCAGGGTGAGCAGCAGCATGGCCCAGTAGCCGCCGTAGATCACGAGGCGCAGCGACTGGTCGGGCGTGAAGGCCACGAAGCCCAGAACCAGGGCCAAGGCCGCGGTGGACAGGAGCAGAACAAGACGACGATCCATGGTGTGGTAGGTGCCGGCCGGTCGGGAAAAAAGCCGTGCGCGAGGATGGACGGACCGGGGTGAAAACAAAAGCTCCGTTTCGGTTCCGCGCGGACACCGGCGGTGCGCGGACACAAGCCGGGCAAGAAAAAGCCGCCCCGTTGCGGGGGCGGCCTTGAGAGTGGATCCTCAGCGAGGATGCTACGCTTTAGGGAGCGTAGGTGACGGTGCGAGCACCGGCGACGCCGGAGATCGTGATCGTGATGCCCTGCGTGAAGTTGGCGGGATAGGTCTCGCCGGCGACCGTGTTGACGGCCTTCACGTAGTTGGTGGCGCCGATCAGGCCGTTCGAGGCGACGGTGGAAACACCGTTCTCCAGGAAGAACTGGTCAGCGGCAGCCGACAGCTGGCGGGCGTTGTTGAGGACGGCCTTGTCCTGCGAGGACTGGCGAACCTTCTGGAACGCGGGAATCGCCATCGCGGCCAGGAGGCCGATGATGACGACGACGATCATGATTTCAACGAGCGTGAAGCCCTTGGTGGAACGTGTATTCATTTTATGTGGATTATGTGGTTATGTATTATTTCAGCCCGCGAAGTGCGGACGACGCACATCAGAGCCGTTCGGACTGGCCTGCTCAAGGGCTAACTTTCTAAAGAAAAAGTAAAACCCTCCCCGCGAGAGGAGGGTTTTACGCTAAAGGCTTATGCCCAGAGTTTTACGGAGCGTAGGTGACGGTGCGAGCACCGGCGACACCGGAGATCGTGATCGTGATGCCCTGCGTGAAGTTGGCGGGATAGGTCTCGCCGGCGACCGTGTTGACGGCCTTCACGTAGTTGGTGGCGCCGATCAGGCCGTCCGAGGCGACGGTGGAAACACCGTTCTCCAGGAAGAACTGGTCAGCGGCAGCCGACAGCTGGCGGGCGTTGTTGAGGACGGCCTTGTCCTGCGAGGACTGGCGGACCTTCTGGAAGGCGGGAATGGCCATCGCGGCCAGGAGGCCGATGATGACCACGACGATCATGATTTCAACGAGCGTGAAGCCCTTGGCGGAACGTGTATTCATTTATTTGTGTATTTATGGTTAACCAAACTGCTAAGCCGTATTAAAGAGGACTATTCGCAACAAGCCAAGTGAGGACTCGGCTTTACCAGTAAAAACCCTCCAAAATCACGCTTCCACGCTCTGAAACGGGGCCATAGGCCCCTATCTTTCAGCGGACAGCGATTATTTCAGGAGCTTGGCCAACGACAGTTCGCTGGCGTCGCGCCAGAGCAGCTCCATCCGATACTTGTCCCGGTTCTCGGGCGTAAAGAGATGCACCATCACCTCGAAGGCATCCACCACGGTCCAGCCGCTGCCCTTGGTGGTGTCCACGGACAGGATCCGGGCCTTGTTGTCGTCGAGGACTCGCTCGAGCTCGATGCGCAGGGCGCGCAGGTGCGGCTCCGAGGTGCCGGTCGCCAGCACCAGATAATCCGTGATGCTCGACAGCTCGCTCACGTCCAGCACGCGCAGGTCCTCGGCCTTCTTGCCGTCCAGGGCCTGCACGATCTGCTTGATCAGTTTCTCCGCCGGCTTGGCCGCGGACTTGGCCGCGGACGCGGCGCGGGCCGGGGCCTTGCGGGCCGGTTTGCTCGTTTTCTTGGTGGCTTTGGCTTTCATCGACATCAGCGATACAGCTTCCTGGCCTCGATATAGGCGATAACTTTCTGCGGGCAGAAATAATGGAGGGACCGGCCCGCCTGCACCCGCGCCCGGAGCTCGCTCGAGCTGATCTCGATCAGGTGGCCGTCGCACCGGTGGAGGCGCAGGCCGTCGATCTCGACGTGGGGCTTGGTCGGGTGCTTCGGCCGCTCCAGGAAGATGAACTCGATCAGCTTCACCAACTCGCCGATCTCCTTCCACTTGTGCAGCAGCGGCAGCTGGTCGCCGCCGATGATCCAGAACAGCTCGTCGTTCGGAAACTGGGTCCGGAAATGCCGCACGGAATCCACGGTGTAGCTGATGCCGCCCTTGCGCAGCTCGTAATCGGAAATCTCCAGGCGGCGGTCCCACTCGGTCGCCGACTGCAGCATCGCCAGCCGGTCCTCGACCGTGGACTGGATGTCTTTGGGTTTCAGCGGGGCCTGGGCCGCCGGCACCAGCAGCAACCGGTCAAGGTGGAACTGCTCGAGCACATCCTGCGCCGCGATCAGGTGCCCGAAATGCACCGGATCGAAGCTGCCACCCAGAAACCCGATCTTCATGCGCGCTGGCCCGCCCGGCCGGGGCGGGCGGAACATAAGGACGACGGTGGGAACACTCTTGCCACGCGCCCCACTTCATTCCGCAATCCTGATTCGGCAACCCCAAACCTGCCCGGGTGGCGGAATTGGTATACGCATCGGACTTAAAATCTCCTGCGGACAAGCAGGCTCTCGCTGCAAAAGAACGACTTACCGTAGCAGAGAAAAAATTCTTGTCCACTTTCTTGTCCACTCCGTTGGAACTGCGTTCGAAACGCATCAGGATTTTATGGGACGATTGGGTGTCGGAGGTGATCACGGCTCAGCAGATGTTTTTCACTGTCGCAGGATCATAGATCAGCGACCATTTCTCCGCCCCATTCCAATACTCGCCACCGTTCGCGACGAACACCTGGCCAGATGCCGATACCGCCATGCATCCCGGCCGGAACTTGTTTGGGCTCGAAAGATCAATCGTCCAACCAGGGCCGGCCCTCAGCCGCCAGCATGTGACATAACCCCCATCATACCCCGGGTTCTCGGCGCGGAACCCGGTGGCCAGCGCCGCAGCTTTAAGCATTCTCTGAAGCCGGGCGCTTGGGCGATTTGTCGTAATCTGGCGAGTGTTCACCTTCGAGAAGGGGACGGGTGGCCGGACGTCTTGAGTGCGGATGAGGATCATTGATCAGTGAGAAGTTTGGCTGGTCTCCCAGCTAGTTTTTGCGAGAGTTCGGGCCGAGCAGGCCCGGGTGGCGGAATGGTATACGCAGAGCACTTAAAATGCTTTTTCCGTAAGGAAGTGTGGGTTCGAGTCCCACCCTGGGCACCATGTCAGCGCGCGGGATCACTCGGTTTCGGAGCAGGCGGGGGGATCCTCGGGTCATTGCGAAGGTGTCGTGCCAACTCGGAAGGGCGCACCGCAGCCCGGCTTCGCACCTCCTCAAGATGCAACCGGCCCTCCATCCGCGCGAGGAAGGCTCCACTGCGGGAGATGACTGCATCGAAATACTCCAAGGGCACAGGCACGTCGTATTGCAGGCCGAACTGCAGGATGCCCGCGTGAAGATTGTTCGCTGCCGTAGCTTTGGGGCCGGCAGGTGAAACGTCGGCCGGGGGGCTCGCCGGCTCGTTAGTCGAAGGGGTCGGATTGGGTTTAGGGAATTTCATGCTGCCTTACTTTAGCACGGCCTCCGTTTTCGACGGAGCTGGCCAAATGGGAGTCTCGCGGGAGCCTCTTTGGCGGCTGATATTGAACCGTTTCTGGATGCGGCAACGTGAACTGGTCCAACGCCAGCCGGGTGTCCCAAACCAATAATCTCGGGCCCAGTTTTCTCTTTTTGCGGGCGATATTAGCGGCGTAAACCTCGTTCGCCAATAGCCCGCCGACCTCCAGAAACTCGCACAGGGTGGTGTCCAGTAGCTGAAAATCAGGGACGAACTTGGTGCCTTGGAGCTCGGGCGGAGTCAGCAGCCAGCGGCAGAATGTCCTCCCCTCCTCGATTAGGCGTTCAACCATCCGCTCTTCATGCCTGCTTTCGACAGGGATCAAACCCGCAGCCGTGACCCTAAAGGTGACCATGGCATGGATCTTCCATGTGCCTTCAAAGAGTCCGGCCACAAAAATTACCCAGACGGGATGAGCCAAGAGACTGTGCAGCGGCGACCGAGGGTTCCTTCCTTCGCGATCTAGCACCGACCTGGGCACAACCAATGGACAAGTGGGATGATTGCTGAGCTGCATCTGGCGCGCCCCATGCTGGTTCTCGGGGCCAAGACTCTCGACAAAACCGAAGCCGACGCAGCTCGTCATCTCATCCGATGTCTTGCGATCACGCTCATCAAGATATGACCATGGGACAAAACTGACTCCCGGGAGACTGTTGATAAGAGCGCCGGAAGCGCCGGCTGACTCCAGCGTGATGGCATTCAAGGCTCCTCTAACCAGACCATTGAAAACCCGCTCGCTCCGACCCGTTGCATAGTGCGGCCGCCATTCACAAACACCGGATCGTTGTAACAGGTCTCGCGCCAGACGCTGCAGACCGATCGTCATCCGGGAGATACCGCGTGCACCCACTTCGCGGCGGAGATCCGCCTGCGGTCGGTTACGTCGACGCATGGCAACGACCCGGAACTCAGGATCACCCAAATCGCGCCGTAGCGCCGCAAAGTCCCCGCCTGGCCCAATCACTGGGGTTTGCTTCCCGCCATCATCAGGTGACGGCAGCTCGCAGGCATGGGAAAAGCAGCCAGCCTTGTGCCACCGGCCAGACCCGGGATAGCGCCGGGGATAGAGCTTGTCCGTCAATTTTCCCTTCCGGTAGCAAACGACGTAGCGGGCTTGGGGGTGCCCACAACTTTGGCATGTGATCCGCCGGGCACCGTTACCGGGCCGGCATTCGAACTCCCTTTGCTCGGCCAAGAGATCAACCGTGACCCGGGGCGCACCCCCTTCCGCCTCGCTTCCAAACCAATCGAATACGGCGTCCCTGCAGGGAAAATGTAACAGGTGCTGGGTCATGGCAGCATCTCCACCTCGGGCTCGACCGAGGGCATGGCCGGCGGCATCTCAACCACGGGCAGCACAGGGACCGCGGCCGTTGGTTGGGAAGGCGTTTTTGTCGGCAGTTTCGCGGGCTCGATCTTGGTTGTCTTGCGAACCCGGCGGCTGGGCATGCTTGGTTCCGGCACCCGGCTCGCCAACTCGGCATGGAGCCAGCGCAACACCGATCCCCAATTCGCGCGAACGTGTGCCTGCCCGAGCTCCGTATCCAACGCCGTAACAGTCGCCGACACAACCCGCGAGAAATCCAGCTGGCCCGATGCCGCACCCATGACGACAAAGCCCGGGCTCTTCGCCGTGGTGAATTTCTGATGCACCAAGATCCGCGGGAAAATGATTCGGAGCAACGTGCGGAGCGCCTCGGTGTGCTCGACCAGGTCGGGCTGGGACTCAGGACAGGAGTAGTCCAACTCCACAATCTGGTTTCTGGTCTCAGCAGGAACTTCCCGCTCAAGTCGGGCGCGCAATGCAATACCCATGGACCTGAATTCCGGCACTGCAGCCCTGCGTTCCTCCAAAGCATCGTCGACAGCCGGGGACTGCCGATGGGCGGCCACTGAAATTGCCGGCGCCGGCGCCAGGGTAAGGATATCGGCCAACTCACGAGAAACGCCCACCGATTCAGGCGGTCGCTGGAAACGGACCGCGCGGTAATTCTTCTTCGCCGCTTTCAGTGACTCCAGCCCTACCTCTTGCGCCCACTGCTTCCGCCACTCCACCAGGGGCCGCAACACCTTCTTGGGTCTGTCCTTCAAGTATTGATCCTCGCGGCGTCGGACATCCCGTCTGGTTGACCGCCGCACCGGTGCACCCTCGCTCGTTCCTGGCGCCTTGAGCCTTGCACTGACCGTAGAAAGCCGGGCGCACAGCTCCGGCGACACACTGGGCAGGTGACAGACCCCATCCACCAGGTTCACCGCATAACCGGCCTTGTGCAGCCGCTGGAATAGCCGGTTGTTCATACGCCTTTGCGCAGTCATGGCCAGCCGGGTGATTCGGCGAAAATGACCCGCGCAGTATTTTTTCTTCCCTGCCCCCTCAATGATGGTGAGGTTGGGGATAATGACATGCGCGTGCAAATGAGGCTGCCCATCGCGGCCAGTCTTTTCAGGGAGCAGAAAAGCAGCACTCGCCCCGGTGGCGACGGTCGCATTCTGTCCGCCCTTGCGAAGCCGCCGGTCCATCTGCCGGGTAAGCCACTGGGCCGTGTGCCGCATCGCGTCGAAGCTCGCGTCCCTGACGGTGTCGTCCTCGAGCAGCAAAGCTACAACTGAAACCGATTTTGCGACAGACAGTCCGATGTCGAACCCGTGGCAAACGTTCGAAACCCGGGACCCGCCTTCACTCCTGGTTCCGGTGTTCACACGGGCGCGAAGCAACTTGCCAGTCGTGGGGTGCCTGGCCGCCAGGGCCCGCGCCAGTTGCTCCGTGGCAACCTTCTTGCCCCGTCGCCGCGGAAACAAATCCCCAACCAAAGCCACATGGTCACGAACATCCGGATCGGCTAACGCGGCTGACAGGCCGGTGAGCAAGTAGTCAACCCGCCGAGGCGTGCGGATGGAACCCCGATGCTTGGGCTTCTTTCTTTTCTGAGTCTGCGGCTTCTGCTTCACGCTACACCTCCAGCGCAATCGATCTTCTTCAGGTAGCTTTCGACGGCTTCGCGAAGAATCGCCGTCTTGCTCCGGTCTTGATCGCGCGCAACCCGCACCAATTTTCGTTCTAAGCGCGCGGGAGCTTCGAACGAAATCCGCGCGCGAGCCGGCGGACAGCGACGCCCATTCACCAGAGCCTTGGCCTTGGGCGGCGTCGCTTTAACCGGGGCGGGCGATTCGCACAGACCGGCGGCACCAACAGGGCCCGATTCCTCGGGCAGGTCAAAACCGAGTGAGCCCTGGCGGGGGTCGGCCGGCTTGGCCGGTTGGCGATGGATGCGTGCTGAAATGTTCACCCTACACCGTAGCACGATCAAGTTGGGCCTCCGGCGAGGTCCTCCCGAGGCCGCCTTTGGTCCGGGCTGCTCGGGTCCTCTGTTGCACTTTCTGCACCAAAAGTTCACAGGAAGGGAGGAGTGTGGGAACGAATCACCGGGCAAACGCTCTGCAGGCCCAAAGTCCGGATCCGGCCCGACTCCCATTTCCCACCGGGAAAACTCCCATCACCGGCGGCTTCGATAATCACGCGGCGAATCACCTTGGTGCTCCACCGGGATACCTTGCTATTCGCGGAGCACCCCAGAACTGTCCTCACATGCAACCTCTCTCCAACAACCATGCGACGCTCACTGAGGTTGCCGATATCATCCATTCGCAACTGATCCCGAAGCTGGTCGCCTGCGAGCCCGGTTCTTATGGCGTGGCCGATGGCCTCGCTACTTGCGGCACCGGTGCCCTGATCCGATCCAAACAAGACGGCATCTTGATCCCGATCAACCGCACGCTGATCGAAAGCACATTCGCAGCCAAAGGTTGGGGTAAGCCGACCGACCAAGAGGTGGCGATGATCCTGAGCAACTGCTTTAAGGACCGCGGCGACCTCGCCGCACTCTTGATTGTAGCGAAAGCAAACCGCTAGCTTGAGAGGGGATCGCGGGACGGCAAAACGGAGTTCTAAGGTTGCGGATATTACTCTGTGGAACCCTATGACTATTCCAAGAAAGTTGACTAAAAAAGTCCGCCCCGAGCCTGTAATCACGCGGATGCGTATCCCAACGGGTCTATACTTTCGTGCGCTCAAGCAGCGCCAGATAGACCTCAAGCAGTTAGCAAAGCTACGCGCCGACGGCCACTCCATCGTCGGAATCGCCCGGCGCAGTAGGTTCACCCGCCGAGAGGTGATCGCTCGGCTCGCAGAATATGACCTGCTGAAAGAACACATCTCCCTACTTTGGCGCATATATCATGATGCGCCGGACCAGTGGGCTCCCGGTGATAAAGCGAAATGGGTCGCGCTGCAAAAGGCGCTGGCGCACGCTCCAATCCGCAAACTGCCGAGAAGCCGCAACCTGAAAGCCGCGGACTGTTTTCCTGATCCGACCTTCAAAGATATCATGAATCGCCACGTCATGGCCACGTATTGGGTAGTCGGCGATTAGCCGGAAACAGGTTCCAGGCTTGCTGAACAGAACTCGGCTCCGGCAGTCGCAAGTTGGCAGTGTCGAATTCCGCACACAGCCCGGGCAGGTCAGAAAGCATGTGCTACACTTGCCTTGACCGTATCGTTATCTGCTGAGGATTGACTCTGTTTTCAGCCCAGAAGTATCGTTTCAGTTTTGCGACACATTATATTGCAATATACTACATATCACACAATTGTGATTTTACTCAAGTGGCGATTATCGTTTCATGAACACTCCCCGCAAACCTGACAACCTGACCATCCTGCAGCAGGAGTTGTCCGCCGGGCCGCGAACCGGGCTGGAATTGGAACGGGCAATGGACATTAGCGGCGCAACGCTGTCGCGACTGCTCGGCCGCATGGGTGGCAAGATCGATCGGGCTGGGGCTGCCAGGAGCACACGATACGGCTTGCGACGCCAGGTTCGAAACCTGGGTGACGCGTGGCCTGTGTTTGTCGTTGGACAGGATTCGCAAGTGCGCGAGCTCGGGAATCTGCGCGCACTTCATGGCGCCTTCCGTTTCCTCCCCGCGGACGGCGTCGACGGCAAAACATGGCCTTGCGTCAGCGAGAGCGTGTCCCCGCGGTTGCCGTTTTTCCTCATGGCTGCCCGTCCGGGCGGCTACCTCGGGCGCTACATCGCACGCCGATTCTCCGAGCAGTCTCGCGCGCCCAAGGACGTGCGAGACTGGGCTGATGACGACTCGCTTGAGTATTTCATCACAGCCGGCACGGACTTACCCGGAAACGTGCTTGTCGGAGAGACTGCGAAAGCGCAGGCGATGCAGGAGATGGCTGCCGCGCACGACGGACGTTCCGTGTCTCTGGCTCAAGCCCGCGCTCGATACCCCGACATGATCGCCAGCGCCCACGAAGGTGAGTCGATTGGATCCTCCGCCGACGGCGAGCAACCCAAATTCCTGGCCACCGTGGACGGCGGCGTCGCCGGCAGCCATCGAAGCCTAATCATCAAGTTCTCCCCTCCGGTGAACACCTCCGCCGGACGACGCTGGGCTGACCTGTTGGTCTGCGAGCACCTAGCTGCCACCACGATCAATCGCGCGGGCGGAGTAGCTGCCGCTAACGAGGTGTTTTTTGGCCACGGGCGCTGCTTCCTAGAGAGCGAACGATTCGACCGCACCCCTGGGCTTGGCCGGGTTGGGGTTGTCGGTCTTGGCGTAGCAACCTACGCTGCTGCGGGACGCGGTGCGGACGATTGGGGTCAGGCAGCAACGCTCTTGGAGGCGCGTGGCCTGCTACCGGCAAGCGACGCGCAAGCGATCCGCTGGGCGCGGTGCTTCGGCAACCTGATCGGGAACGAAGATATGCACGAGGCCAATGCGGCGTTGCTCTGGGAACAGGCGAGCCACTTCCGCTTTGCTCCGATCTACGACATGTTGCCCATGCTTTATCGCCCTAATGAGCAGGGAGAGGTCGTTTCTCGCGCTTTCCGTCCGACGGCTCCCGATGCCGATACCAATGTCGACTGGTCTGGTGCAGCCGAGGCGGCATGCGACTTTTGGGAGGCGGTGTCGAAAGACCAGCGCGTGTCCCTAGATATGCGTCAAGAGGCGGCACGGAACGCGGAGAAGATTGCGCCCCAGTCGTAACAGGTCAGAGCAGAGTATTTTGGCGGATATTTTGAAGGGAATTATACGTCACGCTTTCATAAGCAATCGATAGCCGGCGCACCTGCGGTTCGCTCTGGAAGCGGCAGTTAAGTGCATGGCCAGTTACCGGGCGAGCGCAACAGGCCGAGTGTCTCGGATTTTGCCGGGTAGTCTCCACCTACCCTTCGCCCACCCGCTCCCAGAGGAGCGCAATACGGGCCGACCCGCGTTTTCCCCGTTTTTCAGTGCCCGTGCAATTATGTGGGCAGCGGAGATTCACTCTTCGCCGCTGCCCT
>Ga0208512_100023_pt1 | contig 53908 bp, 50 predicted proteins | sample LakWasMet40_LOW7_2_FD_183880 | JGI IMG/M metagenome (GOLD analysis project Ga0208512, IMG submission 183880) | Freshwater sediment methanotrophic microbial communities from Lake Washington under simulated oxygen tension - Sediment Metagenome... | ecosystem: Environmental > Aquatic > Freshwater >...
CCCACCGGTGCTCCAGCCATGGAAATTCACGAGCACGCCATCCGCCGGAGCGCATATGGTGTATTGGGACTGTTCCTCGCGCAAACGTTGGTTTTCCGAGATCAAGGCAGCTTGGGCAATGTGCACTTCGCGGAGTTTTGTCTGCCAGCGCGCGAGGGCTTGCTCGACGAGCAGCCGCGATTCCGCCTGCAGGCGCTCCGATTCGTAGCGGGCGTGATCGAGTTCCTGCTGGGTGGCGATGCCCTTGGCCGCGAGGGTGGCGTAGCGGGCAAGCTCGGTGCCTGCCTTGGTTTCGGCCAGACGGTAGGAGTTGAGCTGGGCGAGGAACTGGGCGTGCTCCTGCCTTAGAACCGAAGTGTTGAGGGCGGGTCTGGCCTCTGGGCCGGTAGCAGATTCCGTGGTCAAGAACTGCAAATCGGCCAGCAGTGCGGTGTGTTCAGCCTGTAACGTATGATTATGGGCCAGGCGTTCCTCGACGTCACGTGCGCGGATCACGAGCAACGGTTGGCCGGTTTTCACCGAGGCGTTATCCCGGGCCAGAACCTCCGCGATATGACCGGATACTGCGGGGCGCAACTCGGCTCGCGCGGTCGTGGGCCGGACCAAACCGGCTGAGCGCACGGAAACATCCACCATGACAAACGGCAGGCTGGCCAGCGACCCGATCACTCCGGCCAGCAGCAGCCAGTAAATCCAGGGCTGGGCCGGGCCGTGCATGGCATACAGGTGTTCGACGGTGTTTTCACCGAGGCTCGCCGGAATCATCACTGTGGAAGATTCACTCACCGCCCTAGGTTTAACAGGAATCGCCGAACTTCGGTTTAACGAAAATTGCCTAAATGCAGGTGCCTTTTTTTATGTGGTAAACGGATTCGCCGGATTCTTTGTCGGCTAGCAGTTTCGTGGCATGACATATGAGCCGAGATTGATTGGAGTGGATCCGCTGCGAAGGGGTCATGTCTTGACTTTTGACAAGCCGTTACGCTGTGCCCCGAGGGGATAGTATGGCTCGCAAGCTGAGGTTGGAATTTGCGGAAGCGTGTTACCACGTGATCAATCGTGGGAACTATCGTCGGGACGTATTCGCTCCCAAAGGGGCAGCAGAAGCATTTACGAGGTGTCTGGGGGAAGCCGCAGAGCGGTATGGCTGGCGCGTGCACGCGTTCGTGGTCATGCGGAATCATTTTCATCTAGCCGTAGAAACGCCGGACCCGAATCTGAGCCAAGGCATGAAGTGGCTGCAAGGCACGTGGGCGATGCGCTTCAACCGGTATTGGAGCGAAATAGGACGACCGTTTCAGGGTCGCTATAAGGCGTTGCATGTGGAGCCAGGGGCAGCGTTCGCTCAAGTCTGCCACTACATCCATCTGAACCCAGTGCGAGCCAAGGTGCTGCCGGTGGATAGGCTGGTCGAATTTGCCCAGAGTAGTTTGACGTGGTTTATACGGAAGGACCGGCCGCAATGGTTGGTGGCCGGGTCGTTGTTGGCAGAGTGTGGTGGCTTGGCGGACTCTCCCGCGGGCTGGCGGAAATACCGGGAATACTTGGGGTTTTTGGCCGAGGAAGATTTGAAACTACGCGAAGAGAGGTTCGGACGGATGAGCCGCGGGTGGATGCTTGGTTCGCAAGATTTCAAACGAGCCCTGCAGCAGGATTTGGCCGGGCAAGGGGCGGAGTTGGAGAAACTGCAGTTGCTGGGAATGGGACAGGTGCTAGAAATCCGCGAGGAGCAGTGGGAAGAAAAACTGCAGCGAGCGGCAAAAAGCCTGCAAGTAGACCTACAGCAACTGCCGCGAAACAAATCTGCGCGAGATAAAGTCCGTTTGGCCGCACTGATGAAGACCGGCACGACGGTATCAAACGACTGGCTGGCCAAGCGATTGCTGATGGGACAGCCAGCCAGTGTGAGTCAGTTTGTGCGGAGATTCAAACTAGCCGGACTCGATGGGGGGCCGGAATTCGCGGCCGCTTTGTCAAGAGTCAAGACATGACCCCTTCAACAGGGGTTACTGCTTGTGCGGGGCCGCCGGCTTCACATCGGCGTCGAGGACCTGGAGTTCGCCGAGCTTCACGGTGGCGCGGGCGTCGGTGAACATCTGCAGCCCGCGCGTGGTCTCGCCGAAATACGGCGTCGCGACGCGCAGCATCGTGGCGAGGACCTGGGAGAAGGTCTGCTTCTCCTCCTGCGGCAGGGCGACGAAGGTCGTCCAGAGGCGCGGGGCCTTGGCCTGCTTCTTGAGCAGGTCCTGGTAGCCGAAGGCGTCCACCACGAGGAGGAAGAACTCGCGCGTGCTGTTGTAGGCGCTGGGGTCCGTGGCGCCTTGGGAGGACTCCACCGTGCCGCCGGTCGAAGAGCCGATCTTGCCCTGCTCGGCGATGGCGGTGGCGAGGGCGTCGTCGTTGCCGCCGGCGCGGTTGTCCCAGGACATCTGCCCGCCGAGGAGGGAACGGGTGGTGCGGTGCTCGGCGGTCAGGCCCTGGTCCCAGGTGAGGCGGTCCGTGCGCACGGTCGGGTTGCGCCAGCGGCGGCCGCCGCTGCTGAGGCGGAGGATGAGGTCGATCTTGTCGGGGGCGGCGACGCGGCCCTGGGCGTCGGCGGCGTTGACGAAGCCCTTTTTGGCGAGCGCGCCTTCGAGCTGGCGGCAGAGCTCCTCGTAGGGGACATCGCTCGCGTAGAGCTCGCCGGGGGCGAAGACGTAGGTCTGGGGCGTCGCGCGGGGCTCGAGGGCGATCTCCGCGGGGTTGACCTGGACGGGATCCGCCACGATCCGGCGGACTTCGTCCCAGCGGGTCTCGGCATAGTTGGCGGAGGAGACCGAGACGGGGAGCGGGGCTTGGGCGGACGGGACGTCCGCAGCGCCGGCGAGGTGGAGAAGGCCGGCGAGCAGGGCGGGCAGGAGGACGAGCTTACGGCGGGAGTGCATGGTGGGGGAATCGTTCAGGTGGGGGATTCGGTTCGCGGCACAGATTGAACAAATATCTAAGCGCTCCAGTTACGGGAAATCGCCTAAAAGCAGGCGCCTTTTTTGAAGAAAGGCGGATTCGCCGGGTCGAGCGGCGAGGTGGCGGGCACCTTGGCGAACACACGTGGCGCGAGCCAGCCTGCCGGCCCACAAACCCGGATCGACGAAACGCCTTACAGGTTCCCGGCGAAGGGATGACGGGAATCGAGGGCGAGCTTCTCAATCTCGGAGTGGAGCTTCACCAGCTGTTCCCGCAGATGCCGCTCGGTTTTCCCGAGCTTATCCCGGTTGCGATCCAAGGTGAGGATGGCCTGTTCCAAACCGGCGCGGATCTTTTGGGTATCCGTGTAAGACAGGGCCGTTTCCTTGGTGCTCATGGCGGGCGGGACTATAGCGGGTGGTAGCGGGATTGGCTATAGGGTGCATCCCCTCTTTAGCGGGGAACCCGGAGTGACGCCGGGACGAAAACAGCCTGCGCAGGAGCGCGGGTTTCACCTAAAGAAAGGGCGCGCCTCAGGCGGTCTTGGCGGCGACGCCGCGGGAGAAGAGCTCGGTGATGACGTCCTCGAGGGGCACGTCCTGGATCGTGATGTCGTCCACGGCGCCGAGGCTGAGGATCTGCTGGAAGACGGCGGTCACGTGCTCGCTGGGGACGTGGAGGAGGATCTCGCCGTCCTCGCAGACCTTGCACTCGCCGTGCAGGGGCTTCCAGTCCGCGGGGAAGGCGCCGTCGCGGGGCTTGAACTTGATGATGCGCTGGCGGGCGCCGGCGCCGGTGATGCGGGCGAGGGCGCCGTCGTAGATCTTCTTGCCGTGGTCGATGACGATGACGCGCTCGCAGAGCGACGAGATGTCGGCCATGTAGTGGCTCGTGAGGAGGATGGTCGTCTTGGTGCGGCGGTTGTAGTCGCGCAGGAACTCGCGGACCTTCTTCTGCGACACGACGTCCAGGCCGATCGTGGGCTCGTCGAGGAAGAGCACGCGGGGGCGGTGGAGCAGCGCGGCGATGAGCTCCATCTTCATGCGCTCGCCGAGGGAGAGCTCGCGGACCATGACGTTGAGCTTGGGCCCGACGTCGAGGAGGGTGACGAGCTCGTCGAGCGTGGCCTTGAACTGGTCCTGCGGCAGGCCGTAGATGGCGCGGAGGAGGTAGAAAGACTCGATGGCGGGGAGGTCCCACCAAAGCTGGTTCTTCTGGCCGAGCACGAGGGCGAAAAGGCGGCGGTAGGCGTTTTCGCGCTTCGTGGGGTCGAAGCCCGCGACGCGCGCCGTGCCGCTCGTCGGGTAGATGAGGCCGGAGAGCATCTTGAGCGTGGTCGTCTTGCCGGCGCCGTTGGGCCCGAGGAAGCCGACCAGCTCGCCCTCGGCGATGCTGAAGGTGATGTCGTCGGCGGCGCGGGTTTCCTCGAACTCGCGGTGGAACAGGCCCTTCACGCCGCCCCAAAAACCGGGCTGTTTCTTGTAGGTGCGGAAGACGCGCGTGAGATTTTGGACCTCGATCATGGGGAAGCCGCCGAATGAACACGGTTTGGCGGCGAAGGCAACCCGCGAGGAGTGGCAGGGAACCTGAAAGGCGCGGGGATGGCGCAAATCGGGCGTGGCTTGGTAAGGGTTTTGCTGTAGGCGTTGGCCATGCCCAAGCCCGCCCCCGCGCTCACCCTGATCCTGAGCGCCATGCCGTCGGAGATCCGGTTGATCCAGGCGCACATCAGACGACCGAAGCGCGGCAAGCTGGCCTGCTTCCCCTTTGTGACCGGCGTGCTGCGCGGCCGGCGGGTGGTCACGGCGGTGACGGGGGTCGGCGTGACCAACGCCGCGATGGTGACCGCGCTGTTCATCGGGAAATTCCACCCGGCCGAGGTGCTGGTCTCCGGCACCGGCTCGCGCTTCAACCCGCGCATCGAGACCGGCGACACCGTCATCTCCACCAAGACGATCCATCACGCCGCCGGCAGCCTGACCGCTGACGGCATGGTCTATCGCAAGGTGCGCGGCCCGCTGCCGGGACAGATGACCTCATGGTTTTACCGGCCCGACCCGCGGTTGCTGAAGCTCGCGAAGGCCTCGGTCGCCGGCTACACCGCCGCGCCGGTGACGGCCAACGGCCGGACCTACATCCCGCGCGTGCTGCCCGGCGTGGTGTCGGCGAGCGATATGTTCGGCGTGTCCGACGCGAAGATCGCCGACATGCGGAAGAAGCTGAACCCGGACATCATGGAGATGGAGAGCGCGGCGATCGCGCAGGTGTGCTGGCAGCTCGGCGTGCCGCACCTCGTCTTCCGCGCCGGCAGCAACCGGACGCAGTCCAACCCCGGAAACGACTACCGTCTGCTCGGGCAGAAGGCCGCGCACGCAGCCGCGCGCTGGACCGTTTACTTCACCGGCTGCCTCGCGGCGGCCGCCCGCCGATGAAGTGGTTCTCCCGCGGTGACGGCGAAGGCTTCGTCGTCGCGTTCATCAACAACCTCGTGCAGCTGCTGATCCTCGCGCCGCTGTGCAGCGGCGTGCTCGGGTTCTCGCCGGAGCTGATCTACGGGCGCATCCTGCCGGGCGTCGCGATCTCGTTCCTCGTCGGCAACATCTTCTACGCGTGGCAGGCCGTGCAGCTGGCGAAGCGCGAGGGCCGCACCGACGTGACGGCGCTGCCCTACGGCATAAGCACGCCCGGGTTGTTCGCGCACGTCTTCCTCGTGATGCTACCGGCCAAGCAGCTGGCCATCGCCAACGGCATGGCCGACCCGGAGCGCTTCGCGTGGCACGCGGGCCTGGTGGCCTGCTTCCTCGGCGGGTTGATCGAGTTCGGCTGCGCGTTCTTCGCGGAGAAAATCCGCCAGCACACGCCGCCGGCAGCGATGCTCGCGACCCTCGCGGGTGTGGGACTGGGTTTTCTCGGGCTGTCGTTCCTCTTCCAGGCCTTCGCGTCGCCGGTCATCGGGCTCGTGATGCTGGTGCTGGTGTTCATCGTGTTCTTCGGCCGCGTGAAATTCCGCGGCGGCCTGCCGGCGACGGTGGTGCTGCTGGTCGTGGGCACGGCGCTGGCCTGGGCGACCGGCCTGGCGCCGGTCGGCGGACCCGCGGCGCAGCCGCTGGCCCACCTCAAGGTCTACTTTCCCGTGCCCGTGCTGGGTGAATTGTGGGCGGCGCTGTTCGGCGGTCACATCCTGGCCTATCTCTCCGTGGTGATCCCGATCGGCCTGCTCGGGGTGCTGGCCTCGCTCCAGAACATCGAGTCGGCCGCGGCCGCGGGCGACAACTACCCGGTGCGCCCCAGCCTCGTGATCAACGGCCTCGGCACCATCGCGGCGGCGTGCTTCGGGTCGCCCTTCCCGTCGTCGATCTACATCGGCCACCCGGCGTGGAAGAAACTCGGCGCCCGCGCCGGCTACTCGGTGCTGAACGGTGTCGGCATCACGCTCGTCTGCCTGACGGGGGCGATGGCGGCGCTGACCTGGCTGATCCCCACCGAGGCAGGCATCGCGATCATCCTCTGGATCGGCATCATCATCGCGGCGCAGGCCTTCGAGGTGACGGAGAAGAAATACTACCCGGCGGTCGTGGTCGGCCTGCTGCCGGCGCTGGCGGCCTGGGCCATGCTGATCGTGAAGACCTCGGTCGGCGCGGGCGGCGCCACCCTGAACGCCTCGCTGGTTTCCGCCGCGGCCGCGGCCGGGACCTACCTCGGCGGCGGTTTCGCGCTGGAGCAGGGTTTCCTTTATTCGGCGATGATCTGGTCGGCGGTGGTTGTGTGCATCGTGGACCGGCGGTGGCTCCGCGCTGCCGGATGGTGCGCCGTCGGCGCGGTGCTGGCGCTGTCGGGGCTGATGCATTCCTACGCCCTGACCGGGCGCGACACGGTGATCGACCTGCCGCTGCTGTCGTGGCTGAGCGGCACGTGGACACCCGGGCGTTCGCTGTTCCCCGCCGGCGGCGCTGCGCTGGGCTACGCGCTGGCGGCGCTGGTTTTCCTGCTGGCGAAGTTCATCACCGTCCCGCGCGCGGAGGACGAGGTCGCCTGATCCGCCATGCCCAAGCTGCTCGTCAGGAACATCGGTCATCTCGTCACCATGAACGCCACCCGCGCCGTGCTGCGGGATGCGTGGCTGCTCGCCGAAAACGGTTTCATCACGGCGATGGGCACCGGGACGCCGCCGGCCGGGGCCGAGGAGATGCACGACGCCCGTGGCGGCATCGCGACCCCGGGGCTGGTGAACACGCACCATCATTTCTACCAGACGATGGCGCGCGCCTACACGCCGGGGAACAACCTGCCGCTGCTGCCCTGGCTGGCGCACATGAACAAGCTCTGGCGGCCGTTCACCGCGGACGACCTGCACCTCGCCTCGAAGCTGGCGATGGCGGAGATGATGCTCACCGGCTGCACGACGACCTCGGACCATCATTACGTGGTGCCGCGCGGCAGCGGGGACAACTTTGCGGCACAGTTCCGGGCGGCGGGTGAGCTCGGCGTGCGGTTCCATTGCGCCCGCGGCAGCATGGACACGACCTCGGGGCTGATCGGCAGCTGGGCCATCCAGACGGCCGACGAGATCATGACCGACGTCGTGCGGCTCCACCGGGACTTTCACGACCCGAAGCCGGGCAGCCATCGGCAGGTGTTCCTCGCGCCGTGTGCCGCGACGTCGTGCAGCCGCGAGCTGTTGAAGATGTCCGCCGCTTACGCGCGCGAGCACGCGCTCGGTTTGCACAGCCATTGCGGCGAGACGGTGGACGAGGATGTGTTTTCGCGGGAGAAGTTCGGGATGAGGCCGGTCGAGTATTTCGCCGACTGCGGCTGGGACTTCGAGGGCGTGTGGTATGCGCACGGCATCCATTTCACCGACGCGGAGGTGGCGTGGCTCGGGGCGCGCAAGATCGGCGTCAGCCACTGTCCCTACGCCAACATGCGGCTCGGGTCTGGCATCTGCCGGGTCAACGACCTGCAGCGCGCCGGCGCGAAGGTCGGCATCGGCGTGGACGGCAGCGCGTCGAACGATTCCGGCCACGTGCTGGGCGAGCTACGGCAGGCGCTGATGCTGTGCCGCGTGAAATACGGGGCGGAGTCGATGTCGGTCATGGATGCGCTGGCGATCGGCACGACGGGCGGCGCGGCGCTGCTGCGCCGGCCGGATATCGGGTCGCTCGAGGCCGGCAAGTGCGCGGACCTGGCGATCTGGCCGGCGGTGGATCTTTTCTCCAGCGGCTGCGAGAACGCGGTGGACGCGCTGCTCCTCTGCTACGCCCGGCAGGTGGACAGCCTGATCGTCGGCGGCCGGGTGCGGATCGCCGGCGGGCAGTTCACCGACCTCGACCTCGCGGGTCTCATCGCGCAACATCATGCCCGCGCCCGGCAGATCCACGCCGCGCTCCGCTGACCTTATGGACCCCACGCTTCCCTTTATCGACCTGCACCGGCATCTCGACGGCAACGTCCGGCTGCAGACCATCCTCGACCTCGGCCGGAAGCATAACATCAGGCTGCCCGGCGACACGCTCGAGACCCTGCGCCCGCACGTGCAGGTGACGGAGGTGATGCCCGACCTGATCACGTGGCTGAACAAGCTCCACTGGATGATCGCGGTGCTCGGCGACTATGACGCCTGCCGGCGGATCGCCCGGGAAAACGTCGAGGACGCCAAGGCCGAGGGCATCGACTACCTCGAGCTGCGCTTCAGCCCGTATTTCATGGCCGGACCGAACAAGTTGAACCCGGCGAAGGTCGTTGAGGCGGTCGTGGCTGGTGTCGCGGAAGGCCGGGCGAAGACCGGATTGAAGGTGAACCTCATCGGCATCCTGAGCCGCACCTTCGGGGCGGATGCGTGCAAGGTCGAGCTGGAGGCGCTGCTGACCCAACGAGCGCACCTGGTCGCGCTCGACCTAGCCGGCGACGAGAAGAACTTTCCCGCCGAACTGTTCACGGAGCACTTCAGGCGCGGGCGCGACGCGGGCTGGGCCATCACGGTGCACGCGGGCGAGGCCGGCGGCGCGGCGAGCGTGTGGTCGGCGTTGCAGAAACTCGGCGCCACGCGCATCGGGCACGGCATCCGGGCCATCGACGACCCGAAGCTGCTGGACCACCTCGACGCGCACCGGATCGGCCTCGAGATCAACCTGACGAGCAATGTGCAGACGAACACGGTGCCCAGCTTCGCCGCGCACCCGATGAAGCAGTTCCTCGCCCGCGGCCTGCTGGCCACGATCAACACGGACGACCCGGTGATCAGCGCCATCGACCTGCGGCATGAATTCGAGGTCGCGGCGCCGGCGGCGGGGCTGACGCCGGCGGAGATCGCGCAGGCGCAGCGCAACGCGCTGGAGATCGCGTTCCTGACCCCGGCGGAGAAAACCGGGCTGATTAACGCAAAGGCGCAAAGACGCTAAGGAGGAAATTGGAGGGTCGGCGCTTGTTGCCGCACCTTGGTAGGGGCGCTTGCCCTCAAGCGCCCTTCGAAAGGCCGTTGAGGGCAACGGCCCCTACCGGATCCGGTCCGCTGACGAGCCGCGATCTTACATTCTGAAACGGAGTCAGAATCAGCGTGCGAACCCGGCCGGGCTGGATTTACTCCGGGGCATGAAGTTTTTTCTGGCCGGTCTGGTCCTGTTGGTCGCCGCTGCGGGGCTGCGGGCGCAAAACGTCGTCGTCAACCTGCTGGCGCCGGTCGAGGCCGCGACGCCGGGTGGCGAGGTGCGCGTGGACCTGGTCATCCTTAACCCGACGCCGACGGAGGTCATGTTCGAGACGCCGATGACGCTCAGCGGCGTGCTGAGCAGCGAGCGGCGCAGCTGGCCGGTGCAGCTGCGCGGGCAGGCCGGCGGCGGGGCGCAGATCGCGGCGCGCGGGTTTTCCTACCGGTCGTTCATCTTCACGGTGCCGGCGGACGCCCGCGGGCGGCTCGTGCTGGACCTGGAGCAGCCGCAGCCCGCGCGCGCTCTCATCGAGGTCAAGGCCGCGGCGGATCCCGGCCGCGAGCGGCGCATCGCCTCGGCCCCGCTGAGCAGCAGCCTGCCCGGTCAGCCGGCGGAAGCGGCGATCCAGCGGAGTTTCGCCGGGCGCTTCAGCCCGCATGAGCCGGTGTATTTCATCTACGGGCCGGACGCGCCCGGGGCGAAATTCCAGTTCAGCTTCAAGTATCGTGTGCTCGGGCAGAAGGCCCGGCTGGGCGACAAGCTGCCGGCGCTGCGCGGACTCTATGCAGGTTACACGCAGCGCTCGCTCTGGGACATCGATGCGGAATCCAGCCCGTTCTACGACAGCAGCTACATGCCGGAGCTGATGTATGAGTCGCAATCCGTCGTTAGCCCCGGGGACGGGGGCGGCTTCAGGCTGCTCGGCTACCAGGTCGGCGTGCGGCACGAGTCGAACGGCCAGCAGGGTCCGGAATCACGCAGCCTGAACATCGCGTATATCCGGCCGGCGTTTTCCTTCGGCCGGCTCGACGGCTGGAACCTGCTCCTGGTGCCGCGGATCTTCGAATACATCGTGGACGTGGACAACAACCCGGACATCCGGGACTACCGGGGCAACGTCGAGCTCACGGCCATCATCGGGCGCAACGACCGCGGGGCGCTCGCGCTCACGGGACGCGTCGGCCAGGGCTTCCACAAGGGCAGCCTGCAGGCCGACCTGACGATCCCGGTGAAGTTCGACAAGATGTTCGATTTCGCGACCTACCTGCTCATCCAATACTGGAACGGCTACGGCGAAAGCCTGCGCAGCTACAACCAGCGGTCGGAAACAGTGCGCGCGGGGTTTTCGCTGGTAAGGTGAATTGCGGCGGAGGCCCGATTCCAGTGCAGGTGGCGCGCTTGCGCGCCACGTTGTGTGCCGGCACGGAACCTACAGTTCAACTGACAGGCCTGACTGACTGGCAGTTTCGAGTGCGGCGAGTTCCGCAGGGGTGAGTCGCACTAACAAGGCGGCGTTGCCATCCTCGAGCTGGGCGATGGTGCGGCTGCCGATGATGGGGACGACGGGGAACGGGCGCGACCAGAGGTAGGCGAGGACAATGGCGCTCGGGGCGACGCGCTTCGCGGCGGCGAGCTCCTGCACGATCCGGCCGGCAGCGAGGTTGGCGGGCACATGAAAATCGTGTTTTTCCAGGCCGGCGTCGCCGCGGGCGAGCTTGGAGAAGAATCCGTTGGCTTGGGACGTATAGGGAATCACGGCCATGCCGGTCTCGCGGTGGAAGCGATAGGCCTCGGCGTCGAACTTCACGAAGCCGGTGAATGGCGGCGGACGGGACTGGGCGACACCGAGGCACCAGAAGGGCTGGTTGGCGGTGAAACACTGCTGGCCGGATTTTCTGGCGTAGTCGTGGGCGGCGCGCAGGCGGGCGGCGGTCCAGTTGGAGGCACCAAAGGCGCGGATCTTGCCCTCGCGTAAGAAGACATTGAGCAGGTCGATGAAGTGTTCGACCGGGCGCGTGGGGTCGTCGCGGTGCAGCCAGTAGAGATCGATGACCTCGGTGCGCAGGGTGCGGAGACTGCCCTCGAGGTCGTCGCGGATCTCGGCGACGGAGGTGCGCGGCGTGTCGACCGAGTCGATGAACGGGTGGGCGCCCTTGGTGGCGAGGACGAGTCGGGCGCGGTTGCCGCGGGCGGCGATCCAGTCGCCGAGGATGCGCTCGCTGCGGCGGAGTTCGCCGGGCACCCAGTCCGAGTAGATGCGGGCGGTGTCGAGGAAGTTGCCGCCGAGGGCGACGAAACGGTCGAGCAGGGCGAATGACTCGGTCTCGGTGATCGTGTTGCCGAAGGGGACGCCGCCGAGACACAGCGGGGAGACGGCAAGGGGCGTGCCGGGGAGTGGGATCGGGGACATGGGTTCGCTGATGGCGGACGATGGGCAATCAGCGCGTGGGAGGCAACGCGCTCCACCTCGACCCGTCAGATCAGGCGTGCCCCAGCTTCCGGTAGTCGAGGACGGTGTGGCTGATGCTGCCGCCCTCGATGCACTTGAGGTCGGTGAGCAGGTCGGGCGGGGAGACGTCCTCGCCGTCGCACCAGATGAGCTTGTGGCGGCCGTCGGCGTCGGGCGGAGTGAAAAGGCCCGGCACGAAGAAATGCGCCGGCACGGTCCGCTTCATCCCGGAGTGCGGGTGGCAGGGGAAGGGGAAGTTGATGTTGTGGACGGTGAAGCTGCGCGGGGGCGTCTGGGGCAGCAACTCGCCGGCGAGCCGCGCGGCGTGGGCGGCGGAGTGTTTCAGGGTGGCGGCCAGTTCCTCGCCCGGTTTGCCGCCGTGTTCCTTGAGGTCGTAATAGACGCCCTCGGAGACATCCTGCGAGAAAGCCATGGCCGGCAGGCCGTGGAGCGTGCCCTCGAGCGCGGCGGAGACGGTGCCGCTGGCGATGATGAAGCCGAGGGTGCAGTTGAAACCGACGTTGATGCCGCTGACGACAGCGTCGACCTTGGTGGGCAGCAGGTGCGCGATGGCGATGTTGACGCAATCGGACGGCGTGCCGTCGACGGTCCAGGTCGGGCAGCCGAAGCCATGGTCGGCGGCGGCGGATTGCACGGTGCGGTGGCGGGTCTTGGAGGCACCGGTCCAGCTTTGCTCCGTCAGGGGAGCCACGACGTAGATCTCGTGTCCGGCCGCTTTCATGGCGTGGACGAGGGCGTGAAAAAAGACCGAGTTAATGCCGTCGTCGTTGGTGACGAGGAGTTTCATAGGGTGTGTTCCCTTACGGAATACAGGATAAGGGCGAAGGGAAGGGCTAATGCCCTAGCCGAAAGACTAAGTTCAATTTTGTTGTGGCCCGGCCTGCAGGCGTCGCGACTCCGTGAGCAGATACACCATGTAGCCGACGACCGCGAGGTTGAGCCCCAAGGCGCCAAATTTCAGCCAGGAGGCGCGCTGGGCGAGCTCGTAGATCTCAACCGGCACGTAGACGCCGGCGCTGAGTGCAGCCAGCCATTCCGCCCAGCGCCGTTCGCGCCACAGGCCGTAGGCCTCGATGAAGCGCACGGACGCATAAACCGCGGAGAAGCCGGCGATGAGCCACAGGCGGGTATTGGTCAGGTCCGCCATCGCGTGAATGAAAACCTGCGGATAGTGGTGGGCCGGGTTGAGGTGCAGGCGGTTGACCAGGTGTTCCGCGAAAACCTCGGCGTCCCGACCGAGAAAACTGAGGAAACCGAAGCCCACGGCGAGCACGAGACCCCCCTTCAGCGCCTCGAAGAGGGCGATGGCGCGGAGGCCTTTGTGTGGGGATGGGACGGACACGCCGGCAGGCTAGGCCTGATGCGGTAGACGGCAACCAAGGAGGTGAAAGGACTCACCGCCCTACCAATAAAAAAGCCGCGACTTACGTCGCGGCTTGGGGAGAGAAGAAAGGGTGGTTGAGGGCAACCGCCCCTACCGGTTAGCTCTGCACCGGAGCGGCGGCCTCGGCAGCCGGCTCAGCGGGTGTGCCGCCGGCCTGCTTCTGGGCCTCGAGCTCGGCCATCGCGGCCTTGCGGCTGAGACGGACCTTGCCGGAGCGCTCGTCGATGCCGACGCACTTGACCGTGATGCTGTCGCCGACCTTGACGACGTCCTCGGTGCGGCGCACGCGGAAGTCGGCCAGCTCGGAGATGTGGACCAGGCCTTCCTTGCCCGGCATGCACTCCACGAACGCACCGAACTCCTTGGTGCCGGTGACGCGGCCGGTGTAGATCTTGCCGATCTCGATCTGGGAACCGCCGCCGCAGAGGGCGTCGATTTCCTGCACGGCGCGGTTCATGGCGTCGGCATTGTTCGAGTAGATGAAGACCTTGCCGGAATCGTCGTCCGCGATGTCGATCTGCGCACCGGTCGTCTCGGTGATGCGGCGGATCGTCTTGCCGCCCGGCCCGATGAGCAGGCCGATCTTCTCGGGATCGATCTGGATCGTCTGGATGCGGGGGGCGTATTGGCTGAGGTCCTTGCGGGGGGCCGGCAGGGAGGCGAGCATCGACTTGAGGATCTCGACGCGGGCCTCGCGGCACTGGTGCACGGCGGCCTTCACGATCTCGAAGGGCAGGCCGTTGATCTTCAGGTCGAGCTGGAAGCCCGTGATGCCCTTGGTGGTGCCGGCGATCTTGAAGTCCATGTCGCCGAAGTGATCTTCCTCACCGAGGATGTCGGTGATCGTGACCCACTTCTTGATGGCGCCGGATGCGTCCATCTCGGTCATGAGGCCGCAGGAGATGCCGGCCACCGGGGCGATGATCGGCACGCCGGCGTCCATGAGGGCCAGGCAGCCGCCGCAGATCGAGGCCATCGAGGTCGAGCCGTTGGAGGCCATGATCTCGGAGACGACGCGGATCGAGTAGGGGAAGACGTCCTCGGGGGGCAGGATCGGCACGAGCGAACGCTCGGCGAGCGCGCCGTGGCCGATTTCGCGGCGGCCGGGGCCGATGAAGCGGCCGGCCTCGCCGACGGAGAACGGCGGGAAGTTGTAGTGGAGGATGAACGACTTGGAGGTCGCACCACCGGTGAGGCCGTCCATGTCCTGCGCCTCCTTGGTCGGTCCGAGGGTAACGAGGGCGATGTTCTGGGTGTCACCACGCTGGAACATGGCGGAACCATGGACGCGGGGGAGGACGCCCACCTGGGAGCTGAGCGGACGGAGCGACTTGGCGTCGCGGTGGTCCGAGCGGACACCCTTGGCGAGGACGGTGGCGCGGTAGGCCTTGTATTGCAGGTCCTCGAACACGACGTTCAGGTCGACATCGGTGAACTTGCCTTCGCCGAGTTCCTTCACGAGGGCGGCCTTGGCCTCCTCCTTGAGGAGCTTCACGTTGTTGGAGCGGACGTTCTTCTCGTAGCCGAAGATGGCGGCGGAGACGCGCTCGGCGGGGACGACGCGCTCGATGATGGCGCGGGCCTCGGGGGTGGCGCCCACGAGCTTGAAGGTGGCCTTCGGCTTGCCGGCGAGCTTCTGGAGCTCCTTGATCGCGGCGATGATCGGCTGGATGGACTGGTGGCCGAACTCGAGGGCGGCGATGAACTTGTCCTCCGGGATCTGGTCGGCGGAACCCTCGATCATCAGCATGTCCTTCTCGTTGCCGACGTAGATGAGGTCGAGCGACGAGCTGAACATCTGCTCGATGGTCGGGTTGGCGACGAACTGGTCGTCGATGAGGGCGACGCGCACGCAGCCGATCGGCCCGTTCCACGGGATGTCGGAGATGGCGAGGGCGGCGCTGGCGCCGTTGACCATCGCGATGTCGGAGTCGTTGATGAGGTCGGCCGACATGAGCTGGCCGATGATCTGCACCTCATTGAGGAAGCCCTCGGGGAAGAGCGGGCGGCAGGGGCGGTCGCAGAGGCGGGAGATCAGGATCTCGCGCTCGGAGGGACGGCCCTCGCGCTTGAAGTAGCCGCCCGGGAAGCGGCCGGCCGCGGCGTATTTGTCGCGGTAGTCGCAGGTGAGGGGGAAGAAATCCTGGCCGGGGCGCATCGTCTGCGCGGCGCAGGCGGTGACCATGACGTTGGTTTCGCCGACGGTGACGAAGACAGCGCCGCCCGCGAGGTTGGCGATGGAGCCGGTGGAGAACTTCAGGTTCAGGCCGGCGACGGAGACATTATGTTTCTGATTCATGACTTAACTTTTCGGATGTGCGCTACGCCGGCCGGATTGCCGGAACGTCGCGCGGGGTTCGGATGACTTTGCCGTCTCGGACCCTCTTGAACCAGCGCCTGGGAAATTTCGGATTACGGTCCCGGCCTCGGCCGGGGCGGTAAGCGGAAACTCCTGGGGCTGCTTCGCGAGGGGTTGAACAAAAGGCGGCCCAATTGCGGGCCGCCTTTCGTGAAAACGGGTTACTTGCGGAGACTCAGCTTCTGCAGCAGGTCGTTGTATTTGGCCAGGTCCTCGCTCTTGACGTAATCAAGGAGCTTGCGACGGCGGCTGGCCATCTGGAGAAGGCCGCGGCGGCTGTGGAAGTCCTTGCGATGCGTGCGCAGGTGCTCGGTCAAGTGATTGATCCGGGCGGTGAGCAGCGCGATCTGGACGTCGCTGGAGCCGGTGTCCTTCTCGTGGGTTTTATATTGGCTGATGACTTCTGACTTAACGGGTTGTGACATGGTTTATGTGGTTGATGACGCGGTCTTTGTTGGGGCTTTCGCTCCGTGTCACCCGCTTGTGGAGGGCCGGCGACACCGTTAGTTGTCCGGTTGCCCGGACTGACCGTGGTGGGAATCTGCGACCAGCAGACTCTCACTAACGAAGGGGCCATTAACTAAACCGGGACCCCCTCCTGCAAGCGTAATTTTGCCGGAGTATTATTGAGCCAGACTGTCTCATCCGGACCGCAGCGCCAGACCCTTGATCTCGGCGCAACCGGGGAGTTTCCGGAGCTTTTCCACGATGGAGTCCTTGTGCATGAACAGCTCGTTGCGGACGACGGCGTGGGAGACGAGGACGACGAGCAGTTTCTTCTCCACCACGAGCGGGTGGGAGTAGGAGGCGTTGGCGACGCCGACCAACTCGGCCCATTTCTCGCGGATGCTGTGTTCGACTGAGTCGTGGCTGATGCGGTATTTGACGAGCAGCTCGTCGATCAGGGAGGTCAGCTCAGAGGCCCGGCGGTTCCTGGACCGGCTGGTGTCCTCCGGCAGGTCACGGATGCCCGCGATGAGGTTCTCCACCGCGCGGGAAAATTCCTTGGGCTCGTCGCTCATCGGCGGAATCACAGTGCCGTGGACTGCCGGTCGTAGAGCGACTTATAGAGCGCGTTGCCGGCGTAGAGGGAGGCGTGGTCGCCCTGGGCGACGATCTCGCCCTTATCAAACACGAGGATCATCGAGGCGTCGCGGATGGTGCTGAAGCGGTGGGCGATGATGAGCACGGTCTTGCCCTGGACGAGATGGCGGAGGGCGTCCTGCACGGCGGCCTCGCTGTCGGAGTCGAGCGCGCTGGTGGCCTCGTCAAGGATGAGGATGGGCGCGTGGCGGAGGAAGGCGCGGGCGATGGCGATGCGCTGTTTCTGGCCGCCGGAGAGCAGGGCGCCGCGCTCGCCGACCATGGTGTCGTAGCCCTGCGGCAGCTGCTCGATGAACTCGTGGGCGTGGGCGAGGCGGGCGGCGGCGAGGATCTCCTCGCGCGAGGCGACGGCGGTGCCGAGGGCGAGGTTGTTGTAGATGGTGTCGTTGAAGAGCACGGGCTCCTGCGAGACCAGTGCGATGTTGCGGCGCAGGTCGGCGAGCCGCATCGAGCGGACGTCGAGGCCGTCGATGGTGACGGCGCCCGAGCCGGCCTCGTAGAAGCGCGGCACGAGGTTGGCGAAGGTGCTCTTGCCGGCGCCGCTCGGCCCGACGAGCGCGCAGACGGTGCCGGCGGGGATGCGGGCGCTGACCCGGCTCAGGGCGGGGCTGTCGCCATAGGCGAAGGTGACGTCCTTGAACTCCACGTGGCCGCGCAGCCGGGCGACCGGGACGGGGGTGGCGGGGTCGGTGATGGTGACCGGCTCGTCGAGGACGTATTCGAGGCGCGAGAGGGACGCGGCGCCGCGGTTGAGCTCGCTGTTGAGGTAACCGAGTTTCTTGATCGGCTCGTAGCAGAGGTAGAGCGCGGTGATGATGGACAGGAAGGTCTCCAGCTTCACGCCGGCGTAGTAGGCGAAGATCAGGGTCGCCGCGATGCCGAAGGCCGAGATCAGCTCGATGGCCGGGGTGAGGGCCTGGGCGTATTTCACGACCTTCATCTGCGCGATGATCAGGAGGTTGGTGGCGCGGCCGAAGCGCTCGGTCTCGCGCTGCTCGAGGCCGAAGGCGCGCACCTCGCGCGCGGCGGACAGGTTTTCGTTCAACTGCGAGGAGACGTCGCCCAGCTGATCCTGGACCTGGCGGGCGCGGTGCACGACCTTCTTGCCGACGTAGTGCACGGGCAGCACGGCCAGGGGCACGATGGCCAGGCAGACCAGCACGGTCAGGGCGCCGTCGGTGGTGAAGGCCTGCCAGACGAGGAAACCGAGGGCGCCGAGCAACGCCATGGGTTGCTTGACGCCGTCGTTGGCGACGAGGGTCAGGGTCGATTGCAGCTGGGAGCTGTCGGCGATGCCGCGCGACAGGAGGTCGCCGCTGGACTCCCGCTGGAGGAAGGAGAGGGGCAGCACCTGGAGCTTGCGGAAATAGTCGAGCCGGACGGCCTCGAGGATGCGCACGCCGGTCAGCTGCGTGTAGTAGCTGTTGAGGAAGCTGCTGACGGCCCGGAGCAGGAAGAGCATCGGCACCGTGGCGGCGATCAGGACCACATCGGCCATGGACATGGCGTGGGGCCCCGACTGGTCGAAGATCACCGGGAACACATACTTGATCAGCATGGGCAGACCCAGGCCGTTGGTGGCGCCGAAGAGCAGGCCGTAGAAGATCGCCGCGACCAGGGTGTCCCGGTTGGACTTCAGGTAGCGGAAATAGGGGCGAAAGCGGCTAAGCATGGCTGCGGGGAACAGATGACAGAGGACGGATGACAGAGGCCAGACGGAAAAGTTACGGCCCGGGTGGAGCCGGGTCCTCCATGATGGCGCCTAGTCCTTGGCCGCGCGGACATCGAGGGCGTCGCGCAGGCCGTCGCCGAGGAAGTTGAGCGAGAAGAGCGTAAGGGAGAAGATGCCGCCGGGGAAGACGAGCAGCCACCAGAACTCCTCCATCTTCTCGGCGCCGTCCTTGATCAGCGTGCCCCACGAGCTCATGGGCGGCTGGACGCCGAGGCCGAGGAAGCTGAGGAAGGCCTCGAGCAGCATGACGGCCGGGATGGTGAGCGTGGCGTAGACGATGATCGGGCCGAGGGCGTTGGGCAGCAGGTGGCGGAAGATGATGCGGCGGTGGCCGTAGCCGAGGGCGCGGGCGGCCTCGATGAACTCCATCTTCTTCAGCGCCATGATCTGGCTGCGGACGATGCGCGCCATCGTCAGCCACTCGACGGCGCCGATGGCGACGAAGAGCAGGATGATGTTCCGGCCGAAGAAGACCATGAGCAGGATGACGAAGATCGTGAAGGGCAGCGCGTAGATGATGTCGACGAGGCGCATCATGACGGCGTCCGCCTTGCCGCCGACGTAGCCGGCGACGGCGCCGTAGACGACGCCGATGGTCAGCGCGACGAGCGTGGCGCAGAGGCCGACGCCGATCGAGATGCGGCCGCCGTAAAGCAGGCGCACCAGCAGGTCGCGGCCGAGGGTGTCCGTGCCGAGCCAGTGGGCGGCGGACGGCGGCGTGGCGCCGAGGTCGAGGTTCTGCTCCTGGTAGGTGGCGCGCAGGAACCACGGGCCCGCGACGCACAGCACGGTCAGCACGAGGAGCATGATGCCGCCGGCCACGGCCAGGCGGTTCTTCTGCAGCCGGTGCCAGGCATCGCGGCCGGGGGAGGAGCCGCGCTCGAGCTCAACGGAAGCTGGGGCCACGGCGCTCATTCGAACTTCAGCTTCGGGTTGAGCCACACCTGCACGACGTCGACGGCCAGGTTGCAGACGACGATCAGGCTCGCGTAGAGGATGACCGTGCCGAGCACGAGGGTGTAGTCGCGGTTGAAGGCGCTGTTGACGAACTCGCGGCCGAGGCCGGGGATCTGGAAGATGGTCTCGATGACGAACGAGCCGGTGAGGATGCCGGCGACGGCGGGCCCGAGGAAGGAGATGACGGGCAGCAGGCCGCCGCGCAGGGCGTGGCGCAGGACGATGCGCGTCTCGGTGGCGCCCTTGGCGCGGGCGGTGCGGATGTAGTCCTGGTTGAGCACCTCAAGCATGCCGCCGCGCGTGAGGCGCATCAGGTAGGCGGCGTAGACGAAGCCGAGCGTGAGCGCGGGCAGCACGCGGTCGGTCCAGTCATACCAGCCCGACGCGTTGACCCAACGGAGATGGATGGCGAAGAAGAGCACGAGCAGCGGGCCGAGGACGAAGGTGGGCACGCAGATGCCGAGCATGCCGGTGGAGCTGGCGAGGTAGTCGAGCCAGCTGTTGCGGCGGACGGCGGCGAGCACACCGAGGGGCAGGCCGATCAGCAGCGCGACGCCGAGGGCCAGGCCGCCGAGCTCGAGCGAGACGGGCAGCTTGTCACCGATGATCTCGTTGACGGTGCGGTTGGAATACTTGAACGACGGGCCGAAGTCGCCGCGCAGGATGCGGCCGAGGTAGTTCGTGTATTGGCGCCAGATCGGCTGATCGAGGCCGTAGTGGGCCTCGAGGTTGCGCAGGATTTCGGGCGGGAGGGCCCGCTCCGAGGTGAACGGGCCGCCCGGGACGAAACGCACCATGAAGAACGTCGCCGTGATGATCACGAAGAGGACCGGGATGGTCTGGAGCAGGCGGCGGACGACGAAGCGGAACATCGGAAGGAGTGAAGGGGAGAGTGCGAGTGAACGTCAGGGTGGCAAAAGAAAAACCCGCGCCGGTGGGCGCGGGTTGCGGGAGGGGCAGGGGACAAGCCTACTTCTTCATCATGGCGTCGCGCCTGGCCTTGAACTCGTTGCCGGGTTTCCACTCGGGCCAGGTGTCGCCGTTGGCGATGCGCCAGCCGACCTGGAGGAGGAACACGGTGTCCTGCGCCGCGCCCTCGAAGGTCCAGTCGGGCTGCACCTCGTCGGTGACCTTGTGGTAGCGGTTGGCGATGTAGTCGTTGATGTTCTTGTCGGCGAAGTCGTCGGGCTGGCCGATGAAGGTGCGGCCGTTCTTCGGGTAGTAGGAAGGCACGCCGACCTTCGCGAACTCGAAGTGGTCGCTGCGGTAGTAGGAGCCGTTCTCCGGGCGCGCCTCGGGCTTCATCTCGCGGCCCTGCGCGGCGGCGACGGCAATGCCGATGTCGTCGATCGTCGAGGCGCCGAAGCCGATGGTGGCCATGTCGCTTGTCGGGCCGAACATGTTGGAGCCGTCGATGTTGATGTTCGCGAGGGTCTTGGTCAGCGGGTAGAGCGGGTCTTGGGCGGCGTAATAACGCGAGCCGAGCAGGCCCTTTTCCTCGGCGGTGACGAAGAGGAAGACGAGGCTGCGCTTCGGGCGCTGGTCGACGGGCAGTTCGGTGAAGGCGCGGGCCAGCTCGAGCACCTGGGCGACGCCGGAGGCGTTGTCGAGGGCGCCGTTGAAGATCTGGTCGCCGGTCAGGCGGTTGTCGCGGCCGAGGTGATCCCAGTGGGCGGTGTAGATGACGTATTCGCCGCGCAGCTTCGGGTCGGTGCCGGGCAGGAGGGCGACGACATTCTTGGAGGCGACGGGGCGGAGAATGTTGGCGACGTTGAAGGTGGCCTTGGCGCCGAGGGCGACGGGCTGGAAATCCGGGCGCACGGCGGCGGCCTTGGCGCGGTCGTAGTCCTTGCCCGAGGCGGTGAAGAGCCTGCGGGCGGCGTCGAGCGTGAGCCAGCCCTCCATGGCGACGTTGCCGGCGTTGAGGTCGGGCGCGCTGATCTCGAAGTTCTCGCGGGCGCGGCTGCCGGTGATGACGGCGAAGGGATAGGCGGCGGGCGCGGTCTCGTGGACGATGAGGCAGGCGGCGGCGCCCTTGGCGGCGGCAATCTCGTATTTGTAGGTCCAGCGGCCGTAGTAGGTCATGGCCTTGCCGCCGAACATCTTCGGGTCGAGCGCGCCGTCGGCGGTGGTGACCGGCGGGTCGTTGATGAGCATGACGACCGTCTTACCCTTCACGTCGACGCCCTTGTAGTCGTCCCAGCCGAACTCCGGCGCGACGATGCCGTAGCCGACGAAGACGACCTCGGTGTCCTTGGCCCCGACCTGCGGCACGAGGCGGCTGGAGGGGCCGACAAAGTCGTTGATGTTCTCCATCGAGAGCGTGCGGCCATCGAGGGTGAACGAGAGGGTGGGCGTGGAGCTGATGCCGACGAGCGGGACGTTCTGGATGTAGGTGCCGTCGGGATTGCCCGGCTGCAGTCCGAGCTTTTTTAGCTCGGTCACGAGGTAGGCGACGGTCTTCTCCTCGCCGGCGGAGCCGGGCGCGCGACCCTCGAACTCGTCGGACGAGAGGATCTTGGTATGCGTGAGGATGTTCGCGGCGGAGATGACGGGTTGCGGATCCGCCGCCAGCGCGGATGCCACGGCCCCGAGGAGGACAGCAGACAGCAGTTTGAATTTCATAGGGGAGGAAAATCGAATGTGCGAGGCGCGCGCCGGGTGGCGAGCGCGGAGTTGCCAAACGGCCTACTCGACGGACAGATCGCGATAAAACCGCGTCCAAAGCCGGTCGGCCCGCCAGCCCTTCACGCGCGGGGCGACGAGGAAGTTCTGGGTGTTGTAATAAAGCGGGATGACCGGCATCTCCGCGAGGAGGAGCTTCTCCGCCTGCTGGTAGGCGGCGTTGCGGGCGGTGGCGTCGAGCGTGGTCGTGGCGGCGGCCACGAGGCGGTCGAACTCCGCGCTGTGCCAGTGCGGGTAGTTGAGGGGATGGGCGGAGGTCAGCTGCGTGAAGAGGTCCGAGGCGCCGTCGTAGTCCGGGATGGCCGTCATGAAGGCGAGGGCGAAGTCGCCGCTCGCGAGCGAGGCGAGGTGGGTGCGCGCCTCGCGCAGGGCGAGGGCGATCTCGATGCCGAGTTCGCGGCGCCACATCTGTTGCACCGCCTCGAGCTGGGCGGAGTTGACCGGCCAGGTGGCCAGCTCGAGCTGGGGGAACCCGCGACCCTCGGGGAAACCAGCCTCGGCCAGCAGGCGTCGCGCCTCCGTGATGTTCTCGGTGATCCGTTCCGCCGGGGCGTAACCGCCGAGGCCGGCGGGCACGAAGTTGAAGGCGGGTTGCCCGCTGAGGAGAACCTTCTCGACGAGAGCGGTGCGGTCGAGGGCCAGGGCCAGCGCGCGGCGGACGCGGGCATCGTCGAGCGGCGGGCGGGTGGTGTTCAATGCGAGGTAGCGGGTCTCATGCAGCGGCACGGACCGCAGGCGGGACGGCTGCTCCGCGCGGTAACCGGCGACCTTGGTGAAGGGCACGGCCATCGTCACATCGAGCTGGCCGGCGCGGAACGCGCGCTCCTCGGTGTCGCCGTTGTCCATCGCGAGGAACCGGATGCCGTCGAGCTTCACGTTGGCGGCATCCCAGTAGTGCGGGTTCTTGCGCAGGGCGATGTGCTGGTTGGGTTTCCATTCGGTGAGGACGAACGGGCCGTTGCCGACATAGTTGCCAGGTTTGGTCCAGTTACCATCGTCGCTTTTATTGCCACCCAGAGCTACAACGACCTGCGAACTCACAGGTGTCCATGGTCCACTTGCCACTATTGCTGGAAAGTCTGCGTTAGGCTGTTCCAAGGTTAGAATCAAAGTGTGCATGCCCTTGGCTTTTGCGCCTAGAGAGACGCTTTGGTCATGGTAGACCTTGGTCGCGTTCTTGATTGAATAAAACAAGGCAGCCTTCGGTGCCCCCAAAGCTGGATCAAGGGCTCGGCTAACGCTGTAAACAAAATCAAAAGCCGTAACAGGTTCACCGTTGGACCACTTGGCGGCGGTCCGCAGGTGGAAGGTATAGGTGAGGCCGTCGGGCGAGACTTCGTAGCGCTCGGCCGCACCCGGCAGCGGTGCGCCGCCGTCGGGATTGGGCGTGAGCAGGCCCTCGCCGAGGGCGCGGATGATGAAGAACTCGTCGGGCAGCGTGGCGAGCTGCGGGTCGAGGGTGGCGGGTTCGTTGCGCTGGCTGATGCGCAGGATCTTTTCCGCCGGTGCGGTGGCCGTCTCACGCTTCGAACAGGCCGGAAGGAATGGCCACAAAAGGCCCAGCAGGCACAAAACGTAACGCTGACCCAAGGCGGTCATGAGGCGAAACCGTTCACTGGGTCGCTTCGAGCCAGACATAGCGGAAGTCGGAGTGGTCGGTCGGGGTCGGCTGCCAGCCCTTGACGGCGGGGTGGAGGAAATAGACGTGGGTGTTGAAGTAGATCGGGATGATCGGCGCGGACTCGAGGACGAAGGCCTCGGCCTGGGCAAGGACGGCGGCGCGCGCGGCCGGATCGGCGATGGTGTTGGCGCGGTCGGAGAGGGCGTCGTAAGCCGGGTCGGACCAGCCGGTGTGGTTGTTGCCGTTGTCGCTGCGCCAGAGGTCGAGGAAGGTCGTGGCGTCGAGGTAGTCGGCCGTCCAGCTGCCGAGGAGGACCTGGTAGTCGCCGTTGCGCCGGCTGGCGAAGACGCTCTTGTATTCCTGATTCACGAGGCGCACCTCGATCCCGAGGTCGCGGTGCCACATCTGCTGGATGGCCTCGGCGACGAGGCGGAGGATTTCGGAATTGTTATAGAGGATCTCAATCGGCGGCAGGCCGGTGCCGTTGGGGTGACCGGCGTCCGCGAGCAACTGGCGCGCCGTGGCAAGGTCGTAGGCCTGGCGGGTGGGCGGCGTGTAGCCCTTGAGCAAGGGCGGCACAAAGGTCGGCGCCGGGGCGCGGCCACCGGGGAGGATTTTGCTGGCGATGGTGTCGCGGTCCACGGCCAGGGAGAGGGCGCGGCGGATACGGGCGTCACTGAGCGGCGCCTTGCGGACGTTCACGCGGAAGAAATAAGTCTCCATGTTGCGGTCGATGCGGAGCGCGGGGTTGTTGTCGCGCTGCGCCGGCAGGACCTTGGAGAGCGGAAGTGCATAGGTGGCATGGAGCTGGCCGGAGCGGAACGCGCGCTCCTCGGAGTCGGTGCTGTCGGTCGGGTAAAGATGGACGGCATTCAGACGGACCCGGTCGCGATCGTAGTAGGTCGGGGACTTCTCGACGACGATGCGCTGCTGCGTGGTCCACTCCTTCAGCACAAACGGCCCGCTCGACACCATCTTGCCGGGCCGCGTCCAGGGCGTGCCGCGGCGGTAGGGATCACCGACGGCGGCGATGGCCTTCACATTGACCGGGCGCCAGCAGGAGTTGAGCAGGGCTTGCAGGAAATAGGGGGCCGGGTGGGTGAGGGTGACGACGAGCGTGTGCGGGTCGCGGGCGACGGCGGCGACCGTCGAGAAGTCCGTGGTCTTGCCCTGGTGGAAAGCCTCCGCGCCGCGGATCAGGTAGAGGAAGTAGGCGTAGTCGGCGGCGAGGGTGGGAGTGAGGATCCGCTTCCACGAATCCACGCAGTCCTGCGCCGTGAGGGGCGAGCCGTCGCTCCATTTTGCGTCGGGACGGAGGTGAAAGGTGTAGACCAGGCCGTCCGCGGAAATATCCCAGCTCGCGGCGAGCGCGGGCACCGGGGCGAGGGTGCCGGGCTCAAAGCTGACCAGCGGATCGAACATCGTCTGCACCAGCTTGGCCTCGCCCAGGCCGGTGACCGTGTGCGGGTCGAGGTCGGAGGGCTCGGAACCGACGCTGAGGTGGAAAATGCCTTCGCGATTGCCGCGTTCGACCAGCGTCTCGCGCTTCTTGCAGCTGGTGACCAGAATGCAGAGGACGGAAGCCAGCAGACAAAGGGAAACGAGACGACGCATGGTCAGATTTTCTTGATGAGCGCGACGGCGTGCGCGGCGATGGCGAGGCCTCGGCCGATGTCGTCGGAGCCCTCGTTGGTCGTGGCCTTCACGCCGATGGCATCCACGGGCAGACCGGTGGACCTGGCGAGGACGGCCTTCATCTCGGCGAGGCGCGGGGCGACCTTCGGCTTCTCGGCGATGAGGGTGGCGTCGATGTTCACCGGCGCCCAGCCGCGCGTGCGGAGGGCGGCGATCACGCGCTGCAGAAGGACCTGCGAGTCGGCGTCCTTGTAGGCGGGATCGGTGTTGGGGAACTGATGGCCGATGTCCGGCAGGCCGGCGGCGCCGAGGAGGGCGTCGCAGATGGCGTGCGTCAGGGCATCGGCATCCGAGTGGCCATCGAGACCGAAGGGGGCGTCGAACTTCACGCCGCCCAAAACGAGCGGCCGAGCCGCCACCGTGCGGTGGATGTCGTAGCCGTGGCCGATGCGCAGGTCGCTCATGGCAGGAAGGGATCCGCGCCGTCCGCGCGGGCCAGCAGGAACTCCAGGTAGGCGAGGTCGGCCGGCGTCGTGAGCTTCGGGTTCGGGTGCGGGTTCTCCAGCAGGGCGATGGGGTGCTTGAGCAGCTCGACGGCCGCGGCGTCGTCGGTGATGGCGAGCTTGCGCTTGGCGACGGCTTCGTAGGCGCGGCACAGCAGCTTGCGGGAGAAGACCTGCGGGGTCTCCATCGCCCAGAGGTGCCGGCGGTCGAGCGTGCGCAGGCGGCCCTCGCCGCGGTGTTCCTTGATGGTGTCGGTCACGCGGTGCGCCAGCACGACGGCGTCCTCGCGCCGGACGATCTTGTGGAGGGCGACGAGTTGCTCGACGCGGACGAGCGGTCGGGCGCAGTCGTGGATGAAGACGTAGCCGACGTCATCCGGCAGCTCGGCGAGCGCGGCGGCGACGGAATCCTGGCGCTCGGCACCGCCGCGGACGAAGATCGTCGGGGTGGGCGCATAGGCGGAGAGCTCGACCATCTGCTGCTGGTCGCGGTAGGTGACGACGAAGAAGTCCACGGCGCCGCTGCGGACGAAGGTGGCGGCGGTGTGCGCGAAGGCCGGCTTGCCGGCGAGCGGGGCGAGGACCTTGTCCGGCACGGCGCCGGCCATGCGGCGGCTGCTGCCGGCGGCGAGGAGGATGGCGGCGGTGCGGCTCATGGGGGCGAGTTGAGGGTTGAGGGCTGAGAGTTGAGAGACCGGACCGTTCAGGCGCCGGACAGATCCGCGAGGATGGCGCGGGCGGCGGCGGCGGGATCGGCGGCCTGGAGGATGGGGCGGCCGACGACAATGTAGGTCGAGCCGGCGCGCGCGGCGTCGGCCGGCGTCATGATGCGCTTCTGGTCGTCCTTGCCTGCCTCGCTGGCCGGGCGGATGCCGGGGGTGACCAGTTGCATGTCGGCCGGCAGTTTTCCGCGGAGCATGGCGACTTCGAGCGGCGAGCACACGAGGCCCTTGACCCCGGCCTGGGCGGCAAGCTGGCCGAGGCGCGCGACCTGTTCCTCGGGCGAGGCGTTGACGCCGGTTTCGTTCAGCCCGGCGGCGTCGGTCGAGGTGAGCACGGTGACCCCGAGGATGAGCAGCTTGGGATTGGTCTTTTGCTGCGCCGCCACCGCGGCCCGCATCATCTCGGCGCCGCCGCTGGTGTGGATCGTGAGCATCGAGATGGGCAGCGGACCGAGCGACTCGACGGCCTTCGCGACGGTGTTGGGGATGTCGTGCAGCTTGAGGTCGAGGAAGATGTTGAAGCCCATGCCGGCGACCTCGCGGACATAGTTGGGGCCGTAGGCGGTGAACATCTGCAGGCCGATCTTCACCCAGCGGAGCTGGCCGCGCAACTGGCGGAGGATCGGCGCGGCGTCTTCGCGCGTGGGGACATCGAGGGCCAGGATCAGGTCACAAGGCATGTTGGGAGCATCACTAATGGACACTAATGGGCACTAATCAAAGAGAGAAATCGCCCCGGGTTTTGGGCTAGGATTGGGCCGCATTAACGTGCATTAGTGGACGGAAGTTCATGGGTGTCTCCCTTTTTAGTCCCGCGAAGCTGAATCTTTTCCTCGCCGTCACCGGGCGGAGGGCCGACGGCTTCCATGACCTGGTGTCGGTGGCGGCGCCGCTGGACTTCGGCGACCAGCTCGAAGCGCGGAGCCGGGAGCGCGGAGCCGGAAGCCAGTTCACTTTGACCTGTGACCAGCCGGAGGTGCCGGTGGACGGGGGCAACCTTGTGCTGAAGGCGGCGGCGGCGTTTGTCGCGGCGACGGGCTGGCAGGGCGGGGTGGACTTCACGCTCACCAAGCGGATCCCGGTGGGCGCCGGGCTCGGGGGCGGCAGCAGCAACGCCGTCGCGGCGCTGCGGGCCCTGAACCAATTGTCGGGCGGCGCGCTGGCCGGGGAGAAACTGGCCGCGGTCGCGGCCTCGCTCGGTTCGGATTGCGCGCTGTTCCTGCACAACGCGCCGGTCGTGATGCGCGGCCGGGGCGAGCGCATTGAGGCGCTGCCGGCGTCCGCCGCGGCGCGGTTGCGCGGCCGGCGGGTGCTGCTGTTCAAGCCGTCCTTTGGCATTAGCACGCCGTGGGCCTACGGGCGCATGGCCGCGGAGGCGCCGGCCCGCTACTGGCCGGCGTCGGAAGCGGAGGTGCGGCTGGCCGCGTGGCTCGGCGGCAACGCGCCGGCGGAAGAGCTTCTGGCGAACAACATGGAGGGCGTGGCCTTTGAAAAATATGTGGCCCTGCCGGTGCTGCTGGCCGGGCTGCAACGCGAGTTCGGCGTCACGGCGCGCATGAGCGGCAGCGGCAGCGCGTGCTTCGCGGTGCTGCGTGACGATTGCGCGACGGCCCCGCTGGTCGCGGCCATCCGCGCCGCCTGGGGACCGCGGTGTTTCGCGCAGGAGGCGCGGCTCGTTTAGTTCCGCATTGACCGGATGGCACGGGGGTTGGTTAATCTGCGCAGCCCTTCCGCCATGGAGCCCACCGCCAAAAGCGAAATCACCATCCAGGGCATCGCCGCCTCACGGGGCATCGCCTATGGGCAGGTGTTTCTCTACCTCCAGAGCGAGCTGGAGATCCCGCAATACACGGTCGATCCCGACAAGCGGGTGGCGGAGATCGCGCGCTTCGAGCAGGCGCTGCTGGTCACGCGCCAGCAGATCTCCCAGATCCAGGACCAGGTGACCAAGAACCTCGGCGAGGAGGAGGCGCTGATCTTCGACGCCCACCAGATGGTGCTCGAGGACCAGGCGCTCATCGGCGAGACCATCCGCGATTTCCAGAAGACCGGGCTGAACATCGAGACGTGCTTCAACGCCGTCGCCCAGCGCTACATCCAGGCCTTCGCCGAGATCGACGACGAATACCTGCGCGAGCGCGCCGCCGACATCAAGGACGTCGCCAAGCGCGTGCTCCATGTCCTCCTCGGCCAGTCGGCCATGAGCCTGACGGAGCTGGTGGACAAGCGCATCATCGTTGCGCAGGACATCTCGCCCTCCGAGGCGGCGGGCATCGACCGCAGCGCGGCCCTCGGCATCGTGACCGATGCCGGCAGCCGGACCAGCCACGCGGTCATCGTCGCCCGGTCGATGAAGATCCCGGCGGTCGTCGGCACCAACGACCTCACCACCAAGCTCAAGAACGGCGACTGGGTGATGGTCGACGGCTACGACGGGTGCGTCATCATCAACCCGACCGAGCAGACGCTCTTCCGCTACGGCAAGATCCAGAAGGCCAAGCAGTCGTTCGAGTCGCACCTGATGTCCGTCAATGAGCTGCCGGCGCAGACGCTCGACGGCGTGGCGGTGACGCTGCGCGCCAACATCGAGAAGCCCGACGAGGTCGCCCTCGTGCAGCAATACCGCGCGGCCGGCGTCGGCCTCTACCGCACGGAGTTCCTTTTCCTCAGCGCCATGAAGGTCCCGACCGAGGAGCAGCAGTATGCGGCCTACAGGGAGATCGTCGGCGGCCTCGCGCCGCTGCCGGTCACGATCCGCACGCTGGATGTCGGCGGCGACAAGCCGCTGCCCGGCGACCCGCACCTCATCGGGCCGGAGGCGAATCCCTTCCTCGGTTTCCGGGCGATCCGGATGTGCCTCGAGAACCCGGGCATGTTCAAGAACCAGCTCCGCGCGATCCTGCGGGCCAGCGCGCACGGCAAGGTCGAGCTGATGTATCCGATGATCAGCGGCCCGGAGGAACTCGACCGCGCCAACGCGCTGCTCGCCGAGGCCAAGGCCGAGCTGACCGAGCGCAAGCAACCCTTCGACCCGAAGCTGAGCGTCGGCGCGATGATCGAGATCCCCAGCGCGGCGCTTGCCGGCGACCTGCTGGCCGGCAAGTGCGACTTTTTCAGCATCGGCACGAACGACCTCATCCAATACCTGTTCGCCATCGACCGCGGCAACAACCGGATCGCCCACCTCTACGATCCGACGCACCCCGTGGTCCTGCGCGTGCTCAAGCAGATCGTGGACGCCGGCCACGCGCACAAGATCAAGGTCTGCGTCTGCGGCGAGATGGCGGGCGACTCGCTCTATGTGCCGCTCCTGCTCGGCCTCGGCGTGGACGAACTGAGCATGACGCCCACCTTGCTGCCGGCGGTCAAATTCCTCATCCGCGCCATGAAGATGAGCGACGCGAAGGCGCTCGCGGCCGAGGCGCTCAAGCAGACCGACCCGAAGAAGACCTCGGCGCTGGTCGAGGCGTTCTACAGCGAGCGTGTCAAAGCCGAGTAAATAGGCGGTTTTGGCCGGACTCCGCGGCGGGCTCCAAATGGAGCCGTTCTTCCCTAGTCCCGAGGCGTGCTAGTATGGTTGGCTTGAAGCACTTCCCGAGCGAAGCTCCGGCTGGGCGGTGCGCTTCGCGGTAAACCCCCTAGAACGAACCCTGAGAGGGTTATACGGGAATGACCGGATGGCGGAAACTGCGCTGGCCGAGTATCTTCGCGGAGCCCTGGCGGTTCGTAAATCGCACCGACGGGGCCACACCCAACCCACATGCCTGCGACTCTCGACCGCCCCGCTCCCCGTCCCGCTTTGGCCAAGCCGGGCGCGGTGCGCCGTCGGCTCACGCTGGAAGAGCTCCTGCGCCGCGCCGCGGCCAGTGTGGAGCGCGGGCCGGCCAAGCTGATTTCCGGCACGTTCCGGCAGGTCAAAAGGGGCCGGCCGCTCACGCGTCCCGAGAAGGGCTTGATGATGCTTATCGCCGGGGGCCTCGGTCTGTCCATCTGGCTGCATGCGCTGCCGATGCCGGTTAGCGCGCACACCACCTATTACCAGTCGCTCGCCGCGACCACGCGCCTTGAGGCCGGTGCGCCGCGGTCCTTCGCCGAGTCCGCCCTGCGGGCGCTCGGCACCGACTGGCGCGCGGCGACATTCTTTGCCTGCGTGCATCCTTCCTTCTGGCAGCGCGGCGCAGCAGTCCACGCTAACACGCGCGCCGCCCGGGTTGAGCAGGGGCTCGCCCGCCTCGCGGATCACGGGCCGGTCGTGAGTGTGATGAGTTTTCCGGCGACCACGGGCGTCGAAACCGAAACGATCGACGGCGTCGATGCGCTGGCGGGCCAGGTCGCCGGGCAGCTGGAGCTGGCCGATGGCACGGTCGTCCGGTTCACGACGCACCTGGTGCAGGACGGGGTCACCAAGCGGTGGGGCCTGGCCGGGCTCTCCATCCCCGGTTTTCTGCCGTGAAACGTCGTCCTCCAGTCCCCGGCCGGTCTTGCCGCCGGCGCGGCTTCACCGTCATCGAGGTGGCCATGGCCGCCCTGATCATGGCGCTGGTCCTGGCCACGGCCGTCACGACGCTCCAGCGCGCCTTCATCAGCCTGCAGAACGCGCGCGACCTGAACATCGCCTCGCAGATGCTGCAGAGCGAGATGGAGAAGCTGCGGCTGGCCGACTGGACCACGGTCAACGGCTTCACGACGAGCGCCACGACGGTGACGCTCGACCCGGCCTTCACCGCGAATCCCTTTGTCGGCAACCGCTTCACGCTGTCGCGCACGGTGACGGACCCCAAGACGGACACGCGCATCATCACCCTGCGCGTGGTCTGGCAGGGGGCCGACAACCGCCCGCTCTCCCGCCGCCTCGCCATGCGCTACTCGCGCAACGGACTCTATGACTATTTCTACAGCCAGACGTAGCCGCCGGCCCAATGCCGGCCTGACACTCGTCGAGCTGATGATCGCCGGCGGGATCGGGTCCTTTGTCATGACCGGGGTCCTCTCCGTCGTCCTCATGATGGGGCGCTCGGGCATGTCCGCTTCCAACTACGCCGACATGGAGGCGCAGTCGCGCCGCGCGGTGGACGAGTTCGCGCAGGACGTGCGCATGGCCTCCGACCTGGCCTGGAACAGCAGCACCTCGGTCACGCTGACGGTGCCGGACAATTACACCGCCAACGGGAACAAGGTGACCTACGCGCTGGACAGCGCCACCACGGGCCCGACGGCCCGCAGCTTCTACCGCCTGCCCGGGACCGTCAGCTCGAGCAGCCCGCGCATCGCGCTGGCGCGCAATGTCACGTCGCTCACCTTCATGCGCTACACCCGCACGAACACCGAGGCGGCGGACGACTTCTCGGCCAAGCGGCTGCAGCTCACCATGAACCTGCGCACCACCGCGCAGACCACCGTCGACCAGAACACGTTGGTCGTGTCCGCCTCGTATGTCCTGCGGAACAAAGCGTCCAACTGACTGGCCGGCACGGAGCCGCGGCTCGGTGCTGATCACCTGCATGCTGTTCTGCGTGGTCATCGCCATCGCGCTGACCGGCTATCTGCGCGTGGCGCACAATTCCTACACGATGGCCGACCGCGCGTTCCTGAACACGACGGCACTGACCCTCGCCGAGCAGGGGCTGGAGGAGGGGCTGGAGAGTTTCAACCAGCTCGACACCGCCACCTCACCCGCGGCGGCCTGGACCGGCTGGACCCTCGACGGCGTGGTCGCGAAGCGCAAATACACCAACCTCGCCTTCGACAACGGCGCGACCGGCACGCTCCAAATCTACGTCACCGACTACAACCCCGTCGCCGGCACGTCGCCCAAGCTGGTCGCCAAGGCGACGCTGCTGCCCGCCTCGGGCCTCGGGCTCAGTCGCATGATCGAGATCACCCTGCGCCGCCGCACGATTTTTGCCGCCGGCCTGGTCGCGCGCAACGCCATCACTTTCTCGACCAGCACGGTGGTTTCCAGCTGGGATTCCGACCCGGACAACAACCCGGCGACCGCGGCGGTCGGTTACAACGCCTCGCGCAAGACGGCCAACGCCTTCGTCGGCACGATCAGCACGACGGCCGGCGCGATCAACACCGGCGCGGGGGACATCTTCGGCCGGATCGGCACCGGCGGCGGTTCGGTCACGCACAGCTCCGGCGCAATCCTGACCACGAATCCGACCGGCACCGGGTGGAACAACAGCCTCGTGAACATCCCCTTCGTGAGCAATCTGGACACCCCGGTGGCCCCGGCGCTGCCGGCGACGGTCAACAACATTACCTCGACCATCAGCTCCTCCACCACGCTGCCGCGCACTGGGGATCTGCCCGCTGCCGACGGCAAGTATTACTACAACTTCGCCGCCGGCGCCTCCATCGCGCTGGGCGGCAACCAGGACCTGACGGTGGCGGACAACGTGGTGCTTTACCTGCAGAACCATGCCACGACGTCGGCGGTGTCCATCGGCGGCACGGCCGAGATCAACATCACCCCGGCCGGCAAGCTGACCATCTATACCGACGGCAACATCAGCTCCGGCGGCAACGGCATGACCAACGACAATGCCAACGCCACCAGCTGCCTGATCTACGGCACCAACACGGGCTCCGGCCAGACCATCACCATGACCGGCAACGCCACGACGGTGGCCGCGATCAACGCCCCCAACGCCGATTTCAGCATCACCGGCAGCGGCGAGGTCTGGGGCTCCGTCATCGCGCGCAACATCGCGCTCAATGGCAACGCCGCCTTCCGCTATGACGAGGCGCTCCTCGACTTCGCCAACACGACCGGCACGGGCAACCCGTGGGGCATCGCCAAGTGGCGCGAGCTGACCCTCGTGGCCGAGCGCGCGGCCTACACGAGCCAGTTCAACTTCTGAAGCGGGTGTAGGGCGGGATCAGCGATTCCGCCCTACAGTCAAACGAAGGAATAGCAGTTGCGCCGGCCGGGTTTGTGCTGCCCTGTGGGCATCATGGCGACGCCCACCCTTTCCTCGCCGCCCTTTGATGTGACCGTGCGGGTGGGGTGCAGCCTGGCCTATGAGGTGACCGGCTCCGCGATGCTGCTGCTGAACCTGCGTCCCAGCCCGGACCGCAACCACGAGATTGTCTTCGAGGCGTTCACTGCCGGCGACAACCTGCCCGTGGAGGAATTCACCGACAGCCACGGCAACCGGGTCACGCGCGTGAAGCTGGCCCCGGGCCGCAACCTGTTCCGCCACGATGCCATTGTCCGCGTCTCCTCGCGACCCGACAACCACGACCTGCCGGACCGCACGCCGCACCTGCCCGGCGACCTGCCGCCAGCGGTGCTGCGCTACACGCTACCGAGCCGGTATTGCGACTCGGACAAGCTGGGCAACTTCGCGTGGGAAAAATTCGGCACGGTCGAACACGGGTGGCCGCGCGTGCAGGCCATCAGCCAGTGGCTGCACGACAACATCGAATACCGCTACCTGTCCGGCCGGCCCGACCTGTCGGCGTGGGACATCCTGCAGCGCGGCCACGGCGTGTGCCGGGACTTCGCGCACCTGGCGATTGCGCTGAACCGCAGCTTCAACCTCCCGGCGCGCTACGTTACCGGGCACCTGCCGGACATCGGGTTCCCCGACCCGGAGAACCACATGGATTTCCACGCCTACGCCGAGGTGTATCTCGGCGGCGCGTGGCACACGACCGACGCGCGCTTCCACGTGCCGCGCATCGGCCGGATCAAGGTCTCCTGCGGACAGGACGCGGTGGACGGGGCGTTCTCCACCATCTACGGCGCGGCGACCCTGAGCTACTTTGAGGTCTGGGCCTACCAGGTGGCGCGCGGCACGGTGGGCGTCGGCGACCCGGTGGATTTCAGCCGGCGGCTCGACAACGCGTGGACCGTGCGGACGGATCCGGTTTAAATAAACGGTCGAAGCGGTTCGCGGGCGAACCAGTTGGCCGTGTGCGGGGCCCGCGGGAGCGATAGGCGTCGTGTTTGGCGCGGCTCGTTTTTAAGCTCGTTGACCCATGAGAGACGAATACCTGTATGCCGCCGCCAAGATCATCTCCGATCCCTACATTCTGGTGAATGTGGTGTCGCGCCGGGTGAAGCAGCTCCGCCGGGGCAGCCGCCCGCTGGTGGAATCGCTCGAGAAGCTGGCCCCGGAGGACGTCGCCCTCCGCGAGATCATCGAGGGCCGCATCAGCTACGATCTCGGGCCGATCGGCTCGAAGTAATTTATTGCGTGGGCCAGCGAGCTTGCCCGCGCCCATTTGCGCCTGCAAGCAGGCCGCCCCCCGTCACCCCACCCGGAACACCTCGGCGCGGAATTCGTTCGTGCCGAGTGCGCCCGCCGGGATCTCCGCGCTGCCGGACAGCGTCGCGGCCTTTACCCGCAGGTTGAGCAGCTGGCCGGGCAGCAGCGGCTCGATCGGGCCGTAATATTGCTCGAGGCTGAAGCTGTTCCATTTGCCCGGCGTCGCGCAGGCGTCACCGCGGGCGATCTGCGATTCGCCGACCACGGTGTGGCCGCGGGGCCCGGTGACCTCGATCGTGATGACGAAGCGGATGCGCGCCTTCTCGTCGGAGAACTCGAGCATGGAAAAGGTCAGGCCGAGCTTGAGCAGGAGGCAGCGGCCGCTCAGGTCGTCGGGGAAAAGGGTGTCGTCCCAGATCATCTCCAGGTCGCGAATCTGGCAGCCGGGCTTGTCGAGGCCGTAGGGCACGTCGACTTTGGTGCCGACGAGGCTTTTCTGGAAATCGACGAAGAGGGGCGTGGGGTTGGCGTAGGGCATGGCGGAGTTATTGGGCGGTTTCCTTCAGGCGTTCGCCGGCGAGCTTGAACCAGCGTTGTTCGGCGCGCCGCCAGCCGCGACCGGCGCGACGGAAGCGCTTGCGGATGTCCTCCCAGATCGCGCGGGCCGCGGCCCGGTCGCCGGATTGGGCGAGGGAAACGGCGAGGAAATAGCGCGGCTGTTCGCCGAGCAGGACCGACTCGATGGGACGGAGAATGGGCTGCGCCTCGGCGTGGCGGCCGGCCTGCACCAGGGCCCAGCCGCGCAGGAAGGCCACCTCGTTGCCGAGCATGCGGTCGGCCTCGACCTTGACCTGCCCGAGGGCGTCGAGCGCCTCGGGAAATTTGCCGGCCTCAAGCCGGTAGCGGGCGACGTTGGCCAGGGTGTGCGGATCGTCGCGGAAGGCGCCGTTCAGGCAGGCTTCGGCCACGGCGCACGCCTCGGCGGTTTCCCCGCCGGCCAGCAGCTCCGCGGCGAGGCGCAGGCGCAGCTTGACGGTGTCTGACTCCTCGAGCTCCGCCCGCAGGTCGCGGATGCGCCAGGCGCGGGGTTTCCAGAGGGTGAAGCCGCCGCCGGCGGCCGACAGGTTCGGCAGCAGCTCAATCAGGACATACGCGAGGCCGCCGATGACCGGGGCGACAAGCAAAATCCAGAACCAGAAATAAGGGCGCCCGGTCTTGAAGACGTGGATGATGAGCGCGAGCTGGACCAGCCACAGCAGCTTGGCGATGACACCGAAGACCGACCAATCGGAGAGGATGGACTCGATCATCGGGGAAGACGCGGACGGTCAGGGTCAGCGACCGCCCTTGGTGCCGCTAGCGAGCAGGGTTTCGAAGTGGGGCTCGACGGTCTCGCGCGAGACGACCTGGACCTCGGCCTTGGTGAAGCCGGCCTTTTTCAGGAAACCGTGCAGGGCGCTTTCCTTGAAGCCGAGCCAGAGGTCGCCGAACTGCTCGTGGGCCTTCTCGTAGGTGTGCTCGTTGAGGTCGAGGATGAGGACCTGGCCGCCGGGCTTGAGGATGCGGAAGGCCTCGTTGACGGCATTCTGCGGGTGGCTGGCGTGGTGGAGGGCCTGCGAAAGGATGGCGAGGTCGACGGACCTGTCGGGCAGCGGCACGGACTCGATGTCACCCAGCTTGTAGGCCAGGTTGGCGAGGCCGTTCTTACGCGCCAGCTCGGTGCCGACCTCGACCATGCGCTCGGAGTTGTCGATGCACCAGACACGCTCGGCGCGGTGGGCGATGAGCTGGGAGATGAGGCCCTCGCCGGCGCCGAGATCGGCGACCGTGATGGCCGGCACGAGGCGGAGGGCGAGGTGGCCGATGGCCTCCCACGAGCGGCCGGGGCAGTAGTTCTTCCCGAGCTTGCCGGCGATCAGGTTGAAATACTGCTCGGAGACGCGGCGGCGCTTCTGCAGGACGCGGTCGAGGCTGTCGCGGTCCTCACCGGACTCGGGGAGCTCGGTGACGGAGTCGCAGGCGGCGCGGAGCAGGGTGAGTTGTTTCGGGTCGAGAGTGCTGCGGAGCGAATAAAAGGCCTTCTTGCCCTCGCGCCGGTCGCTGACGAAGCCGGCCTGGCGGAGCAGGGCGAGCTGGGAGGAGATGCGGGACTGGGCCATGCCGAGGATCTCCTGCAGCTCGGCGACGGAAAGCTCCTCCTTCAGCAGGAGCGCCAGCAGGCGCAGCCGCGTGGAATCGGAGAGGATTTTCAGGTGGTCCCAGGAGGAGTTCACGACGGGAAAACTACTGGAGGGAAAGGCGGGGGTTTACAAGCGCGGGGAGGGTGACCCGCGTGCGCCGGCCAATAAAAAGGCCGCGCTTGCGGCGCGGCCTGAGGGGGAGCGGGAAGGCGCCTTACTTGGCGTCAATGAACCGGGTGATGCCGGCGATCTGGTATTCCTGGTGGGCGCTGCCGATCTTGAGCTTCACGTGCTCGCCGACCTTCTTGCCCATGAGGGCCTGGCCGAGCGGGGTCTTGTAGGCGATGCGGTGGGCGTCCGGGTCGCTGTCCCACGCGCCGAGCACGGAGTAGCGGACGGCCTTGCCACTGGCGACGTCGCGGAGGTCGACGACGGTGCCAACGGACACCTGGTCGGTGGTGGCCTCGGAGAAGTCGGTGATGCGGGCGCGGGCGAGGTCACGCTCGAGCTGCGCCTTCTGGCCCATGAGGACGGACTGGTCTTGCTTCGCCATCTTGAACTCGGAGTTTTCCTTGAGGTCGCCGTGCTCGCGGGCGACGGAGATGGCCTTGGAGTTCTCGGGGATGCGCTTGGAGACGATCTCCTCATACTCGATGCGCTTCTTCTCGTAGCTCTCGCGGGAGACGAGGAACTGCTCGTCCTTGGTCTCGGACTCGCCGGAGACGAGGGTCTGGAGGGAGGGGAAGAGCTTGATGAAGCGGGCGAGCAGGGACTTCTTGGTCAGCTCCTCGAAGCCCTGGTTGAGCAGGAGGCTGTTGCCGAGGTCGCGGGCGGTCTCGGTGTCGGCGGAGGCCAGGAGGTCGGAGATGAGGTCGGCGTCGTCGGACAGGGCCTCGGCCAGCGGGATGCGGCGGGTGCCGGCGGACTGGAGGGCCTCGTAGTCGATGGCGAAGAAGATGGCGCCGAGGAGGCGCGGCGTGATGAGCTCGTTGAGGAGCTTGGAGAACTTCTTCGAGTGGCGGTTCTTGATGACCCAGAGGAGGACCGGGGCGCGGAGGTTCTGCTCGGTCTTCCAGCGCTTGAGGGCGGCGGCGAGCTCGTCGGTCTGGCCGTTCTCGAGGAGGAAGTTGATGCACTCGGTGGTGAACTTGCCCTGCGAGGTCTTGAGGAGGGCGAAGACGATCTCGCGCCACTCGAGCGGGTGGGTCTCCTTGACGAGGTCGAGGAAGCGGGACTGGAAGTGGACCGGGATCTTCTCGGCGATGGCGGTGAGGCCGCGGACCTCCTTGATCAGGTCGGACTGGGTCGGGTTGGCCGAGTGGTTGTCGTGGCCGAGGATCTTGGCGAGCTCGTCGCGGACGAAGGCGCCGTAGAGGCGCTCGGAGGAGTCGAGCTGGTTGCTGTCGCGCACGGCCTCAGTGATGCCGGAGAGGACGGCGGCGAGGCTGGCCTTGGACTCTTCCTTGATGGAGGCGGCGAGGAGGTCCTCGGCGAGGGAGATGCGGCGGCGGGCCGAGCGGGTGTTGGAGAACTCCTCCATGATCTCGGTCTCGGCGGACACGGGCTCGTCGCGGACGATGTAAGCCTCGGTCTTCTTGGCGGGGACGCCGACGCGCGGGTCCTTGACCAGCTGCTTTTTGACGTTGGAGAACCAGCGCTTGAACTTCTCGTCACCGACGACCTGGGCGAGGACGATCTCGAGCTCGATGGCGCTGGCGGCCTTGCCCGGGTAGGCGGAAAGGGTGTCGATGACCAGCTGGACCGGATCATCCTCGATCAGCTCCTTGACCTTGGCCGCGTCGGTCTCCTTGCGCGCCAGAATGTGCTTGGCCGGAAGGACCTCCATGCTTGTGACGCAGAACACGGGGTCCATGCGGTGGGACTTCTTGCCCTTGAAATCGATGACCAGCTTCGAGTCGGACTCGTCGAAGGACTTGATCTGGCCGAAGCCCCAGCTCCGGTGGACGACGTAAGCGCCGGGTTCCATCGCCTCCAGTTTGGCTTTGGACGCCTTGAGGGCGGGGTGCTTGCTGACGATCGCGGAGATGGCTTCAGAATTCATAATTGCGTATCTAGTCGGTGAACCGATTAGTTGAGTGGATAATGGCAGAAGATGTCAAACAGGGTTTGGAAAAAGCCTCCAGCGTGTCGAAACCTACCTTCGGCGGCTGGGAAGCCGCGGTTGGCCTAACCGAGCGCTGGCTGGCCCGCTCCGAGCGCGTGGATACGCTGCTGGAAGGACTTCCGTCAGCCCTGACCGGCCAGGAAAGAGCCCGGGCCCAGCAGCTTTTCTACGGGGTTGTCCGCTGGTCGAGCCGGCTCGAGGCCGCCCTCTCCGGCCTGATGGCCCGGCCGCCCCGCACCAAGGTGAAGGCCGTGCTCGTGGTCGCCGGTTTCGAGCTTTTGGAGGGCGGACCCGCACTGACCGCCAAGGTCATCCATCACGCCGTGGAGAAGGCCAAGACCGTGTGCAGCGCCAAGGAGGCCGGTCTCGTCAACGCCGTCGCCCGCAAGCTCGCGCTGCGCCTGGCCGAGAAACCCGCCGACGTCGCCACCGAGCTCGCCCATCCCGAATGGCTGGTCGGCCGCTGGACGCAGCAGTTCGGCGCAGCGACTACCCGCCAGCTGCTCGAATGGAACCAGCAACCCGCGCCGGTCTATGTGCGCTGGCGCATCGAGGCGCCCGTGCCCGAGTTTCTCGCGCCGACGAAGTGGCCCGGTTTTTATGAGGTTAAGGCCGGCAAGTGGGACGAGGTCCGCCGGCTCGCCAACGAGGGCGCCCTTTATGTGCAGGATCCGTCCACGCGGCTGTGCATCGGCCTGCTGGCACCGCAGCCCGGCGAGGTCATCCTCGATGCCTGCGCGGCGCCCGGCGGCAAGAGCCTGTTCATTGCCGACGTGATGAAGTCCGGCAAGATCATCGCCCTCGACGAGCCCGCCGAGCCGGGCAAGGTCGACATCCGCCTCGTGCGGCTGAAGGAAAACCTCGCGCGCGCCCCGGCGGGCGTCGAGGTCGCCCAGGTCGAGGCCGACCTGCGCAAGGTGAACACCGTCTTCTACCGCAACCTCAACCTGCCCGAGAGCTACGACGCCGTGCTGCTCGACGCGCCATGTTCCAACACCGGCGTCATGCGCCACCGCATCGACGTGAAGTGGCGGCTGCAGGACGGCGACTTCGCGCGCCACGCCGAGGCGCAGCTCGAGCTGCTCCACGCCGCGGCGCGGCTGGTGCGTCCGGGCGGCCGCATCGTCTACAGCACCTGCTCGATCGACGGGCAGGAAAACGACCAGGTCATCAAGGGCTTCTTCGACAGCCGCGCCGGCGGGCCGTTCAAGCTCGAGGCCAGCGTCCAGGCCTGCCCGTGGAAGGACGGCCATGACGGGGCGGGGGCGTTCTTGCTGCGCAAGAATAGTTGAGGGTTGAGAGCTGAGCGTTGAGAGAAAAGACCGGTTCGGTCTCTCTCAACCATCAACACTCAACCAGTGGTGCGGAGCACGCTACGGCACCAGCTCGAACACCGGCACCTCCACGTCGGTCTCCCTCGTGCCGGTGAGGAAGGTGTAGGTGATCTTCGCGGCTTCCTTCAGCAGCGCGGCGTAGCGGTCGTAGCCCCATTTGTCGACGGGCTCGCCGTTGATGCGGATGCAAAGATCGCCGGCCTGGACCGGCAGCGCCGCCGTCGGCGTGTCGGGGATGACGGTCAGCACGCGCCAGTAAACCGGGGAGCGGGCGAAGGACAGGCCGGTGTGCCGGCGCGGTTCCATCGTGACCGGGCCGTCGGCGTTGTGCGTGAAGGTCACCTGGTTGCGCCGCTGGTCGAAGGTGAGGATGAAGTTGCGCAGGAACTCGCCGCCGATGGACGAGAGCTGGTCGGTCAGGTCCACGATCGGTTGCGCGATGGTATGGCCGCCGATCAGCACGTTCTGGCTGAGCCGGCCGGTCAGCTGGCGGCGGTCGCCCTGCAGGGAGGAGACGATGGTGCCGACGCGCGGGCCGTTGGCGAAGCGCGGGTGCAGGCCGACGGGGTTGAGGCTCAGGCTGCCGTCACTGCCGGTGTCGATCAGGACCACGAAGGATTCGTTGCCCATCTGGACCGGGATGAGCGGCGTGCCCTGCTGGTTGTTGAAGGCGATGGTCGAGACGCGAGGGGTCTGACGCGGCGGCGGGGCGAATGCCGCGGGGTAGGGCGCGATGACCAGGCGGGCGCCGGGATAATCCATCGTGAGCAGCGTGTTCCGGAACAGGGGAAAGCCGATGATGCCGTCGATCTGCAGCCCGAGGTGGCCGGACAGGTCGGTGAAGTCGAAGACGAGGGCCGGCACGCGCTCGAAGTGGGATTCGCCGAGGCTGAGCCGGCGCAGGATGATGGCCTCGAGTTCGGTCTGACCGCCGTTGGCCGAGCGCACGCGCACCTTCTGCGGCGCGGTGCCCCGCTTCGGTTTCACGGCCAGGGTTTTCGCGAGGGCGGGGGTGACATAGGAAACGGTCGACCCCGTATCCAACAGGAAGCGGCAAACCTGGCCGTCGTCCTGCCGGCTCTCGATGACGAAGAAATTCGAGATGATCCGCGCCGGCAGGGTGGTGGCCTTTACCTCGACCACGGTGCGGCCGGGCTCGCGGCGGGAGACGGAGGAGCAGCCGGATGCGGCCAGAAGACAGAGGACAGAGGCCAGGGAACAGAGACCGATCCGCCGCAAGGCGGGCCAATCAGCAATCCGAGCTCTGCCCGCCGAAATCATTTGTGCGGCTGGGGGAGGGCGAGGCCGAGGAACAGCGGGAGCAGCAGCCCGGCGCCGGCCACGGCGAAGGTCGCGGTGCCGCCGGCCTGGAAGAACAGCACGCCGGCGACCACCGGGCTGGCGGCGCGGGCGAGGAAGCCGAGCGAGCGGTAGATGCCGGTCACCCGGCCCTGTTCCTCGGGCGAGGCGTAGAGCGAGACGAGCGAGGTCAGGCCGACATTCGCGAAACCGGAGCCGATCGCGCAGAAGGTGAGGGTCACGAACATGAGCGGCGCGGAGCGGGCGACGCCGACGCTGAGGCCGAGGGCGATGAAGCTGAGCGCCAGCAGGCCGATGCCGGCGAGGGCGGAGCGTTTCTCGCCGAAGCGCGGCACGGCCCGGCGCACCAGCAGGCCCTGCGTCAGGATCGACACCACGCCGAGGTGAACGAAGACCATGGTGAGCTGGCGCGGCGTGTAGTTGAGCTGGTCGGCGGTGAAGAAGGCGATGGTCGTCTCGAAGAAGCTGAAGCAGAACGTGACGAGGAAACCCACGAGGTTGGCGCGGCGGAGCGTGCGGTCGGGCAGGGTGAAGAGGGCGCGCAGGGGGTTGCGCACGCGCGGCGCGAGGTCGGCGCCGCGTTTCCCCGGCGGCAGCGTCTCGCTGAAGCGGGCGTTGATCCAGACGAGATTGACGAGGCAGAGGGCGAAGGCGATGCCCGCGGGCACGCTGAAGGGGTGCACGCCCCACTGCGCCAGCGCGGGCCAGCGGTCGAGCAGGTTGAAGCCGGCGGTGAGCCCGCCGATGGCCGGGCCGGTGAGGAAACCGAGGCCGAAGGCGGCGCCGACCACGCCCATGCCCTTGGCGCGGTTCTCGCGGGTCGTAACGTCCGACACCGCGGCGATGGCGACGGCCAGGTTGCCGCCCATGATGCCGCTGACGATCCGACTCAGGAGGAACAGGGTGAACGAGCTGCTGAAGAACAGGACGAGGAAGCTGAGGGCGTTGCCCGCGATGGTGACCAGCAGCACCGGGCGGCGGCCCACGCGGTCGGAGCGCGCGCCCCACACCGGCGAGAAGAGGAACTGCATGAGCGAGTAGACCGAGCCCAGCAACCCGGCGAAGAGCGCGCCGAGGGCCATCGCCGGGGCGTGAGTGGCGACGGCGATGGTCTGCAGGTGGGCGAAGATCGTGGCGAAGAGGCCGCCGATGCTTTCGTGGGCGATGTAATACTTGAGCAGCTCCGGCCCGAGCGGGAAGAAGATCGAGAAGCCGATCAGGTCGATGTAGAGCGTCAGGAAGATGACGCCGAGGGACAGCGGCTTGGCCCCGGAGGCGGGCGATGCGGAGGGCGTGGAGGCGGCGGATGAGCTCAAGAAGGGGCGAAGGTTGAGCAAAAGACGCGCGTGCGCAAAGCCTCTTTCGCCGCCCCGGCGGTATTAACAGGATTTAGCGGAACCCGGCGCGGGCGGCGGGAGCGTGGCCTGCACCTTCTTGGGCAGCTTGGCCACGACGAGGTCGTAGCTGTGACGCACCAGGGCCGACAGTTCCTTCTCCGGGAAGGCGTCGAGGTCGCCTACGCGGACCCAGTGGCGCTTGGCGCAGTAGGGGGCCTGGATGACGCCGTCGATTTCGGTCAGGCCGACGAACTCCTCGGGCGTGCACTTGAAGATGACGCCGTCGATCACGCCGGCATCAAGCACGATCAGGAAGAACATCTTGCCGGCGACCTTGAAGACGAGGCACTCGCCCCACTGCTTGACCACGGTGGTCTGCGGCAGGCCGAGGGCGAAGGTCCTGAGCCGATCGAGGCGCATGGGCGCCGGGGTCTCAGAGCTTATACGGCAGCGGGAACCGCGAGGTCAGGGCGACAACCTGCTGCTTGGTGCTGGCGAGGACGCCGGCTTCCTCGGGTTTGCCGATGGCGACGAGCACGCCGTCGATGAGGCCGGCGATGGTGTCCATGTCGGCCTCGAGCAGGCCGCGGGTGGTCATGGCCGGCGTGCCGAGGCGGATGCCCGAGGCCTGGAAGGGCGAGCGGGTCTCGAAGGGCACGGTGTTCTTGTTGCAGGTGATGTTGGCCTTATCGAGCGTCTCCTGCGCGACCTTGCCGGTGAGCTCGGGGAACTTGGCGCGGAGGTCGACCAGCATGAGGTGGTTGTCGGTGCCGCCGGAGTTGATCTTGTAGCCGCGCTTGACCATGGCGGCGGCGAGGGCGCGGGCGTTTTTCACGACCTGCCCGCTGTAGGCCTTGAACTCGGGCTTCAGGCACTCGCCGAAGCACACGGCCTTGGCGGCGATGACGTGCATGAGCGGGCCGCCCTGGCCGCCGGGAAAGACGGCGGAGTCGATGGCCTTGGCGTGGGCCGCCTTGCACATGGTGAGGCCGCCGCGCGGTCCGCGCAGGGTCTTGTGCGTGGTGGTCGTGACAAAATCGGCGTGCGGGAACGGCGAGGGGTGGTGCCCGGTGACGACGAGACCAGCGATGTGCGCGATGTCGGCGAAGAGATACGCGCCGACCGAGCGGGCGATTTCGCCCATGCGGGCGAAGTCAATGATGCGCGAGTAGGCGCTGGCGCCGACGGTGATCATCTTTGGCTTCTCGCGCTGGGCGACGGCGGCGAGCTCGTCGTAGTCGATCAGGCCGGTGTCCTCGCGGACGCCGTATTGGACGAACTGGTAGAGCTTGCCGGAAAAATTGGCGGGGTTGCCGTGGGTGAGGTGGCCGCCGTGGCTGAGGTTCATGCCGAGGATCTTGTCGCCCGGCTGGAGCACGGCCGTGTAGACGGCGAAGTTGGCCTGCGAGCCGGAGTGCGGCTGGACGTTGGCGTGCTCGGCCCCGAAGAGCTTCTTCGCGCGCTCGATGGCGAGGGTCTCGACCTTGTCGACCTGCTCGCAGCCGCCATACCAGCGCTTGCCGGGGTAGCCCTCGGCATACTTGTTGGTCAGCGTGCTGCCCATGGCCTCGAGGACGGCCGGGTAGGTGAAGTTTTCCGAGGCGATGAGCTCGATGTGGCTCGACTGGCGGGCGAACTCGCCGGCGATGACGGCGTAGACCTCGGGATCAAGTTGCTGGAGGGGGGTGGCGTTGAGGGACATGGCGGATGCGGAATGGAGATTGCGATGAAAAGCCTGCTCTAAGGCAGCCCGCTAATCCGCAATCCGCAATCCGAAATCCCGGTTTACCGTGTCACGCCTTGGCGGTGAGCTTCTTGAGGAAGGCCATGATGCTGGGGATGGCCTCGACCATCTCATCGCGCGCGGCTTCGTAGACCTTCAGCGGGCCGCCGTAGGGGTCGCCGATTTCCCGGTCGGCCGGGGCCGGCATGAACTCGCGGAAAAGATGCAGGTTCGCCGGGGCGGGGCGCGCGCGCATGCGGATGATGGCCCGGTGCGACTCGGTCATGCCGAAGACCACAAGGGCGTTGTCGAGCAGCTCCTGGGTGAGGGCCTGGGCGCGCAGGTTGCTGATGTCGATGCCGGCCTTCTTGAGCGCGGTGACGGAGTTTTCCGAGATGGGCTCGCCGGTGCGGGCGGCGACGCCGGCGGAAAGGACCTTGAGGGAACGCAGCGGCTCGGGCTGACCGGCGAGCGCGTGCTTGAGGAGACCCTCGGCCATCGGACTGCGGCAGATGTTGCCGGTGCAGACGACGAGGATGTGGCCGGGTTTTGGCATGCGCTGCGTCAGGATGACGACAACGGTTAACGGGTCAACTGCGGGGCTTCAGCGCCAGCAGGGCCCGGTGCAGGTGCACGGCGCGCTGGAGCACGCGGTCAACGAGCGGGGCGGGCGGTTCCTTTTCGGCGTCGCCGGCGGGCTTGGGGACCGTGGGATCGGGCGTCGGGGCGGGGGCGGCGTCGGGGTTGCCGTTCTTGAACTCCTGCACGAGGGTCGCCTCGTCAAAGCGTTCCTTCTCGATTTTCCCCGAGATGAGTTTCTCGAGCGCCGTGCCGGCGTCGAGGGCGTCATAGGCGCGCCGGTCGGTGGTGGCGTCGGTCTGGACGACGACCTTGGGCGCGGGCAGCGAACCACTGGCGCCGAGCGTGAGCGCCGGCGGCGCGCTGATGACCGGACCCAGCGCGGCCGGGGTCGCGGGGCTGACGAGGACGAAGAGCGGGGTGTTGGACGAACGGCCGGCGAGGGCGGTCTGCAGGATCGCGGCCGATTCGTCGTTGACGGTGGCGTAACGCACGTCGAGCACCAGCGCGCCGGTGCCGGGCACAACCTTGCGCAGCGCGACCTCGGAGTCGGCGACCGAATGGATGCGCAGGTAGGACAGGCCCTGACCGAGGTCGGTCAGCTCTGTCGCCGGGGACAGAAGCCAGAGAGCGGAGAACAGAAGGATAAGGCGCTTCATTTCCGGTTGAGCTGCTTGGCGCCGATGTCGCGGCGATAATATTTGTTGGCCCACTGGATCCGGTCGCAGGCGGCGTAGGCGCGGGTCGCGGCCTTGCGCAGCGTCGGGGCGAGCGCGGTCACACCGAGGACACGGCCGCCGTTGGCGGTGAGCTGGCCGGCGGGATTCTTCGCAGTGCCCGCATGATAAATGAAGCTGGAAGGAGGGAGGGAGGAGGCGGGAGGCAGGATGATCACATCGCCCTTGGAGAATTTGTCGGGGTAGCCTTGCGCCGCGACGACGACGCAGAGGGCGTAGTCGGGTTTCACGGCGAGCTTGAAGCCGCCGAGTTCGCCGCGGGCCGCCGCCCAGAGCAGGGCGAGCAGGTCGGTGGCGAGGCGTGGCAGCACGACCTGCGTCTCGGGGTCGCCGAAGCGGGCGTTGTATTCGATCACGCTCGGGCCGGCCGGTGTGAGCATGATGCCGATAAAGAGCGTGCCGCGGTAAACCATGCCCTCGTCCGCGATGGCGTTGACGGAGGGACGCACAATCTCGTTCTCGATGCGGGTGAGCAGGGCGGGCGTGACGACCTCGGCGGGCGAGTAGGTGCCCATGCCCCCGGTGTTCGGGCCGGTGTCACCGTCGCCGATGCGCTTGTGGTCCTGTGAGGTCGGCAGGATGACGTAATCGCGACCGGACACGACGACGAGGATGGAGGTCTCCTCGCCAAAGAGGCAGTCTTCGATGAGGATCTGGCTGCCGGCGGAGCCGAATTTGTTGCCGGCGAGCATGTCGCGGACGGCCGCCTCGGCCTCGCGCAGGTTTTGCGCGACCACGACGCCCTTGCCGGCGGCGAGGCCGTCGGCCTTGATGACGATCGGCGCCCCGCGGCGGCGCACGTAGTCGATGGCAGGATCGACCTGCGTGAAGATGCCGGCGGCGGCGGTCGGGATCTTGTATTTCAGCAGGATCTCCTTCGTGAAGGTCTTCGAGGCCTCGAGCCGGGCGCCGTCGGCATTCGGGCCGTAAGCGGGGATGCCGGCTTTGAGGAGAGCGTCGACCAAACCGAGCGACAGCGGCACCTCGGGGCCGACGACGACGAACTCGACCTTCTCGCGCTGCGCGAGCGCGACGAGCCCGGCGATGTCCTCGACCGGCACGGGAAAACAGGTGGCGTCGGCCGCGATGCCGGCGTTGCCGGGCGCACACAGGAGGCGCGGTTTGGCGGACGAGGCGGCGAGGGAGCGGACGAGCGCGTGTTCGCGGCCGCCGGAGCCGACGACGAGAACGGACCGCGGCAGGGCCGCGGAGTTGAGGGTTGAGGGTTGAGAGTTGAGAGTCACGAGCGTGAGTGCGGATGATTCCTCCCAACGCTCAGCTATCAACCCTCAACTGCGTCACAGCACCTGCAGCGTCTTGCGGTAGAAGCGGACGACCTCGTCGGGGTCGTCGGTGAAGAGGAGATAGTCGGTCATCCAGGCCGGGGCGCGCTTGGTGCCGATCATGGTCTTCACCTGGCGGCGGAGGTCGCCCCAGAACTTGGCGTTGAAGAACACGTAGGGCACGCGCGGGCGGATGCCGAGCTTGAGGTTGCACATCTCGATGCCGATCTCCTCGAGCGTGCCGACGCCGCCGACGTTGAAGATGCAAAAATCCGCCGCCTCGAACCATTTCTGGCGGAAGTGGCGCGACGATTCTTGGAAGGTGTTGAAGAAATCGACGCCGAGCTCGGGCGGCTGGGCCTCGAGCTCAAGGAAGCAGGCGCCGGTGAGCGCGCCCTTGCTGCGCGCCTGGTCGGTGGCGAGGCGCATGACGCCGCCGCCGCCGCCGGTGAGCACGCCGACGTTGGGGCCGATGAAGCCGGTGAGCTGCTCGACGAGGCGCGTGATGCGCTCGGTGTCCGCGGCCTCGATGCCGACGGCGGAGCCGTAGAAGGCGAGGATGGTGGTTTCCTGGAACTTGCGCGCCATCTCCTCGCGGACGAAGAAGCCGTGGCCCTTCTTGTAAGTGTGGACGTAAAGGTCCTTCGTCACGACGTCATACCAGTAGACCGAGATGCCGATGGCGTGGAAGGTGTCGAGACGGGCGTGGGCGTTACTCGAGAGGAAGTAGCCGTGGGTGCGCGAGGCCTGGCGGAAGATGAGGCGCTTCAGCTTCACGTCGCCGATGCGGGTGATGAGCTCGATGTGTTCGAGCAGGTCGGGAAAGTAGTCAATGATGAGCGTGTCGGCGTCGGCGGGGGCGTTGTCGAGCGCCTGGATCATGGTGCGGCTGCCGACGGGGCAGGCGTCGCCCTCGAGGAATTTCTTGAGGTCGTCGTTGGCGCGGACGAGCACGGCGCGGTTTTCCATCGTGGCGCTCTGGCCGCGGACGGTGATCTGGGTCTTGGGTTTCGCCGGGGCGGTGTCCATCGGCGGGTTCTCGTCGAGGCACTTGAACAGGCTGGTGGCGGCCGAAAGTAGACGCTGGCGCTTCTTGGTGAGGGTCTTGACCTCGGGATCGGAGAACGGCGGGGCGCGGAAGATGTCGACCGAGACCATCGGGTTCACCACGGGCTGGTCGCCGGTGTTGTAGATCTCGAGCATGACATTCGTGCCGAAGGTCTTGATCGGGTCGAGGAGGACGGCGGAGGTGTGGAGGCCGAAGTTGCCCTCGCCCTGGTTGAGGACGACGAAGTGCTCCTTGAGATACATGGAGCAGCTGGTGAGGATGCCGGAGCGCGGCGGGATGGTGAGCGGCGAGGCGTCGTGGCGGACCTGGACCTTGTCGAGGAAGGAGCGGCCGGCGTTGCCGCTGACGATGTGCTCGAAGTTGAGGCGCTGGAGCTTCGGCGAGAGCGTGTAGCTGACCTGGTGCGGCGTGAGGAAGACGCGGCCGCGCGAGTCGATGCTGATGGTGTTGGGCAGTTTGAGGTCGTTGTTCTGGATGGCGGCCCAGATCTCGGCGGTGGAGAGCTTGGCGGCGGCCGGCGCATAGAACAGGCGGCCGACCGGCGTTCCGGGGCGGAGGAGTTTCTTCCAGTAGGCGGCGTTGGGAAAATTCGAGTCGTAGATGAAGGCGTCGGCGGTGAGCAGCAGGCGGTTGCCGTCGACGACGGGGGCACCCTGGAGGTGCATCTCGATGCCGATGCGGGCGAGGGAGCTGCGCTCGGTGAAGTGGATCTCGGCGAGGCGGCCTTTCACGAAGTCCATCTCGGCGGGGTTGCGCGGCCAGAAGACGAGGGTGAGGGCGGCCTTGTCGCCCTTGCTCTTGACCGTCAAAATCTGGCCGTCGGTGCTGTGCCAGAATTGGTTTTCGTTCATGGGATTGGCAAGTTTGGGGAGGTTGGCGGGGCTGACAAGCCCGCGGTTCGGGGGCAGAATCACGGGCCGGCGCCGCCTAAGGGGTTGATTTTTCCCGGGCGGGTGAGCAATTTCGCGCCTTTTACGGCACAAAACCACCCGGGCCGTTTCCCAACCGGGCTTACCTCCTCGCAATGAAATTCATGTCCAAAATCAGCGCGGCCCTCGTCACCCTGGGCCTGCTCACCGCCGCTTCCGCGCAGGAACCGGTCAAGTTCACGATCCCCGGCGCCTCCGCGCCGGCGGCCCAGCCCGCGGCCCCGGCCAAGACGCCGGCTGCCCCGGCGACGACCCCGGCCGCGCCCGCCGCGACGCCGGCCGCGCCGGCGGTCAAGTTCACCGAGGGCCAGCTGATGGAGGCCTTCGGCTACATCTTCGTGCTGCAGAGCCGCCTCGCGATCCAGGTGCAGGCGCTGGAGTTCACGCCCGCCCAGAAGGAAGCCCTGCTGCGCGGCATCAGCCTCGCGGTGGGCGGCAAGGAGCTGCCCTACGATGCGCAGCAGATCCAGACCCAACTCCAGGAGTTCATGAGCAAGAAGCAGGAGGTTTTCATGGGCAAGCTGCGCAACCAGAACCTGGCGGACAGCGCGGCCTTCTTCACCAAGCTCAAGGAAAACAAGAACGTCGTGGAGCTGCCCAGCGGCCTTCGCTACGAGATCCTCAAGCCCGCCACCGGCGCCCCCGGCAAGCCCGGCCAGCTCGCGACCATCCACTACACCGGCGCGCTGCTCAACGGCCAGGTGTTCGACAGCTCGGTCGAGCGCAAGGAGCCCCTCGATCTGCTCCTGCAGACGGCCAACGGGACCACTCCCGGCGGCGCGATGCCCGGCATGGTCGAGGGCCTGCTGAAGGTCGGCGTGGGCGGCAAGGCCCGCCTCTACATCCCGCCGTCGCTGGCCTACGGTGACGACGGCTTCCAGGGCATTCCTCCCGGCGCCACGCTCATCTTCGAGGTCGAGGTGCTCGGCGTGAAGGACGCCCCGAAGGAAGCCCCGGCCGCCAAGTAAGCCGCGCACTGCACGAAGCTTTCAACGCCTCCCCTGGCCGGGAGGCGTTTTTTTGCGCCACAGCTCAGCGCGGCGATGCCCGCAGGTCCGCGATGAAACGGTCAACCGCCTCCGGCGGCGTGGCCCACGAGCACATCAGACGGTGGCCGTGCTCGCCGATGAACCGGTAGAAGTGCCAGCCGCGCGCCGTCAGTGCCGCGACCGTCGCTGACGGCAGATCAATGAACACGCCGTTGGCCTCGGGTTCCGCGAGGAGCCTGATCCCGGGCACGGCGCGCAAGGCTGCGGTGAGTTTCTGTGCCATGGCATTGGCGTGCGTGGCGTGCTTCAGCCACGCGCCGCCCTCGAGCATGCCGCACCATTGGGCGGCGGCGAAACGCATTTTCGACGCGAGCTGGCCGGCCTGTTTCATGCGATACTCGAACTCGCGCGCGTGCTCCCGGTTGAAAAAGACAACGGCCTCGGTGGAGTTCATACCGCCCTTCGTGCCGCCGAGGCAGACCACGTCGACGCCGGCGCGCCAGGTGAAGTCGGCCGGTGCTACGCCGCGGGCGGCGAGCGTGGCGGCTGCGTTGGCGAAACGCGCGCCGTCCATGTGCACCGCCATCCCGTGTTGCTTAGCCACCGTAGACAGCGCGCGCACTTCGTCCGGGGTGTAGACCGTGCCCCATTCGGTGGCCTGGGTGAGGGAGAGCGCGCCGGGTTTCGGGTAGTGGATGCCGTGACCGCGGGCGAAGACGGGGGCGAGCGCGGCGGGCGAGAGCTTGCCGTTCGCGCCGTCGATCGGGACGACCTTGCTCCCGCCGGTGAAAAATTCCGGAGCGCCGCACTCGTCGGTGTCGACGTGCGAGACCTCGTGACAGATGACGCTGTGGTGGCTGCGGCAGAACTGGGCGAGCGCGAGCGCGTTGGCCGCGGTGCCGTTGAAGACGAAGAAGACCTCGCATTCGGCGGCGAAGAGCTCGCTGATCAGGCGTTTCGCGCGGACCGTCCATTCATCGTCGCCGTAGGACGCCGCGGGGCCGGTGTTGGCGGCCGTCAGCGCGGCCAGGGCCTCGGGCGCCAGCCCGGCGGTGTTGTCGCTGGCGAAGGTGTAATCGGGGACGGCGGACATGACGCGGGGAGCGTGCAGTTTTTCCCGCGGTTTGAACAGGGCGAAGTGGGACGGAACGCGCACTTGCGCCCGGCCGGCCCGCGGTGTTCGTTGGGGCCAGACGAATGACTCCGCCGGACACCAATCTCTACCTTGTGGGCTTCATGGGCACGGGCAAAAGCACCGTGGGCCGGCAGGTCGCCAGGCAGCTGGGGTTCCGGTTTCTCGACAGCGACCACGAGATCGAGCGCAGCCAGGGCAAGCCGGTGTCGCGGATCTTCGCCGAGGAGGGCGAGGCGCATTTCCGCGCGCTCGAGCGCGGATTCATCGAAAGCGGCCACCCGGCGGACCGGTGCATCGTCGCCTGCGGTGGCGGGCTGGTCGTGCCGCCGGGGATGCTGGAATTGCTGCGCAGCCGCGGCGTGGTCGTCTGCATGCACGCGCCGATCGAGACGATCCTGAAGCGCACGATGCACACCAGCCACCGGCCGCTGCTGCAGGTGGACAACCGCGAGCAGCGCCTGCGCGAGCTCTACGCCCAGCGGGAGGAAATCTACCGGCGGACCGGCACGATGGTGCTGACCGACAGCCGGCCGTTGCGGGAAATCGCCGGGCACGTGCTGCGCGTCTACCGGCTTGAAGCGGCGCATTTCAAAAAATGACCGGACCGGCAGGGCCGCGGATCGAGGGGGCGCCGCGCGAGGCGCTGCGGGGGAGGTTGCGCGCGCTCGGTTTTGACGAGGTGCGCTTCGCCGCGGCCGGGGCGGAGGCCGGCGGCGGGTTGCGCGACTGGCTGGACGCCGGCATGCACGGCGACATGGCGTGGATGGAACGCACGGCGGAGAAACGCGCGAACGCCGATCTCGTGCTGCCGGGCGTGCGGTCGGTGATTCTGCTCGGGGTGAACTATTGGAGTGATGCGTGGCGGCTGAAAAATGACGGAAGCAAGCCGGTGTGGGCGCGCTACGCGCTCCATGAGGATTATCACGACACGATGAAACCCGGCCTTGAGGCGGCGGGCCGCGTGATGGAGGAGCTGGCCGGGATCACGGCGGCGGATTACCGTTACTACGTGGACACGGGTCCGGTGCTGGAGCGCGGCTGGGCGGCGCGCAGCGGCCTCGGGTTTCGCGGCAAGAACGCGATGCTGATTTCAAAACAGCACGGCAACTGGCTGTTTCTCGCTTCGATCCTCACGCGGGTGGAGATCGCGCCGGACGAGCCGTTGCGGAAAACAACCACTGCGGACGGCGGCGAGCCGGCCGGGCTGCTCTGCGGCAAGTGCACGCGCTGCCTCGATGCGTGCCCGACCAACGCCTTTCCCGCGCCCGGCGTCGTGGATGCGCGGCGCTGCATCTCCTACCAGACGATCGAGAACAAGGGCATCATCCCGCGCGAGCTGCGTGCGGGCATCGGCATGCATGTCTACGGCTGCGACATCTGCCTCGAGGTTTGTCCATGGAACCGGTTTGCCCAGGCGGGCCGGCACCTGTTGCTGGCGGCGCGGCACGATCTCGCTGGGCTCACGTTGCAGGAGCTGCTCGAGCTCACGCCGGCGCGCTTCGCCGAGGTTTTCCGGCACACGGCCATCAAACGGCTGAAGCTGACCGGCCTGCTGCGCAACGCCTGCGTGGTCGCGGGCAACGCCGGTGATGCCACTCTGTTGCCGGCGCTCGCGAAGCTCGCGGCGCATGAGTCGGGCGTGGTGCGGGCGCACGCGGTGTGGGCGGTGCGGCGGGTTGCGGGGACCGCGGCGGCGGAACGGTTGCAGGCCGTCCGGGCAAAGGAAACCGATCCGCTTGTGCTGGCGGAATACGCCGCGCTTACTTGAACGCCGCGCGCATCTTCGTCGCGAAATCCGGGGGCGGACGGACGGGCTCGCCCTTCTTGTTGATGAAGGCGTGGGTCGTGAAGCCCGTCACGAGCAGCTCCTCGCCGCGGCGCACCTCGTATTCGAGATGGATGCGCAGCAGCGGCCGCTCCTTGAGCCGGGTGATCACGGTCACGACGTCGTCGTAGAGCGCGGGCTTGAAGAACTTCGTGCCGAGCTCGATGACCGGCAGGCGGTAGCCCTGCGCCTCGAGTTCGCGGTAGGGCAGGCCGCATTCCTTGAGCAGGGTGGTGCGGCCGACCTCGAACCACGGCAGGTAGCTGCCATGGTAGACGATGCCCATCATGTCGGTCTCGGCGTAACGGACGGTGATATCGGTGCGCGATTCGAGCATGGCGTCAGGATGCGGGAGAGGCGGGCGGTTGTCCAAACAAGGATAGCGCGGAATCGCGCCAGGTGTGGGCGCGGGCGCGGGCGCGGCCGGCGTCGCCCAGACGGCGGCGCAAGGCCGGATCGTCGAGGAGCCGGGCGAAGGCGGCGGTGAGCGCGGCGCCGTCGCCGGGGGCGACGAGCAGGCCGGTCTCACCATCGATGACGGCCTCGGGCACGCCGCCGATCGCGTGGGCGATGACCGGCAGGCC